>Ga0315282_10006591_pt1 | contig 19365 bp, 16 predicted proteins | sample YL17G07_20_MG_FD_203693 | JGI IMG/M metagenome (GOLD analysis project Ga0315282, IMG submission 203693) | Sediment microbial communities from Yellowstone Lake, YNP, Wyoming, USA - YL17G07_20 | ecosystem: Environmental > Aquatic > Freshwater > Lake > Sediment | place: USA: Wyoming | collected... | reverse complement strand
GCGGGCTCTCTGCTCACGATCCGCGTGACCGCGACCAACCTCGGTGACGTCACCTGGCCGGTCATCCCGCACGGCGCCGGCAAGCGCGAAATCGGATTGGGCAATCATTGGTATGATGACAAGGGCGAGCTGGTGACCAGCGACGAGGGGCGCACGTACTTGCCGGAGGAGTTGAAGCCCGGCGAGACGATGGAACTCCCGTTGTTGGTCAGGACTCCCGCCGAACCCGGCCGCTATGTGCTGGAACTGGACATGGTCCAGGAGTACGTGGCGTGGTTTGCCTGCAAAGGCTCTGAAACAACCAGAGTGCCCGTAGAAGTCCGCGCCGGTGACACGGAGGGGAAGGATCAGAGCGTAGCGGCACCCTGCTCCGTCACGGCCGCGGCTTCCGCTTTTGTAGCCCGGATGGAACTGCACTGTGTGGACACGGAAGAGGTGCTGAAGCTGATCCACGATTCCGGGGGAAAGATCCTCGACGCGTTCGTTGATGATGCGGCCGGTGAAAAATGGGTGAGCTACCGCTACGCGGCGACGAAATGATGTTCGCTCGGCGCCGCTGGGCCGCCGCCACTTTGTTGTGGACAGGCTGTCCGCAATCGCTTATGGGCAAGCTCCGATTAGGAGTTGAGTCCTCAGCCTCGGTTTGCGACGAGGTCCGTCGTTCCGCCAGCCGGAAAACGAGGAGTCGGTCGGCCGTGAGCAAGCAACCGATCACGCGGGAAAAAGCGATGGCTTTGGGCGCGGTGCTGTTTTGCCTTTCGGTCTTTGGAACCGCCATCGTGATTCGGCGTTTTTACTTCGGCCAGGGGTTGTGGTTCGGCATGCCCCTGTACGCGGCGCTGTTTGCCTGCGCCGCGGTTATGGGCAGCCGAGCCAAGCCCGAAGAGATCCGCCGCAGCCTGGGGGCCGGGGTGCTTGCCCTGGTTCGGCCCGCGCCGCGTTGGGCGTTGGGCCTTCTGGCCGTCGAACTGGCCCTTTTGGTTCTTTGCGGGTGGCCCTGGACCTGGCGCTCCACTTTGCCGCTGGCGGCGGGGATCGTGGCCGGCTACAAGTGGGCGCGGCAGTTTCCGGAGCCGACCGAACCGGCAGCGCCCGAGAAGGACGCTCCGCCTCCGATGGATTTCTGGAAGCCGTGACCTTCTCTATCCTCTTCGCCTCGGCCAACCGTCGGTCCGCCCTTTGACTTGACAGTCCTCCCGCAAGGCTCAATGCAAACCTTCCCAATCCGTGGGGGCGCAGCAGTGGACCCGTTGAAGCGTTCCTACACCTGGGGCTATCTCCTTTTGGCGGCCGTTTGCTTCCTCTGTTTTTTTCTGCTGTTTTCTCCTTGGGGCGGCGTGGGTTGCGACGACGTTTTCTACTCCTCCTATCTTTCCTCCTTTCTTTTCGACGGTGACGTGGACCCGCTGAATGACTACTATCTCTCGAACAATCTGTATCCCGCGATTCGTTCCACGGGCGAACTCCTCGGCCCGAAAGGAATCGTGACCAATCAATTCGCCATCGGCAGCGCGGTCCTGTGGCTTCCGTTCTATTTGCCGGTCCGGGCCGTTGGCTGGGCGATGAATCTCTTTGCCTCGCCGCCCCTGTGGGCGAACGACAGGTTCTCGGCGCCCTATCTGTTGGCCATCTCCCTGGCGACCTCCTGCTACGGGTTTCTCACGCTGGTTCTCATCTATGCCACCTGCGCGATCAAAGCCCGGCCGCTTGTTGCCGCGTGCTCGGCGCTAGGGGTGGTTCCGGCCTCGCCGCTTTTGGCCTATGACTTTCAATATCCGGCGATGTCCCATACGCTGTCGGCATTCAGTGTTGCGCTGCTCTGCTGTTCACCTGCCGCGAACGCCAACGGGATCGCCTTCTCGCGTCTTCTGACGTCCGGGCGGTCTCTGTCTCTGGAGGAAAGGAAAACCATCGTCTCCCGGCTTCTGGAATCCGGCTACAAAAACCCGAGCGTCTATTCCTATGCCGTCGAACGGCTCGGCGAGAAGGATCGCTTGCCCGACCACCTGGCTGCGGTTCGCCGGCTCAGTCCCCACCTGTGGGCTCAATGGATTGAGGCCTTGCCGCCGGGCGACGTCAGCGAGGACCTTCGCCAAGAGGCGGGACAGGCGAAGAGACGGCCTTTTCCCATGGCCTACGTGCTCTATTGGGAGCAGATTCGCGAAGCCGGTAGCCGCAGCAAGACGCAAGAATGGCGGCAGCTCCAGCGTCTTCTTCGCTTCAACCCATTCGAGACGAGGGCGCTTCGGCGCTCCGCCGAGATCGCCGCGCTGAAGGGATGGGATGCCGAGGCGGAGGAACCGCGATCACGTTTGCAGCGCTACCTCGCGGCGGAAGTGAACGGCTTTTTCGCCATCGAAAACCGTCTCGTCCCGCTGCACAAGATGGTCTTTCGTGACCATTACCTCCCCTACGCCATGGACCTCGCGGGCTTTTATGAGGAAACCCGCCAGCCGGTTTCCGCCCTCGCGCTCTATGAGAAGATGGAGTCCTTGGTGGGCGACGATTCTCTCATTCGACAGCGAAAGGCAGCGCTTCAGGAGCGTTTGAACGTCGCGAAGCGGAGCAGGGATCCTGGGAAATAGGCAGGGGCATTTGCCACACCGGCGCGAGCTCGGCTCAGTCTTCCTTTTCGACGATGCGTACCCGCACGTCGCGCACAAAGCACGCAAGCCAGCGGTCGTCGGGCGAGATATCACAGTCGGACGGCCGCATGGCATAGCTGGGCTGGAGCGTCAGCTGGTTGAGCGAACGAAGCTTGTCCACCGGCAGCTCCACGGGGAGGATGTGAAACTCGTCGTCGGAGGGAATCTCCAGCGTGGTCAGGGGATCGCCGTTGAAGCAGACCTCGAGGCGCATCTGTCCGTCGTGAATGCAGCGAATGGTGGTATAGCCCGCTTCGAGCGGTGCTTCGAGGACCAGCTCCTGGCCACAGCTGCCCGGTGCGATCGTTCTCGGCAGGACTTGCCTGGCCACGACCCGCCCTTGCTGTTCCACAAAAATCGCCGCTTTGAACGTTCCCAGAATCGAGCAGGCGCGCAACTCCAACTCCACCGACCAGCTGGCGGGGACAAAATCGAGCTCGAAGGCGATCACCACCGGGTCGCGTCCCATCCACCGCGCCACGCCGCAGGGATCGGTTTCGGCCTCGTGCCACCCCCGCACAAACGTGCCCGCATCGCGGATCGGCAGCGATCCTCCGGAGCGCGGCACGCGCACCCCGCCTGGCCAGGGGCGAACCCGCGCCCAACCCTTCAGACAGGCATCGAGATCGCGTTTGAGGGCCGGCGTACTGAGGAGGAGATCCGACGAAGAGTTGACCGCATCGCCCGCCGCCACGATTTCACGGTAGTGGCCACCCAGAAAGGTCCCCAGGCGAAGCCGGTTGTCGCGCCACCACGCCGACAGGTGGGGATAAACTCCCGTCTCCCGAAACGCCCACTCGTATTCCGAGAGCTTGTAGAAGGCTTCGTAGCAGCCGGTTTTTTGGGCATTGCGCTCCAGCCAGCGATCCTCATCCGGGAGTTCTTCGGCATAGACGCCCTCTCCGCTGACCAGAAACAGACCGTCGGGTTTCAACACCCGTCGAACTTCCCGCAGCGTGTCGAGCATGTTGTGGGGGTCGAACCAGCGGAACTCCTCGGGACGATGGGGGGTAGCATGGTGGAGAGAAGCGTGGGAGAAGACGATGTCTATGGATTGGTCGCGCAGCGGCATGCGGGTCATCAGGGCCAACAGCCGCTCGAAGTAGCTTCCCTCGCGCTCAAAGAGAGCATGAGCCATCTCGAGCCGCGCGAGGGTGTAGTCCAGGGCGATGACGTTGAAGCCCAGCCGTGCAAAGCGCGAGGCCAGATACGGCTCCCCAGAGCCGAGGTCGAGAATCTGGCGTTTGTGGGGCGCATCGTAATCGAAGTTGCGGAAGAAAAACTCGGTCCGCTCAAAGGTATCGCGCCGGTATTCATCCTCGCGAAAACGCGCCTCGCCGACATAGTTGCCACGGCGTTTCTGTTCCAGGATGATGCGGTCCGACTCGACCGATTTGTCGCGATCCAGGCGGCGCAGATCGCCCAGCTCCTCGTCGGTCAGAAACGCCACCGCCCCGCCCTCCAGGGGATAGACTTTTCCACACTGGCGGCAGGTCAGGTTTCCGGTCAGGATCTCGCGAAAGTCGCGCGCAGCCGCCGAAAGAGACCACTCTCCCCTTCCGCACGCCGGACAGGCCAAAACCGAACAGAGATTTCCCCGCATTCCAGGCTGGTCCCCAGTTGAATCTTGGTGGGTAAACTGCCGCTCGTCGTTGATGACCGTCAGGGCGATCTTGTCGAGCGCCGGCACGGCTTGCAAGGTTTTTGTGACCGGCCGACAGGAACTCCCAGGGCGACATCAGAGGGACAGAACGTTATTTTCTCCCGACCAACGAGAATCGGCCAGCCTGTTTCGTTTGGTCAGGGTTACATCCTTCTCTGAATCAGGCGTCTGCTTGGACGTGTGGTGCGACTTTCAGGAGTTCCTGGTCCGACGGGGCGCGGACTCAGAAAACGGTTGACCGTTCGCGCGGCAATCCTTTAGAGCCATTCTGCCCTTTGAGTTTCGAGAGTCTACTTCTGCGAATGGCAGCTTGGGTAGGAATATCATGGACAGTCGGATCAGAGATCTTTTGGGCAATTCCGAACTCGTTCGCATCGTCCGCCGCTTGACGGATCGGCCCGCTCCCAGCCTTCTGTTCGGCGGCAATGTCAAGCCCTTGAGTGCCGAGCCCATCGCGCGTCTGAGGACGCAGGGCTGCGAATGCCCCGATTGGGGTAAGATCTACGCCACCGAGGGGTTCGCCCCCCGGGCGGTCAGCCGGACCCGCTTCGAGGGGAAGTGCGTGCTGGGGCGATTCATCGAGACGCATCCGCTGGCCGACGGCGTGCGGTTCCCCTCGGGCATCTACAATGCGACGCTGGTCAACTGCGAGGTGGGCGACAACGCCCTGATCCGCGACGTCAGCCTGTTGGCCAACTACGTCATAGAGGACAGCGCCCTGATCAGCTCGGTCGGCGAGATGATTGCTTCGTCGCACCCCACGTTCGGCAACGGCGAAGAAATCGCCCTGGGCATGGAAACCGGCGAGCGTGCCATCCGGGCCTATGCGGAACTCGATCTCGATGTGGCCGATGCCCTGGTCCGTGAGGCCAAGGGAAGCAAGCTGCGGAAGTCCTACGAAGAGTTTCTCCATCGCTACCTGGAGCTGATCGCGCTGGGCAAAGGCTATGTCGGGCCCAAGGCGACGGTCCGAGTCTGCCGCCGGCTCAGCGACGTTTTCGTCGGCGAAGCCGCCACGGTCGAGAACGCCCTTGCCCTCGTCAACACCACGATCTTGAGCAGCGCCGAAGAGCCCGTTCATATCGGCGATGGCGTCGAGATCCGCCATTCGCTCATCCAATGGGGCTGCGGCGTGACCGGCGGCGCGTTGGTTGAAAGCAGCGTGCTGACCGAACACAGTCACATCGGGCGGCACGGCAAGGTGGCCCATTCGCTGCTGGGACCCAACACGGGCATCGGCGAGGGCGAAGTGACCAGCTGCTTGTTGGGCCCTTTTGTCGGTTTCCATCACCAGTCGCTCCTGATCGCGGCGCTGTGGCCCAGCGGCAAGGGCAATGTCGGCTATGGGGCAAACGTCGGCAGCAATCACACCTCGAAGGCGCCGGATCAGGAGATCTGGCCGGGCGAGGGGATGTTCTTCGGGCTGGGCACCAACATCAAGTTTCCCGCCAATTTCGCCCGCGCGCCTTATGGCATCATCGCCACGGGGGTGACCACGTTGCCCCAGAAGGTGGAGTTTCCCTTTTCGCTCATCAACTCGCCGAGCCGCGTGTACGAAGGGATTTCGCCGGGCTTCAACGAGATCATTCCCGGCTGGGTGCTCTCGGACAATCTCTATGCGCTGGCGCGCAACGAGGCGAAATTCCGCGATCGCAACAAGGCCCGTCGCTCCGAACTCCGTTTCGAGGTCTTCCGCCCTGAGACAATTGACCCGGTCAAGGAGGCCCGCGCTCGTCTGCTCACGGCGCCGCCGAAAAAGCCCACGCGGCCGGGCGAGACGGTTCTCTATCTGGACAAGGATATTCCCGGACTGGGCAAAAACTATATGCTCGAAACCAGCCGCACCGAAGCCGTCGAGGCCTATTCCTTCTGCCTTCGCTTCTATGCCCTTCGCGGGCTCTACCGGCGGCTGCTGGCCATCGAAGCGGCCGAAGGCGGGGTCGGCGACATCGAGGCGGTGCTTCGAGAGTCGGCCGACAGCCTCGATTGGGCCCACGAGCTGCTGACGCTCCAGGAGGAGCTGCCGGGGCGGCCGGTCCGCCAGTTGCTCCCCATGTGGGTCGAACATCACCGCCACTATGCCGAGGCGGTGCGCATTTCCAAGGCGCGCGATGACGAGCGCGGTGTGCGCATCATCCCCGACTATGCGGACTTTCATTCCTCGGCGGCCGAAGACAAGCTGGTTCGCCGCCTTGCCGCCGACCAGGCCGAGATCGAACAGCGCGTCGGCGCGTGGCTGAAGGCCTGAGTTGTAGCCGCCGACGTTAGGAGGCGGACGGGGCGCCGGCCGGGTTCGGGACCTCCGCCTTCTTAAAGCGTGTCTTAAAACTCCAGGTTCTTCCGGGATTTTGGTGGAAACAGTACGCCTCCCTTCCGTCATTGCGAGGAGTCGCTCCTCGCAATGACGGGCAAAGGGTGTGGTTTCAAGACACGCTCTTACGTCGGCGGCTACGCTCATGAGTAGTGCCAAATCCCAAGCTCTTGACACGGCTGGCCAGATTGACTTAAACCAGACAACGAGAGGGGAGAGCAAGACCCCGGAAACGTGTGGCAAGCTTCTTGCTCCGTACATTCGAGATGGCGAGTGCGGGAAGGAAACCGCGGATGGCAATTCTAAGGGTTTTGATATACGGAGACGAACGACTCCAGACGCCTTGCCGGGCGGTTGAGAAACTCACCCCCGAGATCGGCCAGCTGATCGCCGAGATGGGTGAAACGATGTATGCGGCCAGCGGCGTGGGACTGGCTGCGCCCCAGGTGGGGGTGTTGCAACGGTTGCTGGTTCTGGACGTGGACCAGGTCGGCGAGGATGGCGAGAAGAACAAGCCCGACCGGTTGCGTGTTTTCATCAATCCCCAGATCGTCTGGACGTCCGATGAAGATTCCCCGTTTGTCGAAGCGTGCCTTTCCATCCCCGGCGTCGAAGCAGAGGTCTACCGGCCCACCCGAATTCGGATTCGCTACCGCGACGAGCGGTGGGAGGAACACGAGGAAGAGGCGGACAGTCTGCCGGCCCGGGTCCTGCAGCACGAAGTGGACCATTTGGATGGGATACTGTTTGTGGACCGGCTGAGCTTTATCAAACGGCAGGCGCTGGCCGGCCAGCTCCGGCGACTGCGAAAAGAGCGCGAAACGATCTGCGTTCCTGTCGCGTCGGCGGGCAAATAGGATCTGCTCGTTGGCGAACGGCGGCGGCGCAGGCCGGTGCGAGGCAAACCCTCCGCTCGACCGATCGGCCCTCTCAGAGCTGTCACCCAAGACCTTCTCGCCAAGCACAGTTTCGACAGACAAAAGGAAACGCCGGTGGCTCTGTCGGTGCTTTAACGGTGCTTGTCTCCAGGTACACCGGCCTCACCCCAGGCCATACCTGACAACCATCGCTTTAGAGCACCGGTAAAGCCGCCGGCGTTTTCCTTTTCGACGTCTTTCTGCCGCCGCAAGAACACCTTCGTCCGAGCGGGCGCAGACCGTGTTCATGCAAGAAACTGAAGGAAGAAACGGCGATCAGATTTTGCCGGTCATCTTGCAGATGAAGAGGAAATTGATGCCCACGCTGGCGATCATGAAAATGAACACGACGACCCACATGAACAGGATCTTGCGGTTGAGGCGGGTGGCCGCATCCCGGACCGCCGGATCGAGGTGATCGTTGATCTGCCGGGCCAACTCGTGTCCGACCAGTTCGCGCACGATCTCGGGCATAACCTTGTCGGTGGTGGCCTTGATGTGTCGCTCGGTCAGTTCGGGCAGTTTCTCGCGGGCGGCCTTGGGAACCGCCTTCTGAGCGATTCCGTCAATGGTGAGAACCATTTTCTTGGTCACGTCGGGGACCAGGGTCTCCATGGCCTTTTGGACCTGGGCCGAGACCTCGCGCGGGAGGAGCGCTTCCAGCGACTCTTTGATCTGCTTGCGTGCCACCGCCGGGACCGTGGCTTCGGCCACCTTCTTGACGCCCTTCTCGGTCATATCCGCCAGTACGCTCTCGATGGCCTCCGTCACTTTCCGCTCGGCCAGCTTCTCGACCATGGACTGGGCGACCTCGTGGACGGTCGCGCGAACCAGCTCCTGTTCGCGTTCGGCCGTCAGCGAGGTCATGCGTTCGTTGACTTCCCGGCCGATGCGCTGATCCAGTTGGGTGACCACGTTTTGGATGGCGCGCTCGACGATGATCTGGGTTTTGTTTTCCACCGCTTCCCGAATATGTTGCTCGGCCAGCTGGGTCATGAAGGTGTCGGCGGCCTCGCGGAGAAACTGGTCGCACTGCTCCTTGATGGCCTCTTCATCAATCAGCGCCCGAACACGCGTGGCCAGGGCACTGGGACTGAAGGGCTTGAGCAGAAAACCGTTGGCCCCCCGCAAGCTCTGGGTGCCGCGCGTCTCGGCCTCTTCTTCGGGAATGAGCAGGAGGATGGGAATCTGGTGGGTGCGCGCGTCGGTTTTCAGCTCCCGCGTGGCGAGAAAGCCGTCAATTCCCTCGGTGCCGATGTCGAGGACAATCGCGCTGAACTCCAGCAGATCGGGCGCAGTCAGGGCCGAGACGCCATTGGCCCCGAACGAGACGCGAAAGCCGGCCTCTTCCAAGGCGGTGCGCCCGATTTCCTGAACCGCGACGCTCGGTTCGATCAACAAGATCCTTTCTCCGGCCATGTCACCGTTCTCCTTGTGCCAGGGGAAGACTTCGATCCAGGAACTCGGCGAAGTCAAAGCGCCGTTGCTGTTCGACCTGTACTCCGGCCAGCCAGTCGGTTTGGAACGTCTGGACAATGCGCCGGTAGGTGCGTTCGCCCATGCGTTGGGCAAACACGGTGGCCACCGTTCCGTACAGCCGCCCCATGGCTTCGAGGGCGTCTTCATACACGCGCAAGGTGACGTTGGTGACGCCGCCGAATTCCAGATAGCGCTCCAGAAGCCGGGCATCCACCGTATTGCCCTCGACCTTGATGAGGTCGGCCATCGGCCACTCGATGATGACGGAAGGCCAGGCATGCTCGAGGAAGCGGTCGTCGCCGGCGGCAAGGTTGAAATCGCGGTGACCGAGGCACGCGCGAACCACCAGGTTGATGAAGCGGGCCGTCAGCCCGACGGGGCTGGTGAATTTCTCGTTTCGCTCGAAGCGGACCGAGACTTCGCCCCGCTTCTTGCCGAACAGGTTCAGCAAGCCGGCGCCACCTTTCCGCGCGCCGTTGGCGTTTTTCTCGGCCTCCTGCGGGTCGGCCGGTGCGGCGGTGGCGGCCTCGGCGCCGGTCTCCTCTTCTTTGATGCGGACGATTCCCGCGGCCAGGAAGGCGTTCAGGATGCGATAGGTTTCGAACTTTCCGAGGCTGGCCCGGGCCGCGACCGAGCCGATCGTCGAGGTGCCGTTCATGTAGGAGAGCACCTGCCATTCGGGCTGGGTCAAGGTCAGGTCCCGGTGTTCTTCGGGCTTCCAGGAGTTCAACAGCAAAACGGTGTTGTCGCCCCGGAGGCTGCGAATGATGGCCTTCCATTCGTCTATGCGACGAGTGCCTTCGATGATCAACGGTTCGATTTCAATCTCGACGATCACGTTTCGGATTTCGGTATCGGGACGGTTTTCGAAGCGGAAATCACCCGTTTCCCAACTGAACAGCTCCCAGGTCTCTTCTTCCAGTTGGGATCGGATGGCGTGGCGCAGATCGTCGGCGGTGATCAGCTCGCGTTCGACCAGCAGCTGACCGAGCATGCGGTCGGGATGGGTGGTCTTCTGGTCGCGCAGCACATCGTCGAGATCGCTGCGATGGATCAACCGCCGGTAGATCAACATCTGGCCGAGACGACGGGCCTGGTCGAGGGTCGAGGAATTGACGATCTTCCCCTGGCGGATGACCAGGTCAATGCCCTCGTGGTCGTGCCGGACCATGAGAATGCCGGTCAGTTTCCCCATGGCCAAGAACTGGAGGACTTCGGCCAAGCTGAACGCTTTCAGACTGCCTTCGAGCTCCATCGCTGGATTTCCTGATCCGTGGGGCCCTGTGGGCCGGACAGCCGGCCCGGCCGCTCTCGCTGGAACGTATTCCAGTCGGGTCAGGCGCCGAAAATCTGGTCAATCCGCGCGCCCGTTTCTTCCGGCATGGAATCGCGAAGCGGGGATTCGCTGGCCACTTCGCGCGCCTCGATCTCGCGAAATCGTGCCGCGATTTTTTCCGCGGCTTGCTTGGTATATAAGCGGACCATGCCGACCGTCGTGCGACGATCAAAAATGACCGAGAGAATGCGATCGTTGTCGGCCAGAACGTTGTGGATGTTGTCGTGCTGGCCTTGGTGGAAGAGCACCGAGAATTCGGTTTCGCCGACCAGGGAGGCCATGGCGCGGGTCGAGGCAAACGAGCCCGCGATCAACGCCGCCAGAGCGTCCACATCGAGTTGGGCGGACGAACCCACGCGCGCCACGCAGCGCCCACTCTGGTCCACCAGCAAGACACAGCGCGACTCCGACTTGCGCAGCAATTCCAGGAGGACTTGGACGAAAATATCGTTGTCCTCTTTTGTGAAGACTAGTGGCGCTTGGCTCATGGCTCTACCCTCCGCCTTCTTATCCAATCCACTTGCGACCGGCTGGCATCAGACGGATCATTCCTCCGGCTCCTCGGTAGGAGACGTAGCAGGCCTTGTCGAAAGCGTTCTTGACCCAGGCACGTACGGAGCGTTCCTTCCCTCCCTCCGTTGGTACTTCGCTAAACCTATAGAACGAAACGTTGTGTTGTTCAACAACTTTCGCTTCCTCGCCGCCCCACTGGAGGGCGCATTCCCATCCGCTGCGGAACATTCCCAAGGTGGTAGACTCGCTCGTCAGCACATAGAGGCCTTTTCGCTCGGAGCTGGCGCGGCGCGAGATTTCCACGACGGCGGTTCCGATCCGCAAGCCGGCCCAATGCAAATCGCATCGTTGCAGGACGTGCAAATCGGGCACTTCGCTGGAGGTGCGCGAAAAACCGGGCGCGGAGGCGGCCGGGGCGGGTGGCGGGGCAGAAACGGCCGCCGCGGCGGTTGTCGGCGGCACCGGCACGGTCGGGGCGGGCGCTGCGGCGCTGGCGGTCAGCGAGACTTTCTGGGAACGCGCCGAGGCCGTTTCGGTCGCGGCGGCCGCCGCTTTTCGTTCCAGCGAGCTGCCCAGGCGCGGTCCGCCCTCGGTGGCCTCGCTCAGACGTCGAAGCACCAACGCGGCGATCCCTTTGAGCGTTTCCTTGACTCCGATTCCCTGGGACGCGACGGCCTCGAACGACGGGACGCGATCCGGATTCAGAAGGGCTTCCATTTCTTCGCGCGGGACCGTGTTGGGCAGGTCCCGCTTGTTAAACTGTACCACCCAGGGGATGGTGTCGGGGCTCAGCCCGTAGCTTTCGAGATTCTCGCGAAAGTCCACCAGGCTTTCACAATTCTCCTTCATGCGGTCGGCGGCGCTGTCGGCCACGAACACCACCCCATCGGCGCCCTTGAGGACGAGCCGGCGTGTGGCGCTGTAATAGACTTGTCCCGGAACGGTGTAGAGCTGGAACTTGGTTTTAAAGCCTTTCACTTCGCCCAGGTCGAGCGGAAGGAAGTCGAAGAACAGCGTGCGGTCCTGTTCGGTGGCCAGCGAGATCAGTTCGCCGCGGAACTTCGGGGGGATGGTCGAGTGGATGACCTGCAGGTTGGTTGTCTTGCCACACAACCCCGGCCCGTAGTAAACGATCTTGCAGGAGACCTCCTTGAAAGCGTAATTGATGTTTGCCATTCTCGCCTACCGCTCGCCCCTTAGATTTTATCCAGCTGCGAGCGTGCTCGGCGCACAGCCAATCGGATCAGGCCGACAGGGGCGTCGTGGTTAGCGACCGCGACAATCAATCCAACCGGCGTCGGCTGTAACAGAAAATTGTGGCGGTCGGTCTCGAACCAAGCCTGCCCAACGGCGCCCTGCTTCAACTCGCCGAACACCTTCTCCAATGTATTGTATACCGAGGACATGAGGGCGGTGATTTTTTCGAGATTCGCATCCACGACGAAGTTGTCGGCCACCAGGATGCCGTCCAGGCCCACCAGGGCGCTCCCCACGATCCCCTCGGTTGCGGTCAGCTCGCCCAGAATCTCTCGAATCGTCACCGGCTTGTTCGTGTCCACCAACGTGTCTCCTTTGTCCTCTTCTGTCGTGTGGCCGTGGCGTCCTATTCCATGTCAACGAACTTCATGTCCGCGAACCGATACTGCAACCATTTTTTCATGCGATCAAGAGCGTTTGCGAGGGCCGCCTTGGGGGCTTCCTGCCCGCTCTCGAGGCGCCAGAGACTGGTGAAAAAGAAATTGTCCGGCAACGTGGCCAACAAGCAATAGCCGTTTTCGGTTTGGAACAGTCCCTGACGCAGCGTCTGGTCCCACTCCGGTCGCAGAAGCGGCCGGCAAATGTCGTTGAGACGCAGCAGCACCTCGGGCGCCGTCTCCAGCTGCGAGGTATCTACGCCGGCGGACCAGACCGGCAAGAGGTCGGGCGAGAAGACCATCCAGGCCATCAGATCGGGATAGGCGGAGAATTCCTGCTCGAACTCTCGGAACGTCGTCGGCTGATAGAACACCGAGCTCGTCGTCGCCGGGGACGGGGCCGTTTTGTTTGCCGGCGTCAGAAGGGTTTCTCCCCGACGCCGCGGAAACAGCTGCGGGACGACCGCCTCGAGCGCCGCCGGCATCCACAAGATCAAGGCAAGGTACTGCGCCACCATGACCCACACTCCCGAATACATATAGGTCAAGGCGGGCGTTAAGGCCTGCGTCCAGCGGTAAGACACGCTCTGCCACAGCGCGTCGCCATTGGGAGCGATGAAGCTGGCGATGAAACAAAGCACCAGGCGCACGAGAAACAGGACCACGCCAAAGGTCACGCAACGGCTCAGTTCGTTGCGGGGATAGAGAAACTTCAACACCCCGGTCGAAATCCCGATTTCGGCCAGGATCAAGAACAGGATGAGCCACGGAGATGGAAAGTCAGCGGCGGTGATATGCTGCCCGATCAGAACGGGCACAGCCAACGTCGCCACTGCCGCCAGGACCAAGAGCTGACCCATGTCTTGCCTCCCTGCGGCAAATCTAACATCCAATTGGACGTTATCCTAAGACATGGTCGAAATGATTTTGCAAGACGAATTCTCACCGATACCTACCTAATTTGAGCATCCACGGTGATCGGGACCAACTCCTGAACCCTGTCATTCCTCCCTTTTCAGCGGTGGACAAGCGGGATCAGGGGCCGGGAATCAGCCGGATTTGAGCTTAACCCGCGTTTTCCATCAAGCTGTGGAATCTTCAACAAGGTGTAGCCGCCGACGTAAGGAGAAACGGGAAGTCCTTGACGGGTGGGAAAAGAGCTGGCACGGTCACCAGTTGAACGTGTTTGCTGCAGAAGCCCCGGCGGGACCAGCTGGAGGGAACCACGTGGGGAAGGCGTCCGGGGAGCCGAAAGGCGGCGGCGATCCCGTATATCCTGAAACAGGAGGTTGGACGGGCGTGGAGACATACGAAAACGCTTTGGGAATGATCGAAACAAGAGGATTGGTGGGAGCGATCGAGGCGGCCGACGCCATGGTCAAGGCGGCCAACGTGAAACTGATCGGCAAGGAAAAGGTCGGCGGGGGCCTGGTGACGGTGCTCGTGCGGGGCGATGTGGGTGCGGTTCGGGCGGCGACCGATGCGGGGGCCGCGGCCGCTCGGCGTGTCGGCGAGCTGCTCTCGGTCCACGTCATTCCACGTCCCGACGACCAGATCGAATCCATCCTGCCGCGGTAACCCTCTGATGTGGAGTGCGTGCAGCTTGCCGCCGCTTTGTTTTTTACCATTGATGTGGAGTGCGCGCAGCTTGCTGCCGCTTTGTTTCTCAGAACGATGTTTGGCCGGCAAAAGTCTGTTTCAGAACAGCGGCAGCCAGCTGCACGCACTTCACATATATGAGGTAGAGTAGAGCAAGGTGATGAAGCACGACCCGCGCCGAGTGCTCGAGATCCTTCTCGATGAGCTTACGCAGGTGTTCCATCTTTCACCCGAACAGGTGGGGCGCTGCCGGCAGCAGCTGGCCGAATGGCTCCGCCCGCGCTGGCCGGTGCTGTTTCTGGCCACGGGTGAGGAGCCGCTCAGCGAGGCGACGCTCGAGTCGTTTCGGACGCTGACCGCGCTGGGGATTGATGCCACGCTGGTGCGCTCCCACTCGTTCGCGCAGGTGGGGTCGGCGCAGGTGCTTCGCGCGCAACTGGGCAGTGTGAGCCTGCTGGACAATGTTTCGGCTGGCGAGATTTGTTGCCTGCCCGAACGCTTCCCGCTTCTTTGCGTATTGGCTCTTTCGAGCAACACCGTCATCAAGACAATCCTGGGATTGCGCGATGCGACGCCACCGCGTGTGTTGCGCGCTTTTCTCGAACGCGGACGGCCCGTGGTGGCGGTTGGCCTTCCGCCTCAACGTGTGAACGTGGACGAGGATAGGGCCGTTTTCTGGGGACTTCCCCTGGCGGTGAGGCAGTGGCTTGCGGAGGGCTATCGCACGTTCGAGCAGTGGGGAGTCGAATTTGTCGAGGCGGAGCGCCTTGTCGAGGCGGTTCGGCAACGCCTCTTTGGCGTGCCAGCACGGCCCGCAACGATTGGGCAAGCCGCGGCGGCCCCCGCGCCAACGACGGGGCGGGTCTTCATTACCACCGATGATATTAGGGCGGCACGATCACGGGGCGACCGCCGAATCGCCGTCTCACCGAACACCTCGGTGACCGACGAAGCGCGCGAATTCGCTGCTCGCTGGGGCATCCTGCTGATCGAATAGTGTTCCACCTGTCGGAGTAGCGCAGGCTGTTCGCCTGCCGCTTTTGCAGACTGACAGCCTACGCCACTTCTCGCCCCGCACCATTTCGTTCAGCCTCCCGGCGCGCCGCGCGAAAAACCCCTTGATCTAACCCTTTCATCGCTTGACAATCCGACTGCGTTGGAAAGCGAAGGATGGCTCCGGGAACCGCGCCGTCCGTGAAGCGAAGGACACAGCGCGAGCCTGGGGCTGGAGCTGATGGATATCATTGACGTTCTGAAAACGGCGACACCCAAAACCTACCTGGACTCGGCGACGGCCCACCGATTGCTTGTCGAAACGCCCGATGACGGCCTTCTGGCCGCCTTGCGCGAGGCGGCCAACCGCGTGAATCGTGACCTCAACGGCGATCGCGTCTCCTACATCGTCAATCGCAACCTCAACTTCACGAACATCTGTTCGATGGGCTGCCGCTTCTGCGGCTTTGCCCGCGAAAAAGGTTCGGGCGAAGACCAGACCTTCAGTCCCAACGAGGTGGTCGAGCGCCTCGCCCAGACGCCCAACGTCTCGGAATTCTGCATGCAGGGCGGCATCAATCCCGCGCTCGGTTATCCCTATTATCGCGAGCTCATCCAGCGTGTTCACGATGCGTTCCCCTCGGTCCACATCCACGCTTTTTCGCCCCAGGAAATCCACCGCATGACCCAGCTGACCGGCATGACGCCGCGCGAGGTGTTGAGCGACCTGATCGAGTGCGGCCTGGGATCCATCGCGGGGACCGCGGCCGAGATTCTCGACGACCGCGTGCGGCAAACGATCTGTCCGAAGAAAATCTCCTCGGCGCGGTGGGAGGAGATCGTTCGCGCCGCCCACGACCTGGGGATGCGTTTCCCGGCCACGATTATGCTGGGCCACATCGAAACGCCGCGCGATCATGTCACCCATCTCGAGTTCATCCGTCGCATCCAGCGCGACACGGGCGGGTTCACCGAGTTCATCCCGTTGCCCTTTGTCCCCTATCGCACGCGCCTGGGCCGCGAGTGCCACATCGCCGAAATGATCTCGGTGGCCTATCTGAAACGCTTCTACGCGGTTTGCCGGTTGTTTTTCGGCGACCTGATTCCCGGTCTTCAAGTCAGTTGGGTCAAGCTCGGCATCGAGACGGCCGCGGAGATTCTCGATTGGGGCGCCAGCGATTTCGGCGGGACGCTCTACGAGGAAAACATCACGCGCAGTGCCGGCGGGCGCCACGGTGTCCGTCTGACGGTCGAGGAAATTCGCGCCGCGATCGCAACGGCCGGGCGGCGTCCGGTTCGCCGCGACACGGCGTATCATTTTTTCGACACACCCGAACCGGAGCCTTATTCGGAGTCTTATGGGAGGACGGGTGGCGAATCCGTGAAAGCTCTTGCGCCGGATGCCCGCCCCGCTTTCGGGAGGAGAGACCATGAAAGAGCGTCGTGACTGGTGGGTAGTGATCCTGGCGGCGTGGGTGCTGCTGCCGCTGGGCTGCCATACCTCCAAGGGCAAGGTGGAAGTCTCCCAGAACATGAAGCGGGAGATTGCGGCGCTCCGAGTCGAGAAGCTCCTGATTGACGACAAGCTGCGCGACATCGAAAACGCCCGGGCTCTGCTCGAACAGCGCAACCGCGACGATCTCGAGAACATTCGCCGCGCCATCGAATCCATCCAAAGCGCTTCACTGAAGATCCAGACGCGCCTGGACACCATGGAAACCGTCGAGCCGACCACGCCCGTGCCGCCGAAGCGCTTGCCGCCGGTCACGGCCGCCGTTCTTATTGTGGTCTTCATTTTTTGTGTGCTCATGGCCCTCAAGATGCGAAAAGCATGGGTACGCGAGAAACACCGGCTCGCTCCCGAGGAGGCTCCCGTTGATTCCAGTACCGGGTCGTCCCAATCCGGAACGCCGACCTAGTCCGTCCGCGCTCACCAGGGCGGTGGCCCTTGCCGCCGCCGCGATGTTCATCATTGCCTTCCTCTCCGGCGCCAGAGTGACGTTGGCTCGAGCCGCCCGCTCCGCCCCGCCAGCAGCGGCGTCAGACGTCGAACTTCGTTTGGCGATCCGAACCGAGCTCCCGACCCAGTATGGGGCAAATGTCTGGCTGGAGAGCACCGACCCCGTCCCGCTGGAGTTGGACTGCGAGCCCTCCGTGCTGGCCGGCTGCGAACAGCGCATCCGCTGGCGCTGCGATCGGGGGCGGCTCGACCTCCAGGAATCGGCCACGCGCAACCGATTCTTTCCGCCGGCCAAGAGCGCGGTTGCGACCATCGAGGCCACGGTCGAGTTCTATCCCCAGAAAGCCGGCCAGTCCTCGCCCGCCCCTCTGGTCAGCAAAACGGCCAGTCTGCGCATCCTTTCCCCCTCGCCGGGCAGCCTCCTCCGCGACGGCGTGATTGATGGGTTCAAACTGGGCGACTACATCAACCCGCGAAGCCGTGGCGTGCGAAAGACCACTTTTCCGGGAATCCATCCGGACAAATACCAGCCCCCGCACGCCTTCTACCTCGTGGACGAAGCCTCGCGCGATTTGCCGCTGTCGCGTCATTTTCGCCTGGGCGATTTTGCCCTGGACTATCCCTGGTATTCGCTCGGCAAGCGCCAATACATCGCCCTCGACCCCGGCCTGGTGCGCAAAATCGAGGACCTCATTGACGAGATGAATCGCGCCGGTTTGCCCGGCGACAAGATTCGTCTGATCTACGGCTTCCGTTCCCCCGCCTACAACCTCGGCCGGATCAACCAGGACGGCGACGAAAGCCTCAAGTCGCCTTTCTCCATGCATCAGTATGGGAAAGCCGTAGACTTCATTCTGGACGCGGATGGCGATCTTCGGCTCGACGATCTGGACCACGACGGCCGCATCACGGTTCGCGACACGATCCCCATCGTCCGTTGCGTCAACGCGCTCGACCGCCGCTACCGCAGCCAGGGCGTTCCGCTCTTCGGTGGCTGCGGCGTCTATGACCACCACGATTTCTGGGAGCGCCCCGTGCAAACGCCCTACGTCCACGTGGATGTTCGGGGCTATCTGGGCGAAGAGGGCAACCTGGTCCGGTGGCCGGGCATATGGCCGGGAACCAAGGAAGCGATTTTCTGGGGAAAGCTGTAAACCCCACGCGGCAGGGCGAGGCGGTCAGGCGCCGGCGGTGTCGGAAATCCGCCACGGTCGCCCAATAGCGCAAAAGTTCTTGCACCGGCTCACGCGTCGGCCTAAAAAGATGTCCACCCGCGGCAGGCGAGAGGGCTGTCGTGACCATCCCGTGGGAGGGTCGGTGGCCAATGGCTTCGAAGCGCCGAGTCTTCTCTATCCTCGCACTGGTGCTTGGCGGGGTTCTCACGGCCGTGTGGCCCGCCGACAAGACGCCTCCCTATTTTCAGCCCCTTTGGAAAGAAAACACGTCCTTTGTCGCCCCCAAAGATCCCGTCGTCATTGATCTCAACGGAGACAAGGCGAACGAGATCATCATTTCCGACTCGAAGGGCCACCTGACGGTTCTCTCCGGCTCCACGGGCGATGTTCTCTGGTCGGTCACGCTCAAGGGGATCGGCCTGACGGGTCCGGCGGTCGGCCACTTCTGGGGCGATGGCAGCCTCGACGTGGCGGTGGCGGACAATCGCGGTTTCGTCCATCTTTACAACGGCGGCGATGGGCGGCGTCTTCAGTTGCTGGCGCTGAAAACCTCGGTGGCCTTGCCGCCGACCGTTCTGCCGCCCGATCCCACGCGCGACAGCAGCGGCACCCTTAACTATCACCCCGAAGCCAAGGATCACCTGGTGGTCATAGATGAGGCCAGCGTCATCCGCTGCCTGGTGTTCGATCCCGAGCCCAATCAGGCGGGGATCGTCTGGGAGAAGACCCTCGACGGTCTGGCCCTGGCGCCGCCGTCGGTGGGCGACGTGGACGGCGACGGCCATTTCGAGGTTGTGGCCGGCGTGGCCCAGAGCTTTCAGGGGCTGCTCTATATCCTTCGCGGCAGCGACGGGGCGCCCGTGGGGCAGACTCCCAAATCCTATCCCTCTAATATCGTCACGATTTGCAGTCTCGCCGATGTCAACGGCGACAAGTGCGACGAGATCTTTTTTGGAACCAAGTCGCGCGAGCTGTATGGGGTTCGCTACGACCCGACCAGCGGCCAAGTGTCGCCCTTTGGCGTTTTCCCACGCTCGATCACCCAGGAACCGATCGGCGACCCGGTGATCCTGCTGGGAGACCCTCTGCCGGGTCCGACCGTCGCCATTCAGGGGCAGAATCTCGTTCTGGTCAGGCCCG
>Ga0315282_10006590_pt1 | contig 19368 bp, 20 predicted proteins | sample YL17G07_20_MG_FD_203693 | JGI IMG/M metagenome (GOLD analysis project Ga0315282, IMG submission 203693) | Sediment microbial communities from Yellowstone Lake, YNP, Wyoming, USA - YL17G07_20 | ecosystem: Environmental > Aquatic > Freshwater > Lake > Sediment | place: USA: Wyoming | collected... | reverse complement strand
GCCTGTCGAGTCTTCAGACGGAACTGAATATGAGATCAGAAACCGGGTGACTCTGTGCCGTTGCGGCCGATCAAAAAACAAACCGTTTTGTGATGGCGGTCACCTCGAGAGTGATCCGCCGAACAAATCAGATAAGTGAAAAGGCCATCAAGGGAGGTCGGCATGATCAAAGAGAAGGCTAAGATCTGTCCTCTTTTGTCAATTTCCTGGGCCCAGACAGGCTCAGCCAAATCGCCCGCCAAGGCCATGACGGAATGCCTGAAGGAAGAATGTGCCTGGTACTATGTCTTTCGTTACCCCCACGTCGAACGCGTCGACAAAGGCTGCGCCGTCCAGATGCTTCCTCAGGTCTTGAACGTGACCTCGCGAAAATAGCAAATTATTTAGTCTCGACCCAGTTTTCCATAAACCGCCGGTCTCCGCTCTTTTCTCCACCCGAGAGGAGCGATTCGAAAATCGCCTTGAGATGAGGATAGGGCAAAGTGCCGATGACCATGCGGTTATTGATGATCATGGTCGGGGTCGAGCGGATCCCGTGGGCAAATTTGTCCGAGGTCTTTTCGTATTCGGCGCCGGTGTTGATGATCTTTCGGACGAGATCCCCAATGGCTTGGTCGCCGAGGGCTTCCCCAACGCCGTACTTCGCGGCCAGCTGTGCCCTCCATTCAGGATCTTTGGCCCTCTTAAAATTGGTAAAGATCTCATCATGGATCCGGTTGAATTTCGCGGGATCGTAGGCGGACATGAGGGCGAGATCACAAGCTCCCGGATGCAAATCCTTCTCGACCACGTTGTTGCACTTGGCTTCGAGGGGGAAGAATTGGAAGGCGATGTTGATCTTCCCTTTGTATTCCCTAATCAGGCGGTCCAGCTGTCGATAGAGCAGGAGACAGTCGGGGCAGAGGAAGTCCGCATATTCGATAACCCGGAGCCATAAGCCATCTCCTTCCTCTCTGGAATGGCACGTGTTATAGCACAAGTGCTGCGTGTCTTGACTTTTTGCCGAGTTCATGAAGAATTAGGCTCAATCCGGTCACAGGACCCCATCAAATGAAAAGACAATGTCTTTCTCTTGCGCTTGGCGCATTTCTTGCGTTTTTGTATTGCCTGGGCGCTCCACTCAATTCTTTGGGAGCCGGGGTGGGGGCGGATGACTTTTCTAAAGAAAGAGCCCTTGACCACGTGAAATATCTTGCCGGGACGATCGGACCCCGTCCGATGGGTTCCCCCGCTGAAAAGGCCGCTTTGATATACGCAGCCCAGAAACTTGCCGAATACGGGTGCCAGGTGGAATGGCAGCCGGTCACCCGATCCAAGAATACCAACACCGCGAGCTTCAACGTCATCGGCCGCCTCCCGGGATTCACGAGTCGGGAGATCGTTATCGGCGGGCACATCGATTCCGCCTCGCCGGAAATCCCAGGCGCCGATGACGATGCGTCGGGAGTGGCCGTCACGCTGGAATTGGCGAGGATCTTCAGCCAGGAAAAACACAATTCGACTTTGGTTTTTGCGGCCTTTTGCGGCGAAGAATCCGGGTTGGTCGGGTCGAAACACTTCGTCGAGCACTATCCGCTAAAGAACGTGGCCTTGATGCTGCAGCTTGATATGGCGAGCGACGAGTCGCCGCTCGCGCTCTGGATTGACGCGCGGAACGGCCAAAGCCCAAAATGGCTCGTTTCGGCCAGCCTGGAGACTTTCCATGCACTTGGCTACAGGGGCTTGGATTATCCTACCCATTTTCAGAGCCTGAACAGCGCCTTGGGCGGAGCAGGCTCCGACCATGAACCGTTTATGGAGAACGGGATACCGGCCATTGCTTTCGTCAGCGATGTGACCTATCCGATCCATACTCGGAATGATTCTCTGGAATATTTTAAGGCCGACGGACTCGAGCGGAGCGGCAAATTGATCTCTGAACTGGTCAAGAAGTTCGACTCCGGCGTGCCGAAAGTGAAGACGGGCCACTACATGCTCATCCTTTTGGCTGGGAAGCCTCTATTTGTCAGCCCCACGCTTCTCGCAGCCTTCATAATTGTTAGCCTGATTCTGACCCTCCTTGTCCTTATCCGCTTGAGAGCGAGTTCGACCCTCTCTGAGGAAGACAAGAAAATCCGAAAGTCCTGGCCAAAATTAGCGATTCTCCTCTTGATGATCGTCATCACGACCATCGCCTCGCTCTGGGTGATGCAACTCGTCAAAGGACAAAGGTTGCCCTGGTTCGCCCACCCGGGCCCCTATCTGCCGTACGGCTTTGTTTTTTTAATCCTGGGAATATGGCTGGCTCTCCAGGTTACGCGGAGATGGAGGCTTCGAAAGAACCCATTTTTCTATTTCATCAGAGCGGCCGTTTATCTTGGAGTTTTGATTGTCCCCACCTGGCTCTTTCTTAGTCCCCGCCTGGCTTTCTATCCGGCGTGCGGGCTTGTCTTCCTTAGCCTGGGATGCCTCGCCCGCTGGAGGTGGCTCAAAGGGCTCCTGTGGCTGCTGTCGCCCGTCTTGACCTTCAGGCTCCTCGTCGTCCCAGAATATTCTGCTTTCTTATACCGAAGTCTGGGGCAGTTCGTGTTTCCCTCGCTTCAAACTCCGGCGGCGTTCGCGACGGTGATGACCGTTTTCGGGCTCGTAACGTTCCTCTGGGCAATGCCCTATCTCTTAGGGTTTGCTGCCGTCTACCGAAGCTCTCCGGGCGATATCTTTTGGTTGAAACATTTTCGACGTCCGCTTGCGCTTATTCCGATCGGATTTGTAATAATTGTGGGGACCATTTATCAAGCTTCTTTTCCCAGCTATTCCCGTCCCTGGGAGCAAGTCGTCAGCATCACCCAGAAGTCGGAGAGCGCGAAAAACAAAACATCGATCGAGTTTTCAAGTGCCGATTATCTAAAAGGAATTGTGGCCCACTTTGCCGGGCGGAACGAAATGATCCGAAGCAGGAAGGTCCTCTATAAGATCGATTATCCGTTGGAGATGAACTGGATCAACGAGCAGACCGATTTCCGTTCCGAGGTCAAAGGGGAAGATAAGAAGATCAACCTGAGGGTTAAGCTGGATTTCAAAAAGCAGCCTTATGAAGTGACTTTGAAGCTTGTGTCGGATAAGGAAATGAGTGTTGAGAGCTCAAACTTCACCTATGTCCGGACGGGAAAAAGAGAAGCCGCAATCAGCTGGTATAGTTTCCCCGTGGGGAGCCTCGAGCCGGAGCTAAGACTCAACCTCCCCAGGGAGGCCAAGCTTGAAGCGGAGGTCTCCGTAACCTTCCTGGCCACGCCCTTGGCGATGAGTTGCGAGGGGGAAAATAAGGATTTTGTTTATCGTTCCCTCATCATCCGGAAGCTGGATCTCTCCCAGCAAAATCCACATTAGGGCTCAAGGACCCAAGATAGACACGAGGCTTGGATGCAGATCGTTGAGCAGCTGAAGAAGAGCTGAGTTAACGTCACAGACGGGCATAGGGTCCGAGGAACAGGGTACGGACTACGGGGTACGATGGTGATTGACATTTCCGGAGATTCAAAATAATATTTGAATCAATGTATGCGCAAAAGAGAAAAGGGGCTCCATGAATAAAACTGTCAAGATCATTGTTTACTTTTTGCTTTTCGATGTCGTGGTCATAGGCGCCTACTTTGTGATCAGAGGCCTTCGTGGCAAAGGGCCCTCGGGGAGTTCCAAATACGAATGGGTGACAATCGATCAGAACTACACCCCCAAGAATTATATCGAAGAGTACATCAAGAATGATTCCGAGGCCAAGGGTTTTTTCCCCGTCTACATGAGAAACTTCGGCCGGGATACCTCCGTGCTTAATAAGTTCAAAGGGTCGAATTTCGCCGGCCCGAACGAGGCCGTCCTCAACATGACCTACAAGGGGATGGAGGACTGGATGCTCGTGGAGATCAAGTACAAAAATGAGAAGGGCAGGGAAGTGCGCCGGACGATTCTCTACGTCATGTTCGGAGGGACCTGGAGAGTAGGTGACAGCGGGACGCTGATGAAATGAATCGGGGAACCCTTTCTTAGGCCCTATTTTGGGGAGAGCAGGTTGTCCAGTTCGCGAACAGCGTCTTTGGGCGCTTCTCTGGAGAGCCGATATGGAATCCTGGCCCGGCGGGAGTCGTTCCCGATAAGCAAAATGTCCCTCGTGTTTTCCCCGGCAAACGAAAGAAATTGACCCGTCCCGGGCAAGACCCGGCAATTCCGGATGACGGCGTCCTCCACCCGGTTCAACGCCACCGCCGCGGCGCTTCCCCCCTGGGAATTTGCCTGGCGGTCCGAGAACCCCTCCAGCTCGAGCCCCTTCATGGTCCTCGAGACAGAGCGCGCTTTCCCAGCGGTTATATTCGGGTTTATCCCAGACGACCTCGATATCTTTGAGCTTCTGGTTGGGGAGAATGAAGTCGCCGCGGATGTCGTTGAGGCGCCATTCATATTCCGCCTGGCCGTTGATAGTCCCGCGCCCCTAGACTAAAACTCCCCCGGCCGCGATGAGCTCATTGCTCCCAATATGATGAAGTCGCCGCTTCATGTCAAGAATCGGGAAGAATGGCTTCGGGAAGAATGATATAATGCCGCCATAAAGACTCCAAGGAGGAGCCATGGAGAGACGTCATTTCCTAAAATATGGGACCGCGGCCGGCAGTGCCTTCATTCTCAATAAGGATAAGTCTTCGGGAACGTGTCCTGAACAGGTAAGGCCGAATGAGCAAATCGAAAAAGTGAAACGAGCTATGCTGTCCATGCAGCGCCACGCCTGGGAGCAAGGCGTCGCCGCCCAGGCGATTCTGGAAAGCGGAGGGGACGTTGACCTCGTCGTGTTGATGGCCAAGGAAGCCTTCCTCCGGCGCTGGGAAGATGGCCGGCTGGGCCAGGTCTGCGACAATCATGGCGTCACTGATCCGGGCGCGAACGGCGAGGCTGTCCTCTTTGCCGCCAAAGTGACGGGGGACAAATTGCTCAGGACCGCGGCCGACCGTATGCTCGAATACTTGCTTCGGCGAGCGCCGAAGACAAGCGAAGGTGTCCTGTACCACATCGATAACAAACCTCAGGTTTGGATTGATTCGATGTACATGGCCCCACCTTTCCTGGCCGTCGCCGGCCGGCCCGATGAGGCGGTCAAGCAAATCGAGGGCATGCGCCGGCTCCTCTGGAATCCCAAGAAAAAACTGTTTTCTCAGATTTGGGACGATGGACGGCATGATTTTGAGCGGAAGGATTTCTGGGGAGTCGGAAATGGCTGGGCCGCCGCAGGAATGTCCCGGGTGATCAGAGCTTTGCCAACCGAGATGACGGGAGAGAAAGCCCGACTGGTCGGATATGTCAAGGATGTGATCGATGGCTGCCTCGCCTGCCAGCGCCCTGACGGACTTTTCCACGACGTCCTGGATAATCCTAAGACCTTTGTCGAAACCAACCTCGCCCAGATGCTGGCATATTCTATATATCGGGGTCACCTGGGAGGCTGGCTGGGAAAAATCCATATGAAGGAGGCGGACCGGATGCGGGAAGCGTCCCTGGCGAAAGTTGATTCGCTCGGACTCGTCCAGGGAGCCTGTGGCTCGTCCGAATTTTCTTCCCCCGGCGTCGCGACCGAGGGGCAAGCTTTTTGCCTGCTCATGGAGGCCGCCCGGGGGGATCTTGGCCGTTTCACAACGGGTAGGGAGGGAGCTTGATGAATCATCGTGCTGACCGAGTGCTGTCTTCGGTTCTTGATGCGGTCGGAGAGACACCTGTCGTAAACCTGGCCCGCATCACCAAGAGCGAAAACGGGTCCATCCTGGCCAAGCTGGAATATCTCAACCCCGGTTTTTCCAAGAAAGACCGGCCCGCTCTGCAGATCATCGAGGATGCCGAGGCTGAAGGACGGCTACGTCCTGGCCAGATTGTTGTAGAATTAACCAGCGGCAACATGGGCACGGGCTTGGCCATCGCTTGCGCTGTCAAAGGCTATCAATTTGTGGCGGTCATGTCGAAAGGGAATTCGAGCGAGCGGGCCCGGATGATGACCGCCTTGGGGGCCGAAGTCGTCCTCGTTGATCAGCTGTCTGACTCGGTCCCGGGTCGGGTGTCGGGCGGCGATCTCGAACTGGTCGAACAGGAAACCCAGAGAATCGTGCAGGAAAGAAGAGGCTTCCGTGCCGACCAGTTCAGGCTGCTGGGAAATTTCCGTTCCCATTACCTCCACACGGGGCCAGAATTCTTGGGACAGGCGCGAGCATCGGGTTTTCGAATTGAAGCTTTTTGCGAATTCCCTGGGAGCGGGGGCACGTTCGGCGGTTGCGCAGCCGCGTTCAAGGAGGCTGATCCCACGATTCGTTGCTTTGTCGTCGAGCCCGGAGGTGCCGCAGCGCTGGCGGGGGAAAAGGTGGTTCATCCCGACCATCGCATCCAGGGAGGGGGATATGCGATGCCCCAGCTGGCGTTTCTGAAGCCAGAATTGATCGACGGCTATCTCCAAGTCAGTGACGAGGAAGCCGTTGACGCTGCACGACTCCTGGCCCGTAAAGAGGGAATCTTCGCCGGATTTTCTTCGGGTGCGAATCTTGCCGCCGCCTTCAAGCTTCTCCGCGGTTCTTGTCGCGGGCAGACTGTGGCAATTATCATCAATGATTCAGGGCTCAAGTACCTGAGCACCGATCTGTGGCCGTAAGTCTTAATCGGGACGGTCAGCAGTAGAAGTAGCGACAGGCAGCAAGAAGCTTCCAGTCCAGCCACAATTTTGCCGGATAATACCAGGGATGTAAGAGAGTTCTGCTCTTGGAATTATGGGATTTTAGACGGTCTTAGAAACGTTTTTAGACGGTCAAAAATCTCGTCTAAGACCTGTTTTGAAAAGCAAAAACCGGGAGATTCATTTAATGATCAACGAGTTCCGTAGGCCCGACCCCTTTAAAAAAACTATCGGCTGCTTCCACTTGCTTGTTTAGTGCTCATGCCGGTGATGGATGTCGGGCCAGTGGCCGTGGATGTGGTCCAAAGCCTCATGGGTGTGCTCATGGCTGTGGGGCTCCTCGATCGCCTCGGGATGAGGGTGGAAGTGATGAAGATCGCCATGCGTGTGGGAATGAAAGTGCCTCAGGCGTTCGTGCCGGTGGGCGTGAGCATGTTTTTCTGTGATGATGAGCCAGACGCCGATGACCATCAATAAACACGCCAAAAGCATGGCTATCCCCAAAGTCTCTCGAAGGACAACGAGCGAGACCGCGGCTCCGATGAAGGGGGCGAGACTGAAGAAAGCTCCGGCCCGGAAAGCCCCCAGCCCCTGCAACGCCTTGATGAACAGAACCAAGCTCAGGCCGTAGCAAATGGCGCCGACGAGGAGGGCATAAGCGGTCTGAATTGTGATTGCCAGGTTGATCCTGAGAACAACGGCGAGCGCGAGAGAGATCGCACCCGCGAAGAAGCCCTTGATTCCGGCGATCTGGACAGGGTCTTTGTCGGAAATATTCCGGGTGAAATTGTTGTCGAGCCCCCAGCAGGCCATGGCAAAGGTGATGAGCAGGGGGCCGATGATATTGAACCGTCCAAGGCCTGGATCCCAGGTCAAACAGACTCCTGCCGCGGTCATGGCTCCCAAAGCCAGCCATAAGCGCCGCGGAGCCTCTTCTTTAAAAAATCTCACGGCGATAAGGGCCGTGGCGACGCCTTCGAGGTTTAGCAGCAGAGAGGCTGAAAAGCCCGAGGTCCTGACCAGTCCTGCCATCAAGCTGATGGGGCCCAGGACGCCCCCGGCGATGGTGGCCGCGGCCAGCCAGGGCAAATCTTTTTTTCCGAGAGATGCTACGCGTTTGTCCGCGATATCGCTTTTCCGGCCCCTGCCTGCGATTTTCCTTTCCAATGCAAAGAGGCCCAATCCCACGAAAGCGCCCAGATAGAGAAAACCCGCGAGCGCTATCGGGTGCATTTCCCTTGTCAGCAGTTTGGCTAACGGCAGGCTGATCCCGAAGAGGACTGCCGAGAAAAGGATGAGAACGAAGGGACGCTTGCTCAAACTCTTTCCCCGTCCAATCTATTCCGAGACCGCCTTTTTTGGCTGAAGCTCGGCGCAGCGGATCCCACGCAGATTAAAGCATTTGACGCAGGAGATGCATTCGGATTTCCGGATTTCTCCCTGCCGCAGCTTCCGCACCAGAAAGGGCTCCCGGATGAAAGGACGGCTCATAGAGATGAGATCGGCTCGACCTTCACGGACGATCTTCTCCATGACCGAAAAACTCCGGATTCCGCCTAAACCGAAAACAGGGACTTTCACGGCCTCTTTGACCCTGGCCGCGTAGTCAACAAAATAGCCTTCTTCATCTTCTCTCCTCAGACCGGGCCAAATAGACCCTTCCCCGGCCTCGGCCATTCCTCCGCTGACCTCGATCGCATCGATTCCGGCGCTCTCCAGGATTTTGGCGACCTGGATACTCTCCTCGATCGTCAAGCCCGTCGGCAGAAAGTCGGTGGAGTTAAGCTTGACGATGAGAGAAAATTCGGGTCCCAAGAGGTCCTTCGTGCCGCGGACGATCTCAACCAGCACCCGCGCCCGTTTGGTTATAGATCCACCCCATTCATCGCGACGCCGGTTGGTATGCGGGGAAATAAAGCTGCTGAGAAGGTACCCATGGGCCACGTGGAGCTGGACCCCGTCAAAACCGGCCTCTTTGGCCCGGCGTGCAGCCTGGATGAAGTCCTCGATCAGACCGCGGATCTCCTCCCCGGTCATTTCCTTGGGCATTGTCTTAGAGCTCGGGTCATAGACGGCTGAAGGTGAAAGCGGCGTGCAGCCGCACAGTCTGGGTTTGGTCTGTCGGCCGGCATGGGCAATCTGGAGAAAAACCCGGGAGGCAAAATCGTGAACCGCCTCTGGGATTCTGACCAATCCTTCGATAAATCGGTCATCGTAGACCGCGATCTGGCGCGGACTCGCCTTTCCCGCCGGGTTGACATAGGCATGACCGGTGATGATCAGACCGACTTCTCCTTCGGCCAAATCGCGGAACAACGCAACCTGTCTGTCTGTAACCTTCCCACCCTCATCGGCGAGGAAGTCATGCGTAGCCGAGCGGACGAAGCGGTTGGGGACGGTGACCTGGCCTATCCTGATGGGTGTAAAAAGGATGGAAGTTGTTATTCTTTTTCCCATGATTTCGGACTCCTGAAAAATCAGGCTTGCATCAGTCATTATACCAAAAGGCCTAATTTTGCTATAATTCACCTCCGACCAGGCAGGCCTGGGATTAATGCTCGAACGCAAGTGGTATGAAGATTTCTTTTATGGGGTTGCCGTCGAGTTCTGGAGAAAGGTCGTTCTTGAGGAATTCACCCAGCGCGAAGTCGGATTTCTGGAGCAGGTCTTAAACCTCAAAAAGGATGACGCCGTTCTCGACGTCCCCTCGGGGGCGGGTAGGCATACCCTCGAGCTGGCTCAACGCGGATACAGGGTCACGGCCCTGGATATTTCCGGAGAATCCATCGGCCTGCTCAGACAGGCGGCCGAGAGAGTATGAACAGGAGGTAGCGATGAAAAAATGGGTATGGTTATTGGCCGCTGCAGTGCTTGCAGGCGGTGTGGCTTACTCAAAAATGCGACCTGAAGCGGTGGAAAGTAAGGAGCCGGACCATGTCACGGTCCAGCATATCCTGATCGCTTTCCAGGGCTCTATCCCTGAGTCCAAGGTCACTCGCAGCAAGGAGGAAGCGCAGAAATTGGCCGAGCAGCTATTCGAGCGGGCCAAAAAAGGTGAAGATTTCGATGCCCTCGTGAAGCAGTACACGGATGACCAGTATCCGGGGATCTACAAAATGTCCAACGCGGGAATCACTCCCGACGAAAGCCAGCAGGAATATTCCCGCACCCGGATGGTCAAGAGCTTTGGGGACGTCGGCTTCAGCTTGCCCGTCAATGGAATCGGGCTGGCCGTCTTTGATCCTCAGAAGAGCAAGTACGGTTGGCACATCATCAAAAGACTAAAATAAGGAACGGCCAGAAGAAATCCGTTGGGGTCAGCCCGCTGGGGTTGTGCCAGGAAAGCATGACGGATAAGGCGGTGAAGATGAAAAGACAAGCCAAGATACTCGTCGGCATCGCATGGCTTTTGATTTTGGCCATGCCTCCGAGCTATGCCCAGCGGCTTCCTGTGGCAAAGCCTGAGGACGTGGGGATGTCTTCCGCCCATCTCAATCTCATCAATGAGCTTATGAAGGAAGCAATCGGCCGGAAGGATTTTCCCGGTGCCGTGATCGCCGTTGGCAGAAAAGGCAGGATCGTTTTCAGGCAGGCGTTTGGTGAAAGCGAGTGGGTCCCCGAGCACAAACCGATGGAAATCTCCATGATCTTCGACCTGGCCTCAGTGACCAAGCCGGTCGCCACAGCCACCTCGATCATGATCCTGGCCGAGCGGGGCCGCTTGCGGCTCTGGGACAAGGTCAAGGATTTTGTGCCGGAATTTTCTGCTTACATAGAAGCGGGGGGGAAGCCGGGTGAAGATGCTCGGCTCTGGCATCTTCTCACCCACACCTCGGGTCTGCCGCCTTATACGGACGCCAAGGCAGCCGCGGAGAAGTGCGGCGAGCTTTGCCCGGTCGGGACGCTGGTTAAATATATTGCCGAGCTCAACAAGAATAATCCGCCCGGAAAAGTGTTCGATTACAGCTGTCTCGGCTTTATCACGCTTGCCTATATCGTGCAAAAGATTACCGGCCAGACGATCGCCGAGTTCGCGACCGAGAACGTCTTTAAGCCGCTCCAGATGGACCATACGTTCTATAACCCACCCGAAAAATATCACGGCCTCTGTGTCCCGACCCAGGTCTCCGAAGGCAAACCGCTGATCGGGGTCGTCCACGACCCCCTGGCCCGGCTGCAGGGAGGCGTCTCCGGAAACGCCGGGCTGTTCTCGACGGCCGATGACCTCGCCACCTTCGCCCAAATGATGCTGGACAAAGGGACCTTTGGCGGAGTCCGGATTCTGAGCCCGCTCGCCGTCGAGAGGATGACCTCGGTCTATGCCCGGGTGGAATTCTCGGGACGGGGCTTGGGCTGGGACCTCCACTCCGATTTTGCGACCGTGGGAGGCGACATCTTCGGTCCCAATTCCTATGGGCATTCCGGTTACACCGGGACATCGATTTGGATCGATCCCGAAACTCAGACCTTTGTCATCTTTCTCACCAACCGCGTCCATCCCGATGATAAAGGCGACATCATCTCGATGCGCAGCAAGATCGCCAACATCGTGGCCAGCTCGATGAGATAACTGAAACTGGGGGACGTCCCCCAGGGGGACACCCTGTATAGCAGAGTTTCCCCCCGGGGAACGCCTCCAGTCTTTGCTTGCTTTTGACACGGATATGGAGCTGTGCTATAAAATCCAGGAGGGCGTGGGATGGTCGTTTCCAGGGAGCGCGAGATTTATCAGGAAGCAGCGAAATGCTTCGAGCTCCTGACCAAGTCCATCCGGACTTTCGAAGACTACCTGAGCAGCGCTGCGGCTCAGAATGCGCCTGAATACTATCAGGCCCGCAATTATCTCAAGGACGGGAAGCTTTTTTTTGACGCAACTCTCAGTGAGGCGCGGCGGCTTCTCGGCCCCATCCCTGCTTACGCTGTGCCGGAGTATGAACAGAGGCGTACCCAGTTCCTGGAGGAAAACAAGATTGTCGCCAGAGCTCAGGACTATGAGGAATTGAGGCAGGAACTGATAGCAGATGAGAATCTAAAGCCTTTTCTGAGCGGCGAAGAAATAGATATCTTGCTGCACACCTATTATGAAACCCAACAGTCGGGCAAGAGAAAATTGTCCAACATCAAAATACGAATCCTGGCCGCGAAGCTTCATTCCCTGCTGGCCAAGGCCCTGGATCTTCAACGGGAGGCGCTCAAAAAGCACCAACCATCGTGAGAGAATGGAAAGAAATTTGGGAGGTTCCCTATGGCCCGGACAATAGGAAGAAGAGAGTTTTTTAAAGATTCCGCCAAGCTCGGAATTACATTTGTTATCGGTGGTGCGTTGGGCTCTTCGGCTCGGGCGGACTCCGCCTTTGCATCGAGTGACCCGCGCCCGGACGTGGCCGTTGTCACGGGCGGTGATTACGGAAAAAATACGATAAAGGCGATCGAGACGCTCGGAGGCATGGAAAAATTCGTCCCCAAAAACTCCCGGGTCGCTCTGCTTCCGAACGTGCAGAGCCGACATCCCGGGGCCTTTACCAAGCCCGAAATCGTCCGTTCGGTCATCCGCTTGTGCAAGCGAGCCGGGGCCAAAGAAGTCAACCTGCTCAGCTGGCAACCGCTCAAGCAATGGGACGACACAGGCCTCGGCCAGGTCGCCAAGGAAGAAGGCGCGAATCTCAAGCTGTTCGAAAAAGATGAAGCTCTCTTTCAGGTGGTGCCAATTCCGAACGGCCTGGCCCTGAAGGAAGCCAGAATCCTCAAAGAGTTGTTCAACAACGATCTTCTGATCGATATGCCCATAACCAAGGACCATGCGGGAAACAAGTTTACCGGCACGATGAAGAACCTGATGGGGTTGAATTCTCCAGGCTGCAACCGGACATTCCATAAGGAGCATTGGGACACCGACCCGAACGATATCGCCCATTTGGACCAGAGCATCGCCGACCTGAATAAGGCGGTCAAACCCGCCTTGTGCATCGTCGACGCCACAGAAATCATCAACACGAACGGCCCGTTTGGTCCCGGCGAGATACTCAAGCCCCAAAAAGTCGTGGCCGGCGTCGATCGGGTGGCCATCGACGCCTATTGCGCAGGCCTTCGCGGACTGAAACCGGAAGAGATCGTCCATCTCAAACGCGGCGCCGAGCTGGGGCTGGGGATTATCGATCTGAACAAACTCAAGATTCAGGAAATTAAGCTTTAAATCAATATCCAGCCATCGATACAGAGATTTTATCTTTCAGCAACACGGGGAAACTCTTGAGGAGTGGCTGTGTGCGCTGAGGCAAGACCGGTCACTGCTCACAGTTCTGGGGTCACCTTTTTTGGTGATTATTGGAAAACCTGCTTCATAATGTCCACCAGTCCAAGGGCGAATTCAATTTTAGTCAAGGGGATGTTCTTCTCTTTAGAGATCTTGGTGAACCGGCCGTCCTTGTTGCTGTCGTTGGTGACGATCAGGTCGTTGACATAAGGCGCGACGGCATCGATCATCCTCTCGTTATCGCTTCCGGCCGGGCCCCTCTTTGATTCACCTCCGATATGAACCGCGATCATGAAAATCTTGTTCTTCTGGCAGTAATCGATGACTTTCTTCAGGCGTGCCTCTTCTGCATCCAGAGTCAGCCCGGACGCTCCCATGCCCTTTAGGCTGGCGCCGATGGCGAAGATAACTGTCTTGTAAGGCGTGCCCTTGGGGAACTTGGCCGTGTCGGTCGTTGATTCGATGTGAAAACCAGGCGCTGCCTGTTTTCCGCCGAGCCCAACGCCTGCGGCCAGCATTTCCGGGGTGGGAACATCGCAATAATCATATTTGATCCTGGCTTCTTCCATGACGATGTTGAGAGTCGTCACATCCTGGCTCTGGCCGGCCGAGGTCGTAAGCACGGGAAGCTGAGCCCTCGGAACATTCTGAGCGACCAGGCCTGGAATTGTCCAAAATAGGGCGATAATCGTGGCCACACTCATTCGTTTCATCTTGACCTCCTGTCAAATGGTCACTAGTGACTCATTATTTTTTGGGTTCCAGTTCTAGCAGTATCTCGTAGGACTTGGTTACTTTCCTCCACGATTCCGGAACGTCCAGGGCATGACGGCCGTAGGTCCTTTTCGCGACATCGTATAAATAAAGGCGGTTGTATTTCACCAGCAGGTCATCTCCGAGTTGCCACCAGGCCTTAACGACGTTTTGAGTGTTATTCAGGCAGAAACCGGTTAAAAACTTCGAGGCCTTGTCTGGAGATTGTTTAAAAAGATCGGCCGCCTGCTTATCGATCTCGGGGATCTTGGCGACGACCGGGGCCTCATACTTGGCCTGGGCGCTATTCACATCTTTGATTGCTTCTGAATAAATAGGCTGGACATGGAAGTTGACATAATCGGAGGCCCAGCGGGCGGAATCGCGGTTGAAGACCCAGTGATCACCGACGGCGAACGATTTTGGCAGATCGCTGATTCCCGCATAAAAAGGCATATAGCAGGCCGTGTCTTGGGAGCCGAAGGAAATCCAGACGATCCCGCCGATCGGGTTGGGCAGCCAGCCGCGGCTTTGGGTGACACTCGTATACTCGGCGCGCCCGTCGCAGATAAGGCGCGTTTTTCGGTAGTAATTTGGGTTTCTGAACGGCCCGCCCCTGATACCCCTGAGTGGGTCGAAGATCGTCCCCTGGGACTGGTCGCGGGTAAAATTCATGACATCCTGGACGGAGAGTTTCCGCTCCGGCTTGACCGAGAAGGGGAAGTCCATCTCCGGCGTCTCAGGTCCGAGCTTAAGCGACGGGGCGACGAGGTCAAAAAACCTCCACAATCGCGCTTCCCAGCCTTCAGTGCTCACAGCGCTGCCCTCTGTCGGCGAATATGCCTTTTTGAAGCTGAATGGCTTGCCGCCTTTCGGGTCGTAGAGCCCGTTATCTACGGCGTAGGAGACCACATTAGGCGAAGCCATGAAATAATCAGTTTTGCCGAGGTCGATCTCTCCTATCCGAGATTCATTAGGACAGACGCTGACATGGTCGTCGGGAACGCGCTCGGCACACCAGACCGCGCCTGGCTTTCCGCTCTTCGGGGTCCACAGAGGGCCCACGGGCATGACCTCAAACACCCAGACCTCCCTGGGGTCGGCCACGGCAAGCATCTCGCCTTCGTCGGTAAAACCGTAGCCGTAAGTTTCCGCCAACTCGCCCATGATCTTGATGGCCTCTCGGGCGGTTTTCGCCCGCTCCATAGCGATGAGGGTCAGCATGGTAAGATCGAAGGCGGGAGTTGGAGTCGAGTTCAACATCTTTTTCTGGCAGCCGATGGTTGACTCACCCATAGCCACCTGGTTCTCATTCATATAGCCGAACATCCCGTGATGATAGGCGAAGGTGTGGGGCAATTCCGGGATTTCAAGGCCGCTGAAATCTTTTTTGTAGACGTCCCACTTAAGGCCCTCGCTGGGGGGCCAGGATCTGTACTGATCGATATGGTAAATCTTTCGATTTTCGCCGGGCTTGTGGTTAGCCGCCGGAACGTGCCGCCACGTCCAGTCACAAAGGCCGCAGTCGGCCGTGTGCGTGGTAATGGTCGAACCGTCAACAGAAGCGTCTTTTCCCACCATGATGACCGTACAATTCCCTTCATCCCGGAGAGAGGAAAGATCAGACGGCTTGTTTCCGGCCGGGAGATAAACTATCGCCCCGGCCAGGATGAGGATGGCCGCCGTGACCCCGGCTAATCCGATGAGTGTCCTTGTCTTCATTTTTTGTCTCCTCCAAATAGGCTCCGTATTTTATCATCGCCGCGCACCATCCCAGTGTCTTAGACCTCGAGCGTGCCTATGACTTCTCCCCTTTCTTTCCCGGATTATGGAAATAATGACCGACGCCGTTCTTAACCAATTCTGAATAGCGAGGGACAGCGCCGATCTTGATGGCTCTTTCCGGAGTCTTCTTTGAATACTGGCGCAAGATCTCCAGACCCACCGAACAATGCTGCCCGACTCGTCTCTCCATCGGCCAACCCTTTTCATCATAGGGAACGAAGAGTTTCTTCTTTTTGGACAGGCTCAAAAGGAACGGGTCCTTGCCGTCAAGGAGCAGCTTGACCGTCTTTGGGCCCGTCGGCTGGTCCAGAAAGGGGAGAGGCGCTTCGAGCAGGAACGGCAAGGTGTCGGAGAAATCGCCGATCTCGCGATGCGAGAGCCCGCGGAATCCCGAGGGGGACGGCTCAACATGGTTCTCGAATCCCTCCATGGCCTTGACCGTCATCGAGGCCAGCGTGGCAATTCTGGCTGATTTTTCGGGCGCCACGATACAGTTGGTGACGGGAAACATGGTTTCAGCGCCATGGAAGTCGATGGCAATGTCCACTCTCTCTTTTCTCATCATCTCCATGGCCGCGTAGGTCACCCGCTCCATGAGGGGGCCGTCGGGCCTCCCCGGCCACGTCCTGTTGGTATTCCTCACATCGATGAATGAAAGCAGCTGTTTGTCGGGATAATGGATATAGACATCCGGGTCGGGCCACTGGTCGAGAGGCGACGCTTCCCGGTTTCCGAGGCGGAATTTCTTCGCCCCCCAATCCGTCTGAATTTCATAATAGAGCGGATAACCGTCGCCCGGACGGGTGTTGCGGCCGGCCGAATTGTTGAACTCGGGAATGATGATCAGCGTCCCCCGGTCAACGGCGGCGTTTTCGAGAAAGATGAGCGAGGCCAGGAAGCCGGCGGGTTCATTGGCATGGGTGTTGGCCATCAGAAGAGCCTTGCCTCCCGGCTCTTTGCCTTCCAGGAAATAGACGCTTGTGTCGGCCATCGTTCCCTTGATTCCTGGGCCGTAATCGCTGAGCCGGGCGATCCTCGTAACAGCGGCACTCGGGACAAAAGACGTTTCAAAACGGCGGTGACGGTAGAGGGGGAGTGCCCCGGCCAACATCGTGGTCCCGACGACCAGGGCCAGGAAGGATTTTATCTTCAACTCGGAAGGAATCCAGTTCCTCATCTCACTTCACCCTGAGTAGCCTCAGAAGGAGAGGGATAAGGACGACCAGATAAAGAAGCATATCATCCCGGTTTTTCTTTTCTCGGACAAAATTCCAGCCGACGAGACCGACCAGACAAGCGCACAAAACGTAATAAGCGATCATAATTACGGACATCACATGCTCCATCTTACCAGAAAGGCCAGCTTCGCGCTGAAGACGACCATAAGCACGCCGACAATCGTGATAACGGTCCAGGGAAGCCAGGTTTCTTTGAGGAAAGAGAAATATGTCCCTTTGTATTCCGATACGATCATGCTCAAGCGGCCGATGAGAGCAGTGGGGGGAAGCCCGTCTCCCAGCGGCCAGAGCAGGCTCAGCCCGGCGATGGCCACCGTGGCATGGAAGCCGATCGAGTCCAAAAACCAGATCAAGGGAATGCCGATGATTGCGGCCGCGCCGTAGGTGAGCACGCCCTCCGAGACCGGGATGATCACGGCCAGGAGGATAAAGAGTAGAACGAGGGGAGTGCTGAGAACGGCGAACGAGATAAGTCCTCTTACGCCGGTCGCGGTCATGATCTGCTGGAGCATGCCCACAATGACCATTGTCGCGAGCAGTGGGAGAAGCCTCTTCACTGTATCTCTGGAGAGAATGAGGATATTGATCCGTTTGGGGCTGACGATCAGGGCGATGATCGCGGCCAGCGTGAATTCCAGAGCCAGGCCGAAGATGGGCGATGAGAAAGGCCAGATGCGGTAGGCGGCCACCAGGCCGAAAAAGACAAAAAAGGGAAGGAAGACCCTCCACCAGCTCATCTGGGGCGGAATGGCCGGCATCTCCTGGAGGGCTCGTTCAAGGTCCATCTCTCCCTCTTTTTTCCATCCCAGATAGAGAACGGTGAATGTCCCCAGCAGCAAAACCGGAATTCCCAGGGGGAGGACGAAGCCGACATACGGGATCGCCGTCCCGGCGCACAAAACCATGGCCCAGATGTTGACCGGAGGGGCGGCGGCGCTCAATCCGGCGGTGATGAAGAGTATGGCGGCCACCCTCTTCTTGGGGACTCCCAGGCTGCCCAGGGCTACGGCGACCGGGGCCCCGACGACAAGGAGCGAAACGCTCCCCGCTCCGGTCAGAGCACCGGGGATCAAGACGATGATCATGAGCAGGACGAGGACGATGGCCCTTTTGTTGTAAAAGATCTTGAGCGTGCCGCGGACGACAAGGTTGATGCTGCCCGATTCACTCATGATGGCCATGAAGGTCGTCGCCGAAGCAAACAGAAGAACGACATCCAAATAGGTGAAAGCTCCCTCGACCAGGTGTCGAGGAAGCTCGGCGAGCGGTGGGGTTTTGGTCAATGCGCCCGCCAGTCCACCGGCGATTGCGGCTGCAAGCATGCTCGTTTCGACGGAGAGCTTTTTCCATTTGGCCAGAGCATAGGCCGCGATCATCACAGCCAGGATGAGTCCGATCCAGGCGGGCGTTGAATTCATTTCCGGCATCTTACTCTATTGACTAAACCGGGTCAACAGACCTGGGAAATCGGATGGCGCAGAGGCGGGATATTTAAAAGAGGACCTGATAGGGGATGTTTCGCTTTACGAGCTCGGCCAAGAGCCTTGTCTTCTGCTCCTCAAAAAAACGATCGGTCAGTGCATCAGACAGACCATGATGGTCGTAGAATCTTCTCATGCCATAAACGTAGTTCATCCGGTCGATCAGGACATGGTCCACTTTGCCCTGCAAGAGCTCGGCCAGGCGAGCCGGATCTCCGGGCAGCAGCGGGCCGACGAAGACAAACGTTCGGACACCCCGGGCATGGATTTGGGCCAGAGCTTCGACCCGGTCGCGGACCGAGGAGGCGCTTCGCTCGAACAGCCGGCTGATCCGCTCGTCTTCAGTGGTTATGGTAAATCCGACGTCGATGTCCTTGAACTGGACGAAGAGATCGAGGTCCCGCTGAACCAAGGCCGATTTGGTCTGGATGTTGACCGGGAACTGCTTTTTGAGGAGCTCTTCAAGGCACCGCCTCGTCAGCTTGTAGGCGGCTTCCAGACGTTGATAGGCATCGCAGACCGAGGAAATCCAGACGGTGCCAGGCCTTGCTCTCTCCAACTGTTTGCGCAAAAGCTCGGGGGCATTGATTTTGACGTCGACAAAGCTGCCCCAGGGCTCGCTGTGGCCGGAGTAGCGCCTCATGAAGAGGCGGGCATAGCAGTACGCGCAGTTTACGGTGCAGCCGGTGTAGGCATTCAGGCAATAGTCATAGATCTTTGACTTATTAAGGATGCTCTTGGCCTGAACCTCGGTGACTTTTAACATGTAAATGAGCGCTATCGTCTTCCTCTCTATTTTACCATCGCCTGCAACAAATTCTGTTGAGTCCAGCCGGAAATCGATTTTTATTGTAAAATAAAAGAATGAAGCGCGATAAAAGTCGTTCTCCGGTCTTCCTCGAGGGGTGGGCCTCCGAGGAACGGAAAGAAAGAACCTCCCGGCCTCCCGGAGTCCGGCAATCAGGAGATTCTGACGCTGAGCTCCTCGATGCCTACTCGAGGGCGGTCGTCGCGGTGGTCGATGCCGTGGGACCTGCCATAGTCAGTATCTCTATAGGCCGGCAGTCATCAGAAAATGAGTTCGAAGCCTTGGGGGCGGGCTCAGGGTTTGTCATAGCTCCCGACGGCTATCTCGTCACCAACAGCCACGTCGCGACTGGTGCCAAGAAGATCGAAGTCTCCCTT
>Ga0315282_10006589_pt1 | contig 19372 bp, 15 predicted proteins | sample YL17G07_20_MG_FD_203693 | JGI IMG/M metagenome (GOLD analysis project Ga0315282, IMG submission 203693) | Sediment microbial communities from Yellowstone Lake, YNP, Wyoming, USA - YL17G07_20 | ecosystem: Environmental > Aquatic > Freshwater > Lake > Sediment | place: USA: Wyoming | collected... | reverse complement strand
CGGGACCCGGACACGAAGACCGAACCATGGGAGACCCAACTGGAAGGGGGAAGCCGAGATGGAGGAAGACAGGAAGTCGTCGGAAAGGAGCCGACCCCGCCGGGCCGTAGCCGGAGGGGGCACATCGAACCGGGACTGGTGGCCGAACCAGCTCAACCTGGGCATTCTGCACCAGCACTCGTCCCTGTCCAATCCGATGGGCGAGGGCTTCAACTACGCTGAGGAGTTCAAGACACTCGACCTTGCTGCGGTGAAGAACGACCTCTATGCGCTGATGACCGACTCGCAGGACTGGTGGCCGGCCGATTGGCGTCACTACGGGGCACTCTTCATACGCATGGCGTGGCACAGCGCCGGCACATACCGCATGGGGGACGGCCGTGGGGGCGCGGGCTCCGGCAGTCAGCGCTTGGCGCCGCTCAATAGCTGGCCCGATAACGTGAACCTCGACAAGGCGCGCCGTCTGCTCTGGCCGATCAAGCAGAAGTACGGCAGGAAGATCTCCTGGGCCGACCTGATGATCCTCGCCGGCAACTGCGCTCTTGAGTCAATGGGCTTCAGGACCTTCGGCTTCGGCGGCGGGCGCGAGGATGTCTGGGAGCCGGAGGAGGACACCTACTGGGGGGCCGAGAGCGAGTGGCTCGGCGACAAGCGCTACTCGGGCGACCGGGACCTTGAGAATCCCCTCGCCGCCGTCCAGATGGGCCTGATCTACGTGAACCCGGAGGGGCCGAACGGCAACCCCGATCCGGTCGCCTCCGGCCGAGACGTTCGAGAGACCTTCGCCCGCATGGCCATGAACGACGAAGAGACCGTCGCGCTCGTCGCGGGCGGCCACACGTTCGGCAAGTGTCACGGCGCGGGCAGTGTGGCCCATGTCGGTCCGGAACCGGAGGCCGCCCCCATCGAGGAACAGGGACTCGGCTGGAAGAGCAGCTTCGCCAGCGGCAAGGGCGGCGACACGATCGGCAGCGGCATCGAGGGCGCCTGGAAGCCGAACCCGACCAAGTGGGACATGGGTTACCTGAACGCCCTGTTCAGGTACGAGTGGGAGCTGGTGAAGAGCCCGGCCGGCGCGCATCAGTGGCTGGCCAAGGACGTGGCCGAAGAGGACATGATCGTTGACGCGCACGACCCGTCGCAGAAGCACCGGCCGATGATGACCACGGCGGATCTCTCCCTTCGCTTCGACCCGATCTACGAGCCGATCGCGCGGCGCTACCAGCAGAACCCCGAGGAGTTCCAGGACGCCTTCGCCCGTGCGTGGTTCAAGCTGACACACCGCGACATGGGCCCCCGCTCCCGCTACCTCGGCCCGGAGGTGCCGGCGGAGGAACTCATCTGGCACGATCCCGTCCCCGCAGTCGATCATGAGCTGATTGACGATCAGGACATCACGGCGCTGAAGGCCAAGATCCTCGCTTCGGGGCTCTCGGTCTCCCAACTGGTCTCGACCGCCTGGGCGTCGGCATCCACGTTCCGCGGCTCCGACAAGCGCGGCGGGGCGAACGGGGCGCGCATTCGTCTGGCACCGCAAAGGGATTGGGAAGTCAACCAGCCGGCCCAACTGAAGGGTGTGCTGCAGACCCTGGAGGGCATCCGGGAGGGGTTCAACGGCGCGCAGTCAGGTGGGAAGAGGGTGTCGCTCGCTGACCTGATTGTCCTGGGGGGATGCGCAGGTGTCGAGCAAGCTGCGAGGAACGCCGGTCACAGTGTGACCGTTCCCTTTGCGCCGGGCCGCACGGACGCGTCGCCCGAGCAGACCGACGTGGCGTCCTTCGCCGTGCTCGAGCCGGCTGCAGACGGCTTCCGCAACTACCTCAAGGCCAGGTACTCCGTAGCGGCAGAGCATCTGCTGGTCGACAAGGCGCAGCTCCTGACACTGACCGCGCCCGAGATGACGGTGCTCACCGGTGGCCTGCGTGTCCTGGGAGCCAACTTCGGCGGGTCCCCACACGGCGTCTTCACGAAGCAGCCAGAGACCCTCACCAACGACTTCTTCGTGAACCTGCTGGACATGAGCACGGTGTGGGCGCCGACTTCAGAGGACAACGAGGTGTTCGAGGGTCGTGATCGCGCCACGGGCGAACTCAAGTGGACCGGCACCCGTGTAGACCTCATCTTCGGCTCGAGCTCCCAACTCCGGGCCGTCGCGGAAGTCTACGCGTGTGAGGACTCCCAGGAGAAGTTCCTGCACGACTTCATAGCGGCCTGGAGCAAGGCCATGGACCTTGACCGCTTCGACCTCGCCTGATCGTGGCGTAGACCTCTTCGCTGCTCTGGACCCCGTAGCTTGGTCCACCTCGAATGAGAGTCGGCGGAGGGCCATACGCATACTACGAAGGGAGGCCCAGTGGACCGGAGGCGGTACGCGGAGCCCCGGATCCTGCTCAACCTGCAGCGAGGGGGGAATGGTACGCCGGTGGTGGAGAGCTGCGCGCAGATGGGCGTCGTCGAGGCCATCTTCCAGTGCGGCAGCGACCATTGCGGCGCGGCACGGTGCCGTGCACAGACGAGTGCGTAGTCCTCGCCCGCTCACGGGCTCCTACACCGGCGGGACCCGCCTGCCACCAGCGCCCTCGGGCCGCACGCCGAGCGGGCCGGCCAGCCCGTCCAGCAGCGCGCCGCCGCGAGCGACGAGAAGAGCAGGGCGCACGCAGCATACGGGGGCACATGGGGCAGGCTCATCTGCCAGGGGATGGAGTTCGGGAACGGGGTCCAGACGGGGCTGCAAGAGGAGGCGATGGGACGGCCGCTCGAGCCGGCACGGCAGGCAGTACACGCACCTGCAGTGTGTGTTGGCTCTCCCAAACGAACCCCAGAATTGCCCCTAGCTGCCCCGCAGCGCCGAATCCGCCTCTCAATGGCCGGACAAGGGCGCCGCCTGGTCGCAGGCCTAGCCTGGGCAGAGGGCTCCGCTCCAGGCCCGGCCAATCTCCCTCGTTGGCTCGGCAAACCACCTGCCCATGCCTATCGCCACCCTCCTCAGCCTGCTCTCCGTCACCACTCCCGGCGTGGCGCAGCAGTCGGTCGTGTGGACCGAGCTGCCGCTGCGGCCCGGGGGCGATCTTGCGGCGCACCTGGAGCTGCAGTTCCCGTCACCAAGGCCGCTGGGTGACCCGATCAACGATCGCGTCTACGCCGAGCTGTTCGTGCCGGTGGCGCCGGCACCGCCGCCCTTGGTCGTCGTGCTGCACCAGTACGCCGCGCAGGGCGACTGGCTGTCTCCGCTCTACCGCCGCAAGCTCAACGCCGCGGGCCTGGCCGCGCTGCTGGTCGAGCTGCCGTACCACTTCCACCGGCTGCCGCCCGGGATGCGAAGTAGCGAAGCGCTGCTGCAGCCGGACGTGGATCATATCGTGGGCATCCTCGACCAGGCAGCCGCCGACGCCTCAGAGGCAGCGCGGCTGGCGGCGGCGCGGCCCGAGGTGGATGGATCGCGGCGGGGCATCACCGGCCTCAGCCTGGGGGCGATGGTGAGCCTCATTGCGGTCGCCCGCGATCCGCAGTTCGCGGCTGCCGTGTCGGTCCTCGGCGCGGGGGACCTGCCGACGATCCTGCGCGAGGGCTTCATCACGACCCACGTCTGGAAGCAGCTCACCGCCGACCCCGCGGCCCGCGCCGCGGCGGAGGCCAAGCTCGCCGCCCTCGACCCGATCCACGCCTCGCCGCCTCCGCAACTGCCGGTGCTCTTCGTTGCGGCGCGGCACGACCGCGTCATCCCCCCCGGCGCGACGCAGCGCACGATTGCGGCCTTCCCCCATGCCGAGACGCTCTGGGTGAACTCAGCCCATCACACCGCGTTCCTCAGCGGGGACGCGCTGTTCGGCGCCGGGACCGCATACCTCCGCGACCACCTGGGGCTCGCGCCCGGCACGTTCCGGGCGCGCGCCATCGCGGCGTTCCGGCTGCGCCTGGGGCTCCTCGCGCATACCAAAGGGTACATCGGGCCCGCCGCCGTGCTGGGCTGGTCAGGCCTCGATCCTGAGGGCAGCGTCTCAGTGGACCTGGGGGCTGGGGTCAAGAGCGCGTTCGTCGGCCTCTCGGCGGAGCCCGTCAACAACCTCCACGTCGGCGTCGGAACCTCGATCCTATCGCAGGAGCCTGGCGGGCCGTTCGCCTACGTCACCGGGAGCTGGTCGTTCTGACATAACCGCCCGGCAGTGCCTACGCTCGGGAAGGTGCCCCAGGGCGTCCTCGCGAAGCCAGTAGCGATGGACCTGGGGTGAGTCTGTGAGGGGAGTGTGGGCGACCGCGGACCGTGCGGGTCGCCCTCGCAGACGCGCGCAAGCCCCCTGCGTACGCAGACGTCACACTGCAGTGAGGGCGGTGCCTCACAGAAGTGGGGTACACTACTCGTCGAAGGGAGGCTGGCCGCATGCAGAAGGGGCTGTCGCCAGCAGTCACGGTGATCATCATCGTGGTGGTGCTGGCCATCGTCATTGGGATTGGGTACAAGCTCACCATGGGCAAAGGAGGTGGCGGCAAGGGACAGGTCAAGCCAACAGACGTGAAGATGCCGACTGGCGGGAAGGCGCCCCCGGGCATGATGCCTCCGGGAGGCAAGCTCTCGCCCAATGCCGCCTCAACGCCGGGAGGGTCGGGGGTCGGCCAGTAGCCGAACCCGTACCTTGTGGGCGCGGCCGACAAGGCCCTGGATCATGGCCGTCTGAGGACCCCATCCATACCCTTACGAGGAGGTGACGCGACCGTGAAGCGTCGTCAGGGGTTCACGCTCATTGAGTTGCTCGTCGTCATCGCGATCATCGCGATTCTCGCGGCGATCCTGTTCCCCGTCTTCGCCAAGGCCCGGGAGAAGGCCCGGCAGGCGAGCTGCCAAGCCGACTGCAAGCAGGTCATGCTCGCCTTCGCTCAGTACCGCACCGACTACGACAGCCGCTGCAACCCGTGCTGGTACAACTGGCCCGGATTCGGAGCCTGGGGCTGGGGTGGTACCGGCTACGAGTACGAGTCGTACCACACCCTGCTGCAGCCCTACATGAAGAACTGGCAGATCTGGGAGTGCCCGAGCGCACCGGGAGTGAACATGTGCGGTCGGGTTGATGACGGGCGCGCCGGCCCTCACCCGCAGATCATCTATGCCAGCATCGGCTGGAACTGCGGGTTCATCAACACGCGCCCGGAGACGGACTTCAAGAAGCCGGCGGAGACCATCGTCTGCGCCGACACGTGGGGCGGCGGCAACGACCCGCGCGTGAACCCCATCAACTGCCCGTACTACTACCAGGGCTATGACGGCGGGAGCCGTAGCTGCTCCAATGCCTGCCCCGGCTACTCGCCTACCGGGTCATGGTCCTGGCTGATCCCCCAGGCGCGCCACAACGGCGGCATCAACTGCGGGTACTTCGATGGCCACGTGAAGTGGCAGAAGATCGAGAACGTCTACCCCAACGTCCCCGGCGACCATAGCAGGGACGAGTGCTGGGGGCTGGGCCTGCGCTAGCCACGCAGCGCACGCCAGCCGAAGCAAGAGCAACCGCAGGGACCAGCCGCCGGAGGGCTGGTCCCTGCTGCTTGCGGCGCGGCCGTCTCGGCCCGAGGTAACCACAGCGCGCGAGGGAGCGTCCTAGCCCAAGAGCCGGCCGCAGGGGGCGCCCCTTGCCAGCCTGCGTGGGGGCAGGCGAGCCGCCTGCCCCACCGGCTCCCTACGCGGGAGAGGCTGAGGCGCGGAGCGCTAGCCTTCGGAGGCACCTACGACATGAGACGAAGGGGCATCGTTGTCGTCGCGTTGCTGGGATCACTGCTCCTCGGAAGCGCCCTACAGGCGCAGGAGCAGAACCCCAACCTCGCCCGCCTCATCGAGGCGTGGGAGACCCTCACCGGACGCCACTTCCGGGAACTAACCCCCGAGGAGCAGCAGGCGCTGGCGGCCGCCGCCATCCACGCGATGGAGGCCACGCTGCAAGGGCAGGCGGCCCCCGGCGCAGCCCGGCCGGCGGCGCCGCCCGACCGGGCCGCGATCGCACCTGTGGTCACCGAGTTTGGCGGCATGCCGGGCATCCCGATCATCGGGCGCCTGTTTCAGGCCGCCGGAGCGCCGGGCGCGGGGGGCATCGGTGTGGAGCTGGAGGGGAAGCTCGATGAGGGCGGCGGCAGCGTCACGGTGCGCAACGTCCTCGCGGGGAGTCCTGCCGAGGCCGCGGGTCTGCAGGCGGGGGACCGGATCACCGCAGTGGACGGCACGACCATTGCCGACCTGGGCGACCTGACAGCGATCGCCCGCGCCGTGCGCGGTGACCCAGGCACCGAGGTACAGCTCGAGGTGTTGCGTGGCGAGGAGCCACTGACGATCACGATCAAGCGCGCCGAGCTGCAGGCGACCATGCCGACCGTGCAGGCGCAGATGCTCAACGACCTGGCCCTGGTCACGGTGGGTGAGCTGCGTGAGTCCACGCCGCGCGACTGCGTCCAGGCCCTCACCAACCTGGAGCGCGAGGACCAACAGGCGGCCAAGCCCCGCGGCCTACTGCTGGACCTGATCGGTTCCTCGGGGGGCGACCTCGAGGTGGTGCAGCGGCTGGCGGGCCTCTTCATGGAGGGCCCGGTCGCCCGCATCCGCTACCGCGACGGCAAGGAGGAAGTACGGGAGACGATCGCTCCCGACGACCCGCTGGTGCTCCCTGAGATGCCGAAGGTCGTGCTGGTGGATGATCACACGTCCGGCCCGGCGGTCCTGCTGGCGGCGGCCCTGCGCGATGCCGGGGTGGCTGAGGTGCTGGGTCTCACGACGGAACCGGCGGGCGGCCTCACGGAGCCCGCCAAGCTGACCGACGGGACCGAGGTGCAGCTGGTGAGCGCGGGCTTCCTGGCCCCCAACGGCGACGACCACAGCATGCTGGGCCTCCAGCCCGACGTGGTGTATGACGAGCAGACGGCGCAAGCGGGTGAGGGCGGCGATGACGGCGAGGTGCAGGTCCTCCCCGGCGGAGTGACGCTGCGGCGCCGGGCGGTCCCAGCGGGTGAGAACGGCGCGGGCGGGGTCGCCCTGGAGGTCACCGCGCCGGCTCTGGCGGTTGGGGCCGCGGGTCCGCCGGTGGGGGGCGTGTGGGGCTTCCAGAACCAGCAGCAGACCGTGGTCATCGGCCGCGAGGGGAACCGCGTCGTCGTGCGCGGGGAGGTAGCCCAGACGCCTGCGGGGGGCGCGGCCGAGGAGCCGGCTGAGGGCGAGGAGGGCCCGGCGGATCAGCAAGCGCCCGCGCAGACGGGGGGGGCCGCAGGGGAGGGTGGCGACCAGGTTGAGGCCCCGGTGCGGGGGGGGGTGCAGGAGCTGAATGAGGCCGTGGACCAGTTCCAGCAGGCGCTGAACCCGGCTGTCAACCTCATGTGGGCCGGTCCTCAGGACGCCCGCTTCTTCGGCGGCCCGGGCATGGGCGCCTGGGATGGGCGGCACTGGGCGATGGTCCAGTGGGCGGCGAACTACCTGAACCGGAAGGTGGATGCGGCGCAGTAGACGGCCCAGGGCACCTAGCTGATGAGTGCATGGGCGCACGAGGGTTCTCGTGCGCCCATGCGTCTGCTGCATATGGTCCTGATGCGGGGTCGCTGCGATTATGTAAGCATTTGTTTATTGATGGCGAGGCACTCCAGAGCCGCTCCCCAGGTTCGTAGTTGACGTAATCCCTGCGAGTTACTATAATGGTGGAGCAGTAGGCAGCACCTGCGCGGCGAGCTTCGGCCTCTCAGCGTGCTTGCCCAAACGGCCCTGAGGCTCCTCCATGAGTGGCGACTGGGAACGCCTCTACGAAGTGCAGCAGGCGCGGCGCCGGGCGCGCGCCCAGCAGGCTGTTGCCGGCTCCCCATCCGCCACTCCACGACGCCCACGTGGCCGGCCACGTCAGGGCGTGGAGAAGCGCCTGGGCACGTACAGTCTTACCCCTGAGGCTCATCTGCTGCTGGAACAGACCGTGCTCTCCCTGCGCATCGCCGGGACGCGCGTAGACAAGTCCAGTCTCATCGAGGCGCTGATCCGCCGCTCCAACACGATGGCCGTGAGCGGCGATGTCGAGACGCTGAGGCACTGGGTTGATGCGGAGCTGGGACGCCCCATGCAACGACCCTAGGGCCAGGCACCGGGTCAAACGCCGCGTGGTATGTGTTGCGAGTTCAGCGGCAATCCCGGCTCCCCACCAAGTAGTCCCTTCCCTCCTTAACTCAAACCACACAGCAGCCGCCCCCACAGTGCGGGGCTCCGGCCTGCGATCAGGACTTGCCCTGTGGGAGTTGAGTAGCAGCGTGCTAACTCAGAGCACACATGTGGCCCCCCGCGGCCCGGTTGTGTGCAGCGAGTTGGGCGATGTGTGCGGTGGGTTCAGGCACCAGCCTTGGGTCGCAGTCGCGTGTGTGTCCTCAGGGAAGTCCGTGCGTGTCGTCAGTTCACTGCGTCCCGGTAGGGATGTGTCGCCGGTTGCGCGCGTATGTGCAGCCGGTTAAGCCCGCGGGTCGGTAACCCCTGTGCGACAGGACCTGCCATCAGCGAGAACAGCAGACAGAACGTGCTAGAGAGCACAAACAGAGACAGAACGACGCGCGTAAGGCGCGCTGCTGCTCCGAGGCAAGCGCAGGACGAGACGGCACGGAGTACGACCCGGACAGCTCGACGCTCTGAGGGGGGCGAACGGTGTCACATCCGCAGACCGCGCTAAGGCGTCAGCATGAGATAGCAGAGCCCCGCTCCGGCCGGGACGAGATGAACCTGGCGGAGTTCCCGTTCGCGCTGCTGTCTGATCGCGTTCCCGCGGAGACGACCGTGCTGCAGGTCGGCGATGTGGTCACGGATGCCCAAGGTCGCAGTGTGACGCGGACGTGGACAGTGGCCGGCAGTGAGAAGCACGGTCTGCCTGTCGCGGGCGATGAGGAAGTGTACGTGGCGCTGATGGAGGTGACGCGGGAGCAGGGCTTCGAGAGCCGGCGGGTGCCGATCACGCGGGGGGACCTGGTGGCGCGCATGGGCTGGCACCATGACGGGCGCAGCTACCAGCGCATCGAGCGCGCGCTAGACCGGCTGATGGGCGTCACGATCAAGGCGGAGAACGCCTTCTGGGACAACAGCCGGCGCGGCTATGTGACGGTGAGCTTCCACATCCTGGATAGCTACGCGCTGTACGACGAGCGGCCCTCGCGCCGCGACGATAGCCGCGGCCCGCGGCTGCTGCAGAGCCACATCGTCTGGAACGAAGCGATCTTCGCCAGCTTCCAGGCCGGCAACGTGAAGTACCTCGACACCGCGTTCTGGTTCTCGCTGCGCAGCAGCATCGCCCGGCGCCTCTATCGGTACCTGGACAAGAAGCGGTACGACGGCAAGGAGGCGTACCGCATCGGCCTCCTCAAGCTCGGCTACGACAAGCTGGGGATGCCACGCAGCTACTACCCGTCGCACATCAAGCAGAAGCTCAAGGGGGCGCACGACGAGCTGCTGCAGGCCGGCTTCCTGGAGGCGGTCGAGTACGAGCGCGGCCGCGACGGCGGCCATCTGGTGGTCTACCACTTCCCGTCCAGACCGCCGCGGCGCGGCGCGCTGCCCCCCGCGGCGGCGCCGACGGGCCTCGCGGGGCAACTGCGGGAGGTGGGGGTGGAGGCGCAGGTCGCCGCCGAACTGCTCAGCACGTACGGCGAGGACCGTGTGCGCTCGCAGCTCGCGTACCTCCCGTACCGCTCGCCCCAGGAGCCGGCGGCGATGCTGGTGAGTGCGATCCGCGCCGACTGGGCGCCGCCGAAGGCCTACCGGATGGCGGTCGCGACGCAGACCGCGGGACAGGTGGTGCCCGAGCCGCGGTCGGCGGAGCCGGATGAAGCGGCGCGGCACGAGACACAGCGGCGCGCTGCGGAGGCGTGTCTTCATTCACTGAGCAGGGAGGAGAAGGCTCGTCTGGAGAGGAAAGCCCACGAGCGGCTGACCGTCTCCCACCCGATGGTCGCCGCGCGACCGGAGAGTGCGGCGTACGAGACCATCCGCTGGCAACACCTTCATGCGCTGCTGACGGATGAGGGCCACCTGGGCCGCGGGGGCGACAGGGACCCCGCGTGACCGGGCGCCGACGATCTTCTCGACAGTCGCTTTGGTCAGATAAACACTCAACACGCACCATCATCCGAACGTCGAGACAGGCGACATCCATCGAGCCGAGCAACCGTTGCGCCGCGTAGGGGGCCGCTCGCTGCGGGCTGTGTGGGGCGCCGAGCCGGGGGACCCAGGCCCAGCCGCCCGAGATCGGACCGAGATGGAGGCGTTTGCCTTGTCCTCTCCCTCCCTTGTCGCGCGCGTCGAGGAGCTGCTACTGCAGGCCCTGCGTGAGGTGGAGATGGAGGCGCCTCCCGACTGGGAGGAGGCGTCCCGGCTCCACATCGAGCGGGGGATGATGCTGCACAACTGGCAGGAGAAGGCGGCGGAGTTCCAGCGGGCAGCCTTCGCCGCCAACCGTGGCGACACCACGCAGGTCCTTCCCGAGGCCCGTTACGCGCTGGCGCTGTGGGCCTTCAACAAGTCGGCCGCCCTCTCCCGCCCGGCGCCCGAACAGGCTGAGGTGCACTACCTTGCCTACTTCTGGCTGACGGAGCAGGACCGCGAGGTGGCGACGCGGACCGCGCCCACCTACCCGCACGGGCTGAAGTACTACTTCTCGCTGGCGACCGTCCGTCCCGGCGCACCGTACGTCGCGCCCATGCGCACGGACGCTCCGGTGGATGTGCTGCGGCGCCTCGCGCTGCACCCCAACGCGGAGGTCTCCCGGGAACTCGGGCACATGCTGGCGGCCCTCGCCGAGGTCTCGCCCGGGGCCCTGGAGGACCTCAAGAACACCCTCGCCAACCGCCAGGACGTCACCCCGGCGCAGCGCCGCGCGATCCTCTCGGTGCTCTCCCCCGATCACGACCAACTGGCGGAGGTGGGGGGGCTGCTGGAGGAGGCGGCGCGCCTCGCCCGCACCAGCCCGCTGCAGGCGCTGGGCCTGGTGGAGCGCGCCTCTAGCCTGGTGGATGACACCGACACGCCGGAGGCCGAGCAGCTCCTGCGGGAGCTGACCCGCGGCGCCTCGCGCATCGGCGATCTTGGCCTGACGGGCCGCGCGCTAGTGCTGGTCTACAACGCCGCCGCGGAGCGGCGTCCCGGCGAGGAGATGATCGTCGAGGGGGCGCTGATTCAGCGGTTCCACGAGGAGCTGCGACGGGCGGGCGGCGTCGGCGCCGGAGCGGTGGACCAGTTCCTCGCCGACCGGCCGGAGATGCGCGAGGATCTGAAGCTGGACCAGATCCCGCCGCAGATGCCGCTGACGCCGGAGGAGGCTGGGCGCCGCCACGCCGAGGGCGTCGCGCACGGCCCGAACAACGAGCAGGCGGCGCAGTGCTTCCGCCTCGCCGCGGCGATCGCCGCCTCGGCGCCCGGCGCGGCGCTGGGCGACTTCAAGCACTACGTCGCGAGCTTCTACGCGTCGAGCGCGCGACTCAACTTCCGCCGCAACCGCTGGGACGAGGCGGAGCGCTGCTACCTCGTCTTCTTCAGCCTGGTGCACGGGGATGAGGTGTTGCGGGCGCGCATCCAGCCGATCATCGTTCCGGTCCTCAAGTACTACCTCTCGCTGAGCTTCCGCGCCCGGCGCACGTTGTCCCACATCCAGGTGGACCGCGAGACGTCGCCGTACGAACTGGTGAGCCGCGTGCGCGCCACCGGCGATCCGGAGATCGTCGCCGCCCTGGATGACCTCCTCTCCAAGCTCGAGCAGGCGAACCCTCTGGTAGCGGAGGAGCTGCGCGAGGGGCCGCGCCCCACAGATGTTCTCCTGACCGACGCCGACCCCCAGCGCCGCCCGTCGCGCAACCACATGAGCCGCTCGGCACCCCCTCCTCCCGCCACGACCGAGGCGACCGCGTAGGTTGGGCGTCCCGCCCGACCGAGTGTGCCAGTGGGGCGGGCTTCCGGGCCGCCCTCGCGTGGAGGTGGTAGTATGGTGCGGGAACGGCACCCGCTGGTCCAGGTGCTGCTGATCATCGGCGCGACTCTGTTGTTCCCCCTCGGCTTCCTGGGCCTTCTGACGTTGAGCCAGCACGTTCCCGCGGAGGTTGAGGCGCGGCTGAGGGTGTTCATGGGCGCCACGGCGGGGGTTGGCCTCTGCACGTGCCCCACGGGACAGGTGTCCAGGTGGGCGGTGCGCGCGATCCGCGTCCTCGGGGTGCTGACACTGTTGGGCGCTCTGTGGCACGTCTTCGGGCCGATGCTGCCGCGGTGAGTGTCAGCCGGCCGGGCCTCCAGCACGACGGTCCCCCTGGCCAGAGCGTTGCACGCACCGACCTGGCAGGCCTGTGCCCCCTCCGGACATCTGCGCTCTTGGCGGCAGTTGAGAGAGGGTAGCGCGCGATGCGGGACCTCATCGCGAGGCCAATGAGAACGGTCGGCCTGGCCTTCCTCGCCACCCTCCTCGTGGGCGGCGTGTGGGTCGCGTACCGGGAGCGCCGCGCGCCGACCTCCAAGCCCGCCCCGCGGACCCCGCACGAGCAGGTGCTCGCGCTGATGGACCGGGGCGCCCTTCAGGAGGCCGCTGGGCAGCTCGACGACGCCCTCAAGACCGCACAGGAGGCGACCCGGATCGCTCCCCGCTACGCGCTGCCGTGGCACTTCCTGGGTCGCGTCCGCGCCGAGCGAGCGGAGTACCGGGAAGCGCTGGCCGCCTTCGACCGCGCCCTGGCGCTGAGGTCCGGCCTCGGCGACGCGTGGGTCGGCAAGGGGTTTGCTCTGGCGGGCCTTGGCCGTGCGAAGGAAGCGGTGAGCTGCTACCGGCGAGGGGTCGAGTGCGGCGACCGAGCGATCCAGGCCGACCCTGCGGACGCCCACGCGTGGTACACCAAGGGCGCGGCCCTGGAGTTCCTGGGGCGCCATGCTGAGGCCGTCACCTGCTGTGACCGGGCGGTACAGATCAACCCCCGGGACTGCACTGCGCTGGTCGGCAGAGCGGGCATGCTGCTTAGCCTGCGACGGAACCAGGAGGCGCTGGACTGCTGCAACCGAGCGCTGAGCGTCAACCCCGCCGATGTGGATGGCTGGTACAACAAGGGCCTGGCCTTGGCGTCTCTCGGACGCCGCAGGGACGCGCTACGGGCCTACGACCGCGCACTGCAGCTCAACCCGAAGTACGCCCGAGCCTGGTGCAGCAACGGCACGGCGCTATGCAGGCTCGGCTGGCCCTGGGACTACAGCAAGGCGGTGGACTGCTACCGCCGGGCGGTGCAGATCGACCCAGAAAGCGCGGAGGCCTGGTACGGTCAGGGCTGGGCACTAGACCACCTCGGACGCTACACCGAGGCGCGCGCGGCCTACCAGAAGGCTATTGGCCTCGGCTCCCCGGAGGCCCGACAGGCACTGGCACAGCTTCAGCAGCCGGGACACTGAGCGGGCTGCACTCCTCTGACACATGTCGCCTCCCCCCCGACCGCGCGAGGTCCGCGCACGCCCCACAGGGAAGGCCGCGGAGATGATCGCGGGCCCTTCGGCTACGCTCAGGACAAGCACGGATGCCCGCGCCACGCGACCTCCGCCTGGTGGGATCCCAATGGCAAACCCCGCTTTGTGCGCGGCCCTGTGCGCGGCTCTAGCGAGCATGGCGAGGGCCGACGCCCCCGTCGCCGTCTTCGCCGAGCCCGGCTTCCCGTACTACAACACGAGTCTGGCTATCGGTCCTGGGTTCGTGCAGTACTGCCTGGGCGCCGCGGGCATCGAGGCCGAGCTGCTGAACGCCGATCAGCTTGCCGACTCGGAGGCCTTCAGCGCGGGTCGCTATGCGGTGCTGGCCTACATCTACGGGAACACGTTCCCGTATGCAGCCCTGGCGAACCTGCGCCAGTTCCACGCCGATGGGGGCTGCATCGTCGCCTTCGGCGGCGTGCCGTTCTGCCACCCCTGCGTGCGCAACGACGGCAAGTGGGTGGACCTGATTGGCGAACTGGGCTGGGAGTTCGTGTCACACGAGCAGATGGGCACCGGCCTTTGGGGCGACGCCACCGATGTGGGGGCTGTCGTCCACGCGCCTGGCGATCCGCTGGGCGTGGCGTGGCTGCCACTGCCGGCGGCACCAGCCGGGGTCGTCCAGTTCCTGCGGTTGGGGGTGACCCTCGAGGACTCGCGAGCCGCGGGGTACGAGCACCTCCTCGGGCTCCCGCCCGAGGACATCGTGACGCCCGTCGTCTCGGTCGTCAAGGGCGGCGCGATCGTTGGTTCGCCCGTCTGCATCATCGAGCACCACTGCCCCGAGTTCCCCGGCGCCGTGGACATCTGGGCCGGCGGCACCCTCAGCGCGAGCCTCACGGCGCAGCAGCAAGAGCAGCTCGTGGTGGCGTGCTGCAGCTACTTGCTCGAACGCAAGGGCGTGATCGCCGGCGACCGGCGCCGCGAGGTGCTGGCGCGCACCCGGGAGCGCTACGTCACGCCGCTGACCGAGGCTCCGCCGCGCGAGGGCCCGTTCGTGTTCCGCGCGCCGGAGCCGGCGCGGCGGTTGGTGGTGCTGGACGTCATGGGGCTCACGGCTGATGAGCAGTTGCTGGCGCTGAGTCTGCAGGGCCTCATCAACCGGCGGCAGCCGCGGGTGTACCTGCTGGGGCTGTTCCAGGACACCAAGTGGCTGCGCGAGATCGAGAAGGCGGGGCACGAGAGCGAGGCATGCGACAGCCTGAAGGGGCTACTCGATCGCTTCCGCGACGAAGTGCCTGGCGCGGTGGTCTACGACCCCGGCAGCCCACACACCATCAACCTCGCGACGATGCTGGCCGGCGTGCGGGGCGCCGTGATGGCCTCGCCGGACTCGGCGGAGCGGTACGGCCTGCGCGTGCTGGAGGACCTCCGCGGGCGGTTCGCCGACCCGATGGATGGGTACGAGTGGGCGCTGGAGACGCTGTGGCCGCAGCTTGAGCACCGCGGCATTGCGTGCATGGAGCCGACGTGGCTGGCGCCGCGCGACTACCTGGTGCAGTTCCCCATGTTCACGTTCTGGCTCGACGGGCAGTGCAGCCAGCCGTTGCCCCCGCGGGAGGCGCTCTTCTTCGAGCGGCTGCTGGCGGGCATGCCGCCGCATGGCGCCGTGTACGGCTGGTGGCAGCAGGGCGATGACGGGGGCATCGGCGAGGGGCGCGGCGTGGATGTCAGCAGCAAGCACGGCAAGATCACCGTCTGCACCCTCGGCGCCTTCAACCTCAGCGTGCACTCGGGACTGCCGATGCCGGAGCCGGTGCACCAGCCGCGCATCGAGTTCGGGAGCCTCGACCGCAAGGTGTACGTGACGTTCATCGTCTCGGACGGCGACAACTTCAGCATGGACCTCTACAACGTGATCGGCGGCCTCTGGGAGCAGGGGCTGCGGGGCCGGGTGCCGATCGGTTGGGGGATGTGCCCCACGCAGGTGGAGCTGACACCCATCGCGGTGCGCTACTGGCAGGAGACCGCGACCCCGAACGACCTCTTCGTCACGATGGATGGCCTGGGGTATGTGTACCCGGATCAGTACGGGTCGGCGCTAGGGGATGCCGCGAGCTTCTACCGCGAGTTCCTGCGGCAGACGCAGCCGTACATGGAGCGCCTGGACCACCGGCACCTCTGGTTCCTCGGCGGAACCTCCCGGGCGCCGTTGATGGCCGAGGTGCTGCGCCCGGATGGGCTGTTCGGCGAGTACGGCGTGCCGGCCCAGCAGCGGCAGGAGCTGTACGGCGAGACCGCGGCGATCTGGGCCGATGTGAACCCGTGGGAGAAGCCGTGGGACGCCGTGGACGTGTACGTGCAGCGCATCCGCGACCGCACCCCCGCGGCGCGGCCGGCGTTCCTGTTCGTCGGCACGAATGGCTTCAGCGTCGGCCCGAACCAGGTGGGGGAGATGCTGCGGCAGCTAGGGCCGGAGTACGTGGCGGTCCGCCCGGATGAGCTGTGCTACCTCTTCCGCAAGTACAAGACCGTGGGCCTCGATGCGAACCCGGTGCCGCGGCCGGCGCTGGACCTCATGCCGCCCGCGCCACCCGGCCCGCGGACCACGGCGGACGGCACGCTGCTCGTGCGGGAAGACGACAACAGCCCCGACATCGGCGGCTGGTACACCGATCCGCAGGGGACGCAGTGGGTGCGCAAGCGACTCGTTGTGCCGCTGCCCGCCAACGCGAAGAGGGCCACGATCTTCGCCTACGTCCGCGGCGAGAAGGGGAAGCGGGTGACGTTCCGGGTGAACGGGCACGAGCACGCTGTGCCGCTGGCCTCGTCCGGTTGGGAGTGGGTCCGGCTTGCGGTCCCCGCGAACGAACTCCGCACCGGCGAGAACGAGATCTGGTACACGGGCAACCCCGAGGGGCGGCTGATGACCGCGGGCGATGGGACGACGGACCTGGACCACAGCGACTTCGGGGGCCCGGACAACTGGTCCAGCCTCGCCGGGGAGCTGATGTGCTACGTTGAGGTGAGGTGAGGCGCGGGGAGGGAGCCACAGGCCGGCGCTTCGGCGGCGGTCCTTGGGGGCACAGATCCGGCGCGGTCAGCCAGTCTACGGGAAGGTCTTGCCCTCGCCCCTGAACATGCCCAGCAGGGGCACGCAAGGGATCCCGAGTGCCCGGCAGACGTCCGGCATATGGGGCTTGGCGAGGTTGCCGGTGGCCTTCTCGGATGTCACCACTGTGCATTGGTGGTGCCTGGCTAGCGCGATCACGAAGGCGTCTGCCGGCTGTCCTAGGCTGCTTTCATCCACCAAGCTCTTGTGCGCGTCCAGGATTGCGCTGACATGGCGCTGGACCGCCTCGTCAGTCGGGCGGAACATGAGCTTCCTGGCGCGCGCCCAGTCCCGCAGTTCATCGTCCTTGCGCTCCAGCTCGGTTAGGACTTCCACTGAGGCCCCGAGCCGCCCATCGGCGACCAGCTCATCCAGGAACGCCCAGACGGGAGGGAATACGTCGGGTGGGTAGTGCTCGCGATACGCACTGATGAGAGCGCTCGTGTCGATGCTGTACTTCACGGCCCGCCCTCCAGCGCGCACCCACCCTACGGCCGCCTCGGGGGTGCGAACATCGCTTCCTCCAGCTTGGGTAGGTGCTTCAGCCGGAGCCCGAGGTGCTCTGCCACATCGCTCGCCGTGATCCGCTCCTGGTAGTACGCCCGCAGCACGAGGCCCACGAAGAACCGGCCGACCCGCGCGATCGTACGCCGATACGGTGGCGGCCCCCAAGCCTTGCGCTCTGTCGCCGTCGCTTGGTACTCCCGAAGCAGCTCCTCGCGCCTGTCGGAGTAGAAGCTCCGGGTCGTGAGGCCCGCAGCAAGGAGACGACGCAGTACCACCTCGCGACTGACCCTGAAGTGCGAGGCGAGGCCGCCCACGTCAACGTCAGACCACGTGCTCCCGGCGTGACGCACGACGATCTCATGCCCGCGGAGATCGCTGCGTGGGACTAGGGCGGCGCCAGCCGCATGGTTGCAGAACGCCTCGATCCGCTGGCTGGCCGGCTCCCACCCGGAAGCCTCGTCCATGTGGCATAGGCCGCCTCGTCTGACGGCGAGGTGGACCACCTCGTGGAGCAGTGTGAAGCTCCGTCGCTGAGCCACATCCTTGATGTTGACCACGACGACAGGAAGTGGATGGTAGTCCAGAGAGAACCCGCTCATCTCGGAGGGCTGCACCGCTGTAGCCTGGAGGACCAGAACGCCGGCGTCCTCGCAGGCCGAGCGCCACGCGCTGAACGCGTCGTACTCGTCGCGCCAGCGCACCCGTTCGTCGGGCGCCATGCCAAGCTCGCGACTGAGTTCGGCCGCCACATCCTCGGGGTCGGCTGAGAGCTCGGCGGTCAGCCGGAAGGGAGGGGCAACCTCGCCCGTCTCCTCGAGGAGCGCTAGAGCGACCTGTCTGAGGTGGAGTGCCTGCCGGTGGGCGAGACGCAGCTCTGCCGACGCGGCCCGTGCGGCCAGATCGGGGCGCCTGTAGTCGCGAAGGGCACGCGGTGTGGGAGGCGGCGACGGCAGGTAGAACGCAGCGAAGGGGCGCTTGTACGCGTCCGCGAGCTGCCGAAGCTGCGCCACCGTGGGTCTGGCGGCGCCCTCCTCCCAGCTCAGCAGCCGTTCGGGTTTGACGCCGACCTTGCGGGCGGCTAGGTCGACAGGCACGCCAGCGGTGTCGCGCGCCCAGACCAGGAGTTCCGGCTTCACGAGCGCTGGCGCGGACTTGGCCATGTTGCCGCCTGGGCTGAGGGGGGTGCCCCGCGAGGCCACGACGAGCCGTCACGGGCTAGCAGGAGTATGCTAACAGCACGGGAACAGCCGTGTCAACCCGAGAGGGGCCTGAGGGCCTGAGCCGCTGCCTGCCAGCAGGGAAGGACACCACCCATGCGCCTACTCCCCTTGCTTCGCTTGCTACCAGCGTCCGCTGCGGCGTTGGTGTGTGCCCGCGGCGGCGCGGCGGCGCCGGAGGTGCGCGTGCACCTCGAGGCTGACCAGCAGCGCATTGGCATGGGCCGCAGTGTCACTGTCAGCGCCCGGGCGGAGCTGCCTGGTGGCGCGCCGGCCGCGGGATACCTTCTGCTGCCGTACGTGAACGGCGAGCGCTGGGGTGCGCACGAGGTGGCCGATGCTGACGGGCGGGCGGTGTGGCACCTCCCTCTGCCGAACCCCGGCGTGGCCGAGGTGCAGGTCGAGGCGCGCGAACAGCCGCCGCGGGGTGAGCAGTGGATCTGGGCGCCCGAGACCAGCGACCAGCAGAGCGTGTGGTTCCAGGGCACGTTCACGCCACCGGATGGTGTGCGCGAGGCGCGGCTGTGGGTCGCCGTAGATGATGCGGCCCAGGTCTTCCTCAACGGCGAGGACCTGCCCAGCACGGGCGGGTGGCAAGCGACCGCGCCGCTGGCCGAGGTGCGTGACCGGCTGCGGCCGGGTGCGAATGTGCTCTCAGTCAAGGCGACCAACGGCGCGGGACCCGCGGGGCTGCTGGTGCGACTGGAGTTGGTGTGCGACGACCGGGTGGGGGTGGTCGGCACCGGTGAGAGCTGGTGCTGCTTCGACGCCGAGCCCGCCGGCTGGCCGGGCAAGGCTGAGGCTGAGGGGCGGCCTGTCAAGGTGCTCGGGCCGCCGGAGGGCGCGCTCTGGGCCGGTGGGATGTCACGGTGGCCAACGCTGCACGCCCGCACGGGGCTTATAGCCGGCACACGCGTGCCGGAGGGCGCTGTGCTCTCAGACCCGCTTCGGGTCGAGGTGGAATGGCGGCGGCTGCAGACGATCCCCGAGGACCCCGAGCACCTCGTCGGCATGCAGTGGGAGCCGTGGTTCACGCCGCTCAACGCGAACTGGGCCACGGGGCAGGCCGTGCCGGTGATGGGCCTCTACTGGTCCTGGGACCGCAGCGTGCTGCGGCAGCAGATGATC
>Ga0315282_10006587_pt1 | contig 19377 bp, 17 predicted proteins | sample YL17G07_20_MG_FD_203693 | JGI IMG/M metagenome (GOLD analysis project Ga0315282, IMG submission 203693) | Sediment microbial communities from Yellowstone Lake, YNP, Wyoming, USA - YL17G07_20 | ecosystem: Environmental > Aquatic > Freshwater > Lake > Sediment | place: USA: Wyoming | collected... | reverse complement strand
CAGGTGGCCGACCAGCCCGGGCGCTTGGCCGGGGTCGATCAGGAATAAAGCGCGTCCGCCCTGCCGGAGATAATCGCGGACGGTGGTCCACTCGTCGGCCGAAAGTTCGATCTCCGGGCCGGCCAGGACCAACAGGGCGCAGTCTTGGGGAAAACGGCCGGGCAGGGCATACTCGAGCGTCTTGACCTGGTAGGCGAATTTTTCCAGGTTGGTCTTGGCCCAGGAACAGCCCTTCTCGGAAGAGTCGTCGATTTTCTTTTCTCCGTGGCCGGTCAGGAAATAGATGACTTTCTGGCCGGAGCGCGAGACTTTGATGATGGAGTTGGTGATGTCCTCTTCCTTGACCGAGCTCGTCCGGTCCGTTTTGTCGCCGCATTCGAAAATCGTGGTGGTGAAGTTGCCGCTGACCTGATTTTTTTGGGCATCCTGCGGGTTCTTGTCCGGGTCGATGAACTCAACCTTGATTCTCTTGGTGACCTCGGTGTAGCGCTCGAGAAGGCGTTCCATGCGAAAGCGAGAATCGCTCTTGTCCAGGAAGAAACAGCGCAGGCTGACATCCTTGTTCAAGCTCCTCAGGATCTGGATGGTCTCCGGCGACAGGCTGTGGACCTTGTCCTCGGTGAAATCGAAGCGGGCGTGGTAGCGGCTGAAGACCACGTTGACCAGGACCAGGATGGCCAGCACCAGGAGGATGATGAACACCAGGTTGGAGGAGAAGAAGAAGGCCTTCCGGCGGAAACCCTTCAGGTCCTTTAGGTTGGCCCAGGCCGACAACCCCAGGAAGAGGAGGCCGAGGCCGGCGGGGATAAAAGCCAGGCTGGTCCGGAAGGGCCACAGGAGAAGGGCCAGGACGGTCAGGATGAGCAGGCCCAGACCGACCAGGTGAGCGAAGCGCTTGAGCGAGTCCATAGTCTTACCTCCACCGCCGGGATTGGATGACGGACTGCGTCAGGAAGAGCCCGAAAAAGGTGAAGCTCAGGAAATAGACCAGGTCGGCCGTGTCCAGGTTGCCCTGGATCAGGTTTATGAAATGTGAGGTAAAGGACACCGAGCCGAGAATATTCTTGAAGAATCCGCTGCTGAACAGAAAAACATAGTACAAGAATTGGAGAATCAACAGCGTGCCGAAGGACAGCACGGCGGCGATGATCTGGTTTTCGGTCACGGCCGAGAAGAGCAGGCCCATGGAGATAAAAGCGGCGCCGGTCAGCAGAAGCCCCAGGTAGCCGCTGAGGATGGGCAGCAGCTCGGGGTTGCCGAACAGGAAGCCGAACAGGGCCGACAGGCCGGACAGCAGCAGGAGGATAATAAAGAGGAGCAGGGAAGCCAGGAATTTGCCGCTGACGATCTGGCCTACGGACAGGGGCGAGGTCAGGAGCAGTTCTTCCGTTCCCGTTCTTTTCTCCTCGGCGAAAAGCCGCATGGTTAGAAGGGGAATGACTAAAATGAGGATGAGCTGGAGCCAGAAAAAGAAGCCGATGTACACGACTTGGTTGACGTTGGGCATCTGTCCGTAGCCGTAGCTCATCATCTGCTGGGAGTAGTTGGAATAATATTCATACTGCAAAACCTGAATATAAAAGAACAGGCCGGAGAAGCATAAAAAGATCGCTCCGACGACATAGGCGATGGGCGAGACGAAATAGGCTTCGAGCTCCCGCTTGGTGATTGACCACATGTTTTTCATTGGACGGTCCCCCCGGAGATGGCTTTGAGGTAAATGTCTTCAACGGTCGGCGTCATGGGCCGCATCTCCAGCAGCCCCAGCTCCTTCTGGCTGATGATGGAAAGGATCTCCTCCCGCGGGTCGCGGCCCTTGGCCCATTCCAGGCGCAGCTCGGTCCCCTCCTGCTCCACTTTATCCACGCCCGCTACCTTGCGCATGAGGGCCGCTGCCTCCCGGCCGCCCCGGCGCACTTTGAGGACGACGCCCTCACGGTCGGCGAAGGAGGAAGCCAGCTCCGCCAGCGAGGAGGAAACGATCAGCCGGCCCTCGCTGATGATGGCCACTCCGTCGCAGGTCTGGCTGACCTCCTGGAGGATGTGGCTGGAGAGTATGATGGTCCGGTCCCGGCGCAGCGATTTTATGAGCTGCCGGATCTCCACGATCTGAGCCGGGTCCAGTCCGATCGTCGGCTCATCCAGGATCAGGACCTGGGGGTCGTGAATGAGGGCCTGGGCGATGCCCACCCGCTGCTTGAAGCCGCGGGAAATGTTCCGCAGGAGGCGGTGGCGGACCGGTTCCAGGCCGGCCGCTTCCAGCGTGCGGGCCACAGCCTCCCGTCGCTTCGAGCGGGGGATCTGTTTGATTTCGGCCACAAAACGGAGGTATCCGGAAACGGTCATCTCCGGATAGAGGGGGACGTTCTCCGGAAGGTAACCCAGGATCTTTTTGACCTCGTTCGGCTTCTCGAAAACGTCGAACCCACCGACCGAGGCTCGGCCCTCGGTAGCCGCCAGATAGCCGGTCAGGATGCGCATGGTGGTCGTCTTCCCCGAGCCGTTGGGCCCCAGCAGACCCCAGATCTTCCCTTTGCCCACGGTGAAGCTGAGGCCGCGGACGGCCTCCAACTCGCCGTACTTCTTGGTCAGGTGATCCAGGACGATCATTCCGTCATTCTCCTTGCTCCTTGGTCCTACATCCGCTCGGGCAGGGGAATGCCCATGAGCGACAGGGCTGTTTTCAAAATGTCCCGGACGAAAACGAGGACGAGCAGCCGCAGGCTTTTGAGACGGCTGTCCTCTTCGGCCAGGACGGGGTATTGATGATAATAGCCGTTGACCTTCTGGGCCAGGGCGAAAGCAAACTTGGCCAGGTGCGAGAATTCCAGGGCCTGGGCCGAGAGCCGCACTTCCTCTTCAAGCCGCGAGGCAAAAACGACCAGGTCCCACAAGTCATCCATTTCCTTATTTGATAAGGAACTCAAAGAGGGAATACGGCGTTGCACTTCGGCCAGGATATCCGCGGCCGGCCGGCCTTCCCTCTCTCCGAGCTTGCGGAAGATGCTGTTGAGCCGCACGAAGGTGTACTGGAGGTAGGGGCCGGTCTCGCCCTCGAAGCTCAGGGCTTCCTCGAAATCAAAAACGATGAGCGAGTTCCGGGCGAACTTGAGCATGAAGTAGCGGAGGGCCCCGGCGGCGATCTGGCGGGCGATGAGGGCCTTGGCTTGGGGGGTGAGTTCAGGGTTCCGTTTTTCGACCTCGGCCTTGGCCTTTTCCTCCAGCCGGTCGAGCAGGTCGTCCGCTTTGACGCCCAGCCCCTTCCGGCCCGAGACTTCCAGGAAGGCTTTGTCCGCGTCCTCGGCCGAGGGTGTGTAATCCAGCTCCTTGAGGCTCTTGGGGGAGAGGGCCACCATTTCGTAGGAGAAATGAATGGATTTGGAGGCCTGCTCCTCATAGTGCAGAGAGCGGAGGCCCTGGACCACGACCTTCTGCAGGTAAGCCTGGCGGGTGTCGATGACATTGTAGACGCGGGAGGCCCGTCCAAAAGAGGCGCCCGCGGCGGGGGTTGCGGTGGGGCTGGTGATCCACACGGTCCGGCCGTTCTCCCGGAGGAAAGGCTCATAGCCGAAGTCCAAGCCCAGCAGCCCGAACTTCCACAGCTGATAGGCAATGTCCTTGCCCACATAGGTCACCGTGCCGTCGGACCGGACGATGATCTTTTCCTTGTCGGGGTCATCCTCGAGCTTCATCACCCAGCAGCCCTGGTTGGGGCCGTCCTGGGCCAGGCTCACGGCGCCGCGCTCGCGGAGGCGGCTGAAGGCCTTTTCCCAGAAGCGGAGGGCCAGGATGGAGCTCTCGCAGGGCAGGACGTCATAGCCGATGTCCAGCCGGGCCATGGTCTGGAGGTGCGCCCGCAGGATTCGTCGCGATACGTGGCGGGCCAGTTCGGCTTCCGTGCCTGCACCGTGCTCGATCTGCTTCAGAATGGCCGCCTTTCGCGGCCGGGCCTCAAGGTGGTCCTGCAAATAGGAGGAGACCCGGGCATAGAGGTCCCAGCAATAATAATCGAATTTCCCGGTCAGGGCCTCCACTTCGGCCTTTGTTTTTTTCTCCAGCTCCAGAAAGCCGAAAACCACGTCCACTACCTGGACGCCCGTATCGTCGACATAGTTCTGGACCTCGACCGTCTCGCCCAGGTGCCTGAGGCAGCGGACCAGTGTGTCGCCCAGGCAGGCGTTGCGGAGATGCCCGATATGGGCCGCCTTGTTGGGGTTGATGTTGGTATGCTCGACGACGATCTTTCGCTCCTCGGGGGGGCGGGCAGGGCCGGGGTCGGGCCGGAAGCGGGAGTCGAAGAAAGCCTGCCGGTCGAGGTAAAGGTTGATGTATCCCGCTCCGGCGACCTCGGCTTTTTCCACGCCCTCGAGCGGGGAGAGACGCGAGAGGACTTCCTGGGCGACCTGCCGCGGAGGGGATTTGAGTTTTTTGGCCAGCTGGAAGGGAAAGGTCAGGGCCAGGTCGCCGAAGCGGGCCTGGGGAGTGGAGGCCAGCTCGATGTCTGCGGGTTCGACCGGAAAGGAGTCTTTGATTTTGCTATAAATTTCCTTCCCCAGTCTGTCCTTGAGCCTAAGCATCGTTTAATTCACCCTAATCCGGAGGCCTGCGCCTCCGCCCGTTGTCCCCGGCTTTCTCCTGGATTTCTAGGCTTCGCCTGAACCGCTGATTCCGGGGTGGGGCAAGGAGCCGACTCCGCGTTTCCACGGATATCGTTCAGGTCGGAGGAGAATGATAAATCAACCGGCTCGAAAATTCAAATTCCCAGTGATGCCATCGCTATTTCGTGTTGATACGGGTTTTGGTGATGGCCACCAAACGGATGCGCGAATCAGGGCTGACATCGCCCCTGAGGTCAAAATCCTTCATGAGCTTTGACAGTTCGATCTTATATTGATGATTAGGCTTGAGGATGGATGTCCTAACATTGATCGAATCGCCGGGGACATTCAGCTTCTCAAATACCACGGGCCCCCCAGTCCAACCTTCATAGAACCTTAGTTCCGCCAGGGGACCGCCCCCGGACTTGAACCTCCACCTGACGGTGATGACACGGGTCATTGCCAGATCGATGATGGCGTCCCAAGTGGGAGCAAGGATTTCCACAATATCGGTGATCGATCCTCTGGCCGTGATTTGATCTCTTTCCGGGAATAACGGCAGTCCGGGTCTGATTATGATTTCAATGGGGCGATTTGCATACACATCATAGGGGCGGATAAAGCCCTGATACCAGCCGGGATTGATTTGCCTGAGATCCAGCTTTCCGTCGACCCGGACCAGGCCGTGGTCGACCGGATCTGAGTTATGACGCAAACGGATATTGAACCCGCCGGTAGAGGGCTGGCCATCGCCCGTTGAATACACCACCGCAGAGCTTTCCCAAATCGTCAATGGTTTGAGATCATGCCTTGGCAAGTCTTGGGATTGGAGAAGAATGGCCGATGAGCTGAGGATAAAGAAGATAAGCAGAGCCAACCCGCCCAGAAAAACGGCTATAGGCTTGATTGTTTTCATGTTAGTTTCGGTCCCCTCTGCAGCAAATGTTATCTCCCGCAGATAAGCACTGTCAAGGTGGAAGCATATCGGAATAAGGATGGAAGCAGGGCCGGACAGAATACAATGTTTGATGAGATACCCGTTCTTGTCTATTAAGTGACAGGCGTCCCAAAACGAGGACAGGGTCTGCCATCAATTAGACGCTATTTACCTTAATATGATTGGCATAAAAAATGCTTATTAATATGCCGAGGAGGGGAAAGATGAGTAAACATCAAAAAACCTCAATATTTCTGATAATTTTGGCCTTACTCGCCTTCACATCAGTCGCAACCGCCGAAAAGCCTTACCAGGTTGTCTTCAGCCCGGCCGACCTCTACCTCGGCCATATCTCTTATGTAGAAATCAAAAACGACGGTCAAGACCCGCTGATTTTCAGGGAAGGTCAGCCCGTGCCGGAGCCGGCCGTCCTCAATGCACCCATCGGACCGGGGGATGTCATCCGGACATCCGGTATCCGGCGATGCGAGATCCAATTTGACACGGCGACCATTATCCGGCTGGACACCGATACGGAACTCAAGATTGAGACAATCTTGGCCCAGACATTGTCAGCCAGGGATAGAACGACCAACCTGGTTCTGGCTAAAGGCCGGCTCTACATCATGTACAAGGAATACGATTTTCGTGAGCTCTTCCAGGTCATGACCGCCTCAGCCGCCATTAAGTTCAGCTCCGACACGGTGGCTCTGGTCAAGGCCGCCACCGACGGGGAGACCGAGCTCCAGGTCAAGCGGGGAAAAGCAACAGCGCTCTATGGCCCGTCGGCGGCCCAGGCCAAGAGAAAAGGGGTCGGAAAATTGGAGCGGCTCGTCGTCTCTAAAGACGGCCTGGCTCAAAAGGCGGCCTATGCCGCTGATACGGATTTCGAGCGCTGGAACCAAGAAATCAACGCCTCTTTCAACGATCTGCACAAAGGTCTGAGCTACCTGCCCAAGCCCGTGCAGCGCTATTCCCCCGCCATCATCGCCTGGGCCCAGAAATATTCCTCCCTATACGGCCAGTGGATTTATGACAGGCTTTACGGTTATGTGTGGCGTCCCGATAGCAATGACATTTATCCGTGGCGGCCCTGGCCGTCTCAAGTCAACAACTATCCGTGGCTGAGCTGGCAACCCTATGTCTTGGGGCACTGGATAAGGGCCTATGATCAAATGTTCTGGGCGTCCGATGAGCCGTGGGGTTGGGTCCCCTACCATCTCGGCCTCTGGGTTTGGGACAAGGACCTGGGGTGGATTTGGATCCCGGGCTCTGTCTTCGCCTCGGCCTGGGCGGGCTGGGATTTCTTCAACGGCTTCTACGCCTGGTGGCCGATCGGAATCCTTGAACCGTGCGCATATCGCGAATGGTGGTCCTACGAAGGATGGTACAGCGAGTACGGCGGCCAGCCCTCCGCCTCTATAAATAGGGTGTTGAGGAAGATTTCCAAGGACCAGTTGAAAAAGCCCGGGCCGTCCTTTCCTCTGCCCAATGACCTCAAGCCCATATATAACCGCGTCATGGCAGCCCTGGAGAATCAGGACCCCCGCCTGATCGCCTCCCTCCAGCAATGGGGCCGGCATCTTGTCTTTGTCCGTCCGGCCGACATCCATTCTCCGAATATCGCGGAAAAGGCCATCCCTATCAGCCAGATTCCGTCCGGGGAAGAGGCCTTGGATGCCCAGCCCAGCCCGATCGATAGAATGCGCCTTGAAAATCCCATAAGCGCCGCCGCCTGGGATTGGAAGAAGAACATCCGGGTCAGGGCCGCTAAGGAGCCCTCTCAGCGAGCCATAGAGCCGATCAAAAAAATTGAGTCCTTCCCGGCAAGCAAGGCCGCTCCAAAAATCCAAGCTCCCGCCGTCCGCTTCCTGGACTGGAACCCCGACCTGGCAGCGGTCACGCGGTTCGGCGGGACGGTTCGCTACTCAAGCCGAACGAATGAAGTCCAATGCCCGGAGCTGGGATTGACCTCTCGCGCCGTAGTCCTCATCGGCCGGTCCCTTTTTGGCGGCGACTTCAGCCTCATCAGCGGGGGGCATTTCCAACCCTCTGCGGCTTCCTCCTCATCCTGGACGGGAACAAGCGCGGTTTCCTCCGGAGGCCAAAGCAGCGGCAGCTCAGCGGGCTCATCTTCGACGGGCTCGGGTTCCACCTCCAGCGGCTCCCAGGGCCATACCAAAAAGGACTGAGGGGCTGAAAGGCGGTTCCGCGTTGCGCGGAGGCCGCTTATAAGGGGGCTATCGATTCTGAGGGCAATTTCCTAGATAATTTTCCGCGCCAGACAAAAGACCGTGCTGCCGTAGGGCAGGTTGAGGGAGCGGGTCAGCCGGGCTTCGACCTTCATGACCTTTTCCAGGATGGAGTTGAGACCGGCGTTGATGGGCCGCAGGTTGGAAACGTAGTGGGCTGATTTCGGCTTATGGATTTTCTGAAGAAGACGGACGGCGGCCACCGCCGGAAAAAGAAAGAAGTTGAAATAGCCCCTCCGGACCGGCTCCAGGCCGGCCGAGCGGCATAGCCCGTCAAGAGTCCTCCGCACATACCGCCGCATGATATGGCAGGCCAGGTCGTGCCGGCCGTGAAGAAAATGAAAAGCCGAATCGAGGATGAGGAGATACCCGCCTTTTTTCAGGACGCGGGCCGCCTCGCGCAGGGCCTCCGTCGCGTTGGGCACTCCTTTATGGGAGATGACGTCCAGGGTTGTGGCCAGGTCGAACGTTCCGTCCGGAAAGGGAAGCTGCTGGATCCTGGCTCGGGCCAGGTTTCTCAATCCCCGCCGGCGGCTGAAATCAATGGCTTCCGGAAAGAGGTCGCACCCGAAAGGCTCGCCGTAGTCCCCCAGGAACACGAGGTTGATGCCCGTGCCGCAGCCTATATCCAGAATCTTCAGGCGACTGTCGGAATAGTGCAGGGGTTTGAGCACCTCGGCCATGGCCAGGCGCCGGCCGATGAACCACCAGTAATTCTCTTCCAGCTCGAAGTGCTTGCGGTATTCGTCCTTTTCCATGATCCGACTTCTGCGGCTCTAAGGCCGGCCTTGCTGCACGGCCTCGACGGCCCGGCAGACGCTGTCGATCTGCTCCAAGGTAAGAGCCAGGCCTGAGGGGAGGTAGAACCCTTTGCGGGACAGTTCGGTCGAGACAGGAAATGACTCGGCGGCCAGGGCATTTTTTTGGAACAGGGGCTGTTCGTGCACGGGGATGAAGAAAGTCCGGGTGTCAACACCTCGCTCCTTGAGCCCGTCCATCAGTTCTTGGCGTGACAGCCCGAAATCCTTCTCCACCAGGACGGCGTACATCCAATAAACGCTCCGGGCCCAGGGCATCTGCCGCGGCAGGGTGAGCCCCCTGAGGGCCGATAAGCGTTCCCCGTAGGCCTGGGCCATTTTCTGTTTAAGGTCGATGAACCTGTCCACCTCCTCAAGCTGGGCCAGGCCGATGGCCGCCTGGACATTGGTCATCCGGTAGTTGAAAGCCAGCTCGGTATGAAGGAAGCGGCGCTCGGGCGAGTGGGCCAGGTCCTTGAGACGGCGGCAGCGCTCGGCGGTCTCCTCCGAGTCGGTGACGACCATTCCGCCCTCGCCGGTGGTGATGATCTTGTTGGCGTAGAAGCTGAAACAGCCGGCGTCGCCCATCGAGCCGGCCGGGCGGGGCCGGCGCCGGTCAGGGGCAAGATAAAGGGCGCCGTGGGCTTCAGCCGCATCTTCGATGACCAGCAGGTTGTTCTCCCGGGCCAAGGCCAGGATCTCGTCCATACGGCAGGGATGGCCGTAGAGGTGGACGGGGATGACGGCCTTGACCCTGTCGCCGGTGCGCTTGTCCATGAGCGCCTTCCGGCCGGCGTCGAGGCGGCAGCGCTTTCGGATGAAATCGCGCAGGCTGTCCGGGTCCAGGTTGTAGGTCTCCGCTTCGACGTCCAGCAGGACCGGCCGCGCCCCGGTATACAGCACGGCGTAGGGCACGGCGATCATGGTCAGGTCGGGGAGGAGGACTTCGTCGCCCGGGCCGAGGCCCAGGCCGGCCAGGGCCAGGTGCAGGGCAGTCGTGCCGCTGGTGGCGGTGACGGCGTGCTTGAGGCCGACGAAGGAGGCAAAGGATTCCTCGAAACGGGGGATATAGCTTCCGGCCGAGGAGATCCAGCCTGTTTGGATGCAGTCGGCGACATAGGCCAGGGTATTGGCCGCCAGCCGCGGTTCATTGACCGGGATCATGCCCGTCAGAAGAACTCCTTGTCGTCGAAGCCTGCGTAGGGCCCCTGCTTGACCTCAATAATCTTGGCCGGCTCCAAAACCTCCAGGCGATGGCCGCCGCGGGCCAGGAGGATGGAATCGCCCCCTTCCAGGATGACGGTATCCAGGAGCTGAGTTTCGTCGTCGTAAAGTTCCACCCGGACCCGGCCGCTGAGCAGAACCAATACCTCCTGGGTGCGGAAAATCTCCCTTTTGACCAGCTTGTGCCGGTGCCTCTCCACGACTTTGCCCCGGTCGTGCTGGAGGAGGCCCAGCTGCTGGGAGAACTCGCCCGGAGTGAGGAAGCTGACTCCCGGCTGGTTGCATTCCTTTTTAAGAATAATGGCGTAGATCTGGCCGTCCTTGATGATCTTCCGCACGCCTTCCATGGTTCAATCGTTTCCGGCGATTTTCGTCAGACGAAGCCGAAGAGGAAGAATAAAGTATCTCCAGCCTTTTTTCAAGAAATCGAAGGTGTTGACGAACGTTTTGCCCGTCCCCGCCCGGCGCGCCCGGCAGAGATAAGATATCTCCCGGAGGCGAAAACCCAGCTTCCGCGCCCGATAGACAAGGTCGATGAAGTATTCGCCGTACCCGCCGCGCAGGGGTATCCGCTCCAGGACTTTGCGGCGGACGGCGATGAAGCCGCTGGTCCAGTCCGTAAACCAGGAGCCCAGCACAAACCTGAGGTATCGGTTCAAAAACAGGCTGAAAATGTAGGCGGTCAGGGAGTCGGGGCCTCCGGAGATAATTTCCACGCCGCCCCCGGGAAGGTAGCGGCTGCCGACGGCAATGTCGTTGCCCTGTTTGACCTTGGCCAAGAGCTCGGGGATTTTTTCGGGGGGCATGGACAGGTCGCAGTCCATCCAGACGCAGATTCGGCCGCGGCTGAGGCGGATCCCGTCGCGCAGGGCCGAAGTCAAACCCCTCTCTCCGGTCCGGCGCAGGAGACGGATGTTTCTATCTTTTTTGGCCAGACGTTCCACCAGGCGCCAGGTGCCGTCGGGTGAGTCGTCGTCCACGACAATGACCTCGGTGCGCACCGGCGTGTTGTGGAGCACGGCCCGGATAAGCGGCTCAACGTTGTCCTTTTCGTTATAAGTAGGGAGGATAATCGAAACGTCGGGTGTGGATGCGCCTCCGGCCGCCATAGCGCCTTATGATTAGCACAATTATTTTGGGGACACAATACTAATTAACCTTTTTTCCCTTAAAAAAGCGATTCTTCAGGGGAAACTTTTTGAACTTTAATTCTTGAGGCTTCTCAGGAAGTCGGTCACATCAATCAAGTTCAGCAGTTTTTTTCTGTTCTTGGCAAAAACGCCATAGGACATTTGTCTGTTGGCTCTAATCGGTTCCAGCGTCCTGCCCTGTTTCTGTATGATTCCACAGCCGAAGGTGACATCAATCACGTACATATTTTGGTCCGGGCGCGTCGCCCTTAGTTTCAGCCACGTTTTCCATACATCGCCGGTCCAGGCCTCTTGCTGTCGCGGCACGATTTGCGTTTCCTCGGTCATTGGATTGCAGTCGTGAACAACTATAGTCCCCTTTTTGTTCAAAACCTTGAGCGCGTTCAAGATGTCTCTCTCCACTTGGTCGGCATGATGGAGCCCGTCAATGAAGATTAATCAAAGGAATTCTTGTTGATGGCGAAGAATTCGTCGGAGGTCAGGGGATAGGCGGGCTTCAGTGTTTTATTCGGATCAACGCCGATTTTAGTTTTGCACTGGATCCAGTCGAAATTGTCTCGCTTCCGACCCTGGCCAATTTCCAGGTAAGATTGATAGTGGAACTTTTCTATCAGCGTATTCAGAATCGCCGTCCTCTTAATATTGCCTCGCGGCGGAATAGGGTCGACATTCAGGAGGGATGATAAAAAGTCCTGGCGGCCAGGTTGAGGATTCAATGGTTTGGCTTGAATAACTGAATTTAAAAGGATAGAACAGGCCCCCAGGATCCTGAGCGCATTTGCTAAGGCACTCATTTTTCTTTTAAAAATGTATTATCTCTAATATCCAGAAACGGTTCGATATCGATCTCGAACCATGGCTTTGATGGCCGGACAAGACCTCTGTCTGGCGAACCACGCCAGGAAAGCCCGGCTATTTATTGACTTTTATTTTGGCCGTGGAATACTATGGCCGGGAGAGGCTAAAATGGCCGAGGGGAAGGGAAAGAGGGGACAGATTATGAAAATAATCGAAATTCTGGACACGGCCGGGGCAGTTTTCATCATTTTTCTTTTGACGCTCACGCCTCTGTTGCAGGCCGCTGTTGACGCTTCCCGGAGGCTGGATGAAGCGACGGCGGCCAAGTTCGCCGGGATGGCCCTGGCCTGTGTGCACAAGGAATATCCCAATAAGATCGCCCATGTGCTGAACAGCGATCAGGATGTGCATCCCCCTCGTCTGCTGACGCCTGCTTTCTACGGCTGCTTTGACTGGCATTCGTCCGTCCACGGCCACTGGCTCCTGGCCCGGCTGGCCCGGCTTTTTCCCAAGGCCGGGTTTGCCGCTGAGGCCAGAAAAGCCTTGGCCCGGAGCCTGACTCCGGAGAATATGGCTGCTGAAGCCGCCTATCTGGCGGGAGAAGGCCGGGCTTCTTTCGAAAGGCCTTACGGCCTGGCCTGGCTGCTGCAGCTGGCCTCCGAGCTTCGGGAAGGGGATGACCCTCAGGCCAAGGAATGGGCTCAAGCGATAAAACCCCTAGAGGAAGCGGCCCTGGCCGGGTTGAAAAGCTGGCTGCCCAAGTTGTCACACCCGGTCCGTTCCGGAGAGCACAGCCAGACCGCCTTCGCCCTGGGCTTGGTAGTTGACTGGGCTCGCCGGGCCGGGAATAAGGAATTTCTGGAACTCCTCGATTCTCGCATTCGCCGGATGTACCTCGCCGACAAAAGCTGCCCCTTGAACTATGAGCCTTCGGGCGAAGATTTCCTGTCGCCCTGCCTGGCCGAGGCCGACCTGGTCAGGAGGATTCTCAGCCCGGCGGAATTCAGCGTATGGCTGACCTCCTTCCTGCCCGGGATTCCCCAGGACGGTTCGGCCGGATGGCTTGAGCCCGGGGTGGTCACCGACCCCACCGACGGCAAGTTGGTCCATCTCGACGGCCTGAACCTGAGCCGGGCCTGGATGCTGGAGGGTATTGCCTCCGGCCTGCCGCAGAATGACGCGCGCCTTCCCTCGCTGCGCGCTGCGGCCCAGGCTCATGCCGCTTCCGGCCTGCGCTCGGTGACCGGAGAGCACTACGAGGGAGGCCATTGGCTCGCTTCTTTCGCAGTTTATCTGGTGAGCGAGAGGGGAGTGGTTGGACGGGTGCAGCCTCAATAGGTCCCTTGCTCAAGGATCGACGCATGAAGGAAATAATCGATTTCAAGCTCAACGGCAAACCGGTCCGCGTCTCAACCGACCCGGGTCGGATGCTCCTGTGGGTGCTCCGCACCGACCTGGGGCTCACCGGAACAAAGTTCGGCTGCGGAGAAGGCTTGTGCGGCGCCTGCACGGTTCTCCTCAACGGCCGGGCGGAGAGGTCCTGCCAACTGCCCATGAAGGAAGTCCGGAACAAAGAGGTCCTGACCATCGAGGGCCTGGCCGAGGGCGGGCGGCTTCATCCGCTCCAGGAAGCGTTCGTTGAGCACAACGCCATGCAGTGCGGGTTCTGCACATCGGGTATGATCCTGAATGCCTACAGCCTCTTGCTCAAGAACCCCAGGCCCAGCCGGGCCGATATTGTCCAGGCCATGGACGATAACTTCTGCCGCTGCGGCTCTCACCGCCGCGTCCTGCAGGCCATCGAAACGGCCGCGGCAAGGATGAGAGGAGGGCGGTTATGACCGAAAGAAAGAACCCTGATTTCCGCGAAGAGCTCGGCCCCTCATCCTGGACTCTCGGCCGGCGCGAATTCATCAAGCTCAGCGGCGGCGGAATCATCGTCATGGTAACGGCCGGCGCCGCGGAGGGATGGCTCCAAGAACCTCCTCGCCAGTTCGCCGGACGGGAGCTGCCGACCGACTTCAACGCCTTTGTCCGCATCGGGGAGGACGGCCGGGTGAGCTGCTTGACCGGAAAAGCGGAGCTCGGCCAGGGGATCAATACGTCCCTGGCCCAGATCGTGGCCGAAGAGCTCGACCTGCCCCTTGCTTCGGTGGACGTCATCGCCGGAGATACAGCCCTTTGCCCTTACGATATGGGCACCTTCGGCTCGCGCTCCATCAAGTATTTCGGGCCGCCCCTGCGCCAGGCGGCCGCCGAAGCGAGAGCGGTCCTTTTGGAGCTGGCCTCGGAGCGGCTGGGCAAGCCCGTTGCCGAGCTCGGCGTCAAAGACGGGACGGTCTATGAGATCGCCCGGCCGGACAGCAAAGTGACTTTCGGCAGCCTGACCCAGGGGAAGAGGGTCGAACGGGCGCTGGCTTTCAAACCGCCCGTCAAGCCGTATTCGGCCTACAAGATTTCTGGACGGCCGGCCGGCCGCAAGGACGCCGCGCTCAAGGTCACGGGCAAGGCTGAATACGCGGGCGACATCCGGCTGCCAGGGATGCTCTACGCCCGTATCCTCCGCCCTCCCGCCCACGGCGCTTCCTTGAAGAGCGTGGACTTGGCCGAGGTCGAGAAGACGAAAGAGGTGACGGTCGTCCAAGACAAGGACCTCATCGCCGTTCTCCACGAATCTTTTGACGGGGCTCAGGCGGCCTTAGCCAAGGCCAAGGCCGAATATGATGTTCCTCAGGCTGTTCTGAATAACGAGAATATCTACGACCATCTCGTCCAGTTGGCTCCTCCCGGGGATGTGGTTGAGGAGAAGGGCAGCCTGGAGGAAGGGAAAAAGCTTTCCGCCTCACTTTTCGAGGAAACCTACCGGACGCCCTACGTCGCCCATGCGCCCCTGGAGCCACATACGGCCACGGCCAAGGTCGAAGGCGATACGGCCACCGTTTGGGCCTCGACCCAGCGGCCCTTCGGCGTCCAGGAGGAAGTATCACGGGCTTTGGGAATTCCCCTCCAGAACGTCAGGGTCATCACGCCCTTTGTGGGCGGCGGTTTCGGCGGGAAGAACAGAAACCTGCAGGCGGTCGAGGCCGCTCGCTTATCCAAGCTTGCCAGCCGGCCCGTCCAGGTGGCCTGGACTAGGGAAGAAGAATTCTTCTACGATTCATTCCAGCCCGCGGCGGTGGTCAAGATCGTCTCCGGGCTGGACGGCTCAAACCGGGTTGCGCTCTGGGATTATTCGGTCTTTTTCGGCGGAGAGCGGACTTCCCAGCCCTTCTACGACATTCCGCATTTCAAGATAATGGCGCGGGGCGGCTGGACCAGGGCCGCCGAGGGCACCCACCCCTTCGCTGTGGGAGCCTGGCGGGCGCCCGGCAGCAACACGAACACGTTCGCCCGCGAATCGCACATGGATGTCATGGCCGCTCGAGCGCGGCTCGACCCGGTCGAATTCCGCCTGCTGAACTTGAAGGACGAGCGCATGATCCGGGCGCTGAAAAAAGCCGCCGAGACGTTCGGCTGGAAACCTTCCCCGGCGCCCAGCGGCCGCGGACAGGGTGTTTCGCTGGTCAATTATCTGGGGACCTATGTGGTGGCCATGGCTCAGGCTCGGGTGGATGAAAAAAACGGCAAGGTTCGCGTCGAGCGCCTGGTCTGCGTCCAGGACATGGGACAGGTCATTAACCCCGACGGCGCGCGCGCCCAGATCGAAGGCGGCCTGACCATGGGGCTGGGCTATGCCCTTTCGGAGGAGCTCCATTTTCAAGGAGGAAAAATTCTCGACCTCAACTTCGACACCTACGAGTTCACCCATTTTTCCTGGCTGCCCGAGATCGAGACGGTCCTCATCGACAACCCCGGCCTGGCGGCCCAGGGCGGGGGAGAGCCGGCCATCTGCAACACGGGCGCCGTGGTGGCCAATGCCGTCTTCGACGCCGTGGGAGCCCGGGTTACCCGCCTGCCCCTGACCCCGCAGCGGGTGAAGGCCGCTCTGGCTGCCTCTAAGGCAGGATAATTTACCGGACTCGAACGAAAAGGCCGGCCAGGGTTTGAGCCCGACCTCCAGATCGCCGCGATCGCCCTGCGCCATCGCCTGACCATTGTCACGAATAATGTCCGTCATTTTGCCGGAATTCCTGGGCTGAAGGTCGAGAACTGGCTTGAATCGTAAGGAGTCCATCCAGCCGATTTCCTTCTGCGGTGATTGAGAAGTTGAGGGGGGGATTCATTAATGCCATCCCACAGTAGATCCCTAAAAACAAAGCTGTGAGCTGGAACAAAAAAATTATTCTCCGCTTCCATGAGCTTCCGCCGCTCTGGCCGGATGCCGGTGGCTCGTTGAGTTTCTCTTTGAACCTCAGCTCCCGATATTTTTGTCGAGCGTATATGAGGACCAAAATCAGCGGAATAAACCCCATCAGCCAAAACACGACCCCGCAGACCAGCCAGCCCCAGACCAATCTCTCTCCGCCTGGGGGACGAAAAGCGAAGTCCAGGAAGTTCCACCCCAGAGAAATAAAGAGCGCCGGCCAGGCTAAGAGCACGAGGTTCAGCCCTCCCAGCTTTCTGACCTGAACGCCGTGGATGAACACACAGATGAGCCCCAGCCAGATGGAGACGGGGATGATCCAGACATAGCGCGGGGCCGGATGAGCGATCACGTAGGGGCCGCCGGCTGCCACGAACCCGCCCAGTCGCATGATGCCGCGCATGCCGAGATACAGGCAGGTCAGGCTGAAGCTGAGGCCAAAGACAGCTATTAAAGAGAGAAGAAGCGAGAGCCAGAACGGTCGGCCTTCGGTATGCTCTTTCCGCTGATGATAAGGGTCCAAGAATTGACGGCGTTTGTCTTCGTCCATCTTCCGGGCCTCTCTATGACAAATTAGCTCTATTTTAGTTATCTATAAGAATTTTTTCTGACTGCAAAAAAATTGTCATATGCTCTGAGCTTCCCCTTGAAAGCCTCCGTATTCTATGGTACTAAATAGCTTCATTCATCCTCATGGATTTATAAGGATCATCATGAAAAGGACCCGCTTTTATCCCTACCAGCAGAAGCTGGGCGGCCGCATGATAGAGTTCTTCGGCTGGGAGATGCCCGTCGAATATACGGGCATCATCAGCGAGCACCTGGCCGTCCGGCAGAAAGCCGGCTTGTTCGACGTCAGCCACATGGGCGAGATCCATGTCCGGGGCCCGCAGGCTCTTGATTTCCTGCAGAATCTCACGCCCAACGACGTCTCGCGCCTCGCTCCCGGCCAGGCCCAGTACACGGCCCTGACCACGCCCCGCGGCACCTTCGTGGACGACCTGCTCATCTACTGTCTGGAGCCCTCCTTCTACCTGCTGGTGGTCAACGCCTCCAATTCGGACAAGGACTTCCGCTGGGTGGCCGACCATGCCGCTTCCTTCCAGGTCAAGGTCGAGAACGTGAGCGACGCCTTCAGCCAACTGGCCCTTCAGGGGCCGGCCGCCCAAAAAATCCTCCAGCCGCTCACCGACATCCCCCTGGCCCGGATGAAATCCTTCGCCTCGGCCCAAGGCCGGGTGGCCGGCGTGTCGAGCCTCGTCTCCCGCACCGGCTACACGGGCGAGGACGGGTTCGAGATCTACACCAGCGACCCCAGCCCGGGCCGGCTGTGGGAAGCCATCCTGGCCCAGGGCAAACCCTACGGCCTGCTGCCCGTCGGCCTGGGCGCCCGTGATACCCTGCGGCTGGAAGCCAAGCTCATGCTCTACGGCAACGACATCGACGACACCACCACCGTGCTCGAAGCCGACCTCAAATGGGTGGCCAAGTTCAAGAAGGGCGACTTCCTGGGCCGCGACGTGCTGCTCAAGCAGTCCGAGGAAGGGATGACGCGCAAAATTGTCGGGTTTGAGCTCAGGGACAGGGGTATCGCCCGGCCCCACTACCCGGTCTATGTCGGCGGGGCTCAGGTCTCTCAAGTCTGCTCGGGGACGTTTGCGCCTTTCCTGAAGAAGAGCATCGGGCTGGTCTATCTGCCCGTGGGGCAGACTGCCGTGGGGACCGCCTTCGAAATCGACCTGCGCGGCCGGCGGGCGCGGGCCGAGGTCGTTCCCACCCCCTTTTACAAGCGGCCGGCCATCTGAATCTTATAGATGAATAAAATATCATCCAGCCAAAGGAGGTTATCATGTATCCTGGCGATTTCTTCTACACTAAGGATCATGAATGGGTCCAGGTCAAAGGACAGGAGGCGGTCGTCGGCATCACTGATTTCGCCCAAAAACAGCTGGGCGACGTGGTCTATGTCCAAGTTCCAGGGGTGGGGACCAAGCTGAGCTCCCATCAGACCATCGGCTCCATCGAGTCGGTCAAGGCCGTGTCCGATGTTTTTTCACCCGTTTCAGGCGAGGTGACGGCCGTCAACGCGGAACTGGCCGATTCCCCCGAGCTGGTCAACCAGGATCCCCACGGCAAGGGCTGGATTATCAAGCTCAAGCCGGCCAGCCCTAAGGAATTGGAGGCCTTGATGAAGGCCGGCGATTATGAACGGTTCCTGGAGGGATTGGAAAAGTAGAATGAGCTATATCCCTCTCAGCGATAAAGACAAAAAGGAAATGCTGGAGCGGATCGGCGTCTCCTCCCTAGAGGACTTGTTCCGGAGCGTTCCCGACCAAGTCAAGCTGAAGCGGAAGCTCGACCTCCCGCCGGCCCTGACCGAGCCGGAGCTCCTGGCCCGGATGGGGGAGATGGCCGGCCGGAATGCTTACGGAGGGTTTTTGTCTTTTCTGGGGGCCGGCGCTTACCGTCACATCATTCCGGTCGTCGTGGACCATCTCAGCTCCCGCGGCGAGTTTGTCACGCCCTACACGCCCTATCAGCCGGAGATCAGTCAGGGCACACTGCAGGTTATCTTCGAATTTCAGACTCTCGTCTGCCAGCTGGCGGGCCTGGATGTCGCCAACGCTTCGCTCTATGACGGCGCCACGGCCTCGGCCGAAGCCGTGCTCATGGCCAGCCGGCTGAACAGCCGGACCAAAATCCTTGTGGCCCGCTCCCTCCATCCCCACTATCGCCGGGCGATACAAACCTACACGCGAAACCTCGGCCTCGAGCTGGTGGAGGTGGGGTTCACCGGGTCCGGCCGGCTCGACCCGGCCGGCCTCAAGGCCGCACTCGACGACCGGACGGCGGCCGTGGTCTGCCAGTCTCCGAATTATTTCGGCGTGGTCGAGGACCTCGAAACGATTTTCGGCCTGGCCCATGGACACCAGGCTCTTTCCGTCGCCGTTGTGGCCGAAGCGCTCTCCCTGGGCATCCTGGAAGCGCCCGGCCGCCAGGGCGCGGACATCGTCGCCGGCGAAGCCCAGTCGTTCGGCTTGCCGCTCGGCTTCGGAGGGCCCTACCTGGGGTTTATGGCCTGCGCCCAGGATTCTGTGCGGCAGTTGCCCGGCCGCCTGGCCGGCCTAACCTCCGACCTGGAAGGACGGCGCGGCTTCGTCTTGACCCTCAGCACCCGCGAGCAGCACATCCGCAGGGAAAAGGCCACCTCCAACATCTGCACCAACCAGGCCTGGTGCGCCCTGCGGGCCACGATCTTCCTGGAGACCCTGGGCCATGATGGCCTGCGAGAGATGGCCTTTCAAAACATCCAGAAA
>Ga0315282_10006586_pt1 | contig 19377 bp, 13 predicted proteins | sample YL17G07_20_MG_FD_203693 | JGI IMG/M metagenome (GOLD analysis project Ga0315282, IMG submission 203693) | Sediment microbial communities from Yellowstone Lake, YNP, Wyoming, USA - YL17G07_20 | ecosystem: Environmental > Aquatic > Freshwater > Lake > Sediment | place: USA: Wyoming | collected... | reverse complement strand
AGAATATTTAATTCCTTTTGGCAAGGCTGATATCAAGCGAAATGGGGGTGATCTTACTATCGTTACGTATTCACTTATGACCCATGAAGCTCTGAAGGCTTCCGAAACCCTATCCAAAGAGGGGATTGAGGCGGAGGTCATCGACCTTCGAACTTTGTCTCCAATGGATCGAGAGACTGTGGTTGGTTCTGTCAAAAAGACAAACCGAGTTATTATTGTTGAAGAGGGGAACCTAACCGGAGGGGCAGGAGCAGAGATAGCAGCCTGGATTATGGAGGAGGCATTTGACTTTTTAGATGCACCTGTAAAAAGAGTGGCCTCCAAAGATGTTCCAATACCTTTCAATCCTGTCATGGAAGGATTCGTCATTCCAAACACGGGAGACATTATTCGGGCAATAAAGGAGGTGGTTTATAGAGAAAAGTGATAAGGATTCATTTTTTTGGAAAAGGCTGGTTAACAGTAATGGGCATCATTGAAAGGAGGTCAAAAATGATAAGGAAAATAATGATTCTATCCATCACATTAATTCTGGCTATCTATTTTTCCGCTCAGGCCAGTGCCGCTACCTACAAACCAGAATATAAGTTGAGCCTTGTGGTAGGGCCTCAAACCGCTTGGGGTCAATCGGCAGTGAAATTTGGTGATCTGGTAAGGGAGCGAACAGGAGGAAAGATTAATATCAAACCTTACTTTGCAGGACAGCTCTTCGCCGGAATGCAGACAAACGAATTTCTCATCACCCGTCAGGGTATTGCTGACTTTGCTGTAGGCTCAACCATTAACTGGTCGCCTACTGTAAAGGAATTGAACCTCTTCTCTCTCCCCTTTTTCTTCCCTGACTACAAGTATCTCGATGCCGTGAAAGTAGGGAAACCGGGAAAGAGGATCTTCAAGGTCATCGAAGAAAAAGGAGTTCTTGGCTTAGGATGGGGAGAAAATGGTTTCAGAGAACTGACCAATTCAAAACGTCCAGTCCGAAAGCCGGAAGACTTGGATGGTCTCAAGCTCCGCGTGGTGGGTTCACCCATCTTCATCGACACCTTCAGGGCTATGGGGGCAAACCCCGTATCCATTAACTGGTCCGAATGTCTTACTGCTCTCCAACAAGGGACAGTGGATGGACAGGAAAATCCTATTGCTTCAATCATCATCCCTTACAAAATTTGGGAGATGAATAAAAATATTACGATCTGGCACTATACGATCGATCCCTTGATCTTGGGAGTGAGTAAACAGACATGGGATAGTTTTGATCCTAAAGATAGAGAAATTGTTGCCAAAGCAGCTCAGGAGGCAATGGCATGGGAGATCAAGGAAGTTCGGAAAGGTTTAGAAGGGAGCACAGAAGCCTTTGAAACCTTGAAGAAGAACGGTATGGAAGTCGTTATTCTGACGCCCAAAGACATGGAGACTTTCAAAGCCAAGACCAAGTCCGTCTATGACAAATGGATTAAAGAGATTGGATCTGACTTGGTGAGCGAAGCAGAAAAGATTGTGAAGAGGATCAAATAACTGACATTGCGGATTGCAGATTGAAGATTGCGGATTAAAAATCTGGAATGTCAAAGTTAGATTCTGGAGATTGAAGGATGGATTTGGGGTTTAGGGATCGGAGTCAGAAGCTCCGGTCCCTGACCTATTGATATAGGTTCTTATGGTAAAAAATATGAGATGGTTTTTTACACATTTCGAAGAGGTGCTTTGTGCCACTCTCTTCGCTATCATGGCAATTGTTGCTTTCGTAAACGTGATTTCCCGTTACCTTTTGAAATATTCTCTCGCTTTCACTGAGGAATTATTGATAAGTTTCTTTGTCTGGGTGACCCTTCTCGGAGCTGCGATCGCTTTTCGTGAGGGGTCCAACCTGGGTTTCAATTTTATTACGGACCGGCTTCCGCAGAAAATCCAGAAGATTCTCCTTTGGATCAGTGCCCTTTTAGGAGCTTCTCTTTTCTCATTCCTGATCTATTTCTCCATTTATCAGGTGAAAGAGGAAATCGTCTTAAAAATTACTTCGAGTGGAATCGGAATTCCACAATGGTGGTATACGATCGGGGTACCGGTGTGGAGCATATTGGTCATCATCAGAATCTTTCAAGGAGCCCATCGGACAAATCAAAAGTTAGGGAAGGGATAATGGATTCGGGGATCCTATACTTTGCTCTCTTCTTCTTCCTCCTCGTCATAGGAGTTCCAATTGCAGTAAGTGTGGGTATCACTTCTCTCGTTTTTCTCTGGTTATACCATTTAGGCATCTATGTCGTCTCAAGCAATATCTTTGCAAATATTGCGAAGTTTCCCCTTCTTGCTATTCCCTTTTTTATTCTGGCAGGATTCCTGATGGATCGTGTTGGAATTTCACGGGGCTTGGTAAAATTTTTAAACCTCCTCATTGGTCCAATACCAGGAGGCCTTGGTCTTGTGGCGGTGGCTGGATGCGTTCTCTTTGGAGCTATTTCGGGAACGGGTCCGGCAGATACGGCTGCCATTGGAGCGGTGATGATTCCCGCGATGGCCAATCGCGGTTATGACAAGGGATTTGCCGCAGCCCTGGTTGCATCTGCTGCTACGACTGATGTCTTAATTCCTCCCAGTGTTGCCTTCGTTGTCTATGGGGTCATCACCGAAACTTCGATTGGTGGCCTCTTTGCTGCAGGTGTCGTCCCGGGGCTCATCATGGGATTGGCTTTAGTGTTGCCTGTCTATCTCATCTCTAAAAAACATGGATGGGGTGGAGATCGCTGGGGAACGAAGACCGAAATCTGGCAGGTTTTCAAAGAGGCCTTTTGGGGCCTCCTTGCCCCCGTCATCATCCTCGGAGGAATCTACGGAGGGATCTTCACTCCTACAGAGGCAGCGGTTGTAGCCGTGTTTTACGGATTATTTGTTGGGCTCTTCATTTATCGCAATGTAAATGTGAAGATGCTCTATGAAGTTCTAAGAGATTCCGCCGTCTCCACCTCTGTGGTGATGATTGTTGTAGCTTTTGCCGGACTCTTCGCATGGACCGGCTCCACCCTGGGAATCATGGATAGGGCCGCCAAAGGTCTCTTAGCCCTTACAGAAAATCCTATCTTTATTCTTTTACTTCTGAATTTTATGCTTTTAATCGCAGGTATGCTGATGGATGCTATTTCCATTTTCTATGTTTTTCTTCCGATCCTCATCCCTGTGATGAATCATTTCGGTTGGGATTCGATGTGGTTTGGGGTGATGATGGCGGTGAATTTATCGATTGGAACACTTACTCCTCCCGTAGCATTAAACCTCTATGTGGCTGCAAATCTTGCCGATATATCGATGGAACGGATATCCAAAGCAGCCATTCCCTTTGTTTTTGCTCTGATCATCGCGCTTCTGATCGTCACGTACATCCCTTCTCTCTCCCTCTGGCTCCCTGATCTCTTCGGGCTTCATTAGCAGATCCCCGCCCATCCCGTAATCAGAGGTTAAGCATTTGTTTTAAGATATTGATATCGATATAAGGTTCCCCATTTCTTCTTTTTCTCTCCTCCATATTTTCCCAATCCTTGAGGAGTTCTTCCACTTTCGCTCTGCCTTCAGGGGTTTTGACAGCTTCTTTCGGTGTCTTTCCATCCAGAGCGGGAATTTTTTCATCAACCCACTTCATCACCAACTCTGCTATCACGTTAGAAAAAAGTGGGTGGAGTTCTTCCGGAATCTCATCCCTTTCGGTGAGAGATGGCTTCACCGATCTTTCCATAGCTTTCTTCACCATATCTTCATAGGTATCTACCCTGTGTTGAATGTCTTCGCCCAATATCTCATGAAGCCTTCTTTTACCTCGGTCCAGTCTCTCTTTAGAAAGGCACCAGAGATCAAGTCTCTTGGGAGTTAAATCAACATTCCCCAAGGAAGTCCATCTCAATTCTCCTTCACCCCTTATCATTTCAGACCTCAAAATAACGGAACCTTCAACCAATTTTCCTTCTTCCCAATCCTTCGATCTCCCGCGCTTTAGCCAGGTGAATCGAATTTTTTCTCCATCTTCTGTATCAGTGATGAAGTCAAATTCTTTACTGAGACGATATCGGATAGAGTCGAAATTTTTCACATCATACACTGCCTTTGAAGAAATAATTCTGTGATGTTCCTCTGTGAGAAATACCGCTTCTACCGAAAATTGGTCCTCAATCAGATGATGGATGAGTTGAGCATTCGACTTCATAAAATTAGGCCAGTCACTCTTGCCAGTTTCTTCCTTAACTTTTTTCCATGTTTTTTGAATGGAGGAAATAATTTCTTCTTTGTTTCTCCTTGGGATGAGGGTTATCATACCGGAGAGCTTATTAACAGACCCCATCCTGATCACCCTGGCGAATATCACATCCCATTTAACCATAGTCAGGGAACCCTTCACCTCTACAATATCCATCTCCTCATTTGTAAAAAGATCCTTAAGTCTCAACCCAACTTCAGGAGTCACAGAGGTCACTTCATAAAGGCTGAGATAACTTGCCATCTCATATTTCAGAAGGGACCGTTCTTCTTCAGAGAGCTTTTCCTTTTTCTCCTCATAATACTCTTCAATGATGGTCAATCCGTTCTTTAGGGGGAAATCATGAATGAACCATTCCAAGAAGAAGCCGAGAGTGACCTCTCCGTTTTCATCCAGCACCAAGGGTTCTTTGAAAGGTCTTCTGTTAAAAAGATGGTAAGCCTTTTCAAAATTCTTTTTGTATCTCTCCTTGCCGGAAAAGGAGAGGAGTCGCTCCCGCAATTCGATCTCTTTGGGAGTAGCCGAAGTCTTTTCAGATTTTCTTGCCTCATCTTTATTCAGACAGCACTTCTTATATTTTTTGCCACTCCCGCACGGACACGGATCATTCCTTCCGACTTTTTCCCTTTTGATGAGCCTTGGAGAGGATAGTACAGGGGCTTGTTCACGCTCTTTTCCTAACACCTCCTCAAAATGCTCAAGGTTTAAAAAGATGGCTTCTTTCAGCTGGTCAATCTCTTTTGTTCTGTAGTAATGCCCTGTATGAATCCGATCAGCCGCCTTTTTAAAATATTCGTAAGCCTGTGAAGGATTCCCTTTGTCCGCCTCGTATTCTCCTAACGAAGAATAAACTTCCACGGCGAGGGGATCCAATTTTAGAGCCTCCTTATACTGTAGGATTGCCTCCTGTTCCATACCCTGCTTCATCAATACATTTCCATAACCCACTCTCAAGGCGGGATCATCTGGTACTTTTTGGACTTCCTTTTTATAATATTTCAAGACATCATCAAATGACATACGCTGGCCATCCATCAAACCCGACTCAGCAAATTTAAGTGGACTTTCTTCTGGTTTTAATTTCCCTTTCTCCAAAAGACCTGTCATCAGAACCATCTGGCCGATGATGGCCAGGCGCCCCTTTGTTGTAATCTTATATTGATTGATCGCTCTGCAATTCTTACAGACGATTTTATCTGAGATCCTGGGCTCTTCCTTTTCTCCAGAGACCACGTAAATATTTTCAATCTCATAATAATAGGATTTGCCACATTGACGGCACTTTAATTCCACCTGAACTGTCTTATTGAGAAGGTCTCTCAAATCATCTCTTCTTAAAACCTCCCATCTTTTTTCTATCTCCTTCTCCCTTTCCATCATCTTCTTTTCAATTTGTGGTAGTAGAATATCATCGGCACCATGAATGTGGCACAGGAGGTAAAATGTCTCCTCTTCCAACACTTCTCCTTCCCTTAACTCTTTTCGGAGTGGTTCGATAAATCTTTTTGAAGCAACTCCTTCTAAAGCATAGAGGAAGGGTTCTTTATCCATTGACCAGAGTTTATCCCAGTAACGGAGGAGGAGGTCAGCAGTCCTTTCCCCGGGAATATTTTCCAACGCAAAAAGGATTTCAGATTGCTGGTCTTGATTGAGTTGATCAAAATTCTTCTCAAGATAATCAATAAAAGGGGTCCCAATTCGGGCTAGGGCCTTAATACATTCATTTAATGCAATGTCACCAGCTTCCTTTCTAAAAAAATTCAATAAGTCGGGGATGGCCCTTTCGTCTTTGAGCCTTCCTAATAACCGGATGGCCCGTTTCGTTCCATAGGAGTAGGGATGACCTTTCAACTGTTGAATACAGTGATCGAAGATCGCCTCATGGTGGCATCTCGTTAAAAGCCTCTCCATTAGTCGTTCATCTATTTCCAGGGTGCCTCTATCTTCGAAGAGGGTCTCGAATAGCTCTTCATCATCCAAATCCTCTACCTTTAAACCCAACAGGTTTCTGAACTCGATAAACCTTGAAAGGATAATAAGAGTTGCGATAGCTATACTTTTTAATGAATCCTCCGGCCCACTGATTAAAAAATCTTTAAATGCCTTGAGGACTTGGTAGTTGACTACTGGTGGGGCATCACTTTTTAACAAGAGAATCTCACTCTCCTGGTATCCATTCTCATCGGCTGTCTTTTTTACATGGTCCCAGGCAATTTCGATGACCTGGCGATAGTCCTGTTTTTTGAAGGCCTGACGAAGACCCTTCTCAAGTGAAAAATATCCATTTTTACTCAGGAAAGATAGAGATTCCAGAACTGCCGGGGAGAAGCTCTTCCCAATTATCTTTTTCTTCCCTTCCTTTTTCAAATCCTCCAAGGAATACCACGAACCACTGATCTTGGTGAATGGATAAAGTATTTCCATTGCAAATTTTCTATAATGGCGCGCATAAAATTCTAAAAGGATAGAAAGGTCTTCTTTTACCTTGATGAGTGCATGGATCAGATTGTTAATGAAAAACGGATCCGCCTCCCCTTCCATTTTGGATAGCATCTCTCTCAAAATGGCCTTCGCCTGAGAGGTGCCCAATTCACCCATGGCCTTTATTGTCCAAATCACTTCATCGAATTCAACGACTTTCGTATTTATCTTCTTCTTATAAGCTGAAATGAATCGTTCATCCTTTAATTTACTGAGAAGCAATGCACACTTCCAAGCAATAACTCCTGTTTTGGACTCATAAATCTTCAAAAGGGTATCTTTAAATTTTGGATTCAGGTAATTTTCCAGGTATTCGAGGGCCTCAAGCAAAACATCCTTATCCCTGTCTCTTAAAAGTCTCTCCAAAATCTCAATTCCCGCCTCTCCGTAAAGGGCCCTCATCCTCTCACAGGCCCATCGCCTGACCTTTGGCTTTTTATGCTCCGCCAATTTGATCAAATCAGATTGATTCCATATCCATTGAGACATTTCTTAACCCCTTGATGATTGATGAATGCTTAATAAATCTTATTTTTTGATCAATGAAGAATTAAGTTTAAAGAATTCATTGTATTATAGCAGTCCAATGGAATATTTCAAGGACTAAAAATGATAACTCTATCAATCCTTATTGACTCCTCCATCTCAATTTGATAGCCTTCTATCAACCCCGACTCTCCTTTGATAAAAAAGGGTTGGGAGGGACTGGAATGAGTTAAATGTATAACCACAAGGAGCGATAAGACATGGGAACGAACAATATCATATTCTTGGAAGTGATTGAGTGGTTCGATGAAACAGGGAAAGAAATTGTTCACCGGATTCCTGAAAATGGCTCCGGGGAGATAAAATACGGGGCTCAACTGATCGTTCGGGAGAGCCAGGCAGCGGTCTTCTTTTATAACGGGAGGGCCTATGACGCCTTTGCCTCTGGGCGACATACCTTAACTACGGCAAATATTCCCATCCTTAATAAAGCGTTAAGCCTACCCTGGGGGTTTACAAGTCCGTTGAGGGCTGAAGTCTATTTCGTGAATATGAAGGTCTTCCCCAATCTAAAGTGGGGCACGCGAGATCCAGTCGCATTTAAGGACTCTGAACTTGGTCTAATTCGCCTCAGAGCTTTCGGGATATTTAATGTCAGGGTTATCCAGCCGGTGCTTTTTGTAAATACGCTCGTGGGAACTCAGGGTATCTATTCGACGGAAGAGATTGAAGAATATCTGAGCCGGGTCATTGTCTCGCGCTTTAATGATCATTTGGGCGATCACCTTGACACCGTCCTCAACCTCCCAGGCCAGTATGATAAACTTTCAGAGGGACTCATCGAGCGTTTGCAGAATGATTTTAGCCGTTATGGTTTAGGACTCTACAACCTTTACATTGTTTCCATCACGCCACCTCCAGAAGTCCAAAAGGCTATCGATGACAAAAGTCGATTGGGTATTTTTGATGATCTCAACCGCCTTTTACATATGAAGGCTGCGATGGGGATAGAGAAGGCATCTGAATCCCAGGCCGGAGCAGGAGCAGGTCTGGGCATGGGGCTTGGTTTTATGATGCCCGCCATGTTTGCTGATCTTTTCAAGAACTCCCACTCCCTAAAAACCGGCGAAATATTCAAATGTCCTGATTGTCAACATCCGGTTCCCAACGAGGCCAAATTCTGTCCGGACTGCGGTCACCAGTTGCTCATTTTCCAGCAATGCTCCCAATGCGGTAAGAATCTGCCTCCTAATGGGAAATTCTGTACGCAGTGTGGACAACCGGTAGGGCAGAAGCCTCATTCAAAAAGATGTCCTCACTGTAGTGCCGAAAATTTGCCAGAGTCTATCTACTGTAATCAGTGCGGTGAAAAAATATAGACCTATCGCCTGGGAAATTGAACATCAGTGCCCCCAATGTGGCGCTCCTATCACTCTGGGAGAGACTGACCGCCTTTTTTCCTGCTCTTATTGTCGGATAAGGCTCTATCTCATACCCAAGGATTATTTTAGATACTATTTGCCTCCCTCTGATCTCTTTTCGAAAGATTTCATTTTCATACCGTACTGGCGGCTTAGGGGAATGGCCTTTTTCTGTAAAGCTGATGAATTAGGACATAGAGTTATTGATGTGAGCTCATTAGCCTTACGTCGTACATTGCTGCCACATTCCCTTGGGGTTAGACCCCAGGTCTTAAAATTAAGATTTATTTCTCCTCAAATGGAGGCAAAGTTTTTTAATCCTCATACCCCTCTCGAAACAGTTATCCAAAATATTGGAATACAATTACATCTTTTGAATGGCTCTGTCTCCACAGTTCCCATTTCTTATAAAGCTTTTATTGGTGAAACTATCAGCTTAATCTATTCCCCAATCTTTATTGACAAAGATATGGCTCACGATGCAATCCTCGGGAAGCCTTTAGGTCCAATACCAAAAGATTTTACTGATGGTCTCTTGTCTTTTGATCAACAAAAGGATTGGCAAATTAAGTTTGTATCTACCTTATGCCCCAACTGTGGATGGGACCTTCTCGGTGAAAGAGACAGCGTTGCCCTTTTTTGCAAGAATTGTAATTCGGTTTGGGAAGCTTCTCAGATCGGTTTAGAAGAGTTGAATTTTGGGATGATCCCAAGTAAAGAAGATAATGTACTCTATTTACCATTCTGGAGGATGAACGCCCACATCGAAGGGCTCAAGATTCGGTCTTACACTGACTTAATAAAGGTAGCCAAGATGCCAAAGGTGATGAAAGAAGAAGAGGAAGGATTCGATCTCTATTTTTGGAGTCCAGCCTTTAAGGTTCCACCCGAACTCTTCTTAAAACTAACTCAAGGAATGACAATCTCTCAACCGCGAGAAGAATTCGAAAGAAGTATCCCCTGGTCTTCTCTATATCCCGTTACACTCCCTGTCAGTGAAGCTGCAGAGACCATCAAGATTACAATGGCCAGTTTCGCCATTGATAAAAAAACGATATTCCCTAAGCTTAATGAGGTCAATATTCATCTCAACGAATCCCTTTTAGTTTACCTGCCATTCACTCCAAGTGGGATTGATTTCATTGAACCTCACACCCAACTTTGCATTCACAAAAACTACCTTAAACTTGGAAGAAATCTTTAGGCTTTGTAACACTTTAGCTCTTTGAAATTGAATGGGATTAATCCCCCGGTCAGAGATGCTTCCAAAGTTTTAGAATGCGGGCATTTATATTTTACCGTATTGAAATGGAGAAAATGAACAAGACGCTGCAATACTTTTGGAGCTATCTGTATGATCCAGTAAAAGGTGTCCGTTCTAAAACTTTTCCAGCATCCCTGGCCGGTTTTCCACAGGGGCGATTTTACAAAGTGCTGAAGTGTGACTGGGTTTTTAGAATTTTTTTGGAACCAAACCGTCTTCCGGTTGTCTTTAATATTAAAACAACACCCCTCACCCTAACCCTCTCCCGCTGAGGGGGAGAGGGGGGAAGCTTGTTTACCACAGGGAGAGAGAAAAAGGAGGCGAAATAGATTGCAGATTTCGGATTTTGGATTGCGGATTGAAATCAAAAAAGGAGGGTTAATTTTATGAAAAGGCTAATCATTTTAATCACTCTCTTCTCATTTCTTTTTTCTGTTCAATTAGGCTATGCTGCGACCCTCACCAGCACCCTCAAGGATCAGCAGAATGTGTCGATCACCATCTACAATTCGAACATAGGTCTGGTGAAGGATACGAGGGGCATTGATCTCAAACCTGGACTTCACGAGTTGAAGTTTATGGATGTGGCCGCAAAGATCGATCCCACAACCGTTCACATCAAATCCCTGATCAATGGATCGAGCCTCAATGTTTTAGAACAAAACTACGAATACGACCTTCTCAGCCCTCAGAAACTGCTTGAAAAGTTTGTTGGACAGAAGGTCCAGCTTGCCACGATCAACCCTGAGACAAAAAAAGAGGAGATCGTCGAAGCAACCCTTCTCTCCACCCAGGGTGGAAATATTTATCAGATTGGAGACAAGATCCACATTGGCCATTATGGACGGGTCCTTCTCTCAAAAATCCCTGAAAATCTTATTCCGCAACCCACACTGGTCTGGACGCTGGAAAACAGAATCTCAAAACCGCAGAAACTCGAGGCTTCTTACCTCACTTCCGGAATTAATTGGAAGGCCGACTATGTGGCTGTTTTGAACAAACTGGACTCGATGACCGATTTAACCGGCTGGGTAACGATTGATAACCGGAGTGGTACAACCTATCAGAATGCGCTTTTGAAACTCGTGGCCGGAGATATCCATCGGGTTCAGGGTGAGATGAAAATGGATTACGCCAGACCTATGGCTGCAGCGAAAGAGGTGAGCCAACAATTCAAAGAAGAATCCTTCTTCGAGTATCACCTCTATACTCTGGACCGAAGAACTACAATTAAAGACAATCAGACCAAACAGATGACCCTTCTTGATGCCAATCAGGTTCCCATCAAGAAACTCTTTGTCTTTACAGGCTCGCCTCAATACTACTATTACCAAATGAACAAAGGCACAAATAAGCAAAAAATTGGGGTTTTCCTCGAACTGGAGAATACACAGAAGAATAACCTTGGAATTCCGTTGCCAAAGGGTACGATCCGTGTCTACAAAGAGGATAAGGACGGAAGCCTTCAGTTTATCGGAGAGGATCGAATCGACCATACCCCAAAAGACGAAAAATTTAAGATTAAGATCGGAGAGGCCTTCGATGTGGTTGGGGAGAAGATCCAGACAGAATATAAACATTTAGGTTTTAATCTTTATGAAGTCGCCTTTGAGGTGAGTCTGAGGAACCATAAGAAAGAGGATATTAAAGTTTTAGTGGAGGAGCCAATCCCCGGCGACTGGGAAATGCTTTCAAATACGCATTCCTATGAGAAACTCCAGGCCCACCTGATCCGTTTCGAAGTGCCTGTGGCCAAAGACAAAGAAGTGAAAGTGAAATATAGGATCAGGTTCAAATATTAATGCTTATAGCAGATAGCTTATAGCCTATGGCTTATGGCAAATAAATCTTAACTGCCTTATGCCATCAGCCATATGCTATTTGCCATTTGCTAAATGACGGGTTTCTGTTTTTCCTCCATTCCCTTTTTTTCGTTGACGGTCCAGAGGAGTGCCATTCCAGCAATAAAAAAGAGGAGGACAGAAAGGATCCCCGATTGGACACTTCCCGTGATGGCGATCAAGATTCCGTAAATCAGGGGTCCAAAGACAGAAGCAAATTTTCCAGAAACACCGAAGAAGGCAAAAAACTCAGCACTGTTAGCATCAGGAGTAAAGATTCCTTGAAGAGAACGGGAGGCGGCCTGACTTCCACCCATCACCAATGCAGCCAGAACCCCCAATATCCAGTATTCGGTCTTTGGATCCCAAACGATCCCCAACCGGAAAGCCCAGATGACAACAAGGGACCAAATCCCCAGTGAGATCATCACCGTCCTTTTATTTCCAATGGCATCCGCTAAGAACCCAAAGATCAATGATCCGAAAAATGCAATTCCTTGAATCATTAAAAAGAAAAGGATGATCTCACCGGTCTCCATCCCCAAGACATCAGCGCCAAAGATTGAGGCCATAACGATGACCGTCTCAATCCCATCGTTGTAAATCAGGAAGGCCACCAGAAACTTTGTCAATTCCCGAAAGGTCTTGATCCGACGAAAGGTATGTTGAAGACGTCGATAACCTTCCTTAAAATAACTCTTTTCCAAAGGGGGGACAGATTCTTGTACCCTCTCTTTTAAAAACAAAAATGTAGGAAGTGAAAAAATCAGCCACCAAAGCGCTACAGAAAGGAAGCAGTCCTGAACACTGAAATAACCAACTGGAAATCCAAGCCAATCTGGATATTTCAACATGATCAAGTTGATAGCCAGAAGCAGCCCTCCCCCAATATACCCCAAGGCCCATCCCAGGCCCGAAATCCGGCCGATATTCTGTTCGCTTGAGATCTCAGGGAGGAATGCATTATAAAAGACATTTCCTTCAGCAAAACTGATGTTGGCAATAATGAAAAAAATCGCCCCCCTCCAATAATCACCTGCATGGACAAAATAGAGAAAGCCAGTAAAAAGGATCCCCGTATAGCAGAAAACCATTAAAAACCTTTTTCTCGAACCCGAGGCATCGGCCACTGCGCCTAAGAAAGGGGAAAAGACGGCAGAGATAGCCATGCTGACAGAGACCGTAAAAGTGAAGAAGGAAGCGCCGTGAAGACGAAACCCGAAGAGCTCAACCCCCTTGTCTCCTCCTGCTACCACTGTTGCAAAGTATTGATTGAAGATGACGGCGAGAATGGTTGTAGCAAAGGCTGAGTTGGCAAAATCATACATCGCCCAGCCAAAGATATCTCTTTTTTGAGCCGGCATGCTTACCTAATAAAATGATGGGGGGATAAGGAGATAGGGTGATGGGGGGAAATTCTTTTTCTCCGTTTCCCCCAATCTCCCCATCTCCCTAATCTTTCTTCAATCAGATTGTCCTGATTTCCTGACGCATAAAAATATAGTAACAGATTCCAAAACAGAGCAAGGTAATGGCTACAATGGAAATCAGATGGGGGGTGACGATGAAGAGGCTTTGTGTAAATGGAAGTGGGTTTTGAAAGCGAGTCAAGGAAAGTCTTTCTAATGGTCCCATCAAGAGCAGGGTTCTCGTGGTCTTTCTCATCGGATCGAGAATCGTTGAGGTAGCGTCACTATAAAGTGTCATGGGGGAAAAGAGTGAAACAGTCCTCTGTATCTGTTCATGTTTGATGACTACATTGGGATCTACCCCGGTGCCGCTTTGACTGATTGGAGCAACGGCATCCGCTAAAAAACCGGCACCCAAGCCCATGAAGAAAGAGAAAAAAATCCATACGGCTAAGGAAGCCAAGGCAGAAGTAGCCGTGCTCCGAAAGACCACTGAAAACAGGATCGATATCCCCAACCAGAAGGAGATATAAAGAATGCTGATAATCAGATAAATGAAGAGCCGCCAAATCTCCTCTGAACCGGGGACCACGCCAATTAACCGAATCCCGAGGCCTGAGATGATGAGAACAATGGCTACCAAGACAATGGCGATGATAGCAGCACCGGAGAAAAATTTTGCATTGATGATCGAGTCACGATAGATGGGTTGAGAGATGATTTTGGTCAATGTCCTTGAAACCCGCTCTCGATTGATTGCATCAAATCCGAGAATAATTCCGATGAGGGGACCAAAAAAGCCGATGAACTGAATGAAGGAGAAAAGCTTCCCGGTGGACGTGAAAAGGAACAAAAAGATAAGCGTCGGCTTCGTTGCCCCCTTCAGTTCTTCCTGAATGGCCATGCCCACCATGGACGTGATGATCACTCCCACCATCACGATGAGCGCCGAAATCAGGAGAAACCGAGTGCTGCTGAAATGGTCCTCCATCTCTTTTCTGAATATCGTGAAGATTCCGTACAATTTAGGCCTCCTTAAAGTACTTCATATAGATCTCTTCGAGCGTATAATGTTCTTTATCCACACCCAGTTTCTTCCTGGCCAGTTCCTCAATAGGACCTAAGGCCACCAGACCCCCTTTGATCATGATTCCCACCCGATCGCAAATCCTCTGGACCTGGTCGAGCAAATGGGAGGAGAGAAAAATCGTCATATTCTTTTCTCTACTGAGAGAATGGATGAGGTCCAGCATCCTGTTCGTTCCATCCGGGTCGAGGCCAATGGTCGGTTCGTCGAGGAAAATGAGTTTCGGTTCCTTCACGAGAACCTCGGCAATGCCAAGACGCTGCCTCATCCCTTTAGAGTAAGTTCCCACCTTCTTCTTGGCCTCCTCATTAAGACCTACCAATTCGAGTAATTCATCAATCCTCTTAGCAGAGACCTGATCAGGGATTCGATTCAATCTGGCAATATATCGTAGATTTTGCCTGGCATCCATGTCATCATAAAAGCCGACGTTTTCAGGCAGATACCCAACCTTCTCCTTCACATGGAAGGGTTCTCTTGTTGGATCGAATTCCATAACCCGGACCTTCCCGGAGGTAGGTTCAGTAAGTCCAAGGAACATAAGTAGTGTGGTGGTCTTGCCCGCTCCATTGGGGCCGAGGAATCCAAACACCTCTCCCTCTTGGATTTGAAGGGTGAGGTGATTCACTGCGGTCTGATGACCATATTTCTTCGTCAACTCTTCGGTCTCGATGATATTCTGTCCTTTCACTTTACCGTCTCCCTAACCAGATGAACAACCCACTCAATCCAGCGATGACAATGATAATCACGCCAATCCCAATCCATCCCCATGCCGTAGATGCTTTCACGGTGACTCTCATTTCGATGGTCTTGTCAGATTTTTCTCCGTTGACCAAACAGCCCACTGAATAATCACCCACCAAAGCCTGCGATGCCGGTTTGACGGTTATCTCTATCTGTTTCAATGCATTGGGTTCCAATGCATCGATCTTTTCGGGTTTGAACGTCACTTCCCAGTTCTCGGGCTTGAAGGAAGAAAAGGTGATGTTTCGATTGACAGCAGAACCTGTGTTCTTCACAAAGAGTGAGAAATTTGCTGTTTTTCCCGCAACCGCTTCCAGAGAGAGGATGCCTGTCGGTGTCCCTGCATCGAGTTTATAAATGCCGGTCAGGGCAACCGTCAATTTTACCTCGGCCTTCTTCTCTCCTGAGCTGATCCTCACCAGTATGGGATATTCGCCCGCCTGAGCTTCCCTTGGAGGTGAAACTTCTACAGCCACGTTTTGACTCTGTCCTCCCCTGATACGAAGACTGGAGATTTGTTTCGCCTCATAGGAGGGTTTGAAATTGATCTCCCATTTTTCCGGCCCGATGGCTGCAAGGTTAAAGGTCCGATCGATCTCAATCTTATTCAGCACTTCCAGGGAAAATTCGAACTTGGCATCTGTCTGGCCCCTTAAAACGGGATAAGAGGTCGTGATTTGGATATCATCTACTCCACGAGTTCTCTCCTGAACAGTCACAGTCAGCTTGTGGGTAGATGTAAATTTCCCATCCTCAGTCTGGGCATCAAACTGGAAGTCATAGGTTCCAGGTCCCATCGTCTTATCAGGTTCCAAACTCAGTGCCAAATTCCTCGACTTTCCATTGGGCACAAACATCCCAGAGACCAGATAACTGCCCCCCTTCAGTGCGGCCTTCCACCCTTTTGGGACGGTTGATATTTTGACATCGATCGTCTCATCTTTGCGACCTTTATTCTCCAGGGTCAGATCCATCTTGACGGTTTCACCCCTTGGGACGGTGACCCCAGAGTATTCTGTAAAAACGGCAATGCCACGCTCCGGCCTGAGATCTTTTTTCTCTTTCTCCTCCTGGCCAATGGCGAAGGATGGAATGACAAAAAGCAATATCAACGCAATCAAAGGAATGAAGAATGATTTTCGATCCAAGTACACTCGTCCCATATGCCTACCTCCCGAATTCATGCCTTAAGACTATTTCATTTTGTTACCTTATGTTAATGAAGCCTGTGAGGATTTTTTTGCCAAAAATTTAACCCTTCATTGGAAGGTTGTCAAGTAAAATTAAATGTAAAATTAAATGCAACCACAAATTTTAATATATTAGGTTGCATTTACCCTGAGCGAAGCGAAGGGTCTCTATGAGATCCTTCGTCGCTACGCTCCTCGGGATAAATAAAACCAAACATTAAATTCCATATTTGGTTTTATTTATTTTAACATTTTTTCCACTGATTTCAAGCCCATACCAGTCAGGGTCGAGACGACGATCTCTTTTTGCCTTTTTTTACTCAGGTATTTCTTCAACCCAGCGACCGTAGCAGCGGAGGTGGGCTCGATGAAGTGCCCTTTTCGGCTCATCTCCTTCATGGCGACCCCAATCTCTTTTTCCTTTACGGCCAGAACCTCTCCACCCGTCTCCCTGATCGCCTCCAATATCTGCCTTCCCCTGACAGGATTTGCAATGGCAATTCCCTCTGCCATGGTCTCCTTCTTCTCTATGGGCAGGGTCTCCCTCCAACCCTTTTTAAAGGCCTGATAAAGGGGAGCACAAGCAGCGGATTGGATCCCTACCAATCTGGGAATTCTTTTCACCTTCCCTGCGTCCTCCAATTCTTTGAAACCAATATAGGCGCCTAAAAAAAGTGTCCCATGCCCAACAGGGAGCACAAGCGCATCGGGTGCTCTCCAACCTATCTGTTCCCAAATCTCGAAGGCGAAGGTCTTTGTCCCATGGAGAAAGAATGGATTCCAGCAGTGGCTGGCATAATAGATTTCGGATGCAGCCTCCATCGCCACCTTCGCAGTCTTTTCTCTTGAACCTTCAACCTTTTTTAAGGTAGCCCCATAGGCTTGAATCTGAACCAACTTTCCTGATGAGGTGGACTGTGGGACATAGATCTCACATTCAATCCCTGCCCTGGCACAGTAAGCAGCAATGGCAGAACCGGCATTGCCCGAAGAATCCTCAATGACCTTCCGAATTCCCAATTCCCTCAATTTGCTAACGAGTACGGTCGCCCCTCGATCCTTATAAGATCCCGTCGGAAAGAGATAATCGATTTTTAAAAGGACCCGATGGCCATTAAACTCCATTTCTTCCAGAGGAGTAAATCCCTCTCCCATGGAGAGGATATGTTCATCTTGAAGAATCGGGATGGCCTCCCAATATCGCCATAAGGTGGGACCTCTCTTCAAAATCTTTTTGATTGGAAATTTTGGTTTGAATTCAAGGTCGAGAAAGGAACCGCAGTCGCATCGCCATCTCATTTGATGCACAGGGTAGAACCGCTTGCAATTTGAGCAAAAAAATCGATCCATTATTTAAACCTGCATAGAGCCAAGGGCATAGAGCATAACGCGGGCAGGTTGAAGATAAGGTTAAGGCTAAGACTAACCTCAAAGCCTGGTTCTCTCAACCTTAACCTGAACCTCAGCCTTTTCGGGTCCTCTGGGCTATGCCCTATGCATTTTCAATTATTTGACGAGAGGGAACATCACCCGAAATGTGGTCTGACCTTCCTTTGACTCCATCTCCATCTTACCCCCCATGAGCTTGACCAATCGAATAGTGATATGAAGCCCCCTACCCTTACCCTCATCGAGGAGGTATCGATCCTTATCTTCTTCTCGAATTTGACCGGTATTGGTGATCTCAGCCACTGCCCACGAATCCTTTTGATAGGATCGGATGGAAAGCTCTCCCCCCTCTTCAGGAATGGCATTGGAGGCATTGTTGAGGAGGTTGTCTAAAACCCTCTCGACATGGAGAGGAAAACACCGAATCCACAAAGGGGATTCTAAATCACCCTCGATCAGACGAATATTCTCCCGTTTCAACTCCTTTATCGCTTCCTCATTAATCAAATACCGCTTTTTCAATTTTTCTGTCAGGTCAACAGCCTCTTCCCTCCCTTCTCCGTGGAGAGTCAGAGCTAATTCTTGAATACGGGAAGTCTCTTTCAGAATAATATCTAATGCCTGATCGACCTTCTCTTTCTTCGAAGGATAATCTCCATCCTCCATAATTTTCTTAACTCGTTTGGCGAATCCAGCGGCTGCAATGGCTGGATTTTTAATATCGTGGAGAATGTCGTCCATCTTCTCCAGCCTCAACCCTTTCATGAGTTCCTTGCCGAAAAAGGTGAAAATTTCAATCTGTTCGTCTGTAAATCGTCGATGGTGTGCCTGAGCATCGAAGACCAAAAAATAGTTGACGACCTCGTTCACCTTCAGGGGAATATAGAGAACCGAATGGATTTGTTGTGTCTCCAGAAATCGTTTGAGGTCTGGAGGAAGAAGATAGCTCTCTTTAGGATTGTCAATGAGAATATACGCAGGATAGATCTTTTCGTTTTCAAACTCACCAAAAGGACCGGCCTGGTTCACAATGGCATCTATGTAAGGTTCCTTCACAGAAAAGACCCCTCCAATGCCATGTTGTATCCCTGGATACCCAGCTTCCAAAATCACATGCTCGCGGTCTTCCATCACAGAGAAGAGGGAACACCTCTGGATCCGCATGATATCCACTAATTCTGGGATGACCAAGTTGAAGACCTCCTTCATCTTGATCCCTTCCCGCCTTCCCAACTTCAAAAAGATCTGCTCCACAATCTTATCTTTTGTCACATTCAATTTTTGAAGACCCATGATTCGTTTTCGGGCGATGACATAACCTACCCTTCTCGAAAGCATTTCTGCAATTTTGGCTTCCAGAGGGGTAAACGCCTTGTCCTCTTCTCTAAAGTAAATCTGGAGGCATCCCTCGGTATCCAAATCTTTTATGGAGAAACGGGAGATGGAGATCGGAACAGCTAACATCGAATGGATCCCCTTTTTTTGGACCCTCTCCTTATTTTTATACTTCTCTTCTTCGAAGATGTTAGGAACAAAATAACTGCGGTGGGTCCTGACTACCTCTCCCGCAATGGAGTCTTCAAAAGGAATGGCCGGCTCTTGATCCTCTTCTACCCAGGGATAGGCTCCAAATGAAATCATCTCCTCTTTATCGGGATCATAGATCCGTATGCTTGCCGCCTCTGCACCAAGAAATTCCACCACATTTCTCGCTAAGGCCTGAAGAATCTCCTTCTCTGTAAGAGAGGGGTTGATCTCGAGGATGGTTTCTGCCTGACTGATCAGCCGGTCTACATATTGGTAAAGAACTTCCTCTCCA
>Ga0315282_10006585_pt1 | contig 19383 bp, 16 predicted proteins | sample YL17G07_20_MG_FD_203693 | JGI IMG/M metagenome (GOLD analysis project Ga0315282, IMG submission 203693) | Sediment microbial communities from Yellowstone Lake, YNP, Wyoming, USA - YL17G07_20 | ecosystem: Environmental > Aquatic > Freshwater > Lake > Sediment | place: USA: Wyoming | collected... | reverse complement strand
CTTCTGTCTTGAAGTGTCTTCGGAATATCCTATTTGCTGTAGATGCGCCTACGCCACGTCCTGCTAAAGCAACAACACCTCTCTTCCCTTGATCCTGCACCAGACTTGCATTCTTCCAGCCTTTGAGCCATATCTTCTCCTCTTCTTCTGTGAGTCTCTTCTTTTGGAGCTTCTTTCTTACGATCTTTATCAGTTTATCATCGTCTTGGTATATGGCTGCGATAAGACTTGAGTTACATTTTGGGCATCTCACTATATCTGGCAGACTCCTGACCGTCCTAACCCCCTCCCAATCTCCCCTAAAGACGCAAACCAGCCTCATCTTCTTTGTACTGAGTCGCTCCTTTGTCAGGTCAACCAATGTTCTTACTGGAACTGCTGGTCTGAGCAGATCTTGAGGCACAATCCTATCAAGTATCGGTAATGCCAGAGGAGAGTAGCTTTCCTGAGCCTCCATAGCAACTACTTCAATCTCACTGTGACGAATACGCATGATGACTTCCTTCGACCTTTCTATATCATACCTCTCGACAGCAATCTCTCTAAGGGCTTCTTTGCCGATAGAACTACGACGCAAGGCTCTTGCCATCATTCTTGCCCTGAGATAGCTATACTCAACATTCTTTCTGACAGCACCAAACCTTCTTGCTACATGCCATAGCCTCCAAGAAAATAGGGACGTTTGATAGGTTGATTCATAGATAACACGCTCCACATCATCTGGGGTAAGGTCTCTAAGTTCTTTCTTTATCTGATCAGGTCTCAACGAAAATGGGGCAAAAAGAACAATTCTGTATGGATCTGATCGGACACCTATATCAACTCCAAATCGAGAACTAAGGATCGAACCCAGTACTCGACTTAGAGTCTCATTCACAAGGTTTCCGAAGCATGAATGGACGATCACATAATTCTCAAACCCTTCTATGAGAATCGAATGGCTGGATGGAACTGGAAAACCCTCAGAGATCTGTCTTCTGATTGTTTGGGCAACTCTATTGAAAGCAGAAGACTCTATTCTGAATTCTTCACAGATCTTCTGAAACTCACCATTTACGTCTCCTAGCTTAGCGATTTCTTGTCTTAGGTCACCTACTTCCGAAGCAATATCGAAAGAAACGGGCATCAACTCCCCTTCCCAGCTTGGAATAGCAGCTAAGGTCTGCTCTATTGGTTCCACCTCGACCGTCCTCCTCTCGTCATCAACACTCAAGATTCTCCAAGCGTCTCCTCTGATGATAATCTCGTTGCCAGACTGTCCATATCTTCCCACAAAATCCTGATCGAGTTTGGCAACTCTCTTCTTTCTTATGAAATCAAATACATCATATCGCGCTACATCAGGGATCATTGATAGATTCTCATAGTAGTATTCAAACAAGCGTGATCCTCGACGAATCAGATCTCCATTAAATCGGAGGACATATTCAGTCTGCATTTGGGAGATGGTTTCAGCAAGATCCGTCTCAGATAGATCCTTGTATGGATATGCTCTAGATACAAGTCTGAAGATTTCACCAAATCTTACTGTCCCCTTGTCAAGAATAATCCCTGCTACTTGGTGGGCCAAAACATCTAGAGCATTCGAGTTGGTTCTCGGCAGTTCTATCTTTCCTGATATGGCATGTGCCACGATTACTGCTCCTTCCAATATGTCATCTGGAGAGAGACCAATTATGCACCCCTTAGCTGTGGCTTCAGTCGAATGTCCACTTCTTCCTACTCTTTGAATGATCTTAACAACCTGTCTTGGTGACATGTATTGTATCACAAAGTCTACTTCGCCGATGTCTATTCCAAGTTCAAGAGAAGAGGTGCAAATGACAGCATCAAGTTCCTTCTCATTGAACTGTTTCTCAGTTTCTACTCTTACTTCCTTGGATAGAGAGCCATGGTGGACCCCAATTCTGAGGGTCGGGTCAAATAACCGAATTCTTGATGCTAAAGCTTCTGCATGTTCTCTTGTGTTCGTAAAAACTAGAACTGACCTATTCTGCCTGATAAGTTCGCATATTCTTCTGACTCTTCCAACATTTCCTGGACTCAGCAGTAATTTCTCAGCTATCACTCTATCGTTTTCTTCTGGGGTTGGGCTCTCTATTCTTATCTCCAGTCTCTTAGTATGGGGACTTCTTACTACCCTCATACTAGAGTGATCTCCTGAAAGGAATAATGCCTCTTCCTCTGTTTTGCCAACTGTAGCTGAGAGACCTATTCGCTGAAATTTCTTGACCGTGATATCTAGTAGCCTTTCTAAAGCAATAGAAAGTTGCAAGCCTCGTTTGTCGCTTAACAGCTCATGTATTTCATCAATAATTACCCACTGGACATTCTTTAGATGCTTTCTCATCAATCGCCCAGGTAAGATAGCTTGAAGGGTCTCTGGCGTTATAATCAGAATGTTTGGAGGGTTAACTGCTTGTCTTTCTCTGCTCGCCTTCGGTGTATCACCATGGCGGACTTCAATCTTAATATTCAACGACTCTGCAATTTTTGCCAACCGGCGGAAAATGTCTCGATTTAGTGCACGAAGAGGCGTAATATATAGAACCTCGATTCCAGAGAGAGAGCTGCCTTCTCTTACCCGTCTAATCATAAGTTCTAAGATTGGAAGCACCGCGGCTTCCGTCTTCCCTGTTCCAGTAGGAGCGACTAAGAGTACATCGTCTGACGAAAAGATGGCAGGTATCGCAATTCTCTGAATCTCTGTTGGGGAGAGAAGGCCATTCTCCTGCATCTTCTGAAGCAATGGCTTCGAGAACACGGCAAAAGTTTGGTCTAATCCCAAAGTCTCTTCCATCTGAACTTGATTCTCGCTATCATCCTCTCCATTCTTTTCCTAGCTTACAGCATCTAATCCACTATTACTTCTTCTGCCTATATTCTGAATTAGAAATCTCAATTCACCATCGAAACGGATCACGGAACAGTTCTATTGGATCTCGCATTGGATAGCACAGATTCTTAAGCTAACTTTCTCGACTTTCCATACAAGACGTATAAAAACGTCATCGCTAATGCCAAGAAGGTCAGACCGATAGAAATACTATACATTAAATCGTAGAATTCTCCTACTGTCAACTCTGTAGCCTCACCTGCTGTAATTGAAAGGATGAATGATCAGACTCGTAACTCAATTCCATATGCCTTAGCTCTCTCGTATTGACTTTACAAAGTACAATGGTTTAGGAATTGATATTTCTTTTTGGGTGAGACAGTCCCATTTTCCATCACTATAGTACCGAATCTCCTTACAATATAAGGAAAAATAATCAGAATAATCAATCCAAGACCAGTAATCAGTTGATGGTTCAGTTCATCTTCACTTTACTATGGTCTCATACTTCTCATCACTCTCTCTGATCAATTCGAATTTGTCTAATGCCGCAGCTAACTTCTGGGCGATTAAGTGATAACATAAAGGAGCCTTTCCGCCGATTACCCTAAAATAGTAGTCATCACACACACAGAACTCAGCATTAGGAAGAATCTGGTAATCTTGTTTCTTACCAACAACAATCCAAGCTCTTCTTCCGCTAGGATCGAAGATGTACAGCCTTACTTTATTCTGCTCAACAATCTTCAAAGCATTGTTAAATCTAGAACCGAATAGATCACTCAATCTGCTTTCCTGCTCACTAGTGATCTTTCTGCTTTCCTTAATTTCCCTGCAAATCTCCGTCAATAATCTGGACTCCGCTCGTCCACCCATAAGATCCACCCAAACTTTAAGGATAAAGCGATAGAACTATTCTCCAAGTGCTGCCCGATGATATATCCGATTACGCCATGGCCAGCCCTCGTCATAAAACAAGGAGGCTCCACAATTCTAGTCGTCGCCGACCTCCACCTTGGCTTCGAATACGAACTCTCAGAAATGGGAATAAACATCCCATCGCAGACTCTGAAGATTCAATCAAAGCTAATGAAGATAACTAAGAAGATCCGCCCCTCAAGATTAATACTGCTCGGAGATGTAAAGCATAGCGTTTCAAATATTTCCCTTCAAGAATGGAAAGAACTTCCCGACTTTTTTGAATCAATTCTAGAACATGTAAAGATTGTTGAGGTCATACCTGGAAATCACGATGGAGACCTGACTCCTCTAACACCGCCCTCTGTCAAGATACTACCAACTCATGGAATCGTAATTAGCGGAAAGGAGCGGGTAGGTCTATTCCACGGACATACTTGGCCAGGAATAGAACTCTTGGATACGGATTACCTTGTAATGGCGCATAACCACCCAGTAATACGTTTTGAAGATAGTTTTGGCTACCGAACAGCAAGACGTGCTTGGATCAAGGCCAAAGTGGATTTAGAAAAGCTACGTCAATCAATGACGCCACACAAAGGGCGCAGATCTAAAGAGCCTAAGACAGCAGATCACGAAGAAGATGGAAGTTTCACCTCTGGGGCGGGGAGACTCATAATCATGCCCGCATTCAACGATATGCTAGGCGGTCTCCAAATGAACGGCGACCCATCCAAAACACTCTTGGGTCCATTATTACGATCTGGCTGCGTTGATATCGATGACGCTGAAGCTTATCTTCTGGACGGAAGCTTTCTGGGTACGATAGCCTGTCTCCGTCAGCTTGTGAGATCACGACGAAAAAGCGACAGCTGAAAATCAGAATATAATACAATCATCGTTTGGCAACTTATCTCTCGTCTGCTTCAAGCTATCAAGAAATTAGGAATCTCAATTATAAATCTCTCAGAGGTAACTATTGCAATAAGCATCCGAATAGGGGTGCATAATCTTGGTGGGGCCGCGGAGATTTGAATTCCGACTCCAAATGTCTCCGGTCGCGTGGGCCCGAGCCACGTAGCCTAGACCATGCTAGCCGACGGCCCCATATTGGCTCTCTTGATTTTCATGTGTAATTAGAGATATTCTTTCTGGTTATCGGTGATAAAATTCGTCGATTAACGTGGTTTTCTCTGCGTCAATATCGACAATTATATAAACGGTCTTATGACTGGAATACTCGACTTATCATTACATTCCCTAACAGCGATAAACTAGAGATGATGAATATTGAATGATTCGACTGAACCTGAAGAGATAGCAAAAGGAGTGGTTGATGGCAAAATCAAGCTCCATCATGTTGAAAAGCTTGTGGGTAACGACGCAAATAGAGCGACAGAAATACGTCGACAAGCCATAGAAAAGTTCTCTGGGAAGCAATTGAAGTATATAGGTCAAACCATATTTGACTTTAACAAACTTCTGAATCTGAATATTGAGAATCCCATAGGCGGTGTACAGATTCCTATGGGTATAAGCGGACCTCTAAAAATCAAAGGGGATTTTGCTAATGGAGACTTCTATATTCCGTTATGTACAAGTGAAGGTGCACTTGTCGCTTCTGTAAATCGAGGGTGCTCAGCTATAACTCAGTCTGGTGGAGCACAATCAAAGGTTGTTAGAGACCAGATAGCGAGGGCTCCTGTTTTCGCCGCGAAATCGGTTATACAAGCATCTAAACTTGTAAACTGGGTTGATGATAACTTTTCTCGTCTGTCCGAGATAGCACTCAAAGCAGATCCTCATTGTCATCTCACGAAAGCCGACCCATACATCGTAGGAAACAATGTCTTTCTCCGATTCTCTTTCTTCACTGGAGACGCCATGGGAATGAATATGGCAACCATTGCATGCGACGAGTTCCGTAAGTTGATCGAAAAAGAAAATGCTGAGGTCAAGTGCATCGCATTGAGTGGGAACATGTGTGTAGACAAGAAGGCATCTGCCCTAAATCTAATACAGGGGAGAGGTAAGACAGCGATATCAGAAGCAATAATCAAGAAACAGGTCGTTAATGAGGTCTTGAAAACAAGTCCTGAAGCCATATTTGAAGTGAACTACCGTAAGAACTACATTGGATCTGCTCTTGCCGGCTCATATGGGTTCAATGCACATTTCGCTAACATCGTGGCAGCAATGTTTCTCGCCACCGGTCAAGACGCTGCCCAAATTGTTGAATCTAGCATGGGTATCACAACGGTTGAAGTGAATGATGATAGTGACCTCTACATGTCGGTTACTCTTCCTTCTCTTGAAGTGGGCACCGTAGGTGGCGGAACCCGCCTACTTGCCCAAGGAGAAGCGCTTGATATTCTTGGATGTAGGGGTGGAGGAACCCCTCCAGGATCCAACGCAAAGAAACTTGCAGAAATAATCGCCGCATCAGTTTTGGCTGGTGAGTTGTCTTTGCTATCCGCTTTGGCTGCCCAACATCTAGCCGAGGCCCACATTCGCCTTGGGCGAAGAGGAATCCGAGGTGGGATAACAGGCTGAGCATCTCTACCTCCTTAATCTAATCTTTAAATTTGATACGCCAGACTATTCCCTTGTCACTCAGCTAAACAGAGGTAGTTTCTTTGCTGGAGTCTTCTAGAAGGGCTTGCATAAAGATCTTCGGTGCCATATCTTCTCCAGTGAGGTTTGAAATACTCAAGTGTCTCCAGCTTCAAGGTCCATTATCTTACAGCGAAGTTATGAGTAGCCTCAAACTCGATCCAAGCAGAGACGCAGGAAAATTCGCGTACCATCTCAGGGAAGTCTTGCAGAGTGGTCTTATCCTATTGGACAGAGACACAAAGAAGTATCAACTAACCCCACTAGGGAAGATGTTGCTTGTATTCTCTCAAGAGATGGAAGAACAAGTTCTGAGGAGAAGCGGGAAACTTCTTGTACGGACATCTCGCTTAACAATAGAAGAATTCGACCGTAACAAGATTGTCCAAGCCCTAATACGTGAGGCTGGAGTACCTACTGAACTTGCCGAGAAAATATCACAATTGGCCGAAGAGCGTTTACTGAAACTCTCGACCAAGTACCTAACTGCACCTTTGATAAGAGAATTTGTCAACGCCATGCTAATTGAGAGAGGTCTAGAGCAATACCGCCATGAGTTGACACGTCTCGGTCTACCAGTCTACGATGTCAGCCAGGCGATTCTGAAAGCAAAGGAGGCTGGGCTCGACATAGAATTCATCCATAGGGTTGCCGGAGACCGAGTAGTTGGAGAATATACTCTTCTCAGCGTGTTGCCTCGCAAGATCGCAGATGCCCATCTCTCAGGTCAGATTCACATCTGCAATCTCGGTAACTGGATTTTGAAGCCCACAGAAATTTCTCACGATATCCGTCCTATTCTTCATGGCCACCTCAAGGTATCAGAATTAAACCTATTTCCATTCTCAAGTGACAAACCCAAAAGTCTAGAATCGGCCCTCCTAATGATCTCGAATCTTCTAAAAATGTCAAGCGTTGAAGTCTCCAGAGAGCAGACCCTAAACTGCTTTAATGTCCTTCTAGCTCCCTTTGTCCAGAACAGTTCAGCCAGTTCAGTAGAGAGAAGCATCAGAAACTTCCTGATGAATACAGCCCAACCTAGAACCGAATGTCCTCCCTCCGCACTTAGCATAGGGCTTGAACTCTCCATGCCCGAACAATTTGAGAGATGCGATTATGCCGGATTCAATGGGGAAATGAAAGGATCCTACGGAGATTTCGCAGACCAATCTCAACTCATTGCCGAATCGGTTTTGAAGATCATGCTCTCTATCAGGTCTGATAACTTAACACAAATGCCACTTCTTATGATCCCAATTAGGAAGGAGTCAACCAAGAGAGAATTATCGACAGGTCTCTTATTGAAGGCGCATGAACTGGTATCCAAACATGGCGCGGTATACTTTTCTAACTTGGCTTCTGACTGGCAGGGAGCCGCCCTATATTTCGCAAACGGCAATCGGATGGGGCTTGATTGGTCAGGTGACTGGGAACTCGATACCATGCGAGGAGGCATTCTGGACACCGTAATCTTGAATCTTCCGCGAATCGTATACGAAGCTAGGGGAAGTGACCGAAGGTTCTTTGAGATCCTTAACCAGTTCGTTTCTCTAGCTATCGGCTGCCTGGACATTAAATATCATACAATGAAAGAGAGGATGAACCAAGGTCTCCTTCGAGTGCTATCTTCTTCAATCTCGTCAGAACATTATATGCGTTTAGAGAACTCACAGTGCTCTATAAGCTTCGTAGGATTGTTTGAAGCCGTCAATGCCCTAACTGGAGGAGAGATCCATAACACGAATGACCTAACGTCCTTCGCGACCAAGATCCTGAGGAGTATCCAGTCCCTAATTAGAGACAGCCGATCGAGTTCAAGAGTGCGGCTTGTTATCTCAGGTACTGAAGATGTGCTAGCCTCGCAAAGGTTGGCTGAGATAGATTTAGAGAGATTTGGATGGGCGAACGTGAAGGTTCAAGGAACAAAGCAATGTCCATATTATACTTCTGGATCGCTTCTGCCTCTCGAAGAGAGTGTTCCGCTACTAGAACGCGTTTCCGTAGAGGGGGTTCTTCACCCGATTCTTGAGGGCGGGCATAGACTTACTATTCCAATATCGGATGAAGATGGTGACCCAGAAGGATTATTCAAGCTCACTTCTCAGATCTTGAGCAATCAAAACTTGGGTCTATTCACTTACTCCAAGAATCTTATGTTCTGCAGGAACTGTCAGCAAATCTCTGACGGCATCAAACAGAGATGTCCCACTTGCGGGTCTACATCCTTAACTGGTTATGTGCGATGCCAAGATAGGTTTATTCCTCTAGACTGGTGCTCTCCTGCACAACAGTTCCATATCGCTAACAGGCAAACATATCACTCCTCTGAAGTTTCACCAAGAGTTAATCACTAGAAATCATTGAACGCAAACGATCGATCCTGCTCTCTGAAGTTCAGTCGGTTGGATCATCTCATTGCTGATGATCCCTAGACTTCTAATCGATAACATCAAAAATGAGTGAGAGTATTGCCATTCGAGTTAAAACACCGTACTGGGTCTGTTTGAAATATTTGGCATGTCTAGTCAAGTCCACGTCAAAAGTGATCTCTTCTCTCTTAGGAAGAGGATGCATAATTATCAATGAGCTCTTCGCAAGTCTCAAGGTTTCTTCAGTTATCTTGTAGGTTCCCTTAATTCTTTCATACTCGCTTGGATCAACGTATCTTTCCTTCTGCAGTCTAGTCACATATAAGACGTCAAGGTCTGGCAGTACTTCTTGAATCTTCTGAGGTTCCTTGACGGTGATTCTGTCCTTAATCCTTTCCAATACCTCACTGCGCATCTTCAAGGACTCTGGGGCGATCAAATATAGGCAAACATCGAAGTTTGCCAACCCATAAGCCAACGAGTTAACAGTTCTACCGTAGCGCAGGTCTCCAATCATTCCGACCTTTATTCCATCTATCCTTCCCAACTCTCTTCTCATTGTGTATAAGTCTAGAAGTGCTTGGGTTGGGTGCTCTTCTGTGCCACTTCCAGCGTTAATAACAGGGATGTTTGCAAACTCTGCTGCCAATCTGGCGGCTCCCTCCATAGGATGGCGAAGCACTATTACGTCTCCATAATTCTCCACAACTCTGATGGTGTCTGCTAAGTTCTCCCCCTTCTCTACAGAGCTTGTTCTCGACTCAGCAAATCCAATTACACTACCACCAAGGCGGTGCATTGCAGATTCAAAACTCAACCGAGTCCTAGTACTCGCCTCATAGAATAGAGAGATGAGGACTTTCCCTTTCAGAATCTCTGAGCCTCTTCTCAATAATGGCTCCATCGTGTCAGTAGTTTCGAGAATGTATGTGATCTCTTCTCGACTCAAATCATTGATTGAGATGATATCTCTGTCTCGGAAGCTGGACCGCAATTGTTTTCACCATATTCAAATTGAATTCCCTAAATAACTCTTTTACCTACTCTATAGAATTGAATAAATGATGTAATCGGTGGAGTTTGTTATCTTGTCAAGTGAAGACAATGAAGAACTTCGAGTTAAGAAGATCCATGAAGGAACTGTAATCGACCACATATCTGCTGGGAGTTCCCTGACAGTTTTCCGGATGTTGGGTTTCTCCGGAAAAGAGACTAATGTCGTTAGTATCCTTATGAATGTTCCAAGTAAGAAGTTAGGCATGAAAGACATTCTAAAGATCGAAGGCAGGGAACTGAATCCCTCTGAAGTAGATAAGATCGCGTTAATAGCTCCTCATGCAACCATCAATATAATCAGGGATTACCGTGTGGTCAAGAAGAAGAAAGTAAAGCTTCCAAAAGTCATTCGAGGACCGGTAAGATGTACTAATCCTACATGCATCTCCAATGCGGACGAGCCGATAAAATCAACCTTCCTAGTCGTCAGTGAAGACCCCTTATGTTTACACTGTCACTACTGTAATAGACTCTTAGACAAAGGGGATGTTCTCAGTCAATTCTAATCTTAGACAACCATTCGAGATCAGTTGCCATGGATCAAGTTGACTTCTTACCATGCTTCTTAGGGGTCCACTGAACTGTCCTAATTCCTGATTCCTTGCAGAGTTCATGCGATAGCTCATCTGGATAATCCTCTATGAAAATTATCTTCCTTACCTTCGAGTTGATGAGCGCTTTCATGCAATAAGCGCATGGAAAACACGTACAGTAGAGGATTGACCCCTCTGTACTTGTTCCATTCAAGCTTGCCTGCACTATTGCATTGATCTCAGCATGTGCGCCTCTGCAAAGCTCATGATACTTGCCCGATGGTATACCTCTCTTCTGTCTTAAGCATCCGATCTCGGTGCAATGTCTTAAGCCTCTTGGGGCTCCATTATATCCAGTTGAGATGATGATCTTCTCTCTAACCAGTACTGCCCCAGTAGGGCGTCGTAGGCATGTACTTCTCTTTGCCACGATCCTTGTGATGTCCATAAAATAGTCGTCGAGAGACACTCTTTCTTGGCTTGTCTTTGTCAAAGTAGGCGCATCCATGGTCTTCTGCTCTTTTCCCCTCATCACCAATCCATATACTTTACTCGAAATAAGAAGGCTAACATCGCTCTTCAATTCTATAAAGATCAAATACATTCAGCATGGTTTAGATTGTCACTGTTTTCAAGTGAACCAGCTTCTTTCCTTCGTTCTCAAGTAATGGACAGAGAGTATGAGTTCCAGACATCCACTTGCAAAATTTAGAAAGACATGACGGATCTGCTCTCACGCGTCCCTCTGGGCACCCCCATTCAGTAACCTTGTTCGTTTGCCCCACCTGTCTGTCTTCGAATGCGTGCCTAATCCTTAGGAAGCTTCGGCAGCTTCGCTGTTCTGGGAAAGCTTCACGTCCAAGGTACTTACACCATCGTTTTTCTCGGGTAAATCCCTGACAGTTCTCGCATCTCATAATTTCGTCTTCATTGTACACCCGATTTAACCTCTAAACCATTTTAGAGCAATTATCTCTCCAGACTAAATACATAAAACTCGTGCACAAAAAAGTGGAAAAATCCCCTCACTAGGAAGCCATGAAGATACTCTGTTCCAGCTCCTGACCTGTGCTACTCTGCTGAGCGTATCATTGATCTCGGAAAATCCTCTTTCGAAGGTACCGAAGCATCTCCCCAGTCAATTGAAATATAACACTCCTACATCAATAATCTGTACTTGGTTAACCTGCAAGTAGCGCTGGGTCCTTAAGTTTCTGTTTCGGGGTGCGGTCATGCGTTTTCTAGTTGTCGGATTAGGTCATTGCGGTGGCAAGATAGCTAATGATTTCAAAAGGGTGGCAATCAATAGGAAGGGGATGATCGTTGATGTCTGTGCAATCAACACCGACGAAGCAGATCTAGAAACACACAGACAAATTCCCAGCAGCAATAAGCTGCTGATCGGAACAGGAAAGGGTGCCGCAAGGAACTGGAGAGAGGGCTTTCAGGCTACTGAAGAGGCAAAAACAAACATCCACGAGTTATTGTCGAAACTCCTCATGCCTGATACTGATGTTATCATCCTGACTTTAGGTGAAGGTGGCGGTAGTGGCTCGGGGGCCGCACCAATCGTATCTGAATATGTAGGTGAACTGGGTCGTACCTCTATTGCAATCGCCACTTTGCCTTTTGAAGTCGAATCTGTGAAAGCCAAAGTGAACGCTGCCTTTGGGCTAGACCTCCTTTATCGACAAGAGGCCTTGAAGGCCCTGATCTGCATAGATAATGATAAGATCACTGCGCACTTTCCTGATAAACTCCTTATAGAGGCTTACAGCGAGGTTAATGAGCTCATTGTCGGCACTTTCTTGGATCTAATCGACCTAGCCCATATGCCAAGTCGTGCTGATCGCATAGACCAATCGGAACTCGCTTCCATATTCGAGTATTCTGGGTTTGCTACGCTCGTAAACTTCAAGACTCCGGCTAACCTTGTAGAAAACCTCTCTGCAACACTCCGTCATTCATGGAACGGAAGCTTGTTTGCGGATCTGGACCCGACTACTGCTACAGGCGCGATTTTCGGAGTTCAGGGTCCGGGTCACTTGTTTACTACGGCACAAGTATACTCGATGAGAAGGACGTTTAGGGAGCTTCTTGCCGGTGGGGATGCAATGGTTGGCATTTATCCTGTGGAGAGATCTCGTTGGGCTTCTTATGTTGGTATCCTGACTGGTATGGAAATCCCGATGAAAGTCAAGGCGCTACTTGAGAGTGCCAAGAAGGAATATACTGAGCATAAGGATGTCGTTGAGGAGCGGCAGAAGTCTAAGAGTGCAGGTCTAAAATTCGATCTGGGTCTCTCCAAGCGTAGCTCAGTCACAGATAAGCCTGCTACGGAGGATTCAAGGGCTTCCGGAGGTGCCTCATCGCCTTTACCAGTTCGAGGAAGCCAAACCCAACGAGAGTTTGAGCGTGTTATGAGCTTGATCCAGGGTCTCCGTGGAGAAACTTTCTCCTTAGATGAGCTTATCTCTCATATTAGAAGAGAGTTGAGCATTACGGATGAGCAGCTGATCCTTAACTCGATCACCGAGCTGCAAGACAAAGGGTATCTTGCTGAGATAGAGAGGAACAAGTATAAAGTAATCTAGTCTTGTCACTCTCTCAGAGTCTTCTTGGATCTATGGGGCATTGAACTAGCCCAATCCAGTAAGATCAGGGCTAAGAAGCTGAGAACTACACAGAAGGATAAGGCGACAATAGAGAAGAATGCAACCGGATTATCTTCGCTCAATCTCCTTTCCTCATATCTGTCTTGGGATGATTCATCTTGTCTGAAGCATTAGGATGGCTCGCGCAAGATCTCCATCTGTTTCCTTTAGGGCTTCCTCTGCTTCAACGAGGCTTTTTCCAGTCTGATCTGCAACAAGTTGAGCATCTTCCTTAGATATCTCAATCTTTCTCTCCTTTTGGATTTCTCTAATTTTCTCTCCTATCACTTGGTACATCTTCTGCCCTTGCATCTCGACTACTGTAACCTTTGCACCATCAATAATGATGTCCTTTGTAGGGGTGTTGAATACGACTCTTTCCACCTCATCCATTTCTTGGAGGTTGATTCCCATGTCTTTTATCATTCTTTCCTGCATTCTTCTTGTACGTCTAGGATTCAGCCTATGCAATTGTTCTCTCTACCTCTTGCCATGCATGGCAATAGTCTCTGTTCAGGTATTCTTCACTCCCGCTATTCTCAATCAGGCACATCAAGTTTACTGTTTTCGGCGTCAATCTTCTTGTTTCCAGTTCTCACTCTTACGGCAACTCCATGACTGAATTGGAGCATCTCTTCTCCATTCAATAAGGCTCTTCCGCAGGCTAGGACCTCCTCTTTGCTATTCATAACTATGACTTCGTCATAGGGGCGTATTTCTCGGGAGGCATCTAAGACATGTTTGGCAAAGACGCTTCTTCCTGATCGAACGAACTCTTCTACCAAGTCTGATACGATTACCCTAGGTCTAAATTGACTAGGTATATCGGCCAGCCTCTTAGCCCCGTCAATAGATAGAGAGAAGAATCCGTCTGTAGGTCTCAAAGTCGCCAGCAACTCCTTGCCTAACAGTACTCTACGAATCCTTCCAGTACCCCGTGACTTAACTATCGCAACCTGATCTGGGAATAATAGAGTGCCCACATCATCCCTGAACTGGTAGTTAGCAATGCCACGAATTTTCAGCAAATCCTTTATCTTGCCCATTTCCATTAGTGGCAACCTTGCGGCAAATTATAAAGAGACTGCAGTATAACTATTCTTGAATAGACCTTGGGGAGAAGGCTTCATGCGATGCGAGGTTTGTGGGCGTTCAATACACGGGCAACCTAACAGGACCATCATCGAAGGGGCAAAGATGCTTGTATGCTCTAACTGTGCAAAATTTTCTTCATCGACTTGGTATCCTGAAGAATCTAGAGTTCCCCTCAAAATAGCCCAACCTCTTCCTGTAAAGAGGCATCTCAGCGTTCCAGAATATCGAAGAACTCGGAACGATCTAAGCTCCGATTTGGAGCTTGCCGAAGGCTTTCCTGCAATAATTAGAGAGGCAAGGGAACGTCTCGGTCTTGATCACGTTGCTCTGGGGCGTATAATAGGAGAAAAGGTATCGGTTCTCCAAAAGATCGAGTCAGGCAAACTCTACCCAGATATAGCCTTTGCAAAGAAGTTGGAACATGAGCTGAAAATTAGGATTCTCTCCTCTCCTCAAGAGACTGAGTATCCAAGGGATGCTTCTCTTCATCCTCAAGAACTGACTTTTGGGGATATAGTATCAATAAGAAAGAAGGAACAAAGATCAGAGCAATGAAAAACGCAATAATTGTGCAGAGACGTCTTGAAAACGAGAGAGTCAATCTGGAAGAACTACAATCTCTCGCAGAGTCAGCCGGATATACCATAGTTAGTTCAATACTCCAAACCCGAACCCAGGATCCAAAATACCAGATAGGTAAAGGAAAAATCACCGAACTGGCTGATCTCGTGAAACAGGGGGATGCGATCAAAGTCATTTTTGATAACGATTTGAATGCTACTCAAGCCTACAACCTCGCGAAGATAACCGGCGTCGAAGTAATCGACCGCTTCAAGTTGATACTTGAAATCTTCTCAGAGCGGGCTTCAACGGCAGAGTCAAAGCTACAAATAGAACTGGCAAATCTCAATTACATGTTGCCTCGGGCACGTGAAGCGGTTCGTCTTTCTAGGCGTGAAGAGCAACCGGGCTTTCACGGTCTGGGTGAGTATCAAGTTGAAGTATACTACCGGATGATCAAGAGGCAGATTCATGATATCCGGCAGAAGCTCGCCAAGATTTCAAAGAAACGTAACATTCACCGTGAGAGGCGACTCAGCTTAGGATACTCATTGATATCCCTAGCGGGATACACGAATGCCGGAAAGAGTACACTCTTTAAGGCGTTAACGAACGAGGATGTGGCTATAGACGGAAAACTCTTCACGACCCTATCCACGACCACTAGAAGTGTTAAATTCGCTGGTCGACCGTGTCTGCTGACGGATACCGTAGGATTCATTGATAGGCTTCCGATCACCTTGGTAAGCTCTTTTCTCAGCACATTGGCTGAAACGATTTTCTCCGACCTAATACTCTTAGTTGTCGACATGAGCGAACCGATACAAGAGATCTCCAATAAGATCGATTGCTGTATGACGACCCTTGAAGAGATAGGAGCAAATCACATACCGACTCTTGTCATACTCAACAAGCAGGATCTGACCACACCAAATGAATGTGATGAAAAGGTTGCCGCCCTAAAGCCCATCATATCCGATTTCGTTGTGATATCAGCATCAAAGAAAGAGAATCTGGGCAGTCTGGAACAGGCTATCATCGATCGTCTATCTTGTTCTATCGGTCTCCATCTGGTATTGCCGATTGATAGTGAAACCTCCTCACTTCTTTCATGGTTATACCCGCGAACAAAAGTATTGAATACTGATACGGAGGGAGACCGTATGAAAATCTACCTTGAGGCACCACCCAGATTTGTCGGTAAGATCGAAGGGCATGTTCTCAGGCTCAATGGTCAGATACAGATCAACAATCATGTCTCGGCATCATCGAATGAACTCCCTTAACTTCTCGTCCTATATCCATGCATAGGAATCAATGTAGCGAACTAGGCTAGTGTCCGATGTGGGTAAGATAATCGTCTTGAGAATGGGTCACCGGGCTGTCAGAGACAAGAGGATAACCACTCACGTTGCACTCACTGCACGAGGCTTGGGCGCCGATGGGATAATGATCTGTGGTGTCAAAGACACAAAAATAGCCCGCTCAGTCGATCGAGTGGTTGAACAATGGGGCGGAAAGTTCTCCATAAGTTTCTGCTCCTCATGGAAGACAGCTATCATTCGGTGGCTTGAAAGAGGCGGTGAGGTCATCCACTTAACGATGTATGGGTTGCCCATACTCGAAGTGCTGGAGCAAATAAAGGAATCAGAGAAGGATAAACTGATCGTTGTTGGTGCCGAGAAGGTTCCCGGGGAAGTCTACGGACTGGCCACCCATAATGTCTCAGTATCGAATCAACCCATATCCGAGGTTAGTGCGCTCGGCGTATTCCTTGACCGATATTTCGGAGGGGAAGAACTTTCCAAAGAGTTTGAAGACCATAAGATCCATATCCTTCCGCAGAGGGCTGGGAAGAAGACGATTCCCTAACTGCTTATTTCTTCAGTCCAAGAAGATTAATTAGATTCGTTCGACACTACTTAATGAAATCTACTAGTTGATCATCTTGTCTATGTTCGTGAGTGATGACGTTCTCTCAAAAGTCGTTGAGATGATCGGCGGTGAAGATGCAGTAAAGATTGTCTCAGCTCTCAAGAGAGTAGACAGACTAACTGATGAGGAGCTTTCGAGCAAGACAGATATACGGTTGAATGAAGTCAGAAAAATCCTGTATCGCCTATATGACTACTCGCTGGTTACAAATGAACGTCTACGAGACGAGAAGACAGGATGGTTCATCTTCTACTGGAAACTCCAATCCGACCAAGCAGAGGGATTCATACAAAATCAGAAAAGGAAAACCCTTGCAAAACTCGAATCTAGGCTTGATCACGAGTCGATTCATGATTTCTATTCTTGTTTGACTGAAGGTTGTAGCCGAGTAACCTTCGAGGATGCGATGGAGACATTCTTCCGGTGTAGAAAATGCGGCAAGCTTCTCCAGCATATTGACAACGCCGAGATCGTGGAGCGGTTGAAGAAGAAGATAGATTCGATTCATCAGGAACTTAACTCAATTCACTAGGTTCGCATGCTCCTTGTCAGGACTTCCGTCATCGGACGAAGCACTAAGGCTTCTGCATAATATCGGGTGCAGTGATGAAGTAATTGAGCACTGCAGATTAGTCTCAAGAATCGCGGAAAACATTGCAGAGTCATGTAAGGCGAATGGAATAGATCTCAATTTCGATCTTGTGGTTATCGGCGCCATTCTCCATGATATGGGTCGCTCTAAGACCAACTCCGTTCAACATGGCGTTGTCGGGGCTCAACTAGCACGAGAGATGAAGCTACCTGAGGAGTTAATCCTCATAATCGAGAGGCATATCGGGGCTGGAATTCCATCAGAGGAAGCTGTATCCTTGGGTCTTCCAGACAGAGAGTATCTTCCGCAGAGTTTGGAGGAAAAGATTGTTGCGTACGCAGATAAATTGGCGGCCGGTAGTCGTCGAACGACGATAGACTCCGAGATCTCTCGCCTCTCGAAAGAACTCGGTTCATCTCACCCTGCGATACAGCGTTTGAAGGATCTTGACAAGGAGATTCAATCACTGCTCGAAGGCTGCTAAATGAGGACAGTCTCTCTCTTAGAGAAATGCTATGGTTCCTATGCGCACCAAGCACTGGAGAGCATCACTCATCAGCTCAAAAGATCCTGCAAGGAATTAGACATAAAGATTCTTTCAGTTGCGTGTGATCCAAGAGGGTGGGTCAAGGTTGCTTTCACCGGAAGCGATGAAGAAGTTTTTGTCAGCTACTTGGAAGAAGAATTCGGTCTTGCGATAGGTTCATTGGATCACATAGTTGTCGAAGAGGCTCTATGTGGCAAAATCATCGACTCAGGATCTGTGGGCTACGGTTTGTACGTTGACCTTGGCATTAATTCTCCAGGAAATATTGATGCGCTGATTCCTCTCACTGTACTGAGAACTCAGCTGGCAGGAGGCAGTAAAATACCGCTTCAAGAGATTGTTCACACATTCTGCCTATTTGACAATATGACCTTGGATATCATTCCCAAGAAGGTTGACTTGGACAAGTCAATTATAGAGGCGTACCTGAGCGACTCGCAACTGTCCATATTTAATGATTGGGCAGAAACTAACCTAGAACGCATCGTAGTAATGGGCGCTACTGCTTGGTGTGTCAAGGATAGTGTCTCTCGCTCAGGTCACGAACGAGATGTCTTAGGTGTCGAGGATCTCGGTCTTCTCGAAAGCTCAGTAATTTGCAAGCTCGGTACGCATGCCAGAGGGCTGATCCCCGATCTAGGGCGTTTTATGCGAAGGGCATCTTTACACGTCTTTCTGCCGAGAGACGTTTGCAGCTTACAGGATCTGGATAAGGGTTCTCGATCTGCAGATCTGGTTTAGTAAGCTTTTGCGACGTATACATAGTGTTGGGCCTTTTGACCGCAGACTAGGCATTTGTCGGTCTCGCATGCGATCTCAGGTTCGGGAAAGAGCGTGCCCCGGACCTCTGCCGTTGTCTTCTGTTTTATTATGTCTGCGCACTCTCTTCCTGTCAAGGCATCCGCTGTGCAGAATGGAATCTTGACGAAGCCGCCTATTTTATCGATGTATTCCCTTAGTTCTTCGAATGATTTCGCGCATCTGATGTTGTCTTGAAGATCTGCTTCTGATTTTCCTCTTAATGATTCTAGGATCCTCTTCCCACGTTCAATAATATATTCCTCGCATCCCTTTTCGTCGATTGTGGTTCTTTCTCGTGTGTCCCTGCGGAAGACCGTTAAGTTGCCCTTATCCAGTTCTCCAGGACCTATCTCAATCCTGGTTGGGACACCCTTCATCTCCCAGTAATAGAACTTCTCTCCAGGAGTCTTGTTGGGGTTGTCATCCACTTTGACTCTAATACCCGCGTTTCTTAGGATTTTCTCAACTTCTAGGCACTTGTCTGTAACTCTCTCCTGTAATCCTTTGAAGACTATGGGAATGATGACTACCTGCAATGGTGCAGCGTCGAACGGTATGACGAGCCCGTAGTTATCTCCGTGGATTGATAGCATAGCTGCCATTAGGCGGGTTGAGACTCCATAGCAGGTTTGATAGACAAACCTGCGGTTTCCACCCGCATCTTCATAGGTGATGTTGAAAATCTTTGAGAAATTCTGACCTAGATTGTGTATGCCTGCTACCTGTAAGACCCTTCCATCTGGCATCAGAGCATCCATAACTGTCGTGTATTCGGCTCCTGGGAATCTATCCCATATAGGTCTTATCAGGGCCAATCCTGTTATTCCAAGGTGGTTGCGCATCAATTCGAGATAGTAGTTCCATGCGTTCCGG
>Ga0315282_10006584_pt1 | contig 19391 bp, 15 predicted proteins | sample YL17G07_20_MG_FD_203693 | JGI IMG/M metagenome (GOLD analysis project Ga0315282, IMG submission 203693) | Sediment microbial communities from Yellowstone Lake, YNP, Wyoming, USA - YL17G07_20 | ecosystem: Environmental > Aquatic > Freshwater > Lake > Sediment | place: USA: Wyoming | collected... | reverse complement strand
GGTCGAGGATTGTGGAGCGGACAGGGGCCTGGTGCACCGTCTCATGATTTCCGCCCCACTCAAACTCGCCCGGCGGCCGTGCCTTAGAGTGTCGTGCTCCTTGCGGCTCAGAACAACTCAGGGGCACGACTAGACCCTGTGCAGGCGGCTCCTGTCCGCCTTAGCCGGATCGTGGAGATAATACCCCGTTCCGTTCTTGACCAGTTCGGCGTAGCGGGGGACATTCTGCATAAGGATAGCGCGCTGAGGGGATTTTTTTGAGTACTGGGAGATGATTTCCAGCATGACCGAGCTGTGCTGGCCGACCCGCTTGTCCATGGGCCAGCCGTTCTCATCATAGGGCACGAACAATTTCTTCTTCTTGGACAGGCTGAGGAGGAAGGGGTCCTTGCCATCCAGCAGGAGTTTTTCCGTCTTGGGGCCGGTGGGCTGGTCGAGAAAGGGGATGGGTGCTTCGAGGAGGAAAGGCAGGGTATCGGAGTAGTCTCCGATCTCCCGGTGGGAAAGCCCGCGGAACCCGACGGGCGAGGGTTCCACATGGTTGTCGAACCCCTCCCGGGCCTTGACGTAGAGGGAAGCCCGGGTGGCCAACCGGGAGGACTTTTGCGGGGCGACGATGCAATTGGTCACCGGGAACATCGTCTCCGCGCCGTGCAGGTCAATGGCTATGTCCACTTTTTCCCGCCGCATCAGCTCCATGGCGGCAAAGGTCACCCGCTCCATGAGAGAGCCGTTCGGACGTCCCGGCCAGGTGCGGTTAGTGTTCCGGATGTCGATATAGGACAGGAGCTGCCGGTCGGGGTAGTGAATGTAGACGTCGGGGTCGGGCCAGACGTCGAGGGGGGAGGCGTCGCGGTTCCCATAGCGGAACATCTTGGGGCCCCAGGGAGTGGGAATGTGAAAATAGAGCATGTACCCGTCGCCCGGCTTGGTGTCGGTGCTGCCGCTGCGGTTGAAGACGGGGATGACGATGAGGGTTCCTTTTTCCACTACGGCGTTCTCGATCATGATCAAGGCGGCCAGCAGCCCTTCCGGCTCGTTGGAGTGGGTGTCGGCCATGACCAGGACCTTGCCGCCCGGCTCTTTTCCCTCCAGGTAGAAGACATCCGTGTCGGCCGCGGTTCCTTGCAGGTTCGGCAGGAAGTGACTGAGCTTGATGACCTTGGTCACGCCCGGGCCGGCGACCACCGTCACCCGGAAATGGCGCTGCTGGTAGAAAGGAATGGCCGAGGCCACCATCAGGAAAGCGATGAGGGCAACAAAAAAGATTTTCCAAACGGTGATGCGGGACATGGCCTTTTCCTCGATTTATTTGATCCTGAACAGACGGAGAACCAGGGGGATGAGGACGATGAGGATGAGCACCGCTTCGTCCAGGCTTTTTTTCTCCTTGACGAAATTCCGGATTAGGACGGCAGTTAGAAAAGCGGATATGACATAGTAGGCGATCATGACCAGGTTCTGGGCCAGGATCATGGCAGTTTCTCCCTGTCACATGCTCCAGCGCACCAGGAAGGAAAGCTTGGCGCTGAAGACAATCATCAGAATGCCCGTCGCGGTCTGGACCAGCCAGGGCAGCCACATCGTCCGGATGACGCTCCACAGCGATCCCTTATACTCCGAGACCATTATGCTCAGCCGGGCGATGATGGCCGTGGGCGGAAGCGCGTCGCCCAGAGGCCAAAGCATGCTCAGGCCGGCGATGGCCACCGTGGCGTGCATCCCGATGGAATTCAGGTACCAGATGAGCGGAATGCCCAGGATAGCCGCCGCGCCGTAGGCCAGGATGCCCTCGGAGAAGGGGATAATGACGGCGAAGCTGATGAACAGCAGGAGAAGAGGGATGCTGATCACGGCATAAGAGATGAGCCCGCGCACGCCGGTGATGGTCATGACCTGCTGGAGCATTCCGACGATGATCATGATCGACAGCAACGGCAGCAGGCGCTTCAGGGTCCGGCCCGACAGACGCCAGATGTTGATGCTCTGGGGGCTCAGGAGCCAGGCGATGAGCCCGGCGATGGTGAATTCCAGGGGAAGGCCCAAGAGGGGCAGGTTGAAAGGCCACAGGCGGTAGGCCACTATCAGGCCGAAGAAGACGATGAAGGGAATAGCCACTCGCCACCAGGCCATGCCGGCCGAAACCTCGGGAAAAGTGATGGCCTCGGCCTTCTTATCCCTTTTGAGGCCCAGCACCAGGACAGTGAAGGTCCCCAGCAGGAGAACGGGGATTCCCAAAGTCAGCTCGAACCCGACATAGGGAATAGCCGTCCCGGCGCACAGCACCATGGCCCAGATGTTGACCGGGGGGGCGGCCGCGCTCAAGCCGGCAGTGATGAACAAAATGGCGGCCGTCCGCTTCCGGGATATGCCCATGGACAGCAAGGCCATGGCCACCGGCGCGCCCACCACCAAAATGGAGACGCTGCCGGCCCCGGTCAGGGCGCCGGGAATAAGGACGATGATCATGAGCACGATGAGGGCCAGGACCCGGAAGCGGCCCAGGGCCCGGGTCGCTCCCCGAACCACGTAGTTTGCGCCGCCCGATTCGCTGATGATGGCCATGAAAATAGTGGCCGTGGAGAAAACCAGGATGACATCCAGGTAGGTGAAGGCGCCTTCGACCAGGTGGCGGGGAAGCTCAATCAGGTGAGGTGTATTGAATAAAGCCCCGGCCAGGCCGCCCGCCACGGCGGCAACCAACATGCTGATTTCCACCGGCCGTTTCAGAACTTGGGCTGCGGCATAGGCCAGGATGATAATCGCCAGGACAAAGAATATGGGCAAAGTCATGACTTTATCCTTCAGTCATTTTACTCAGCCGACTTTTGATTTGCAAGGGATGAGAGGCTCCATATCCAAAAGTGGATTATAAAGTGGATAAGGGCCCAGGGGAGGGCTCAGCGCCTGGCCGCGGTTTTTAACGCCGCGGAATTTCCGGGTTTCTCGGCGGTTGCGCAACTCGCTTCCTGCGGAAGCTCAGACATGCTCACCTGCCGACAAGAATATGTCAGAAGCCGTCGAAACCCGTCGATTCCGGGCTAAACCGCTCATGGCGCCTCGCTCCTTCCCCAGACCATCTGCAACAATAGGGGAGTAACCATACAATTCGTAAAAGAGCCGGCGCTGCCTTGAAATAGCCCAGACGGACATGGGATGATAGATTTAAAATGAAGAAACCCAGGCTCTCCTCTCATCTGCGGCTTCTGTTCATCGTGGCCGTGGTCATCCCGGCGGCGCTCCTGGCCTTCCTGGCCATCCGGGCCATCAACCGGGAGGAGGCCTTTATTGAAAGACAATATGAACGGACCTTCTCCGCCGAGCTGGTCCATGTGGTCGGGCTCATGACCGACGAGCTGGACCGGGTCCGGGAGGAGCTTGACCGGACGGCTCCTTCGGTTGCCGCGGATAACGCGCGCCTACCCTTCGCCCGATGGAAAGAGGCGACCTCCCTGGTCCGCACGCCCTTCCTCCTGTCCCCCCAGTTTGAGATCCTCTGGCCGAAGCCATCGTCCGCTTCATCCCCGGATGAACTCGCTTTCATCAACAGGAACAGGGAGTTCGTCACGAACCAGAAGGAAATCCCGGTTTATCAGAACATCGCCGTTGTCTACCAGACGGAGATCGCCGGGCTGGCCCAGCCTCCCTCCGGAGTCCAGGTCGAGGCCGAGACCAAGCCGGGCCAAGTCGAAACGCGGCAGGCCGAGGCTCAGCCTTCCGCTATTTCTAAGACTATATCGATGGCCGAAAAAAAGGACGAGAATAAAGCGGCCGGCGCCCCTCCGGTCACTTCCCAGGAAAGGCGTAAGGCATCCCCCAGCCCGCAGCCGCAGGAGGCCCAGGCCGACTCCCTCAAGAACCAGCAGGCCGTGAGGGACTTTGAGGAGAATGAGAATATCCGGCAGCAGGTCTACCAGCAGGCGCGGGAACGGGGCCAGCAGCCTACGCTGCGAAACGTCGCGCCCGGCGCGGGCGAGGCCCGGCCGGAAAAAGCCAAGCGTCCGGAATCAATATTCATCTCCGAACCGAAAAAATTCAGCCAGATCATCGCCGGCCGGGAATCCGGCCTGATCCCCCGCTTTCTCGGTGAAGACCTCAGCCTCTTCTTTTGGAAAAAGGACGGGGGCGGCCGGATCGTGGGCTGCGTCGTCGAGGAGGCTGTGCTCCGGGCCCGGCTCACCGGCCGGCTGCCGGCGGCCTTTACCGCCTCCCGGGTTCTGACCGTTCTGGACGAAGCCGGCCGGCCGCTCGTCACTCCCCGGGAGAAACAGGCCCGCGACTGGCGCCGGCCCTTCGTCTCGCGGGAGATCAGCGCACTTCTCCCCCGCTGGGAAGCGGCGGCCTACCTGACCGACCCCGGCCTTATCCGTTCCCGAGTCGACCTGACCGCCTTTGTCTTGTGGGCTTTGGTCCTGACCTTCCTGGTGTCCATCCTGGCCGGAGGCACGCTGGTGCTGCGGACGCTCCGCAGCGAAATGGACCTGGCCCGCAAGAAGACGACCTTCGTGACCAACGTTTCCCACGAGCTCAAGACGCCCCTGACTTCGATCCGTATGTTCGCCGAGATGCTCAAGGAGGGCCGCCAGCCTGACCCGCGGCGCCGGGAACAATACCTTGACCTGATGGTCTCGGAGACCGACCGTTTGACCCGGCTTATCAACAACGTCCTTGATTTCTCGCGGCTGGAGAAGGGGCAGAAGCAGTACAGCCCCAAGCTCCTGGAGGCGAACCGCCTGGCCCAGGACCTGGTCCAAAGCCAGCGCCTCCGCTTGGAACACAACGGGTTTAAGGTCGAGCTGCGGCAAGCGGCTGAGCCCGTTTTCGTCCGGGCTGACGAAGAGGCCATCAAGCAGGCCGTCCTGAACCTGCTGTCGAACGCCGAGAAGTACTCCGAGGCCCGCCGGGAGGTTGAAGTCGAAATCGCCGGCCAGGGAAGTCAGGCCTTCTTCCGGGTCAAGGACAGGGGAGTGGGTGTGCCCGCCGGCCAAGCCAAGAAAATATTCCAGGAATTCTACCGCGCTGATGAATCGCTCACTTCGCGGGCCAAAGGCACCGGCCTGGGGTTGCCCATCGCCCGCCGCATCGCCCGCGACCACGGCGGCGACATCACCTATGCGCCCCGAGAGGGCGGCGGCAGCGTGTTCGAGCTCCGGCTGCCCCGGAGCGAGCCATTATGAAGAAAGTGAAGATCCTGGTGGTCGAGGACGACCGGCCTATTCTCACCGGACTGGTGGACTTGCTGCGCGGGGAGGGGTACGAAGTCGCGGCGGCCGAGGACGGGAAAGAGGCCCTGCGGGCCTATGCCCAAGCGCGGCCGAACCTGATCCTGCTCGACATCATGATCCCGGAGAAGAGCGGTTACGACGTCTGCCGCGAGATCCGAGCCCAAGACTCCCGGACGCCCATCTTGATGCTGACGGCCAAGGGTCAGGAGGCGGACAAAGTGGCCGGGCTGGAGCTCGGCGCGGATGATTATGTGGTCAAGCCCTTCGGCGTCAGCGAGCTCCTGGCCCGCCTGCGGGCCCTGCTCCGCCGCAACCGCGTGGAAAAGCCGGCCAAAGACCTTAGCCCCATCGCCTTCGGCCGGGTGAGGATCGACCCCCGGACTTACGAGGGCCGAAGAGGGAAAAAGGCGTTCACCGTCACCGGCCGGGAGCTCCAGCTTCTGCGCCACTTCCTGGACCATGACGGCGAAGTTGTGGAGAGGTTCGCCCTGTTGGACGCCGTGTGGGGGATCAAGTACGAGGGTACCACCCGCACCCTGGACCAGCACATCGCCAAGCTCCGGCAGAAGGTCGAAGACGACCCGGCCGACCCCCGGCACATCCTGACCGTGCACGGCCTCGGCTACCGCTTCCGCTCCAAATAAAAAGCCATCAGGCCGAAAAACAGGGCCCAGGCTGGACAGCCCTGAGCCGGAAGTTTTATAGGACCGGCCCCTAGAACGTCATATTGAGAATGTCAAATGGAAAGGGCCCGGTTTACCTTGGCGGGCCCGGCCGCGGGGCGGGGGGCTTCAGCTCGAACTCCTTGGGCGGCTCGGCGCCCAGCAGGTACCGGACGAAGTAGTCCCATCGCCGCCGCACCATGTAGGGCTCGCTCCCGAACCCATGGGGCCGGTTGGGCAGCAGGATCAAGTCGAAATCCTTGTTGGCCTTGATCAGCTCGTTCACCACCAGCAGGGTGTGGTAGGGCGGCACGTTGCTGTCCATTGTGCCGTGGGCCAGCAGCAATTTCCCCTTGAGATTCTTGGCCAGGAGTTGGTTGGCCTGGTTGTCGTAGTTTGTGGTGCTGTCGGGGTTGGCCACCAACAGGCCCTGCCACTTTTCCCCCCAGTCGTCTTCGTAGGACCGGTTGTCGTGGTTTCCCGCCTGGGAGACGCCCACCTTGAAGAAATCCGGGTAGCGGAACATGGCGTCGCAGGTGGCGCCGCCTCCGCCCGAGTGGCCGTAGATCCCCGCCCGGTCGAGGTCGATCCAGGGGTAGCGCTGGGCGAGCTGTTTCATGCCGGCCACTTGATCGGGCAGCGTGTTGTCGCCCATGTTGCCGTACCAGGTTTCGTGGAAATTCTTGGAGCGGAAAGGAGTCCCCATCCCGTCCAACTGGATGACGATGAAGCCCAGCTCGGCCAGGGCTTGGGTGTCGCCGCGGGCGGGCAAAAAGCTTCGGCTCCCGACGCTGCCCGTCTGGGGGCCGGGGTAGATGTTGTTGATGATCGGATACTTTTTAGCCGGGTCGAAGTTCGTCGGCCGGAACATCAGGCCGTAAAGGTCGGTGACGCCGTCGCGGGCTTTGACCGTGAAGGGCAGAGGCGGCTTCCAGCCCGTGGCCAGGAGGGGCAAAATATCGGCTTTTTCCAGGACGAGACGCAGCTTTCCCCGGGCGTCCCGCAGCACGGAGACCGGCGGCAGGTCGGGTTTCGAATAGTTGTCGACGAAGAAGCGGCCCGAGGGCGAGAGGCTGCCCTCGTGGTCGGCGTCCTCCGGAGTGAGAAGGCGAAGGTTCCGGCCGTCGAAACCGACGCGGTACAGATGCCTGAAGTATGGGTCGCGATTCTTCTCCCGGCCGACGGCCACAAAGGTGATCGTCCGGCTCTTTTGGTCGACACTCAGGATCTCGGTCACATTCCCTTCGCCCGAGGTGATCTTATTTTTCAGCCGGCCGGTCTGGAGGTCGTAGAGGTAGAGCTGCCCCCAGTTGTCGCGCTCGGAAAACCAGATGACCTCCTGGGAGCCGGGGAGGAAGCGCCAATTGACCAGGTCGCTCCCGGACTCGAAATAGGTGTCCACCTTTTCTTCGAAAACATCGCGCACCTCTCCCGTTTCGGCCTCGGCCAGGCGGAACAGCGCCTTCTTGTGGTCGCGGGAGGAGGAGACAAAGGCGATGCGGGAACAGTCCGGGCTCCACTCCACGTCCCCCAGGGCGCCGCTGGGCAATTTGATGTCGTCCGTGAACGTGGAGCGGTGCTGGTCGGGGGGTATCTTCAAGCGGACCGTGCGCGGGCCGTCGAGATGGATGATGACCCGCTGGATCATGGTTACGACCTTGTCTCCCGGAAGCGGATATTTCCAGGCCTGCAAGGAGGGATGGCCCACCTTGGTCTCCACCAGGTACATCTCGCCCACCCCGCGTTGATCCTGCTGGAAGGTAGCGATTTTCTTTGAATCCGGCGACCAGAGGACGACCGGCCGGCCGCTCTTGATCCAGCCGGCATTATCGGTGGCATAGCCGAAATCCTTCACCCCGTCCGTGGTGAGCTGCTTTTCTCTGCCGGTCACGGCCTCGCGGACCCACAGGTTGTCGTCCCGGAGGAAAGCATTCCACCGTCCGTCCGGGGAAAATCCCGAGCGCGCGGCCTCGCCGAAGCGGCCGGCCTCCACGTCCGGTTTTTCCGGGAGGTTCGCCTCCCGCCCCTCCAGCTTGCGGAGGGCCCGCCCTTGCCGGTCGCATAACCAGCTTTTGCCCTCAGCCCGGAAGGATATCGTCCGCCCGTCCGCCGAGAGTTCGAAGGTGGTAAAGGGAAGATGGAACGCGTCGTAGGTCTTCTTTGTGGCGGCCGACAGGGCGGTGGCGACCGCCGCCTGGTTAAAAGCCGGCTCGCGCTTGCCCCGGATCGAGTCGACCAGAATGAACTCGCTCCCCTCGTTCTCGACGCCGTTCCGGTACCAGAAGCGGTCAGCGGGCAGCCAATTCGGCCGCACGCCGGACCTCAACACCAGAGGGGTCACGTTGGTGCGCATGAACTTCTCGGCCCGGGCATAGTCGGCGGCGGCAAGTGAGCGGCGAGCCTCCCCGCTGTGCTCCTGGCCGGCGGCCGCGCCCAAAACGGCCAAGCTGATGAGCCAAATAACGAGTGTTCGCCGGTCGAGCCGGATTTTTCGTTTTTCCATTCAAAGCCTCCTAGCACAAATTCCGCCTTCGCCAGATTCGAGCCTATTCAAGTCTAGCGCCAGCACCCCAATTATATTTATTTTCCTAATTCATTTCTCAAGAATATTGGCAACACCCGGCCGGATATGCTAAATATTGTTCTAAGATTTAGTCCCAACATGTGTTATTGATAAATATCAGCGTCAAACTAAAGGAGGTCATCTTGCGGTCCAAATTAGCAAATATGTCAATCTTTCTCCTAGCCTCATTTTGTATGGTTTGTGCCTGTTCTGAGGCCGGCGCTGTTTCGGCCAAACAAGAAGCCATCATCTCCGGGAAATTATTATCTTCTCCGGGCGGAGCTCCTTCGGCAAATGTCAAACTGGCCCTGTGTGAGTATAAAGAATTTCCAAATCAAGGAATTCTGCCTGGCCAAAAGATGGCGGTTACAAATAAATCAGGCGGTCCTTTTGTCGGAGTCGTCTGGGTTGGGTCCACAGAGACAGCTTCCTCCATGATGCAGAATAACAAACTGCCTAAAGCAAAAAGCGATGCGATGGGAGACTTTGTTTTCAAAAACGTCCCGCTGGGGAAATATGTCATCTCCCTTGCCGAAGGAAGACCCTGCTACTTTTTTATCCAAGTCGGCGAGGCTCCCCTTGTGGTTTCCATCGAGACTATGGATCAGGTGGTCCATCTCGGTGAGGTCACGGTTAAGTATGAAGAATAAATTAGCTCTTCATTTATAGGAAGAAGGCGCGCTCTCCTCCTTACCGCTTATGAACGACGCCGCCCTTCATAACGGATGATAATGGCCTTCTTCATGGCGGCTCCTTTCTCCTGTTCCGGGCAGGAGGTTCATAGAGTGTTATTTTTCTATTGATAGGGGCTTCTATCAACTCTATCTGTCCGGCCCATTTTGCCAGTTGACTCTTTAGGTTTCTTTAGATATTATGCAACAAAAAGGAGAATCCATGAAAAAGATCGCCATAGCTTTCTGTTTGATTTTCTTGGTCAGCCTGCCCATGTTCGGCGGCGGGTTCAAGTTATTGGTCGGCCCGGCTATCACTAATATAAGTTACAATCAAGACTACAGCCCAGCCGTAAAGTCGGGGCTGCTTCAATTTTCCGGCGGCCTGGGCCTCGAATTGAGGTTCACCACGAACATCGCCGTGGAAGTTGACCTGCTGTTTGCGCCGGGCGGAGCGAAGTTCGAAGAAACAGTTACGGCGGGCACCTTTTCTGAGACGTTCAAGGGATATGGCCTGTCCCTGCCCGTCCTCCTGAAAATGTCCTTTCTGCCGGGAACGACACCCTTCGTTGTCGCTGGCGGGGCCCTCGGCTACACCCTAAGCCAGAAAGATTTTTGGAAATCCCCCTGGTACAGCGGAGAGGATGATTGTACCGAATGGGTAAATCGGCTGCAATACGGCCTCGTTTTCGGCGGCGGCGTGGACTTTGCTCTGGCGGGCATGAACTTTAGCCTCGAAGCCCGTTATTCCCTTGGACTGTCAAACCTCTTCAAAGATCCTTGCCCCGGTGAAAAGGCCACCATTCAAAACATCTTCATTCTAGCTGACTATAAATTCTAGGGACTATTTCGCTTATCTTTTTTTCTCAGCTTTAGGGCCGCCTTCTTTAATCTATCCGGGAAGGCGGCCATTATAAATACGATTGGGCCAGCGGTGAAATGGGCCTATCCAAAATGATCAAAGACCCCCTTCCCGGCGAATCCGTCCGCACTTCCACCTGGACGGTTTCGGCCGGATATAAATTCTGATAGATCCTGAGCGGCTGCAAATTTTGAAGATCTAGGCGCGGGGTTTCTTTTGAGGCTGCTCATGCTCCCGAACGAGGAGTCCTCTTATTGAATAGGCCGGGTATTTTTTGAAGTCCGGGGCGGGATGATGATCCCGCTTCGAGACGCTTTCTTCAGCCGTATGGGCCCGCGGTCTTTTCTTTACAGTTTCTTCCGCCGGCCTGAACTGCGGATCATGGAATCCGCCTTCGCCGGCCCGGGCCGGCCGCCTTGATGCGTTCGCCCTCGATGAGGATGACGGGTTTTTCCAGGACCGTGCCGTTTTTGACGTCGACGAGGTGCGCGGCTCGGATGGCGGTGACTTTGGGGAGGTCTTTCTTCGGCTCCTCAAGGGCGGAGAGAGTCGAGAAATTGATAAGGATGAATAAGACGGCCAAGATGATAATGACCTTCTTCATGGCGGCTCCTTTCTCCTGTTCCGGGCAGGAGGTTCATAGAGTGATATTTTTCTATTGATAGGGGCTTCTGTCAACTCCATCTCTCCATCTCTCCGGCTCATTTTGCCAGTTGACTATTTAGATTTCTTTAGATACTATGCAACGGAAAGGAGAATCCATGAAAAAGATCGCCATAGCTTTCTGTTTGATTTTCTTGGTCAGCCTACCCATGTTCGGCAGCGGGCTCAAGCTTCAATTCGGCCCGGCTTTCACCAACTTCAACTACTCGGAAATGAGCAGCCTGCCTACCTGGATCAATAAGAATTCCTTGCTCCAGTTCACCGGGGGGGTGGGGTTTGAGCTCAGCTTCACCACCAACTTCGCTTTGGAGCTGGATATTACGTATGCGCCGGGCGGGGCGGAGTTTAAAGGGACTTTCATGGGGGACACCGTCACCTATACGCTTAAAGGCTATGCCGTCTCCATGCCGGTCCTTTTTAAAGTGTCCTTCCTGCCCGGAACGACGCCCTATATCGTTACCGGAGGCTTTCTGGCCTACACCACCAGCCAGAAATCTATTATTGATGTAAGCCCCGCAATATATCATGCCGAGGATGATATCACCGACGATGTCAACCGCTTCCAGTACGGCCTTGTTTTCGGCGGCGGCGTTGAGATCGCCATCGCCTCGATGAACTTCCTGGTCGAGGGGCGGTATGGCCTGGGCTTATCGAACCTCATAAAAAATCCATCGCCCGGCGAGACGGCCAAGACTACCAACATCAGCATTCTGATCGGATATAAATTCTGATAGATCCTGACCGGCTGTAAATTTTGAGGATCTGAGCGTCGGGTTCCCCGTGAGCCTGCCCATGTTCTCGAAAGAGGAGTCTTCTTTTTAAAGAGGCCGGCTCCATTTTGAAGTCCGGGGCGGGATGATGATCCCGCTGGGAGACGCTTTCTTCAGCCATATGGGCCCGCGGTCCTTTCTTTACAGTTTCTTCCGCCGGCCAGAACTGCGGATCATGGAGTCCGCCTTCGCCGGCCCGCGCCGAGCCCAGGAGGACAAGCTTAAGTCGATCCTGTTCCGGAATGCCGGGACCGTCTTCGGGCGTTTTCATGGTTTCGCCAAATTCTCCGCCATCCAAGAATTCCGGCGCTGCGTCCCCCTCGCAACCTACGACGACCTCCGGCCTCTGATTGAGCGCTCGGCCCGGGGAGAGAAAGGAATCCTGACGGCCGAAGACCCCTTTTTCTTTGCGCTGACCAGCGGAACGGCCGGCCCCCGCAAGCTTATTCCCCTGACGGCCTCCCTGGAGCGGGACTGGACCCGGGCCCAGGTCTATTGGAACGCCCGGCTGGTCCGGGACAAGGACACTTACGGCCGTTGGAAATACCTGGCTCTCGTTTCTTCTTATTTAGAAGAGCCCACGGAAGCCGGCCTTCCCTGCGGCTCTATCTCCGGCCGGATCATCTCCGGCCGGTCGCGCCCTGTCTTTAGAATAGCCCTTCTGAACAGGGCGGTCATGGCTGTCCCGTCGGCCGTGTTCCAGGTCAAAGATCCGGCCGCCCGGCTTTATTTGATTTCCTATCTGGCCTTGACCAGCCGAATCGGAAATATCAACACCGCCAATCCTTCCTCGGTGGTCCAGTTCTGCCGGTTCATGCACGAGAACCGCCGGTCCCTGGCCGAGGATATCGGACGGGGCGAGGTCGGCCGGGCGGCCCTGAATTCGCTGGCCCCCGGGGAACGGTCCTGCTTATGGCCGATCCTGGCCAAGAGAAAGCCCCAGCCCCGGCGGGCGGAGGAAGTGGAGGCGGGGCTGGCCGAGAACCCTTTTCCTCTCCGCCGGCTGTGGCCGGGGCTGGAGCTGGTCAACTGCTGGCTGGGCGGGACCCTGTCGCTCTACCTCGGCCGGCTGCGGATGTACAGCCGGGAGGTCCCCCTCCGCGACGTCGGGTTTCGCGCTTCGGAAGGCTTTTTCGCCATTCCCCTGGAGAATGAAACGGCCGCCGGCGTTCTTCATGTGGCCGGCAACTTTTTTGAATTTATCGAGGAAGGCTCTGCCGGCCGGGAAACCTTGCTTGTCCACGAGCTGGAGGAGGGCCGGCGCTACAGGGTGATCGTCACCCAGGAGGGAGGCCTCTACCGGTACGACATGGACGATATCGTCGAAGTCGTCGGCCGCTACAAAAACACGCCGCTGGTCCGCTTTCTGTATAAGACGGGAGGGACGCTGTCTTTGACCGGCGAGAAGGTCACTGAATACCAGGCCGTGAGCGCCGTCTTCCGCCTGCAACTGGAGGCCGGCCTGGATCAAGTGGACTTCTGTCTGACTCATTCCACGGACATTCCGCCGGCCTATATGTTCCTCCTGGAAAGCGGGCCGGGGGGAGGGAAAAAGCTGAGGGCCTTCCCCGGCCTGGCCGAATTCCTGGATGACCGGCTGAAAGAAGGGAATATCGAATACAAGTCTAAGCGTTTATCCGGACGGCTCGCTCCGGCCAGGGTATTCCTTCTTGAATCAGGCAGTTTGGAAGCTCTCCGGGACAAGCGCCGCCCACGCGGCGCGTTCGACACCCAGTTCAAGCCCGTTCACCTGCTGGCCGAGGGCGAGGAGCGCGACCGGCTGTTGGCCCAAATTCGGGGACACAATACTATTTAACCTTTATTGAACAGGACCATGATCCGGCAAGTCAGGGATGGTTTGAAGCTGGCTGGGGTCGTTTCTCCGCGAAAGCTTCTGAGAGGCCGGCGGCGGCAGCGCCGGGCCAGGGATATCCTCAGAGGCTACCATCTCTTTCTGTGTTGGGATGCGCTCCTCGACTCGGGGCTGGCCGGGAGGCTGGAGCAGGGGCCGGTCGATCTGGCCGAAACAGCGGCCGGCCAGAAGCCCGGGCCGGCCGGCCTGCGCGCGGTGTGCCGCTACCTGGCCGGCCTCAACTACCTTGACCTCAAGGGGGACACGGTCCGCCTGACCCGCCGCGGAAAGGATCTTCTCCGGGAGCCCCGCGGTTTCCTGGACCTATTCTCCGGATATCGGCCGGTCATGGAACATCTGCCTCAGCTCATCCGGAGCCCATCGCCGCGTCCGCCGTTTAAGCGGGACGAAGAAAAGATCAGAAAGGGCAGCACGGCCCTCGGCTTCGAGCTGGCTTTCCCTTTGATCAGCCGGGCCCTCCGGAAACGAGGTCTCCGCTCGGTCCTCGACCTCGGCTCGAGCAACTTGGCCCTGCTCAAGTATCTCTGCGACCGCAACGGCATCGCCGGCTGGGGAGTGGACAACGACCGGAGGGTGGTCGCCTCCTCGCGGGCCTCCCTGCGGGGCTCGGCCTATGAAGGACGGATCAGGGTCCTGCAGGGCGATGCCCTGAGGCCGGAGACTATTCGCCTGCGCGGCGGGGCTGTGGAGGCCATAACCGCCGTGGACCTGCTGCACTTTCATCTTAAGGATGGAGAGCTCCGCCTGGTCAAGGCCCTGTCCAGGCTGAGGACAAAATTTCCCGGGAGCATCTTCATCCTGGCCGAAGTCTGTCTTGGGCCGGACAGCCGGGCGGTCCGCAGCCCCGCGGCTAAATGGGAATTCAACCTGTGCCACAGGCTGACCGGACAGGCGCTGCCCGGCCCGGAGGATTGGCCGAAGCTTTTCGCCCGGGCCGGTTTCCGGCTCGAAGAAAAGCAGGTCTTCCCGACGCTGGAGCACGGCCTGTTCGTTTTCCGATGACATGAGGATCGAGTCCTTAAGCCTCTTCCGAGTCTCCTTGCCTTTCCGCTTTGCTTTCCGGCATCACTCCGCCGAGCGTTCCAGGACGGACAATCTTGTTCTCCGGATGCGCCTGGAGAACGGCGCGGAGGGGGTCGGGGAAGGGATCCCCCGCGACTATGTGACGGGCGAGACCGTGGAGAGCGCCGCCCGAAAGATTCAACGGGTCTACGGGCCCCGGCTGGCTGAGCTTGACCCGGGCCGGTTGGAAGAGGCTGTTTCGGCCGCGGCCGGCTTGCCCATCATCAAAGAGGGCCGGACGGTTTTTAATGCCGCCCGCTGTGCCGTGGAGCTGGCCCTTCTCGATGCCTACGGAAAGGTTTTCAACCGAGAGGCCGGCCGGATGGGAGGCGCGCTCTCCGCCTTTGCCTTGTCCGGGAGTCCGTCCCTGTCGGAATGTCTCCGCCTGATTCCGCGAGCCGCCGTGCTTCCTTTCCTGCGGCCTCGCCGGCTGCGCGCCCGGTTTTTCCTGCTTTACAGGCTGTTGGGCTTCCGGCAGTTCAAGCTCAAGATGGGAGGAGCCGGGGACGGGGAGCGTCTGGCTTTTCTGGAAACCTTGGCCTCGAAAGATATTCGCCGAAAAATAGTTATCAGGGTCGATGCCAATGAAGCCTGGACGGCTGAGGAAGCTTTGTCCATGGTCCGGCGGCTCGGACGACTGGGAGTGGAATCCGTAGAGCAGCCGGTGGCCAAGGACGATCTCGACGGAATGGTCCGCCTTACGGCCGAGGCAGGGACGGTTCGGGTCATTGCCGACGAATCTCTGCGGACCGAGGAGGAGGCCGAAGTCCTGGCCGGCCGGCGGGCCTGCCATGCCTTCCAGGTCCGCCTTTCCAAGTGCGGAGGACTCATCCCCTCGCTGCGGATCGCCTCCCTTGCCCGTCGGCACGGCCTCCCTTGCCATCTGGGAGTGATGGTCGGGGAGACGGGCATTCTGGCCGCCGCGGAGCGGCTTTTCGCCGAATGCGCGCCGGACCTGGCCTCGGCCGAGCCGTCGTTCAGCCCGCTTCTTTTAAAGCGTGATATCGTCCGGAGAGCTCGCGCCTTCCGACATCCGGCCGCATGGTGGCCGACGAGCGGCTTCGGCCTGGGCCTGACCTTGAGCCAAAATAATCTTAAAAAATACGCCAGGCCTCTTTTTGAATATACTCTGAGGTCTGATGGAGCTCGTTGAACTTAAAGGTCGAGACGGCCGGACCGTCCGGGCGGCTCTGTGGCCGGCCGAGCCTGTCTCCGAGGCCGTGCTCATCCTCAACGGCCTGGAGAGCAATCACACCTGGTTCGCCTCAACGGCCCGGAAACTATCCGGCCTCAGGGCGGCGGTGCTGGCCCTGGACAGGCGCGGCTCAGGGCTTAACCAGGATCTTCAGGCGGGCCTTAGACCCTGGCTCGATGATATCGCCGTCTGTCTGGACTTTCTGCGCCGGAAGCACCCCGAAGCAAGGGTCCATCTCGCCTCGCTCTGTTTCGGGGCCAAGCTGGCTGCGGCTTATGCCCTTAGGCGCGAGGTGCCTCCGGATTCTTTTATTTTTATCTCTCCCGGGCTGAAGACCCGGGCCGGCCTGCCCAGGGGCCATAAACTTGAAACCGTTATGGCGGCCCTGTTCTCTCCGGGGCGGACATATCCCTCGCCCGTCAGCGACGACCGCTGGTTTACCCGGCGTCCGGAAGGGCTCGACTTCATCGCCCGCGACGCGCTTCGCCGAAAGAGGATCCCGGCCCGGGAGTTTCTTATCGGATGGCGGCTCGACCTCAGGCGAAGCCTCCTCGGCCGGCGGGCGAGGCTGAAGGTCCCGGCTCTGGTCCTGTGGGCGGAAGGCGACCGCATTGTCCATAAGGATAAGACAAGGGCGGTCCTTGAACATCTATGGCGCCGCAAGCTCGAGGCTATCACCTATCCGGAAACCGATCACTGCCTTTTTTTTGAGCCGGACATTCCCCTGGCCGAGGACATCAAACAGTGGACCGATCGGGTGCGAGCTCGGCAAGCCGTCGGCATCCACCGCCGATTCTCCCCCGTCCTCAAGCCGGCCGGCCGCAAAGTCCTGGTCCTGGAAACGGATTACGAGCGCGTGGCCGAAGCCGTAGAGCGCGGACTGGATGAGTTCCCCCTGGCTTGGACGGGCCGGACGGTCCTGGTCAAGCCCAACGTCATCGCCGCTTGTCCGCCCGAAAAACATATGACCACCCATCCCCGGTTGGTGCGGGCCGTGACCGACGCGCTCCTTAGCCGCGGCGCCAAAGTCATTGTGGGCGACAACCCCGGCCGGCCGGGTTACGGCCGGAATGAGGAGTGTTTCCGCGCCTCCGGGATCCTGGAAGCCGTCCCCGGCCATTACCGGAATATCGGGCTGGAGCAGGAGCGCGTCGTTCTCCCTTGGGCGCCTCAACTGGGAGAGCTGACCGTCTCCCGGGCTGTTCTGGAGGCAGACCTGGTGGTCTCCCTGCCCAAGTTCAAGACGCACCAGTTGACCCAGATCACCGGCGGCCTCAAGAACTGCTACGGCTATCTCGTGGGCGGGGATAAGGCCCGGCTCCACAGGCTGGGCCGCACGCCGCGAGCCTTTGCCCATGTCCTGACCGATATTTACCTTATCCGGCCGCCCGACCTGGTGATCATGGACGCCGTGACGGGCATGGAAGGCAACGGCCCGACCGGGCCTGACCTTCGCCCCGACATCAGGCGGCTGATCGTGGCTGATAACGCCGTGAACGCCGACTCGGTCATGGCCGAGATGATGGGCTTTGACCGCTCAGCTGTTCCGCTTCTGGAGGAAGCCTACCGGCGAGGCTTGGGCGAGCGCGACCTGGAGAAACTGGAAATTCTGGGGAGCTTTATCCGGCCGGCACATTTCAAAAAACCTTCCACCTACCGCCGCCCTCTGAAAAACGCCCTGATGAACTACCTGTCCAATAAGTTCATCTTTGGATTCCTTTTCAGCCGCCGGGCCCGCCTGGTGGTCGATCCTCAATTATGTCAATCCTGCGGCTCCTGCGCCGAGGCCTGCCCGGCCGTGCCCAAAGCCGTGGTCATGACCGAGCATCGGGGCCGCCGGCTTCCGCGCTTCATCCGCCGGGACTGCTGGAGCTGCTACTGCTGCATGGAGCTCTGCCCCCACCAGGCCATCGACAAGGCCACCTTAGGGGGCCGCCGAATATTCAAGAAAATTTTTTAGATCTAAGGTCCGGCCCCCGGCAGGACGTTTAAGATGACCATGACCATGGTCAGGCCGACCAGCAGGATGATCGTCGCATAGCCGATCATGTTGATGGCTTTCCTGTTGCGGTGGCTGCCCATGATCCGGGGGTTGTTGACCAGCCGGATCATGGCGAAGAGAACGACCGGCAGGAGGATGGCGTTGATGACTTGGGTCCAGATGGTGATGCTGATGAGCGGGGCTTTGGGCAGGAGGATGATGAAGACGGCGATGAACTCGATGAAGGTGAACAGCCCGTAGAAGAAGGGCGCCTCGCTCCATTTCTTGTTGATGCCCGCCTCGAACCCGAAGGCCTCGCAGATATAGAAGGCCGTGGCGATGGGCAGGATCGTGGCGGAGAATATCGAAGCCACCAGCAGGCCGAAGGCGAAGACGGCCCCGGCCAGGTGGCCGGCGAACGGCCTCAGGGCCACGGCCGCGTCTTTGGCTTGCTCGATGACGATGCCGTTGGGGTGGAGGGTCGCCCCGCAGGCGACGATGATGAAAAAAGCCACCACCACCGTGGCCGTGCTTCCGGCGATGACGTCCACCAGCGAATACTTGTAGTTTTTGATGGTCAGGCCTTTCTCGATGACGGCCGACTGCATGTAGAACTGCATCCAGGGGGCGATGGTCGTGCCGATAGTTCCCAGGACGAGGGCAATGGTCTTGCGGTCGAAGGGCATCCGCGGGGTGAAGAGGCCGGTCATGACCTCGCCCCAGCTGGGCTTGGCCATGAAGGCCGAAATGGCATAGGACAGGAGGAAAACGCTGAAGACGAGGAAGATCTTCTCCGAGGACTTGTACGTCCCTTTGACGACGAGGAACCAGACCAGGGCGGCCGCCACGGGGACGGATATGTATTTGCTTACCCCGAAGACCTGCAGGCTGCCGGCCACGCCGGCGAATTCGGTAGCCGTGTTGCCGATGTCGGCCAGGACCAGGCCGACGAAGATGAAAAAGGTGATTTTGATTCCGTAGCTTTCCCGGATGAGGTCGGCCAATCCCTTGCCGGTGACCATCCCCATCCGCGCGTTCATCTCCTGGACGACAATGAGGATGACGAAGCTGGGGATGAGGAGCCACAGGAGCCGGTAGCCGTGAACGGCGCCCAGGACCGAGTAGGTGGTGATCCCGCCGGCGTCGTTATCGACCGAGCCGGTGATGATGCCGGGCCCCATCACGGCCAGGAAGGCCAGGACGGCCGGCCACATTCGCCGCAGCCTGGGATTCTCCTTCATACCGTCCTCCGCGTCCGGACCTGGCCTGGCCCTCAGGCCGCCCGCGGCGGGCGAGGCCGGGTCCCGCCCAGCGCTCCTTTGTCCGCCCGGGTAATCGGCGATTATCTTAGGGCGCGGCCTCTGTCCCTGTCAAGAATTTCGAAGCATTTCGAACCATGAATTGGCGGAAGCATTTCTAAATCTGTGATTACTTGAGGGAAAATTGCTTTTAAGGCTTGAGCACTGGCCGGAGCGAGCATCAGGCCGGATTTAGCCCTTTCGAAGCGCTCTTCGAGGATTTCCGGCATTTTTCTTGCCGGCCGGCGAGCATGTTTGAGCCTTCCGAAGGAGGGCGAGTTGCGCAGCCCCCGAGAAGAGCGCCAGGAAGGGCGTGAAAAATCCGGCCAGCGAGCGAGGCCAATGCTCCAAGCCGAAGAACCCTTCATCACATTAAAAGAAATGCTTCCTGAATCGGCCGGGGGCTTGTGCTCTATCCGCCGTTTGGAGAAAATGAGTGGAACGGTCAATACGGCGAGGTCATGATGAACAAGAGGTTATGGATACTTCCATGGATCATCCTGGCGGCTGCGGGTCCGCTCTATTCCAAGGTCAGCCTGCAACAGGCGGTCGAACAGGCCTGGGCC
>Ga0315282_10006583_pt1 | contig 19392 bp, 16 predicted proteins | sample YL17G07_20_MG_FD_203693 | JGI IMG/M metagenome (GOLD analysis project Ga0315282, IMG submission 203693) | Sediment microbial communities from Yellowstone Lake, YNP, Wyoming, USA - YL17G07_20 | ecosystem: Environmental > Aquatic > Freshwater > Lake > Sediment | place: USA: Wyoming | collected... | reverse complement strand
CTTCATTTCTTCAGCGGTTAAAACTTGGGCATCGCCCTTTCTTATTTTCTCATCAATTTCTTCTATGGTTCGTTTATTCTGTTTGGGTTTGAGTTTCGTCTACCTCCAACCAATGCCAACCGAATGGCACACGCGCATATTAATACCTTTTGGGATTTTGCTGTTTTTGTTTGCTCTGTTGTGCTCTGCGGAGACTATAGCCTCCTCATATATAGGTTGAAACGTTGAGTAAACTGTAAGTTTAGCTTTGTTCTGTCACCTCTTTTGCAATTGGATTAGAGTTTACCAGAGTTTCCACGGCAGGTCGTCCATGTACTCGTTCAAAGAGCGAATTGTGACCCCATTGCTTTCTTTCTGTTTTAAGACTTCTACGAGGGCAGAGGCCAACTCAAGGTTTGTAATCACGGGAACGTTGAATTCCACTGCCTTTCTCCGAATAATGTACCCGTCCGTCAAAACATCAGAGTAGCTTTTCTGCTTGTTCCCCATTGGCACGTTTATGACCAAATCTATCTTGTTCTCCTGAAGGTAATCAAGAATGTTCGGGTTCACGCTGGCCTCTTTAACTTTGTGCAGAACTGTTACGCTGTTTATTCCTGCCGCTTGCAGTGCGTCAGCCGTATGCTCAGTAGCGTAAATCTTGAAACCCATCTCCTCAAAAGACTTCGCTAAGGGCACAATTCTTCTTTTTGGTTCTTCACCGCCAACCGTGATGAGTACTGAACCGCCGCTGGGCGGAATCTTGAACTCCGCAGACTGCAACGCTTTCGAGAAAGCGTCAGCGAAGTTCTCGCCTAAACATGCTACTTCGCCTGTGCTAAGCATCTCAACGCCTAACACTGGATCCGCACCGCTTAAACGCATAAAACTGAACTGGGGCACTTTTACGCCCACGTGAGGGGTTGGCGGCAGCCCGCATGTTTTGAGTCCTTCGAATTTTTTGCCCAGCATCGCCAACGTTGCAAGCTCGATGAGGTTTATTCCGCGAGTTTTGCTCACGAAAGGCATCGATCTTGACGCCCGCAAGTTGCATTCGATAACGTAGACGACGCCTTCCTTTACGAGGTACTGAATGTTGTATGGCCCTTTGATTTTCAGGGCTTTCACGATTTTCCGAGTTACATCTTCAATTTTTCTCTGAACCTCGACAGACAGCGTATGAGGAGGAATACTCATGGTTGCGTCGCCGCTGTGAACACCAGCGTTCTCCACATGCTCCATTATGGAGCCGATCAAGCAGGTTTCACCGTCATAGACCCCATCCACCTCAACCTCTCTGGCTTTGTCTATAAACTTAGAGATCACCACTGGATGGTCACGAGAAACCTTAGCTGCCAAGTTGAGAAAATTTTCCAGCGCTGTCTCATCATACGCCACGCGCATTGCGGAGCCTGACAGCACATAGCTCGGGCGCACAATAACTGGGTAACCGATTTTCTCCGCGAACCTTTTAGCATCATTTATTGATGTGAGTTTACTCCAGCTTGGCTGAGGAATACCCAGCTGATCTAGGAGCGCGCTGAATTTTGATCTGTCTTCAGCCAAGTCTATGTCTTCCGCCGATGTGCCAAGTAACTTTACTCCAGAAGCTGCCAATTTCATGGCCAAGTTGTTTGGGATTTGGCCGCCGACGCTGGTTATGATGCCTAACGGGTTCTCTTTCTCATAGATGTCCAAGATTCTTTCAGTGGTCAGCTCTTCAAAGTACAGTTTGTCGGAGACATCGTAATCCGTTGAGACGGTTTCAGGGTTGTAGTTGACCATTATGGCTTCTTGAATGCCGTTTTTCTTCAAAGCCCAAATCGTGTTGACCCCGCACCAGTCGAATTCAACGCTTGAACCTATCCTGAAAACTCCAGCGCCCAACACTATTACTTTGCTCTTATCACTGCTCAGTTCTATGTCGTCCTCGTCTCCACCGTAAGTTAAGTAAAGGTAGTTGGTTTTGGCTGGCCATTCAGCCGCAAGCGTGTCTATCTGCTTGATTGCGGGAACGATGTTTGCGGTTTTCCTGAATTGTCTCACTTCAGGCTCGCCGGTGCCTGTGCAAACTGCTATCTGTTCATCAGAAAAGCCTATGCGCTTTGCTTCGCGTACAGTTTCCCGTGCTGTACTGTCTTTGAGCTGTAGCGCACGCAGTTTTTCTTCCATGCTGATGATGTTCTGGATTTTGTGCAGGAAGAACGGGTCAACACCGCTTAGGCGATAGATTTCTTCGATTGAAATGCCCATCTTCAAGGCTTTGACTATTTTGAAAAGTCTCTCGTCGGTTGGGTTCGCCAGCACATCTTTTATTCTTTCTTCTGGTTCGGGTTCCGAGTCTTCTGGGTTACAGACCAGTCCTAGCTTGCCAGTGTCCAGCATTCGCACTGCTTTCTGCAACGCCTCTTCTAGGCAACGGCCGATGGCCATTACTTCGCCGACTGAGCGCATCTGGGGGCCTATGTGGCGGTCTGCGTTCTTGAACTTCTGCAAGTCCCACCGTGGGATTTTGACTGTTATGTAGTCCAGGGCTGGTTCGAAGCAGGCTGTGGTGACTTCTGTGACTTTGTTTATCAGTTCTGGAAGAAGATAGCCTATTGTCAGTTTTGTGGCTATGTAGGCCAAGGGATAGCCTGTTACTTTGCTTGCGAGCGCAGAGCTTCTCGACATGCGCGAGTTGACTTCTATGACGCGGAATTCTTCTGATTTCGGGTGCAGAGCCCATTGAATGTTGCATTCGCCGACTATTCCTAAACTTCGGATGGTGTCTATTGACGAGGACCTGATGAGGTGGTATTCGCGGTTTGACAGTGTCTGCGAGGGCGCTACGACGATGGAGTCTCCTGTGTGAACGCCCATAGGGTCAAAGTTTTCCATGTTGCAGACGGTTAAGCAGTTATCCGCATAATCGCGCATGACTTCGTACTCGACTTCCTTCCAGTGGCCCACGTACTCTTCGACAAGCACTTGGGTTATCCTGCTTTGCGCCAAGGCGCGTGTGACTATCTCTTTTAGCTCCCGAGCGTTGTGGGCTACGCCTGCGCCCTTGCCGCCGAGGGTGTACGCCACTCGGACTATTACGGGATAGCCAATTTCGTTAGCAACTTCGAGAGCTTCCCGAACCGTTGTAGCAGACTTGCTTCTCAACGGTGGAACATTAGCTTTAATCATCGCTTGCCTGAAACGCTCTCTGTTTCCAGTATCCTCTATCGCTTCGATGGGTGTCCCCAGAACCTTCACGCCATATTTTTCCAAGATGCCTTTTTGGGCGAGTTCAACGCCGCAGTTTAGCGCCGTTTGCCCTCCAAACCCTAAGAGAATGCCGTCTGGCTTTTCTTTTTGGATAACTTTTTCTACGTATTCAGGTGTTACGGGGAGGAGATACACTTTTCCTGACAAGCGAGGGTCGGTTTGGATGGTGGCTATGTTCGGGTTTATCAGGACGGTTTCGACGCCCTCTTCCTTCAGGGCTTTGAGGCATTGGCTTCCAGAATAATCAAACTCGGCGGCTTCTCCGATTTTTATGGCTCCGCTTCCCAGCACCAGTACCTTGCGTATCCAATCGAACTTCGGCATTTTACGCAGCCTCCATCAACTTTGAAAACGTGTCAAACAGAAACTCGGTGTCGTAGGGTCCTGGCGAAGCCTCAGGATGCCACTGTACTGCAAAAACTGGTTTGCTCTTGTGCTTGATTCCTTCGATAGTTTTGTCGTTGGCGTTCATAAACCAGGCTTCTAAGGGCGTTTTCTTAAGAGAATCTATATCGACGGCGTAACCGTGATTCTGAGTGGTAATGTAGCAACGATTTGTCTTCAAGTCCAGAGCGGGTTGGTTTTGGGAGCGATGACCAAACTTCATCTTGTAAGTGTCTCCGCCCAAGGCAAGCGTCAGTATCTGGTTGCCTAGGCAGATACCCATCACTGGAACCTTTTCAGCAAGCTCTTTTACGCAGTCTATAGTCTCAGCACACTTTTTCGGGTCCCCGGGACCATTACTCACGACAACGCCGTTTGGTTTGTACTCCAAGATTTCTTTGGCTGAAAAATCGTAAGGCACTTTTACAACGTTGATTCCACGTTTCAGAAAATTCCGCAGAATACTGTTCTTAACTCCAGTGTCAATCAAAACGACCGTGTTCTTGCCCTCAACTTTGTAATGAGCTGGCTCTTTCACTGTCACTTCCTTTACTAAATCGGTCAGATTTGGGTCTATAATGCTTTTGGCTTCCTTCAAAAGGCTGTCAAGGTTGGGCTCTTCTCCAGTCTGGCACACTTGCAGAATCCCCAGCATGACGCCGTGGGTTCTAAGCTTCTTTGTGAGGCGTCTAGTGTCGATGCCATAGATTCCAGGAATGCCTTCATCCGACAACCACTTGTTCAATGTCCTTGTTGACGCCCAATGATACGGTTCCTCGCACAATTCATGAATAACGAGGCCCTGCACTTGAATGCGGTCTGACTCAAAGTAGAGCGGGATGCCGAAGTTAAGATCGTAGGGCGGAACGCCATAATTGCCCACGAGAGGGTAGGTTAAGGTTAGAATCTGTCCTTTATATGATGGATCGGTGAGGGCTTCTGGGTATCCGACCATGGAAGTTGAGAAAACTACTTCGCCTGAAGTCTTTCTTGATTCTCCAAAACCGTGACCGATGAAGAAAGTGCCATCTTCTAAGAGTAGAACCGCTTTCTTGTTTTTGCTGGGACTATGTTCGGTGACCAAAGCCCTATACTACCTACAAGTTTGAATTTTTAAATCTTGCGTTTTCGGCAGAATCGGAGAGAGAATAGGATTTGACTGTTGACTCCAACTTGCTTTCTGCATCATCGAGTTTCTGTTTCAGCTTGGACACCTTGGATTTTGAAAGTACTATGCGTTGCTTTCGAGTGGTCAGTGCTCTTTCAACTTCGGTTGGTGCTGGTCCGCCCTTAACTTTGTAAGTTTCAACTATCTTGAACGGATCAAACGATTCGGTTATGTCTTCTGCATTAACGACTAGTTTAATGCCAACGGCATCCTGAGCGACTTTTTGGAGCAGTTCGGGCGTTGCATCTAGGAACGTTTGCTTAGAGTCTATCAGTGACTTGACAAGTGAGCCGACTATTTTGTGGGCTGATCTGAAAGGAGCATTGTATTTTCGCACGAGCATGTTAGCTAACTCGGTTGCGGCTGAAAAACTCGTTAAGGCTTTGCTGGAAATGTCCGCTGACACTTTCAGGTTGGGAATAAGCTTGGCGAACATGTTTAAGGAGCTGTTGGTGACTTCGATGGCTTCCCAGAGTTTAGGCGTGATTTCTTGGAAATCGAGGTTGTAGGTTGACGGCAAACTCTTTAAGGCAGCGGCGGAAGCCACAAAGTCTCCCAGCACGTGGCTGGCTCTCGCGCGGATAACTTCCAACACTTCTGGATTCTTCTTTTGAGGCATGATGCTGCTGGTTGAAGTAAAGCCATCTGGAAGCTCTATCACCCCAAAATCTGGAGAACTCCAAACGATCAAATCCTCAGCCACCCGGCTTAAGTTCACGGCGATGATCGTGAGAGCCGCGGTGGTTTCGAGGATAAAGTCTCGGCTGCCCACAGCATCAATCGAATTTTCTACTATGCCACTGAAGCCTAAAAGTGCGGCAACTCTCTCGCGGTTTATCGGGAAACTCGTCGTCGCTAAAGCTCCCGCGCCCATCGGACAAAGATTAACTCTTTCATAGGTTTCTTGTAGTCTTTGCAGGTCTCGCTCTAACGCGTCGAAGTGCGAAAGGAGATAATGGGCGAAGGTCACTGGTTGCGCTGGCTGCAGGTGAGTGTATTCTAAAATAACAGTTTTCACGTGTTTCTCAGCCATTTCCGCTAGGCTTTCCTGCATCTGTACCACAGAAAGCATCAGGCTAAGCAGGTTTTTTCTCAGTTCCATGCGAATAGCTGTAGCAACCTGATCGTTTCTGCTCTTTGCAATGTGGAGGTTTCCACCCGTTTCCAACCCTACCTCCTTAAGTACCGCTTCTTCTACGGCCATGTGCACATCCTCAGAGGAAGGGTCTAATTTGATGTTTGCATGTTTGGTTAAGGCCTCAAGAAGCTTGGCGCCGTCGGACCACTTGATGATTTTTTGTTCCATCAGCATTATCACGTGGGCTTTGTTGATGTCGATCACAGCTTTTGACAGCTTAACGTCGTCTTTTATGGATGAAGTGAACTTGGCAACGTCTTTTCTCAATGATGATATTCGTCCTCCATGCAGTATCTTTGACATCACACGCTCTCCCGAGAGTTTATCCTGTGAATAAAGTGGTTAAGTCTGCTTGATGACCTCGGCTATTTTTTGTTTCTTAGCTTTTTGTTTTAGGACATTGTACATTTTTGTTTGCAGTCCCCACAGCTCGATGAAGCCTTTGGAGTATGACTGGTTGAAAGTGGTTTTGATGTTGTAGTTCACCAAGTTTTGATCGTAGAGCGACATCGACGAGGAGCGCCCGACAACTTGGATCCCACCTTTGTAGAGTTTTACTCGAACTTCTCCTTGCACGTTTTCCTGAGTCTTGTTGATGAAAGCCTCAAGATCATCCCTCAGCGGATCCATCCACAGGCCTGCATAAGCCAAAAAAGTCCATTGCACGTCGATCTGCTGCTTAAACAAGACCTCATGTCGTGTGAGAACCATTTTTTCCAAGTCCTTATGAGCTTCTAATAGAACGGTTGCGGCTGGGCATTCGTAGACTTCTCTGGATTTAATGCCCACCAAACGATCTTCTATGTGGTCTATACGGCCAACACCATGTTTCCCTGCCGTCTCATTCAACATTTCAATAAGCGCAAGAGGACTTAGATTTTCTCTGTTTACGGCAACTGGAACGCCTGCCTCAAATTTGACGGCCACATACTCAGGCGTGTTCGGCGCTTCTTCGGGCGAAACCGTCCACTCAAAAGCGTCTTCTGGAGGTTCTTGGTTAGCGTCTTCTAAGATCCCGCACTCGATCGATCTGCCCCAGACGTTTTGGTCTATGCTGTACTTCTTCGCTGCGGTGGAAATTGGAATTCCCTTTGCCTTTGCGTACACTATTTCTTCGTCTCTTGTCATGCCCCACTCTCTAACTGGAGCGATTATCTTTAGGTCTGGAGCTAAAGACCCAATTGTCACGTCGAAGCGCACTTGGTCGTTTCCTTTGCCTGTGCAGCCGTGAGCGCAGCCTGTCGCGTCTTCTTTTTCCGCGATTTCCACCATTTTTCCTACTATGAGCGGGCGAGATAAGCTGGTGCTTATGGGGTATTTCCCTTCGTAGAGGGCGTTGGCTTTTATGGCGGGAAAAATGTAGTTGGTGGCGAATTCTTCTTTGGCGTCAATCGAGTAGTGTTTTAAGACTCCGAGGCTTTTCGCTTTTCCCTCAACTTCTTTCAGGTTTTCTTGTTGGCCAACATCGACGGTTACGGTTATCACTTCTGCGTTGTATTTTTCTTGGAGCCACTTGATTAGCACGGATGTGTCTAGTCCGCCAGAGTATGCTAACACGATTTTTTCTGTTATTTTTTTGCTCCTCCATTTTTGAAATTGAATTGTTCCCCTTACCTAACGGGCGGTGTTTTTAAACTTTGCGACTTTTTTGTAACATGGTAAGCTTTAAATGTCCCAATTGATACATTTGTGCATCATGACAATAGCCCAAAATGTAAGAAGTTACTTGCGAAATAAGCCATACCTGCTGGAAGCATTGGAAAAGGGAATAGTCAACCTCAGTGAGTTATCTAGGCAAATCCAAGAAGAACTAAAAACAGACAACACAAGCGCCACAAAAGCCGCCTTGAGAAGATTTTCAGAAGAACTGCAGAGACACAAACAAAAACGAGAGGAAAAAGTTCTGCAACTTCTAAAACGAAGTGGAATAGCAGTTTACGATAGAAAATCCGTGACGATAACAACCAAGGAAATGAAAACAAAAAGCGGAATGAAAGTAGACTTGCTAGACAAATTCGTTTACCTGCTGGACAGAAACGATCTGCCGGAAAGAGTTAGTGCACTAGTCACACATGACAATTGCACCATGGTTGTCATCTATTCACCAGAAGAGTTAGAAGCGACGCCGGGAGTCGTTGCTTTCCTAGCGACGCTGTTGGCGGAGCAAAACATAAACATCATAGAATTCATCTCGTGCTGGACTGAGACAATTATCGTCGTGGAGAAAAAGGACAGCCTTAAAGCTTACGAGGTTCTGTCCAATATGGTAGGTTAACCACGATTAAGCATGCCTTGAGGAGAATTGCGCGCTTAAAATGGCGTGTTTAGAACCGAACTCGCGAAAAAACAACAACATTAATAATCGCAGTTTGATACTGTTTGCTGGTTTAGAGATGAAATTATGCCGCTCAACCAAGTGACCGTCAAAGCTCCTGCCACCACCGCTAACCTAGGCCCAGGTTTCGACGTTTTCGGCCTAGCCCTAGAACAGCCAAACGACAAAGTTGCAATAACTCCCATTTCTAAAAGTGTCAAAATAGAAGTTTCCGGACTCTCGGCTGAAACAATTCCCATAGTGCCTGAAAAAAACACGGCAGGCGTGGTTGCAAATCAGATACTAAAAGAGTTCTCGTTGAAAACGGGTGTCCAGATAAAAATTGAAAAGGGCATCTTGCCCGGCATGGGTTTGGGCAGTAGCGCAGCCTCAGCGGCAGCCGTAGCTTACGGTTTAAATTGCATGTTCAATCTTAAGCTGGATAACATACAGTTGATTCGGTTGGCTGCAAAAGGTGAAGTTGCCTCCGCTGGTTTCGAGCATGCGGATAATGTTTCAGCAGCCATATGCGGAGATTTCGTCATCGTCAAGTCTTATAATCCGCTAGAGGTAGTTAATCTGAAGTCTCCGCCAAACATGGAGGTATGCGTGGCCTTCCCTCATATAGCAACACCAGCCAACAAAACTGAAAAAGCCCGTTCAGTCGTGTCCAAGCTGGTTCCAATGGAAAAGCTGGTTCACAACGTTGGTAGGGCTGCAGCCATGGCCAGCGGCTTTGCCACAGGCGATGTGGACCTGATAGGAAAGTCAATGTTAGACGCGATTGTGGAGCCCGCAAGAGCTTTCTTAATTCCTGGTTATCAGCAAGTAAAAGAAAACGCATTGAAGGCTGGTGCATGCGGGGTTGCCATCAGCGGCGCTGGACCCGCCATGATAGCCATAGTTAACAAAAAGAAAGCTGACGCATCCAAGATTGCAAATGCTATGAAAGAAGGGTTTGAATCTGCTGGTCTCAACGCAACTGCTTTCGCCACAAGACCCGGCAGAGGAGTTCGCCTACTGGAGGTGGAATGATGACACATCAAGAATGCATCAACTGCGGAAGCAAATACGCCGTAGACGAAATCGCTTACTTCTGCAAAAAATGCGGAGACCTACTTGAAATTAAATACGATTACGGTGAACTGGCGAGAACGCTCAGGAAAAGCGAATGGAAAAAAGCGCCACTTTCTGTATGGCGATATAAAGATTTCATGCCTATCAACGATTTTTCAAAAATAGTCTCATTAAACGAGGGCGGAACAGGGCTTCATTCATGCCAACGCTTGGGAAAGCATCTGGGAGTCAGAAGACTCTACGTGAAAAATGAAGGCGAAAACCCAACAGGGTCTTTCAAGGACAGGGGCATGACGGTGGGAGTTACGAAAGCCGTGGAACTTGGCGTAAAATCCGTCATATGCGCATCAACGGGTAACACTTCTGCCTCTTTAGCCGCTTACGCCGCAAAGGCAGGATTGCAGTGCACCGTGTTGATACCGTCAGGCAAAATCGCGTATGGGAAGTTGGCGCAAGCCATGATCTACGGCGCGCAAGTCCTCCAAGTGCGCGGCAACTTTGATCAAGCCTTGAACGTGGTGCTGAAGCTTTCGGAAAAACACAGAAGCATCTATCTCCTCAACTCCATCAACCCTTTCAGGATAGAAGGGCAAAAATCCCTAGCCTACGAAGTATGCGACCAGCTGAATCAAGAAGTACCAGATAGGGTTGTTGTGCCGGTGGGCAACGCGGGAAACATAAGCGCCATATGGAAAGGCTTTACGGAATTTCACAAACTCGGCTTCATAAAGGAGCTTCCGAGAATGACTGGAATACAAGCGGTTGGAGCAGCACCCATAGCACAAGCGATCAAAAACGGAAGCGACAGAATTGTGCCCGTCGGCAAGCCTGAAACTGTTGCGACCGCCATTAGGATCGGGGCGCCGGTAAGTTGGAAAAAGGCTGTAAACGCTATACGCCAGTCGCATGGAACGGCTGAAACCGTAACTGACGCGGAGATTTTGGATTCACAGAAGATGCTTGCACGATTTGAAGGCCTCTTCGTGGAACCAGCTAGTGCCTCGTCAATCGCGGGTTTGAAGAAGCTTGTCGAAAACGGAGAAGTCGACAGCGACGAGTGTGTGGTGTGTGTTGCAACGGGTCATGGGCTTAAGGACCCAGACGTTGCTGTGCAAGTGAGTGAAAAACCTCTTGAAGTCGACGTTGAAATGGAAGCTATTGAACGTGCTTTGGGGGCTTAAAACTCTCATGGCAATGACTGTTTCTGGGGGATGATTATGAGGATAATTTTGATTGGCTACGGCGTTGTTGGTCAGAGTCTAACCAATATTCTCTTGCGCAGGCGTTCAGAGACCGTTAAGGATTATGGTTTCAACCCGAAGGTGGTCGCCATCGTCGACAGAGGCGGAGCCGCCATAAACCTCAAAGGCTTAAACTTGGAGAAAATGCTGGCGCTTAAGAAGCAAAAAGGTACGTTGGCGGCTGACCACGAATTCGGTCATCCAAAAATGTCGCCGTTGGATGTGATAGAGTCGGTTGAAGCTGAAGTGATTGTTGAAATAACTCCCACCAACGTGAAGAACGGAGAACCAGGCTTATCGCACATTAAAACTGCGTTCAAAACTGGCAAACACGTTGTCACCACCAACAAGGGTCCTCTTGCCTTAGCGCTTCCCGCTTTAACGGAGTTGGCTGACTATAATAAGGTGTATTTGCGGTTCAGCGGCACCGTGGGTGGTGGTACTCCAGTTTTGGAGTTGGCAAAAAAGTGCCTCTTAGGCGATAAGATAGTCGCCATACGCGGGATTTTGAACGGCACAACCAATTATATTCTCACGGAAATGGAAGAAAAACGCATAACTTTCCAGCAGGCGCTGGAGAAAGCCCAGAAACTTGGGTACGCTGAAACTGACCCTTCGATGGACGTCGATGGAATAGACCCGGCGTGTAAAGTGGTCATAATGGCAAATTGGATAATGAACAAAAAATTCACTTTAAAGGATGTGGATGTGCACGGCATCCGTGGCGTGACTCTTCAAGCGCTTGAGAAAGCAGCTAAAAGAGGAAACACGATTAAGCTTGTAGGGTCGGTAGATGACAGCCCCAAAGTCGCGCCTACGGAAATATCCAAGCATGACCCCTTATGCGTCAGCGGTGTCCTTAACGCGGTAACCTTCGTTTCAGAGTTCGCTGGAGAAGAAACCATTATAGGCAGAGGGGCAGGCGGAATGGAAACCGCCAGCGCAGTATTAAGGGACCTGTTAGATATAAAAAATAATTTGGCCAGTAAACTACTTACATAAAAGTAGGGAAAGTGCGAAAGTATGAAAAAGATAGTGATGAAGTTTGGGGGGACTTCCGTGGCTACAGGCGAAAACATCCGCCACGTAGCCAATTTGGTAGCGGACTGCGCCAAACAAGGCTACAGTGTTGTCGTTGTGGTTTCAGCTTTGGACGGCACAACCGACAAACTTTTCGAAGCTGCAGAAAAAGCGAAAAAAGGAAATGAAGAGTACATTCGAGAGTCTAAAAAAGAATTGTTTGAAAGACACCTAACCGCTGCGGCAAAAGCCATCGAGAACAAACGAATACGAAAAGAAGTAGAACAAATCACTGAGAAGACAATAGATGAACTTGAGAAGGTTCTCACAGGAATAAGTTACGTTGGTGAGCTAACACCAAAATCAAAAGATTACGTTTTATCATTCGGAGAACGATTATCCGCGCCCATAGTATGGGGCGCTCTCCGAGACTTGAAGCTTGAAACGCAGTTTTTCAGCGGAAAAGAAGCGGGAATAGTGACTGACTCGAACTTTGGAGAAGCCAGCCCGCTTATGAACGTAACCACGCACCAATTGAGAGAGAAAATCGGGCCATTGCTTGAAAAACAAATAATTCCAGTGGTGACGGGGTACATAGCAGCAACCCAAGACGGTGTCGTCACGACGCTTGGGCGCGGAGGATCAGACTACACGGCTACGCTTCTGGGTGCTGCCTTAGCCGCTGACGAAGTTTGGATATGGACCGATGTAGATGGGCTGATGACCGCTGACCCGAAGATAATTCCATCCGCAAAAATGCTACCTGAACTCTCTTACCAAGAGGCCGCAGAGATGGCCATCTTCGGAGCAAAAGCCATGCACCCAAGGGCATTAGAACCAATCATGAAAGAGAACATCCCCGCTAGAATAAGAAACGTGTTCAACCCTGAAAACCCAGGGACGCTAATATCAAATGAGCAGACAGCCAAGCGGGTAGACGTTGTGAAAGCAATAGCGTTGATCAGAGACGTAGCGATGATTAACGTTAGCGGCGCGGGAATGGTGGGCGCACCTGGAAGTTACGCGAAAATCTTCGAAGTGCTTGGCAAGAACAACATCAACATCATGATGATTTCGACGGCGGTTTCAGAAGCGAACATTTCGCTGGTGATTCGCAGAAACCTGTTGGGCAGGGCACTCAGCACGTTGGAAATAGCTTTTTTAGGCAGAGGTTTGGTCAGCGAGGTAACTGCCGAGGATGATGTTTGCGTGATTGCCGTCATGGGCGCCAATATGAAAGGCACATTGGGCGTAGCTTCGAGGTTATTCACTACCGTTGCTCGTGCGGGAGTAAACATCCGCATGATCGCGCAGGGCTCTTCGGAACTGAACATTTCCTTCGTGGTTAAGGAAAAGGACGGGGAAGCAACAGTGCGGGCGATTCACGAAGAATTCAAACTGGACAAAGCATAGTTCAGCGTCTATTGACTTCCAGATTTTTTGTGCAGTTCACTCAGTTTTAGAATAGTCTCCTTATAGACTTGAATGCCAGCCAAATATTCACTAATAAGAATGTGCTCGTCTTTTGTGTGATCCAAATGCGAATCGCCAGGTCCATATGTGACTATGGGTATGTTCGTGGCTCTGCCGAGGATGTTCATGTCGCCAGTTCCCGTTTTCCTCAGAAGCGTGGCAGGTTTGTTCATGACTTTTCTGATGGCGTAGGACAGGGCTCGCACAAGAAGCGAATTCTTGGCAACTTCGAAGGGTTCGTTTTGGTCCCATATTGTCACTTTTACTTGGACTTTTAGGTTGGCGGTTTGGTACTGCTTAATCACGCTTTCGATAACGTTGAAAACTTTGGCGACGGTGAGTTGGGGAGGAACCCGAATGTCAACGCGCATCTCGCATTCAGAAGGAACCTTAGAGGCCCCCTTTCCACCAGTCAGTTTGACTAGGCACGCGGTTACAGCGTGATATGGGCTTTCTTGCTCTTCCACCGGCGGATAGGCATTCTTGATTCGTTGCCAGAGTTCAAATGCTTTTTCTAGGGCGTTTTCGTAAAACCACGGCGTAGAAGAGTGACCAGTCTCCGTTTTGCAGGTTATTTTGAGGTGCAAGCTGCCCTTGTAGCCTATAGTTATGTTTTCGACCCCGCTGGGTTCCCCGAATATGGCGTAGTCAGCCTGGAGTCTCTGTTCTATTATGTGTTTGATGCCCTTGCTGGTGGCTTCTTCTTCGACAGCGCCGACAACCAGCACTCTAGCCTGAAGGGCTGACTCGCGGGCAAGCGTGGCTGCAGCAATAATCATGGCTGCTAGGGAGCCTTTTGCGTCAACGGCGCCTGCGCCGTATAGTTTGTTGTTTTCAACTCGCACTGGCAAGTTTCCCGCAATGGTATCCATGTGTCCGCACAAGAGAATGGTAGGTTCGCCCTTTCCGATTTCTCCAATAACGTTTCCAATGGCGTCCTTTCTTACCCGAAAACCTAACGTTTCCATTTCCTTGACGAGAAAGTTGGAGATGTCCTCTTCCTTGCCGGAGGGGCTGTAAATGCCCAGCAAGTCAGTTAGCAGGCGAATCGCTTGATCGCTCATTTTCTTCCTCTTCCAAAACGGCATCGAGAACAGAAACGACCTTATCGATTTGTTCTTTTTCGATGACTAACGGTGGCAGAAAACGCAGAACGTTTCTTCCCGCATCCAATATGAGGGCGCCTTTATCCATCGCTTTCAGTATTATGTTGAGCACGTCAAATCTAAACTCAACGCCCAACATTAAACCTAAACCGCGAACCTCCCTTATGATCTTGTGCTTGCTCTGGAGGTTCTCCAGTTGCCCTTTGAAATAAGCGCCCAAAGCGGCTGCTCTCTCCACAAGTTTTTCCTTCAGAAGCACCTCAATTGTGGCGCACGCGGCAGCACACACCAGCGGACTTCCGCTGAAAGTGGTTGAGTGGTCTCCCACTTTAAGCGAAGACATGACGTTCTCTTTGGCTATGGTTACGCCAATGGGCAAGCCGCCTGCCACTGGCTTCGCTAGGCACATCACGTCAGGAATGACACCCCAGTGCTCACACGCGAACAGTTTCCCAGTGCGTCCGAAACCAGTTTGAACCTCGTCAAAGATTAGGAGAATGTTCTTTTCGTCACAGATTTCCCTGAGTCCTTGAAGGAACCCGTCGGGTGGAATTCGTATTCCGCCTTCGCCGCGAATCGGTTCGACAAGGATGGCGGCGGTTTTGCTTGTTATGGCTTCTCTCATCTTTTCGAGGTTGTCAGGAGAAACGTGCTTGAACTCGGGAACCAAGGGCTGGAAGGGTTCACGATATTTCTTATCCCATGTTGCAGATAGGGCGCCCATGGTTTTTCCGTGAAACGCTCCCATCATAGCGATTATTTCAGGCTTGCCCGAGAATTTTCGAGCCAGTTTTATGGCGCACTCCACCGCTTCAGCGCCGCTGTTCGAAAGAAAAGCCTTGTTCAACCCTTTCGGAGTTATGCTCACGAGTTTTTGCAGGAATTCCGTGCGCATGTCGTTGTAGAAACCAGCGTGACAGGAGATCAGCCTTTCCGCCTGTTTTTGTATTGCTTCCACAACTTTGGGGTGAGAATGCCCAATTAGGGCGACGCCGTAGCTGCCCGTGCAGTCCACGTATTCTTTGCCATTTATATCCCAGACCAGCGCGCCTTTGCCCCGCGTTATCACCACTGGTCTTCTGGCAAAAACGTTCGCCATCAGCCTATTCTCAGTGTCAATTATCTCTTTTTCATTCACGGCTGATCACGGTACCGCACTCGTGTTTTAACGCGGAAGAAATGGGCAGTTTCTCAAGACCCGACGTGATTAAGACTTCGCCGACGCCTTGGTTGAGCGCCTCCAAAGCCGCGTGCACTTTGGTGCTCATGCCCTGCCCTATGCTCGCGAGCGCCTCTTTAACCTCAGACGCGCTTATTCTTGGAACCTCCTTGCCTTTCAGGACTAAACCTTGCACGTCTGTTAACAGAATTAAACAGTTTGCTTTGAGGGCGCCAGCGATGAAGGCAGCAGTTCTATCGCCATCCACGTTAAGCGGTTCAAACTCTTCACTCACCGCTATCGGCGTCACAACGGGCACATAACCCTGCTCAAGCAGAAACTGCAGTAAACCAGCGTTGACCTCGTTTATCTTTCCAGTGTAGCCGCCGTCGATCACTCTTTTTCTTCCTTTTTCGTCCACTGCGATTAGCTTCTTTTTTCGTTCCGCCTTCAAGAGTAGCCCGTCCAAACCAGACAACCCCACGGCTGGTATGCCTTGGCTTTGCAGCGCCAAAACTATTTGCTTGTTGATTTTTCCAGCCATAACCATGCTGTAAATCTCTATCGTGTCCTTGTCCGTGTAGCGGCTTCTGAAGCCTTCGGGCGAAACGATGAATTTCTGCTCCTTACCCAGTTTAGCGGCGATTTCAGTAACTTCGGCTCCTCCGCCGTGAACAAGAACCGCCTTATTCTCTGCGAGCAGCCCCTTCAAATCGGAGACAAGCTCTGAAGGAGCGCCTTCCTTGAGTATGCTTCCGCCCATTTTTACTACAAACAGCATAACAGGTCACATCGGATGGAAACCAGTGCTCTTAAGCCCAGTGCTCTCGTCTAAACCCATGACTATGTTCAGACATTGGACCCCCTGTCCTGATGCCCCTTTCACCATGTTGTCTAACGCCGAGAAAAGCACAAGTCTATTCGCGCGAGGGTCCAACTCGAAGCCTATGTCGCAGAAGTTAGTGCCCATGGTAACTTTGGGGTCAGGCAACTGGTACGGTCCTTTCTGGTACTTAACAAAGCGTATGAAAGGCTCGCTTTCATACTGCCCGCGAAGCGTCTTCCAAACATCCTTGCTTGTTAACAGGTTTTTGGGAAAAACATGAATGGTCGCGAGGATACCTCTGACCATGTTGACGGCGTGCGGCGTAAACGAGACCGTTACCGATTCATCTGTTAAGCTATTGAGTTCCTGTTCGATTTCCGCGATGTGTCTGTGCCCTATAACCTTGTAAGGGCGCACTCCGCTGAACCGTTCAGGATGATGCGAAGCAATGGACGGCTTGCTGCCCGCGCCCGAAGAGCCAATTTTCACGTCCACAACTATCCTGTTCTTCTCGACAAGATCCGCCTTTATCACTGGTGCCAAGGCGAGAACCGTGGCTGTTGCCATACACCCAGGACAAGCCACCAAATGCGCGCCCTTTATCTCTTGCCGATGAAATTCAGGCAAGCCGTACGCCGCGTCTTTCAGCAGTTCTGGATGGGCATGTTTCCAACCATACCACTTCTCATAATCATCAGGGTTTTTAAGGCGAAAATCCGCGCTCATATCAATCACTTTTAACCCAGCGTCGAGAAGTTTTGGAACTAGGTTCACTGAGCCTCCATGGGGGGTCGCCGTGAACACCAAGTCACAGTTCTTTTTAAGTTCGGCAAGTTCCAAGGGCACAAATTTTAGCTGTGTAAGCCCCCGGAGGTTTGGGTGCACGTTGAAGACGTATTCCCCGACGCTTTGGCGAGAAGTAACCATCGTGACCTTTACGTGCGGATGCAGAAGTAGCAGGCGCAGGAGTTCTCCGCCGACGTAGCCTGAACCGCCAACTATTCCTACTTTCAACATTTTTCACCTCATGATGGCAAGGATCAAATAAGGCTTTGGGCGCATTTTATGAGGGGAATTGCTACATTAATTCCAGCGATTAGCCGTGTCTGCTCCCAGAATTCGGGGCAAGAATTTGCCTCGTGGAAGACTATGGCGTGCTTGTTTTTTTCTACGCTCTCTTCGATGACGCCTTTGATTTTTACATAAGGCTCTGTGCTCATGTAGTCTTGGAAGGCAGCTTCTAACTTGCTGTTCCAACTTGGAAAATCCCGCAGTCGGGTTTCATCCGCTTTGACCTTTTTCACAGTCTCAAACGCCACTGCTGCTTTATCGAGTTCTGATTTGAGGTGTTCGTCGTCCACGATTTTGTTTTTGCCCACGTCAATCATTGCGTCTAAGGCGAACACCCAAGCCTCATGCTCTTTGCCGAGGGCTTTGCCGCATTTCACTACCAGCTCTCTAATGTGCAAAGGGAGCTTAGCGTCAAAAACCAGATTGCCCAGATAGGTGTTCGTCCTGAAGTCTTTATATCCGCCCCGCGCTAAAGCTACGGGATGACAGACGGGTGCTTTTCCTTTTTCTTTGAAAACTATTATTCTTAAATCGTAGAACCACTTTTGGATGAATTCTTGTGCAACGATACCTACGGGATTTATTATTGACGGCTTTGTTTCTCGGATGTTGGCGACGAGTTCTTCGCGGTTTTTGGAGAGTATGATCATGTTTCCATGAGTGCCGGCGTCTGGTTTTATCACGATTCCTTCATTGAAGGCTATTTCATCCTGCAGCAAGTCTGCAATGTCTTCCTCGTTGTGAATTCTCTTTCCATCTCTCGTAGTATCATAGGAGTCGCAGGGAATGTAAACCGTTTTTGGGATTGGAATTCCAACGGCCCAAAAGTGGAGCAAAGTTCTCAGTTTGCTGTAGCATTCGAATTCTATTGAAGAGGGGTTTATGACCCTTTTGCCCAACATTTCCATGGCATGCGCCGCGAAGAGTCTTCGGTTTTTGCTCTGCGCTCGATTCAGTACCACGGCCACGTCTTTGACAACGCTGGAGTAGTCTTTTCCTTTGCTTTTGATGCTGTATCCGTTTTTGTGTATGGAGAGGGCGATTTTGCGAAATGGGATGTACGTTAAGTTTACGCCTAACTCTTCTGCGGTGAGTTTTATGCCCATTTCATCATTTTCTGATCGTTCATAAAGAAGGGCTATGCTCATTGGTCCTTTGCTTCCTATAGAAAATGGTGGGTTTGGGTTTTGGTAGCCTGTTCAGATTCGTGCTTGGTGAATACTGTTTATTCGCCCCAGTCTTCTCCTTCAATTGTTAGTTCTTGAAGGTCCACGCATCCGCCATTTACCTGTTTTACTTCGAGTTCGAGTCCGCAGCCCGGGCAGCTTAGGATTTCTCCTTGCACTGCATCTGCTGGAACGTCGAGTTCAGCGTCACAGTCAGGGCATTTAGCTTTGGTTATTGTCTTCACCTCTTGTTTTACACTTGCTTGCTCGATCATTTGCTACCACGTTTCGCATGGTCGGAAATGTCTCTCACATTAATTTGACTTTCTTTTAAACATTGCGACTTATTTGTAACACATTAGACTCTTAATGTTCTAATTGGCACAAAACGCCATGCTTAGCTTCTCTGAGAATTTTCCGAAAACAGCACGATTGGGCATGGCTGCCAACGGAATTCGCATTAATCATCCGTGATGAACCACAGAAAACGTTAAATTTTTCCGCAACCAAGAACAAACGGGACAGAAAGATGGACGACACAGACAAGGAGATAATCCGCCTCCTAAAGGAGGATGGAAGAGCTGGCTACAGCGACATAGGAAAGAAAATCGCCTTATCCGAAGGCGCAGTGCGAAAAAGAATCAAGGCGCTTGCCGATTCAGGGGTGATAAGAAAGTTCACGGTCAAAATCGGCGTTGCCGAAGGCGCTGAAGCTATTACGTTGCTTGCGACTAACCCTTCTCTTCCAACTCAAGAGGTCTCTAAGCGAATACAGGAGATTCCGAGCGTGGAGACCGTTTACGAAGTCACGGGTGAGTATGACATTGTCGCGGTCATCAGCGGGATGAGCGTGGCAGAGGTCAACGAGTGCATAGAGAAAATTCGCCGCGTAGACGGGATAATGAAAACCAACACCATGATCGTACTACGCAGCTGGTAAGCCCCTGCCGGGCACTAGTTATTTCTCGGTTTTGCGGACTGTTTCCTGCGTTTCGTGAAGTAGACCAGCAAACCC
>Ga0315282_10006582_pt1 | contig 19393 bp, 21 predicted proteins | sample YL17G07_20_MG_FD_203693 | JGI IMG/M metagenome (GOLD analysis project Ga0315282, IMG submission 203693) | Sediment microbial communities from Yellowstone Lake, YNP, Wyoming, USA - YL17G07_20 | ecosystem: Environmental > Aquatic > Freshwater > Lake > Sediment | place: USA: Wyoming | collected... | reverse complement strand
TCGCGGTGACGGTGACCGGCACCGAGCGGATCGGCTTGAGCCCGCCGCTCAGCGTCACGGTGGTCTCCTGGGTCCGGTCCTCGGCCGTCCCCGTCTGCTTGGAAAAGGCCTGCAGACTCACATAGTTGTCCACGGCCTGGATCAACGAAGATTGCGGGCCAAACAACGCTTCGTGGTGCGCCGAGGCCATCCCGGGGATGAGAAAACCGGCGATAACCGCCAACCGCCGAGCCCATGCGCTTTTCAGGAATGAAACATCAAACATCCTCATTACCTCCTTTGTTTTTTTCCGGAATCGAAAGCCCAATAGCACGATTTATAAAATCGTAACACGATTTTAAGGTGGTGTCAAGAAAAAAAGAACCGACAGGGAAAAAATTTTTAAAGAATGAAATTTGCTCTTTCTCGCAGCGCCCGCCGTTGACAGTCGCGCCGGCTTGGCTTAATTTAGGAGACGAGAATTTTTGAAATCAGGAGGATGGGTTATGTCGGATTGCATTTTTTGCAAGATCGCGGCCAAAGAGATCCCCGCGGAGCTGGCGTATGAGGACGAGAAGGCGGTGGCGTTCAAGGACTTACACCCGATTGCGCCCCAGCATTATCTGGTGGTGCCCAAGGAACACATTCCGGGCGGGAACGACGTGAATGACTCCAACTGCGCTCTGGTCGGGCACCTTCTGGACGTGGCCGCGCGGGTGGCGAAAAAGGCCGGTTTCGCCGAGAGCGGCTACCGCGTCATCATCAACACCAACGCCGACGCCGGCCAGGAGATCTTCCACCTCCACCTCCACCTGCTCGGCGGCAAGCGGCTCGGCCCGATGCTCTCGCGATAGAAAAAGGCATGAGGCATGAGGCTTGAGACCTGAGGCCGAAGACCTGAAACCAGATGCTGCGGAGGAACGGATCTTCTTAAATAGCCTCCAGCCTCATGCCTCAAGCCTCAAGCCTTTCGTCAAGAGGCACGATCGCGGTCGGCAATCGAACGGATGATCTTGGCCGGGACCCCGGCCGCCAGCACGTGATCGGGCAGGTCCTTGGTCACCACGCTCCCCGCGGCCACCACCGTGTGCGAGCCAATTGTAACCCCCGCTACAATCGTGGCCCCGGCCCCGACCCAGACGTAGTCGCCGAGGCTGACCGGCTTGATCCGCATCGGCTCGGCGTTGCTGAGGTCATGCAAATCTGAATCGAGCACGGTCACGTTCCAGGCGAGCAGGGTTTTCCGGCCCAGGGTGATCCGCTCGCGGGCCGTAAGCACGCAGCCGTTGAACATGCAGTCCGGCCCGATCTCGATCCTCGCGTTTTCAAAAGTGGTCAAGACGTTGGTGCGGTACTTGGAGCGGAACCACGCCCGCTCGCCGATGGTGATGACCGAGCCGGGCGCGGTGTCGAGCAGCAGCACCTGGGGTCCGCACTCGACCCCGGACCCGGGCGCGAAGATCACCCGGCCCGCGCCCTGGTAGCAGAGGCAGCGCGCCCAGACGTCGCAACTCGGCGCGATGTCAACCCGGCCGGCCAGGCCGCGCTTGAGCCGCCACAGCCGCGCCCGATTCGACCAGTACAGCGCGCGCAGAAACCAGAGATCGCGGTTGAAAAAGTTGTTTGAAGCCATGTGCGCCTCATGCTAGCATAATTCCTGCCCGGAGCCGAGCCTGATGCGTCAGATCGAGCCAATCCCCTGCGAGTGTTGCGGGTGCCCCCACCCGCAGGTCTGGAGCAGTGAATGATGCGCCAGCTCGAGCTAACCCTCGTCCCTCGCCCGCATCCGGCGCTCTTCCCCTCCACCCGCTACCAGGGAAGCAAGCGGAAGCTGCTGCCCTGGATCGCCTCGCTTCTCCGCGACCTCGAATTCGATTCCGCGCTCGACGCCATGTCCGGCACCACGGCGGTGGCCTACCTCTTCAAGCAAATGGGCAAGCAGGTCACGGCCAATGATCGCCTCTACGCCAACGCCGAGATCGCGCTGGCCCTGATTGAAAACCCCGGGGGGCGGCTCAAGGATGCGGACCTCGATCAGGCCGTGCAGCGCCGGCCGGGCATTCTTTATGATCGCTTCATCGAAAAAACATTTTCCGGTATTTATTTCACCGACGAGGAGAACCGCTGGCTGGACGTGGTCGCGCAAAATATCTCGCGACTAAGAAACCCCTATCGCCGGGCCTTGCTCCGCTTCGCCCTGTTTCAGGCCTGCCTGGCCAAGCGGCCGTATAACCTTTTCCACCGCAAGAACCTGGAGCTGCGGCTGCGCGAGGTCAAGCGCGGGTTCGGCAACAAGGCCGCCTGGGACCGGCCTTTTCCCGAGCACTTCCGCCGCTACGCCCAGGAAGCCAACGCCGCGGTGTTTGATAACGGCCGGGAAAACCGCGCGCTCTGCGGTGATGCGCTGCTGGCGCCGGGTCGGTTTGACCTGGTTTATCTGGATCCGCCTTATCTGCGCCGCGACGGCGCCGGCGCCGACTATCTTGGCTTCTACCATTTTCTGGAAGGCTTGTGCGACTACTCGCGCTGGCCCGAGCGCCTGGACCGCCAAACCCCGCACCTCCGACTCAAGCCAGGTCCTGATCCCTGGCTGGCCGCAGATTCGACGCTCCAGGCGTTCCGCCATTTGATCGAGCGGTTTCAAGAGAGCATCCTGGTCATCTCCTACCGGAGCGACGGGATTCCGGGCGAGGAAGAGATTTCGGCGATGCTCCGAAGCGCGGGCAAGCGGGTCCAGGTCTTCCGCGCTTCACCGCGGCCTTACGCGCTGAGCCGGAACCGAGCGTCGCAGGAATTGTTGTTTATAGCGAGGTGAGAAGCATGAATGGTTCCTTGACCGATGTAACGGGGATCAAGGTCGGGCACGCGAGCGACTTCGAGCACGGCACCGGCGTCACGGTGGTGATCGCCGAGGCCGGCGCGGTGGGCGGGGTGGACGTGGCCGGCACGGCGACCGGCTCGCGCGAGTTGCTCACTCTGGACCCGCAGCACTCGGCCAGAGTCATCCACGGTTTGTGCCTGGCCGGAGGCTCGGCTTTTGGGTTGGCCGCGGCGGACGGAGTGATGAAGTATCTGGAGGAGCGCGGGATCGGATACCAGACTTCTGTGGCCCGGGTGCCCATCGTGCCGGCCGCGATCATCTTCGACCTCGGGTTCAAGGATCACCGGGTGCGGCCGGATGCGGCCATGGGTTATCGGGCCTGCGAGAACGCGAGTGCGGGGCCGGTGGAAGAGGGCAGCGTGGGAGTTGGCACGGGCGCGACTGTGGGGAAGTTGCTCGGTCCGGCTTTGGCCATGAAGTCGGGGGTAGGCTCGGCCAGCCGGGTGGCGGGCAGCGGCGTGGTGGTGGCCGCGTTGGCCGTGGTGAATAATTTCGGCGACGTGCTGGACCGGAAGACGGGGAAGATCATGGCCGGGTGCCGCGATCCGAAGAGCGGGCAATTCCTGGACGTGGCCCGCCGTCTGGCGGAAATCAAGGAACTGCCCGAGGCCTTGATCCAGCGGGGCACCAACCTGGTGGTAGTGGCGACCGACGCGCAGTTAAGCAAGCCGCAGGCGTCCAAAGTAGCGCGCATGGCTACGGCCGGGATGGATCGGACCTTGTCGCCGGCCCATGCCACCTTTGACGGCGACGTAACCTTTTGCCTGTCCACCGGAGCCAAGCCCGGCGAGGTCAACCAGATCGGGGTGCTGGCCGCGGAGGCGGTGGCCGAGGCGATCAACCGCGCGGTCGAGAAAGCGGATGGCCTGGGCGAGTTGCCGGCGCTCAAGGATTTTAGATTTTAGATTTTTGATTTTGGATTAGCCATCAGGCCTATTCGAAACTGCAAGCGGCCGGTTGCTTCTCTTCAATCCAAAATCCAAAATCTAAAATCAAAAATATGATATAGTCTGTCCCATGAAACTGATCAGCTTTCAGCAAAAATTGTCCCTGCCCGCGGCCATCGCCGTGACGGTGGGCGCGGTGATCGGGGTCGGGATTTTCGTGATCGTGGGCCCGATCGGCGCCAAGACCGGCGGCTTCATGCCGCTGGCTTTTGTCCTGGCGGCGCTCCCGGCCATTTTCGGCACCCTGGCCTCGATCGCGCTCGGGGGCACCATCCCCGCGGACGGGGGCGGCTATTTTTACAGCAAGTCGCTGCTCGGGCCGAAAATGGGCGTGCTCACGAGCTGCCTGGTCATGATCGGGGCCATGGGCGCGGCCGGCACGGTGGCCATCGGGATTGCCGACTACATCCGGATTTATTTCCCCGATCTCTCGCGGCCCGGGCTGGCCGTGCTGATGGTGGTGGGCACGGCCGCGGTCAATTACCTGGGCGTGATGGCCAGCTCGTGGTTCCAGATCTTCATGGTCGTTCAACTGGTCACGGGAATGGGCGGCTTCATTATCGCCGGGCTTCTCCTGGGCCGGGCGCCGACCCTCGCGGCCGGCCTGCCCGCCGGCCCCGGCGGCATGGCCTTCGGCACCATCCTGGCCGTGCTCTGCTACACCGGCTTCAACATTATCGGCGAGCTGGGCGACGAGATCGAGAACCCGCGCCGCAATATCCCCATCACCATCGCCCTGGGCCTGGGCATTGTCGTCTTCCTCTACGTGGGCACCGGCTGGGTGGTCTCGGGGAATCTAAGTCTGGCCGAGATGCAAACCTCGCCGGTGGCCCTGGTCGCCGCGGCGCTCAAGTTTTTGCCGCGCTGGACCATGCACTACCTTAACCTGGCCGCCTTCTTCGCCGGGATCACCTCGATCAACGCCGTGTTCCTGGCCGTGCCCCGCGAGCTAGTGGCGCTGACCGAGGACGGGCTCCTGCCCAAGTGGATGCTGCGCTTCAACCCCAAACGCCAGACCTTTACGGTGGCTTTGACCTTGGTCACCCTGGCCGGCGCGCTGATGGTGCTCACCAACTACAACCCGGACTTCTTCGGCATGTTCTGCGTGGCCGGACTCATGCTGGCGAACGCCATCCTCTCGGTGGGCGCGTTCCGGCTCTTCACGCTTTTCCCGGACAAAGTGAAAAGCGCGGTCTTCCCCATCCGCAAGGCCTGGCTCTACCCCTGCGCCGCGATCTCAGCCGTGCTCTCGTTCGCGGTGGGCGGCTTCGCGGTATTTATCCTGGTCAAGGAATTCCTGCTGAAAGCAATTTTAGGTTAGGAACGCCCATGCTGGTCGAAAGCCGCGCGCCCAATCGCATTCTGGACTTTGGAGGCTGGACCGACACCCACTTTGCCGGCCAGGGCCGGGTGGTGAACCTGGCCATTAGCCTGTTCGCCCACGTCACCATCAAGACCCGGACCGAGCCGGGGGTAACTATCCATGTCCTGGATTACGGCGACCGGATCGAGGTGGCGGACCCGGTGCGGGAGAGCTACGGCACCAAGCACGACCTTTTGCTGGCCGCGCTCAAGCGGATGGAGGTTCACTCGGGGCTGGACGTTTACATCACCGCGGACGTTCCGCCCGGTTGCGGCACCGGCTCGTCCGCGGCCATCACCGTGGCCTTGCTCAAGGCGGCGGCGGTGATCGCGGGCCGGTCGCTGGTGCCGCACGAGCTCGCGCGGCTGGCCCATGCGATCGAGACCGAGGACTTGCATCACGAGAGCGGGATCCAGGACCAGATCGCCTCGGCCTACGGCGGGCTGAATTACATTGACATGTACGATTACCCGTTCGCCCGGGTCTCGCCGATCCCGATCTCGTCGCACATCCGGCGCTCGCTCGAGAGCCGGCTGCTCCTGGTCTATGAGGGGGCCGGGCACTTAAGCTCGGACGTGCACCGCGCGGTGATCGAGAGTTTGAGCCGGACGGGCAGCGGCGTGCCCGAGGCGCTCGCCGGCCTGGCCCAATGCGCGGACCAGGCCAAGGACGCGCTGATGCGGCAGGACTTGGAGGAGTTGGCCCAGGTGATGGACGAGAACAACCGCTTGCAGAAGGCGCTCCACCCCGGCATCACCACGCCCAGGCTGGAGAAGATCGAGGCGCTGGCTCGAAAGAACGGGGCGGTGGGGGCGATGATCAACGGCGCCGGGGGCGGAGGCTCGATCACCCTGCTCTGCCGGCCGGGACAGCGCTCGGTGGTGGCCCAGGCCCTGCACCGGGAAGGCTTCCGCATCCTGCCCTTCGTCATCTGGTCCGAGCCGGCCGCGGCCTGGGTGGCAGGATAAGAGAAAGACGGAATTCACGCCAAGTCGCAAAGACGCTAAGCGAAGGATCAGAGAGGAAATTATACCCTTCAGGGCGCGCGCTCAATCCTGAAAGAGGAATATGGAATAGCCGATTTTAGTGATGGGCGCGCGTTTCTGAAAAGCCGTGGTGATGGGCAAGGGGATTTCCGCCCAGGGGTCGGTGTAGAGGACCGGATAGGGAAAGCCCATCAGGTAAGCGGCGCTGATCGCGGTCAAGCCGGAAGGGTTGGGCGTTTGCAAGAGATCATAATGGATGCCGTAAACCGCGGGATCCACGTGGCCGAAGTAAGCGAGGTTGATCATGCCCACGTGATGTTTTTGCATGTATTCGGCCAAGCCGGGCAAATCCTGGCCCCAGTCCAGGTTGGAATCCAATAATATCTTATAACCGCGGTCCGGCCCGCCCGCCAGCTCATTAAAATAGGCCAAATAGTGCGGATACATGCGAAGCGTGCCCAGGAGCAGCCAAAGTCCCAAGCCAGCAAGCGCCGGAATCCTCCATCGGCCGCGGCCGGATGGTGAACCCAGAGTCCCTAAGCGACCCATTAAAACATACGCCAGGGGAAAAAGGGGAAGCAGGTAGCGGATTCCGAGTTGAAGCTCACTGGGCAGGGTAAGACCGAGGTATACAAAAATGATTACCACCAGCAGGCCGATTTCATCGGGCAGGAATCGCCGCTTCGGTCGGGGCGCCGGCCCGGGCAGGAAGAGCGCGGCCAGAAAGCCGAGCCAGATCGGGACCGGGGTTTTCACGGCCAGGGCGATGGGGAAGTAATACCACTTCTTGCCCTGATACCAGTGGCCGAGCAAATAATTGGGCATGGGGCTGTGCTCGGAATCGCTCAGTTGGGCATCGAGCCCGGCCAGGTAATCGGGAGGCAAGGGAATTCTCGTGAAATAGCTTTGCCCGGCCTGAAACAATTGGGAGCGAAAGCGCATTGCGGCAAAGGCGGAGGGGTCCCATTGCCAGCGATAGCCAGCGAGGAGGGTGGCCCAGGCGATCAGCAGGATGGTCGCCAGCACCATTCCGAGACGCGGGTAAGAGCAAGGGGACGGCGGCGGCGGATTCCGTCTTTGCCGCCATTTAATGGCCAGGGGCAGGAGCAAGAAGAGCGGGACGAGGAAGAGCGCCGTGAATTTGGAGAGCTGGGCCAGACCCAGGAGAAGCCCGGCCAGGGCGGCACGAGGGAGGGTCACCCGCTGCTATAAATGCAGGCCGGCCCAGACCGCGGCGCAAAAGAAAAGGCTCGCGCCCACGTCCACGGTGGCCAGGCCGGAATGAGCCAGAAAGTTGGGGCACAGGCAGAAGCAAAACAAGCTGATGAGTGCGCCGGCCGGTCCGTATAGCCGGCGCGACCAGGACCAATGAGCAGGCCCAGGAGCACGGCCAAAATGACAATGGGAATGCGCCCCCAGAAAAATAGGTCCGCGTATCTTGCCTGGTTGCGCCTCATGAAGGTGGTGCCGTATCGCCAAGGCCGCAAGTCGGTCGGGTATTGAAAAATACTGGGTTCGTAAGCGGGCTTGAGGATGAGCCAGGGCAGGGCCGCGATCATCTTGATGAGCGGGGGGTTTTTGGAATAGAGGGAAAAGTCGCCGGTCTTCAGGTAATAATAGCCGGCCGGCAGGTGGGCGAACTCGTCCACGGTGGGGCTTTCCTGGCGCAAGCTGCCCAAGGCCAGGCCGAAGAAAAGCGCGAGCAAGCCCGCCGCCGCGACCGTTTCCTGCCAGGGCCTCACGGTTCCATTGTAGCAGAGAGCAGCTCTACGGAGAAAGCCCGACACGCGCGTTGACAGGAACGAGCAATGGGCTAGAATTTTACTCAGCATGGCCGAACCGGACTCATGGGATCATCGGGGAAGAATCTTTCTCGATAAGGAAGGCCGGTGGTTCCACGAAGGGGTGGAGATCACCCACTCGCGCACCCTCGAGCTCTTCAGCCGGAGCGTGTGCCCCGACCCGGCCGGCGGCTATCGGCTCCAGATCGGCCGCGAGCAGGCGCGGATCGAAGTCGAAGACACGCCCTGCATGGTACGGGAGGTCACTTTCCGCGGCTCCCGGGTGGAGCTGAAATTAAACGACGGAAGCCGGGAAACCCTGGACCCGACCACCTTGCGGATCGGCGCGGTCAATGTCCTCTATTGCAACGTCAAGCGCGAAAAACTTCCGGCGCGGTTCCTGCGGCCGGCTTACTATCAACTGACCAGCCGGATGGAGCAGGACCAGGACGGCTATTTTCTTCAGGTGGACGGCCAGAAGCATTACCTGCGGGACCAAGGGACCGAGGCCGCCCTGCCGCGGAGCTCGCCATGAACCGCTCCGAGCGCTCGGCGTCGGCTCACCGGCCGCCGCGGCTGTTCGTCCGGGCCGGCCGCCTTCACCCGGACTCCGATCCGCCCCGGGTTAACCTCGATCAGGACGCAATCCATTATCTGCGCCACGTCTTGCGCCTGGGCCAAGGCGCCAAGCTCCTTCTCTTCGACGGTTCGGGCCAAGAATATCTGGCGGAAGTGACTGAATCGCGTCCCACCCGGGTGGAGCTGAAAATTCTTTCGACCACCCGGCCGGAGGTGGAATCGCCGTTGCGGATCACCCTGGCCCAGGCCCTGCTCAAGGGCAATGCGTTTGATCGCGTGCTGACCGATGCCACCGAGTTGGGCGTCCACGCGATCGTCCCGATCCTCTCCGCTCGCACCGTGCCTCAAAGCAAAGGCCGCGAGGCCGAGGCAAAGGTACAGCGGTGGGAGAAGATCCTGGAAGCGGCCGCGGCCCAGTCCGGCCGGGTGTTGGTGCCGCGGATCGAATATCCGATGCTGCTTGCGGACTTTCTTTCGCGGCGGAACGAAGGGCTCAAGCTGGTGCTTTGGGAGAGCGGGCCCCAAGCTAAGGGCCTGCCGGAGGACGCGAGCGCGGAGGCGACCCTTCTGGTCGGGCCGGAGGGTGGCTTCCAAGAGGACGAAGTTCAGGCGGCGCAGGCCCAGGGGTTCCGGGTCTGGAGCCTGGGGCCTCGGATCCTGCGCGCGGATACCGCCGGCCCGGCGGCGCTGGCCATCCTGCAAGATCGCTTCGGCGACGGCCGGAGGGCTTAGCTTTTAACTTGGCTTAATTCGGGAACCTCGCCGGGCCAGATTGCATCCAAACCGTAGCTTCCCTTGCAAGGGAAGTTGGGTTATACTTCCCGGCAGGAAGGAGCCGGCCATGCCATTCTGTCCCCAGTGCGGCTATGAATACGAGGAAAAGGTCAAGGTTTGCCCGGATTGCGAAGTGAAGCTGGTGGACCAGCTTTTGGAGGAGCACTTCGACGGGGAGATGATCGAGGTCTTTCGTTCCTTTTCCCCGGCCGAGGCCGGCATGGTCAAAGAGCTCCTTTACGGCGAGGGGATCTTCTCGGCGCTGAGCAACGAGCTCGGCTCGGGCATGTGGGGCTCGGCGCCCGGCGAGGCCGGTGAGGTGCGCGTTTACACCTCCAACAAGGACGAAGCCCGGGCCCGGGAGCTGATCGTGGCCTACCTGGAAGACAACCCCCTGGCCGAAAGCGATGAGCATGTGATCTGCGACCACTGCGGAGCCGAAGTGGACCCCGGCGAAGAAGCCTGCCCTAACTGCGACGAGCCCTTCGAAAAAAAGCGGTAGCCTGACGCGCAGCACTTAGATCTTCTCCCCTCCTCTTTTTTCATCCTTTCCCGCCCGTGGACCGAGCGGGTTCGGCCGCCAAATTTTTAAGCTGCTCTGTCAATCCGTTGACCATTTCCCCGGCCGTCTCTCGGCAGTCTTTTATCCGGGTTGAGGAGCGCTTGTTTTCAGCTAAGCTCGCATCCGGCTTCGAAGGCGCGGGTTTGGCATCGGGTTTGCTCTCTTCTTGCCGGAGCACCGTGAATGGAACCTCGCATTCTGTTAGTCGAAGATGAGGTCGGCCAAAGAGAGGCTCTGGCCCGCTCCTTGAAGCGGGAAGGCTACCGCGTCCGCGCCGCGGCGGACGGCGAGCGGGCGCTCGAGGCCCTGGCCCAGGCCCCGTATGACCTGGTGCTGACCGACCTGCGCCTGCCCGGGCTGGACGGCCTCCAGGTCCTGCGCGCGGCCAAAGAGGCCAACCCGGAAACCGCGGTGGTGCTGCTGACCGGATTTCCGGGAGTGGAAAGCTCGCTCGTAGCGGTGCGCCTGGGCGCCAGCGAATACCTGGTCAAGCCGGTGGACCTGGAGCGGCTCAGCGACGTGGTGCGGCGGGTGCTGGTCACCCGCGCCCGCCGGCCGCGGCCCCGGCCCGAAGACCTCGAACGCTTCCGCCGCCAGTGGCCGTATCTGGTGGGCGAGAGCCCGGCCATGCTCCGGGTCTTCGAGATGATCGAGCGCGTGGCGCCGACCCTGAGCACGGTCCTGATCACCGGCGAGACCGGCACCGGCAAGGAGCTGATCGCCCGCGCCCTCCATGAGCAAAGCCCGCGGCGCTCGCAGCCGCTGGTGACCGTGAACTGCGGGGCCATTCCCGAGGAGCTGCTGGAAAGCGAGCTTTTCGGCCACGTGCGCGGAGCCTTCACCGGCGCGGTTTATGCCCAGACCGGCAAGTTCGAGGCGGCAAACGGAGGCACCATCTTCCTGGATGAAATCGGCGCCATGACGCTCAAGCTCCAGGTCAAGATGCTGCGCATTCTCCAGGAGCGCGAGTTTCACCCGGTGGGCGGAACCCAGGCCATCAAGGTGGACGTGAGAATCATCGCGGCCTCGAACCAGGACCTGGAAACCGCGGTGGCCCAGGGCCGTTTCCGCGAAGACTTGTATTATCGCCTGAACGTGGTGCCGATTATCATTCCTCCGCTCCGGGAGCGGGTCGAGGATATCCCCAAGCTGGTCCAGCATTTTCTCGGGATCTTCAACCGCCGGGTCTGCGCCGCGGTGGAGGGGGTGGAAGCCCAGGCCATGGAGCGGCTGCTCGCCTGGTCCTGGCGGGGAAACGTGCGCGAACTGGAGAACCTGATCGAGCGGCTGGTCATCCTCAAAGGCCAGGGCCGCCTCGAACGGCACGACCTGCCGCCCGGTTACCTCCAGGACCCGCCTCCGGCCGGCAGCCGGCCGGCGCCGCTCGGCCCCGAGGGCCTCGATCTTCACGCCGAAGTGGAACGGTTCGAGACCGCGCTCCTGCTCCAGGCGCTCGAACGCACCAACTGGAACAAGAACCGCGCCGCCCAACTCCTCGGCCTCAACCGCACCACTCTGGTGGAAAAACTCAAGCGTAAAAAACTTACCCGGGCCCTCTAAGCCTTCCGAGGCGGCGGCAGATGGTTTTCAATGCAGTTTTGAATGGGAGGAAGAGAGGTTTTCCGCTCCAACTCGGATTGTAGATTGGCATAGTGAATGCAAACCCGAAGCGCCCTGCCCGCCATGCCATTCATAATTTTTATGTTTTCCAGACAATGCCTTCAGCCCGATCATGGCTTTCCCGCCCTTTTCTTCCGATTTTTTGGTTGCCCATAAATATCCTAACCGGTTGATTTTCCAGCAAATTATACCAGGATAAAAAATATTTATTTTTTTCTTGACAATACAACTAATAGTAGTATTATACTGAGCCAACTACAAAGGGTAGTGGATTTCCGGTAGAAGAGTAGGTCTTGACAACGTAAGATATTGTTTTACAATATCTTACAAGTTTTTGGCGACGAAGGAGAACACGGAGCAATGAACGAGAAAAAGTCTTCGGACAAACCTCCACGAGGAGACAACGGCGCCTCACCCGACAAGAAGTCTTCGGACAAACCTCCACAGCGAACGAAAAACGGAAAACATCATCCCCGAGCGTTTCTGGGACCGGTGCCCAACCTGGAAGAGCACGTGCGGCCCGACTGGTGGCGGTCCATCTTCAACTCGCTTTACATCAAGACCGACGGGGACGTGGTGGACGATCATCGCATCACCCAGGGGGAAATTGATCAGTTCGCCAAGGTGCTCAACCTGCCGCCGGACAGCGCGATCCTGGACCTGTGCTGCGGCCAGGGCCGGCACTCGCTCGAGCTCGCCCGCCGGGGCTTCAAGAACGTGGAAGGATTGGACCGCTCGCACTACCTGATCCAGAAGGCGAAGAGCCACGCCAAGCGCGAGGGGCTGCCGGTCAAGTTCAAGGAAGGCGACGCCCGCAAGCTGCCTTACCCGCCCGACAGCTTCGACGCGGTGATGATCCTGGGCAATAGCTTCGGCTATTTCGAGACCATGCAGGAAGACCTGCGGGTGCTCAAGGAAGTGTTCCGGGTGCTCAAGCCCTGGGGCCGGCTCTTGGTGGACGTGACCGACGGCGAGTACGTGCGGCGCAACTTCCAGCCGCGAAGCTGGGAATGGATTGACAAGAAGCATTTTGTCTGCCGGGAGCGCTCGATCTCGGTGGACGGCCAGAGCCTGATCTCGCGCGAGGTGATCTGCCACGTGCAGAAGGGCGTGATCGCGGACCAGTTCTACATGGAGCGGCTCTACAGCCCGGAGAGCCTGACCGAGCTGATGAAGGCGGCCGGGTTCAGCGACTCGGCGCTCCACGCCGAGCTAGCGCCCAACTCGAGCCGCAACCAAGACCTAGGCATGATGGAGCGGCGCCTGCTGATGACCGCGCTGGTGCGCAAGCAGTGGAGCGCGGTGGCCGCCAAGCCCAAGGAGACGACGCGCAACGTGGCGGTGATCATGGGCGACCCGCACAAGCCGGACCCGCTCAAGCCCTCCGCGGTGTTCGACGACGACGACTTTTACACCATTGACCAACTCAAAGACGGCCTGCGCGAGCTGAAGGAATACCGGTTTGTTTACCTCAACAATCACGATACCCTGATCCACGACCTTACCCGGCTGGTGGGCAAGGTGGACCTGATCCTCAACCTCTGCGACGAAGGCTACTTCAACGATCCGCGCAAAGAGCTGCACGTCCCCGCCTTGCTCGAAAAGCTCAGCCACGCTTTTACCGGCGCGGGGCCGCAGGGCCTGGCCTATTGCTACGACAAGTCGCTGGTGCGGGGGATCGCGAAGGAAATGGAGATCCCGGTTCCGGACGCCTTCTTCATCAAGCCGGAAGCGGCGGCGATTGATCTGCCCTGCGGGTTCCCGGTCATTGTCAAGCCCAATTTCGGGGATTCCAGTTTCGGCATTACCCAGCGCTCGGTAGCCAACAGCCCGGACGAGCTTTTAAGCGCGATTTCCGAGATCCGGGAGAAGTTCGGGTACGAGAAGCCGATCCTGGTGGAAGAGTTTCTCAAGGGCAAGGACCTGAGCGTGGGCATCATCGGCAATCCGCCCACGGCTTATACGGTCCTGCCGATCACCGAAGAAGATTACTCGCAGGTGCCGGAGGATTTGCCTCCCATCTGCGGGTACGAGGCCAAATGGGATCCGGAATCGCCCTATTGGAAGATTACCTCCATCCCCGCGGACCTCCCGAAAACGACCTCGAACATCATCGTGGAATGCTGCCTGCGGCTGTTCGAGCGGCTGGAGTGCCGGGACTACGCCCGCTTCGACTGGCGCCTGGACAGCGAAGGTAATCCCAAGCTGCTCGAAGTCAACCCCAACCCGGGCTGGTGCTGGGACGGGCATCTGGCCAAGATGGCCAAAATCGGGGGCGTCTCCTATACGGAAATGCTGGGCCTGATCATCCGCGCCGCGGAGCAGCGGCTGGGCCTGCCGCCGGTGTGCGCCAAGAAAGAGGAAGAGCTGGGCAAAACCGAAGGCCTGGAAAAGGAAGATTGGAGCGGCCGCGAAAGCCAGCTCCACTTGAACCGCATGATCAATCCCTAGGTGAAGGGTATCGCAGGGGCAGGTTTGAAACCCGCCCCTCCTTGCTTCGGATCGAAGCGGCGGGATCCCACGATTCCGCCGCTTTTTTGATGAAAGATCATCTTAACCGCGGTTCGAGTTTCTTCCTCTTCAATGGCCGCCTTGCAAGTGCTTAGGAAAGTTCCTATAATCGAAAACAGCGGTGACCATGGCAAACCCCTCGGGCCAATGGCTGACTCTGCGCGAATACGCGGAACGCTTCCACCTTGCCCTCAGCGTAGTGCAGAAGCGTCTGGAGGCAGGGGAGCTCGTCAAGAAGCGGGTGCATAACCTTAACTATTTGTGGGTGGGCGAAGGGGAGCAACCCGCGTCGGAACCGGCCCCGGAATCCAAGATCGAGTCTGCTCAAGCCCCCGCGCCAGCGAGCCAGGACCACCAGCCGGTGAGTTCAGCGGAGGCGCTCGTGCTGCGCACGGACCGGGCTTTGGGCCTGGTGGAAAAATCCTTGAACACCTTCATGCTCATGCACCGGGAAGTGATGGCGGAAAGAGAGCGGCTCCTGGAGGAAATGAAAGCGCATGCCCAGGAGAAGAACGAGCGCCTGCGGGAACTGGAAAAAGTACTGCAAAAGCGCGAGCAGGAAATCGCCGACCTGAAGATGCTGGTCGGGATGCTGGAAGACCAGTTGAGTCAGGCTCGGCTGCAAGCCGGCGCCGGTCCGGCGGCGCAACAGGGCCGGACCGTGGGTGATTTGATCCAGGACCAGTTGGCCTATCTGATGGAAGGCCAGTTGATTCAGCAATTGACCAAAGACTGAAGGGAAACGCGATGCCACGGAAAGCCACCGGTCGGGAGCGACGGCGCTTTGGGCGGATCAAGCTGGATCACCTCAAGCTGTGCCACGACATCAGCGAGGGCGGCTTCTATATCCGGACCGACCGGCCCCGCCGATTGGGCAGCCTGGTCAATTTTGAAATCAAACTGGAAGAAAACAAGCCTCCCATCCGGGGCCGGGGCCGGGTGGTCAGGATCATCCACCAGGCCGGCGCGGTCGGTTCCGACCCGCCCGGCATGGCCATCGAGTTTGTCGAAATCGAGCCGGCCGACCGGGAGCGGATTCGGCAAGTGGTGACGAAATTACAGTCCAGCGCGGGCACGGGCTCGGGAGAGGCCTCGGAGCCAAGCTTGGTGTAACCGACTGAACGGCGAGGTGAGCAGATGGCGGTAACGGCAATCGTGGCGGCCGGCGGACAAGGCGTCCGCATGAAAGGCGATGTGCCCAAGCAGTTCCTGATGCTGGGCGATCGCCCGATTTTGTTCCACAGCCTCCAGCGCTTGGCCGAGTGCCCCCGCATTGACGACCTGATCGCGGTGGTGCCGGCTGACCACCTGGAATACACCCGGACCTTGCTGCGAGAGGAGTTCCCCCTGGCCAAGCCCGCCCGGGTCGTGCCCGGGGGCGAAGAGCGGCAGGACTCGGTCCGGGCCGGCCTCGAAGAACTTTCCCTCGAATGCGACCTGGTGGTGGTGCATGACGCGGTCCGGCCGCTGGTTTCCAATTCGATCTTGATGGCGGTGATTCAGGCCGCGGAAAAAGACGGCGCCGCCACCGCCGCCATCCAGCCGGCGGATACGATCAAGCTGGTGGACAGCGACCGCCAGGTCAGCGATAACCTGCCCCGCGCCATGCTCTGGCAAATCCAAACCCCCCAGGCCTTTCGCAAAGACCTCCTGCTCCGCGCTCACCAGCGCGCCTTTGAAGACAACTTCTACGGCACCGACGACTCCGTCCTGCTCGAGAGGATGGGGGTTCACGTCCGCATCGTGCCCGGCCATCCCCGCAACCTCAAAATCACCACCCCCGACGACCTGGTCATGGCCGAGGCCCTGTTCCGCCATCCGTGAAAAAGTATGTCGTATGGAAAAAGTATGTCGTATGTAGTATGTCGTATATAGGGAAAAGAAATGTGGTGGGGCAGACATTCTTGTCTGCCTGAAACCGCGACCGCTCTTTGGTCGCGGATGGTTGACTCCATGAAAACGATTTCGAAGCGATTGAGCCTGGTCCTGGCGGCCCTGGCTTTCCTGGCCCAAGCTCCTCCGCCTGCTCCTCCGGCCAAGACCAGCCTGGCGGTTTATCCGATCAAGGCGGTGGGCGCGGTGGACAAATCGCTGGCCGCCACCCTGACCTCGCTCCTGACCAATGAGCTGACCAAGTCCCCGAGCCTGATCGTGATCAAGAGGGCCGGCGGTCAGAGCTTCACTTTACACTTTACATATTTGAATAAGATTCCTGGCGGAGGGCAATCAAGAATGCCTGTCCCCCCAATCCAATTCTTTTTGCTGAAACATCTGATCCAGATATAGGCGTAAGCGATCAGGAGGCAACCGCTTTTTCCTCGGTGTGTTCGATGAGATCAGGGAAGCCGGGGTCAGGCCTTTAGTTTATTTAGTTTACCTTTCTGCATAATAGCCAATTCCAAGGTTGACCGGAACGAATGCCGGTTCCCTCCGAAGATACCGAGAGTGAAGATCCGTGCACCAGGCCCGGAATTAAGGTATAATACTTTCAATGGGTCTGAAAGAAATCCAGGCGTTGCGAGAGCAGATTTTATTGATTGCCTCTCGGCACGGCGCCTCCAACTTGCGCATTTTCGGGTCCGTGGCGCGCGGCGACGCCGACCCGGTGAGCGACGTGGATTTTCTCATCAATTTGGAACCCGGGAGGAGTCTCCTCGATCATGCGGCGCTGCTGCTCGACCTGGAAAAGCTGCTCGGCTGCAAGGTGGACGTGGTCACCGAGCGGGGTTTGAAAGAACGCATCCGCGATCGCGTCTTGCGCGAGGCCTTGCCCTTATGAGGGATGATCGTGGGGCAACGGGATCAGAGCTTCGCAGGAACACGACATGGAGGCTGTCTCAAAACCCAAATTGTAGGGGCGCGATTTATCGCGCCCGGCTGGGAAGGGCGCAATGAATTGCGCCCCTACTTCATTTCAAGATATGTCTTTCCGCATCGGAATCGGCTATGACCTCCACCGCCTCGCGCAGAACCGGCGATTGGTCCTGGGCGGGGTGGTCATCCCCTTTGACAAGGGCCTGCTCGGCCATTCCGACGCCGACGCGCTCTGCCACGCCGCGGCCGATGCTTTGCTCGGCGCGCTCGCGCTCCCGGACCTCGGGCAGCAATTTTCCGACACGGACCCCGCCTGGAAAGATGCCGACAGCCTGGCGCTGCTCGGCCGGGTGCAGACGATGATCGCCGGCCGCGGTTTTCGCGTCGTCAACCTCGATGCCACGATCATTGCGCAAGCGCCCAAGCTCGCCCCTCATTTTCCGGCCATGGCCGCCAACCTGGCCCGGGTGCTCCAGGTGGACGCCGATCGGATCAGCGTCAAGGCCAAGACCGCGGAGGGCGTGGGCGCAATTGGTCGAGGCGAGGCCATCGCGGCCGAGGTTGTGGTGCTGCTCGAACAAAAAAGATGAATTCCGTCCGCGTTCGTTTTGCCCCCTCTCCCACCGGCCTGCTCCACCTGGGCAATGCCCGCACCGCGCTCTTCAACTGGCTGTTTGCCCGACACCAGCAGGGAAAGTTCGTGCTCCGGGTGGAAGACACCGATGTGGTCCGGAACGATCCTGATGCCGAGCGCGGCATCTACGTCAGCCTGCGCTGGCTGGGCCTGCTCTGGGACGAAGGGCCGAAGGCCGCGGAAGACCCTTCGGCGCCGGGCCGGGGCGAGTTAGGCCCTTATCGCCAGTCGGAGCGGACGAGGTTGTACGAGCGGGTGCTGGAAGAGCTTCAGGCCGCGGGCGCAGTTTATCCGTGTTTTTGCTCCGAGCTGGAGTTGGAGCAGGAACGCCGGAAGATGGCCGCGGCCGGGCAGGCTTTTCGTTATTCCGGCCGGTGCCGGGAGTTGAGCGAGGCCGAGCGGCAGGAGCGCATCGGCCGGGGGCAGAAGCCGGTCTGGCGGTTCCGGGCGCCGGCCGGCCCGGTCGCGGTCCAGGATGAAATCCGGGGGCAACTCAGTTTCGACAGCCGGCAGATCGGCGAATTCGTGGTCGCGCGGGCCAACCGCCGGGTGACTTACAATTTTGCCTGCGTGGTGGACGATCACCTGATGGAAATTACCCACGTGATTCGGGGGGAGGACCACCTGTCGAACACGCCCAAGCAGGCGCTGCTTTACCGGGCGCTTCATTGGGAGCCGCCCAAGTTCGCGCACCTGCCTTTGATCACCGGGCCGGACCACAAGCCGCTCAGCAAGCGTCATGGCGACACCTCGCTGGATTATTTCTACTCCCAGGGTTACCTGCCCGCGGCGCTCACGAATTTCATGGCGCTCTTGGGCTGGTCGAGCCCGGACGGGGAAGAGATCCTCTCTTTGGAGCAGATGGCCGAGCGCTTCAGCCTGGAGCGGGTCCACAAAGCGGCGGCGGTTTTTGACATTGCTAAACTCAAATGGATGAACGGCAAATATCTTCGCCGGCTGGGGCCTGAAGCCCTTTATGAGCAGGCGGCCCCGCACCTGGAGGCGGCGGGATACCGCTTGGCCGACCGGGAAGAGTCCTGGTGGGTGGCCGCGGTGGATTCGGTCCGCGATAACTTGGATTTGCTCAGCGACGCGGCGCCGGCCTTGCGCATCTATGTGCGCGAGCCGCGGCAACGCTCCCCGGAGGCCAACCTGCTTCTGCGGGAAGAGTCGGCGCGGAAAGTCTTGAAGGCCTTTGCGGCCGAGCTCGCCGGCCGCACCAGGCTGGATGAAGATCAGTTCGCGGAAATCGTTTCGGATTTGAAAAAGAAACTGGGGCTTAAGGATGAGGCTTTGCTCATGCCCATTAGGGCCGCGCTGACCGGGGAGGTGCAGGGGCCGGAGCTAAAAAGAGCGGCCGTGCTGTTGGGGAGGGAGGAAATCCTGGGGCGACTTGAACAGGTTTTGCGTTCCATTGGCGGAGCTTAGTTGAAAATGCTATACTGGGATTGTCCGAAAGGCGGGAAAAGTTATGCCGCTGGAATTAAATGAGGATCGGATTTTAGAGGCTCTGGATAGGCTTTCGCCGCAGGGGAGAAAAAAGGCTTTGAGCAAATTGATTGGTAGCCTCGAGGCCTTGGACCGCTTGGTGGAGAGGAACCCAAAGCGGCTGGAGGCGATCTGCCGCGAGCGCGGAGTAGATTTTTCCAAACTCAGCGAAACCGAACGCGAGGACCTGATTGATCAGATTTTGCATGAGTCATGATCGGTGAAGGTCGGCGTTGATATTTACGCTTTTTCCTGTCTCTGAACTCTAAAAATAATTTGTAGCCCACCTTTCGCGTCCACGCGAAGGGTGGGGTTGGCTGGGAGCAATCCGTCCCCGATTAGCCAAACCCACCCTTGCAGACAAAGGTGGGCTACAAACTTCTGCGACCATCAATCTTCAAAGGAGACAAACCATGCTGGCTGGCGAAAAAGTCCGACTGCGGGCGCTGGAGCTGGAAGACCTGGACCATTGCC
>Ga0315282_10006581_pt1 | contig 19396 bp, 14 predicted proteins | sample YL17G07_20_MG_FD_203693 | JGI IMG/M metagenome (GOLD analysis project Ga0315282, IMG submission 203693) | Sediment microbial communities from Yellowstone Lake, YNP, Wyoming, USA - YL17G07_20 | ecosystem: Environmental > Aquatic > Freshwater > Lake > Sediment | place: USA: Wyoming | collected... | reverse complement strand
AGAAGGGCTGGAATACAGGAGCATTCGTGGCTGCGCGCTGGGAAAAAGAATAGGAGGACACCATGCCGAAAATTCTCGTCAACGGTATTCACCTCTACTACGAGGAAGCGGGCCGGGGCATCCCGATTTTGTTCCTGCACGAATTCGCGGGCGACTGGCGAAGCTGGGAGCCGCAGGTGCGCTTTTTTTCCAGCCGCTATCGGGCCATCACCTTCTCGGCCCGTGGGTATTTGCCCTCTGACGTGCCAGATTCTCCCGAAGCGTACTCCCAGGACTTGCAGGTTGAGGACCTCAAAGGGCTGCTGGACGCCTTGAGAATTGACCAGGCTCACATCTGCGGGCTCTCCATGGGTAGCTACACCACGCTGCTATTCGGGTCGAAGTATCCCGATCGCGCCCGCTCTCTTACCATTGCCGGTTCTGGCTATGGCAGCGGGAAGAACCGCCAGGAGTTCCACCAGCGGGTGGCCGAGATAGCCGACAAGATGTTGCAAGGGGGGATGAAAGCGGTTTCCGAGGGATACACGCAGGGGGCGGCGCGGGTGCAGCTGCAAAATAAGAACCCCCGTGCCTGGGAGGAGTTCCGGCGCCAGTTCGAGGAACATTCGGCGAAAGGCTCTGCCTTCACCTTTCTGGGAGTGCAACGACAGCGTCCTTCCATTACTGACCTGGGCAATCAGCTCCAGAAGATGACCCCGCCCGTCTTGATCATTCTGGGAGATGAGGACGAACTCGGGATCGAAGGCAGTTTTTTCATGAAGCGGAACATTCCCCGGGCGGGATTAGAGGTCTTCCCCCGTAGCGGACACGTGGTTAACCTGGAGGAGCCAGAGCGCTTCAATCGTTCCGTGCTGGATTTTATCACGGCCGTGGATGCGGGGCGTTGGGAGCCTCGCGATCCCCGCAGCCTGGGCGAGATGGGATAGACAAAAATGGTCTCGGGATCTGCTGGAAAGTTATTTTAGAACCTACGCTATATGTAGAAACACCTCATTTTTCGGATGGGGCGCTCTGCGGCCTATACCTGGAAAGTTTTCACTTTGACCGTTAATATCTGATGTGTGAAAAGGAAAATTCGCCCCGGCAGGCACCGTCATAATTCCGCACTCCGCATTCGATTTCTCCAGGGGGAAGGGTAGTTTCCCTTAATTCATCAAAGCGAGGAGGTAGGAAGATGGGTAAGAGATTTTGTTTGTTTTGGCTGGTCACCTTTTTTGCCCTCATTCTCACGGTCCCTTCGGTGCAGGCCGGGAAGGCCAACGACACGCTGAACATCCTCCACAGCGTCGAACTTTCATCAGTGGACAACTACTTCAACACCGATCGTATGGGGGTAGTCCTGTGCCATCTCCTCTGGGACAGTTTGCTCTACCGCGACATTAAGACGGGGGAATACAAACCGAATCTGGCCACTTCCTACAAGTTCATCGACGGCAAGACCATGGAGTTCGACCTGCGCCAGGGAGTGAAGTTTCACGATGGGGACGAGTTCGACGCGGATGACGTGGTTTATACTCTGAACTGGGTTTCCGACCCGAAGAACGGCGTCAAGTCTCAGAATAACGTCAACTGGATCGAAAAGTGCGAGAAGCTGGGAAAATATAAGGTGCGCTTGAAAATGAAGCAGAATTTCCCCGCGGCCCCCGAGTACATCGCCGCGGTCCTGGCCATCTATCCCCAGAAGTACTATGCCAAAGTGGGTCCCGATGGGATGGCCATCAAACCGGTGGGTACGGGGCCCTACAAGGGCGTGGAGGTGGTTCCGGGCAAGAGCATCACCCTGGCCAGGAACGAGAATTACTTCGAAGGGAGCCCCAAAGGTAAGCCGAGCATAGGCAAGCTCCACATCCGCTTCATCAGCGAGGTCACCACTCAGATCGCCGAACTCATGTCCGGACGGGCGGACTGGATCTGGCGGGTGCCGCAGGACCAGGCGGAGAAGATGGCCAAGATGCCCCGGATCAGCGTAGAAAATGCCGATACCATGAGGGTCTTTTTCCTGCAGTTTGACGCGGCCAATAAGAAGGGTCGAAACTCCCCGCTTAACAAATTGAAGGTGCGGCAGGCCATCTGCCGCGCAGTCGACAAAGCTACCATCCAAAAAACCCTGGTGAAAGGAGCTTCGCAGGTCCTCCATTCCGTCTGCTATCCCAGCCAGTTCGGTTGCACCAGCGACGTGGTCCGGTATGACTATGACCCGGCCAAGGCCAAAAAACTCCTGGCGGAAGCGGGATACCCCAACGGCTTCGAGATGGAGTTTTACGGTTGGCGGGAACGGCCCGAGATGGAAGCCATTATGGGTTACCTGAATGCCGTGGAGATCAAGGTGAAGATTCAATATATGACTTACGCGGCCGTCCGGGAAAAGATCCGGGTGGGCGAAGTGGACATGGCCATGAATAACTGGGGCTCTTTCTCCATCCACGACGCCTCCGCCTTTACCGGTAACTTTTTCGGGGGAACGGCCGATGACAATGCCCGTGACCCGGAAGTGAGGAAATGGCTGGAGATCGCCGATACCTCCGTCGATCCGGAAGTGCGCAAGAAGAACTACCAGATGGCCCTGCAGCGCATTGCCGAGCAGGCCTACAGCTTTCCTCTGTGGTCCTCCAATATGAACTATGCGTACACCAAAGATCTCAACTTTTCTGCCCAGCCGGATGAAATTCCCCGATTCTTCAACGCTTCCTGGAAATAGCGGGACGGAAAGCACCCGAGGGCCCGGTCCCCCGATAGGACCGGGCCTTTTCCCGGGAAAAGGAACCGAAGGGGAACCGGAATGCTCATTTACACCCTGAAGAGACTTGCTCTGGCTGTAGCGGTAACGCTGGTCGTATCCGCCCTCAGCTTCGGGTTGCTCTACCTCTCCGGCGACCCGGCTACGGCCATCGGAGGAGAGGCCGCCACGGACGCCGACATTCTCTTCATCCGCAAAACCTATGGTTTCGACCAGCCCTTGATCGTTCAGTATCTGACCTGGGTCGGGAAAACCCTTCAGGGCGATTTCGGAATAAGCTACTATTTCCGGTTGCCGGTCAGCCAAATCATGGCCACCCGGCTTCCCGTGACGTTGATCCTCGGGTTGACCTCCATTCTCTTTGCCCTGGCTTTTTCCATCCCCCTGGGGGTGATCGCAGCCATTCGCCCGAACAGCTGGAGCGATCGGCTGGCGCTTTTCCTTTCGGTTATGGGGCAGGCCATGCCGAGCTTCTGGCTCGGGCTGATGCTCATCGTCCTTTTGAGCGTCTGGCTGCCGCTGCTTCCGCCTTCGGGAACGGAAGGCTGGGAGTATTACATCATGCCCACCATTGTTCTGGGCTACTATGCCATGCCGGCCATCATGCGCCTCACCCGGGCGGGCATGATGGAGGTCCTGGCCTCAGACTACATCCGCACGGCCCGGGCCAAAGGGCTACTGTCCCGGTCAATCCTCTTCAAACATGCTCTGCGTAACGCCATCATCCCCGTGGTCAGTATATCGGCCGTGCAGTTTGGCTTCATGCTGGGTGGCTCCATCGTGGTGGAGACGGTCTTCGCGCTCCAGGGCATGGGGTATCTGGCCTGGGAATCCATCAAACGCTCGGACTTTCCCACGGTGCAGGCTGTGATTCTGGTCTTCGCCGTGATTTACATCGTCCTCACCCTGCTGGCCGACCTTCTCAACGGCTGGCTCGACCCGCGAATCCGGGTGAACTGAAATGGAAGTCCGCCCGCTTCCCGCTATCGAAGAAATCCTGGGACCTTCGCCCGGGCAGCTCCTGCGCCGCCGCATCTTCGGGCACAAGGGACTGATGATCGGCGGAGTCGTCCTGGGTACCATCATCCTGCTGGCCTTGCTGGCCCCCGTGATCTCCCCCCATGATCCCTATCATCAGAGTCTGACCCAACGGATGTCCAAGCCGTTCTGGCAGAGCGAGGGCAAGTGGGACCATCCCCTGGGTACGGACCAGGTCGGCCGGGACTACCTGAGCCGCCTCTTGTACGGCGCCCGAATCTCTTTGCTGATCGGCTTCAGCGTGGCCCTCATCTCCGGAGTGATCGGCACCGCCTTGGGGATCGTAGCCGGGTATTTCGGCGGCCGGTTGGACCTGGTGATCACCTTTGTCATCACCCTCCGTCTCAGCCTGCCCTTCGTCCTGGTAGCGGTCGCCGTGGTAGGCCTGGTGGGGGGATCGCTGAAGGTGGTGATCATCGTCCTGGGCCTCTTGCTGTGGAACCGTTATGCCGTGGTCATGCGCAGCGCGACCCAGCAGGTCCGCAATCAGGATTATGTCCCGGCCGCTCAGGCGGTGGGCTGCTCGACCCTGCGGATCCTGCTTTCCGAGATTATGCCCAATATCCTGAATAACCTGGTGGTCGTGGCCACCCTGGAGATGGCCAATGCCATCCTGCTGGAAGCCGCCCTCTCCTTTCTGGGGTTGGGAGTACAGCCGCCGATGCCATCCTGGGGGCTGATGGTCTCAGAGGGGAAAGATTTTCTTTTCTTCGAACCCTGGTTGATCACCATTCCGGGGGTGGCTCTGTTCCTGCTGGTGCTCTCCATCAACCTGGCGGGAGACGGGGTCCGCGACGTGACCGCTCCGGAGAACCGTAGTTGAAAAACCGGTAACCGTAGAACCCGGCTGACGATGAATGGGGATGAAGGAAAAAGTTTGAACGCTCTCCTCGAGGTTGCGGACCTCAGCGTGGATATCCCGGTGGCCGCGGGTGAACTGCATGCCGTACGGTGCATCAGCTTTGCCGTTCAGCCCGGGGAGACGCTTTGCCTGGTGGGAGAATCCGGCTGCGGCAAATCGATGACCGCCCTGGCGATCATGGACCTTCTCCCCAAGGTCGCCAGACGCAGCGGGAAAGTTTTATCCTTCTCCCGTAAGAGCTTGTTAAAACTGAGCGAAAGGGAGATGGCGGACATCCGGGGCGACCGCATGGCCATGATCTTTCAGGAACCCATGACCTCCCTCAACCCCGCTTATACGATCGGCAACCAGTTGATGGAAGTTATGTTCCGCCATCGAGGGGTGGGCCGCGGAGAGGCACGCCAGAGGGCGGTCTTCCTCCTGGAGAAGGTGGGCATAAGGGCCGCGGAGAGTCGTCTAAACCAATACCCCCATCAGCTCTCCGGGGGACTTCGCCAGCGGGTGATGATCGCCATGGCCTTGATGTGCGAACCGGAACTCATCATTGCCGACGAACCGACGACCGCCCTGGACGTCACCATCCAGGCCCAGATTCTCCACTTGCTGAAAAATCTACAGCGGGAATTTCACATGGCCATGATCCTGATTACCCATGACCTGGGAATCGTGGCGCGAGTCGCTGACCGGTTGGCAGTGATGTATGCCGGGCAAATCGTCGAAACCGGTACGGCTCGGGAGGTATTCGCCAACCCCATGCATCCTTACACCCGTGGGCTTTTGAGCTGCATCCCGGTGCCCGGGAAGACCAAGCGGGGAGAGTTTCTCGGCTCCATCCCGGGGATTGTGCCAACTCCCATCGGCCAGACCCTGGGCTGCAGCTTCCACAACCGCTGCTCCTGGGCCCGCTTCGATTGCGCTCGCCAGGACCCTGAAATTCGCCCCCTCAGTTTGAATCGCGGCTACCGTTGCCACCTGGGCCCTGAGGTTTTGAAGAAAAAGGGACAAGCGGTGTTGCCATGAACGGAACTCTTCCACCGGTCTTAGAATTGGTCGAGGTGCAGCGGACGTTTCAGGTCAGCCGGGGGCTGTGGAAGGGGAAGAAAAGCCTTTATGCAGTCAATGGAGTCTCTCTCGGGGTCAACAAAGGAGATGTCCTGGGCCTCGTGGGTGAGTCCGGATGCGGCAAGACAACGCTGGCCAGAATGCTGCTGGGACTCTTGCCCCCGACCCATGGCCAGATCCTCATCGAGGGCCGGGCCATTGCCGGGGAAGACCGGCCCACGATCTCCAGGAAGATTCAGCCCATCTTCCAAGACCCATACTCATCGCTTAACCCCCGGAAGATGGTAGGGTCGATCGTTTCCCTGCCGTTAAGGGTGCATAAGGTGGGAAAACCATCCACCTGGCATTCCAAAGTGGAAGAGATGCTGGATTTGGTGGGGTTGCCCAGACGGGTCCTCCACAGTTACCCTGGGCAACTCTCGGGGGGACAGCGCCAGCGGGTGGCCGTTGCCCGGGCCTTGATCATGCGGCCGGAAGTGGTGATCTGTGACGAGCCCACTTCCTCCCTGGATGTGTCGGTCCAGGCCCAGATCCTGAATTTGCTCATCTCTTTGCGCAAAGAATTGGGGCTCACTTATCTTCTCATCAGCCACAACCTGGCGGTGGTCGAACATCTGGCCACCCGGGTTGCCGTTATGTATTTAGGCCGGATCGTGGAAGAGGCCGAGACGGACCGGATCTTCAAGAAGCCCCGCCACCCCTACACCAAAGCTTTGCTGGAATCCGTGCTCACTCCGGAGCCCGGCTTGGGAGTGCCCGAAATCCATCTGGGCGCGGGCTTCCCCAACCCCCTCGATCCTCCTTCTGGATGTACCTTCCACCCCCGCTGTATTTATGCCCAACCGGAGTGCAGCGAAAGAGTTCCCCCTTCCCTCAGAGACGAAGAAGGAATGGTGGAATGCCATTTATACAAATGAGGATCATCTCCAAATGGGCTGAGGGCCAAAAAGCGGGTATATCCCAAATGTCGAGTGATTCCAGGGTCCCGGAAAGAAAGTCACATTGCTTGCAATCATGAGGCACATATCCCTTCTTAGCGGTGGCGGGGGTGTTCGGTCATTTCATCGAAGTTTTCTTTTCCCGCCCCCGCTGCGCTTTGCGGAAGGCAAACCGGGAGGTTTTGGAAAGCAATATCCCGCCGATGCTTGTGGCGCAATCTGACTTTCCTTCCGGGCCCTTGGCAGGTTTTCATAAAATATTCGATCAACGAATTGGGAGATGATTCAAAAGGCTTTCATGGGAATCGGAGAAAGGTGAATGACCCGAAGAATTTTATCGGCTATGATCAGCCATGAGACCAACACCTTCAGCATCCGGCCTACCGCCCTCGATTTGTATAAAGCGCGCTGCTACCATCGGGGGGAAGAAATGGTCAAAGCTTTTGCGGGGACGCGGTCGGAGATGGGGGCTCACCTCGACGGAGCCAGGAAATATGCGTGGGAGCTGGTGCAGCCCATGGCCGCGGCCGCGATTCCGGGTGGAAAGACCCCTGCCGCGGCTTGGGCCCACCTCAGTGGCACGGTGATCGAAGCCTGCTCCCGGAGTCCTTTCGATGGAGTGCTCCTGGCCCTCCATGGGGCCATGGTAACGGAAGACCAGGACGATGCCGAGGGGAACCTCCTCCTCCGATTGCGGGAGAAGCTTGGGGAAAAGATCCCCATCGCCATCACCCTCGACCTCCATGCGAACGTATCGGACGCCATGGCCCGTCTGGCGAATATTATGATTGCCTACCGGACTTATCCGCACATCGATCAATATGAACGGGCCACGGAGGCTGCCGCTTTGCTGCAGCGGACCATGAACGGAGAGATTCATCCCCGTTCCCTGGTCGTGCGTGGCCCCCTGCTCGAAGGCTGCGATTATGGCCGCACTCAGGGGGGCCCCATGTCCCGGCTGATCGACAGGGCAGACCGAATCCGGCAGAGAGAGCCGGGAATCCACGCCATCTCCATCTGTGCAGGATTCCCCTGGGCGGACATTCCCGATGCGGGACCCTCCGTGACCATCACCGGAGATGGGGAAAACCCCAGGTTCAAGGCGATTGCCGAGGACCTGATGAAGGAAGTTTGGGAGACACGGAAAGAGAAGACGGTTCCTCTCTACAGCCTTAAGGAAGCCATGGCGGAGGCGAAAAAGGAGGGGAAACGTATTGGGCCGTTGATTCTGGCCGACTTCACCGACAACCCCGGCTCCGGGGGCTACGGCGATGGGATCAACCTGCTGCGGACCATGATGGAAGCGGACCTGCCCAATGCTGCCTTCGGCTGCGTGCCCGACCCGGAAGCGGCCCAGAATTGTATCGCTGCGGGACCGGGCAAGGAGGTGAAGGTGGCTTTAGGGGCCAAAATCGACCCCAAGGCTTACGGGCCGTCGCTCATGATTCAGGGAACGGTGGAACATGTCAGCGATGGAACCTTTACCGCCCAAGGCCCCATGAGTAAAGGAGTCCGGTTTTCCATGGGGCCCACTGCCGTCCTGCGCTGCGGGGGAGTTCGGGTGCTGGTGACCACCCACAACCTGCAGGTTTATGACCTGCGGGTCTTTCTCAGCCAGAAGATCGACCCTCGGTCCTGCTCCGTGGTGGCGGTCAAATCGTGGCACCATTTCCGGGCGGCGTTCGAGCCCATCGCCCGGGGGGTCTTGCTGGTAGACAGCGGCGCCCTGGTTTCCATGGACCTCAAACGCTTTCCCTACCGCAAGGTACGCCGGCCCATCTGGCCGCTCGACCTAGACTGATTCAATGGCGGAATGCGGAAGGGGTGACTCTTTGGTTCCGCACCATTCAAGACTGGCCATTGCCAGGACCTGCGTGACCTGGATGACGGAAGGAATTTCTACGTATTCATCGATCCCGTGTATGTTGTTCGTGCGGGGGCCCGTGCAAGCCCCCGCCATGTTAAAGTACTGGGAGAAACGGGAATCGAGGCCGCCAGCCCTACCGATGATTTCCACCTCTCGCCCAAGGACACTCCCGGCCGCTTTCCTGAAAGAAAGCACAAAGGGGTGATCGGGGTCCTGATACCAGGGGTCGGCGTGCCAGCCGAACCACTCCACTTGCGGTAAATGCTGCTGCAACCACGGGTCCTTCTGGGCTGTATCGTGAACGGTCTGTTCAACCAGGCGTTTGATGTCCTCCATCCTTTCTCCCGGGATAAAGCCTATCCGGCATTCCAATTCGGCACTTCCGGCCACTGTGGATGGCCAGTCGCCCGCCTTCATCGTCCCCACATTCAGATGGCAAGATCTTCCGGAGCCCTTCTCAAACAGAGGAAAATGGACTTCCCGCCCGCGTTTCTCGTCGAGATCGATGAGCGCCTGGTAGATGGGAAACATCTTGCCGATGGCATTGACCCCCAGGTGGGCCAGTCCGGCGTGACTCGTCTTTCCCTGAACCCTTACCCGAAAATAATTGATCCCCACGTGGGAAATCGTAATTTTCAGATCATGCGGCTCGGTGCAGATCATCCCGTCGGCCCTGTGTCCTTCCATCAAACAGGCCAGGGTTCCGCCGCCGCCGCCCGCTTCTTCGTCGATGACGCTCTGAAGCATCACCGTTCCCTTTGGCCTGAGGCCCGCTGTGAGGATGCCTTTAAGGGCAAAGAAATTGGCCAGCAGGCCTGCTTTCATGTCCCCCGCCCCCCGTCCGTACATCCGATCTCCCTGAATCTCAGCGGCCCAGGGATTGTGAGTCCAGGCCTGGGTTGGCTCCGGTGAGACGACATCCACGTGGCCATTCAAGATGAGCGAAGGGCTGGCACTCTCTCCCGGCAAAAGCCCAATGACGTTTTGCCGACCTTCGTAAGACATTCCGGTATCGATGAAGGCCGGATGATTTTTTACCTTTTCCAGATCCGGAGCCAGGCAGATTACCTTAAGACCCAGAGACCGGTACAACTTTTCCATGAACTTCTGGGCTTCTTCCTCATGCCCCACAACGCTGGGAATACGCACCAGCTCTTGAAGGGTCCGGACAATCTCTTCTTTCATTCCGTCAATTTCGCCACAGACTCTTTCTTGTACCCCAAAGGGTTCCATCTTTCTCACCTCCGGATTGAATAAACAGATGCGTCGATCTCCCGGATATTATCATGGTGGCTTGTCCTATTTTTCCGTTTCACCCATCCGAGATCAAATAGGGAAAGACGAGTTCCCTCGGTCCCTATTTTACCTGATTTATGATCGCCGATTACTCTTCACCTTCTACTCGGCGGCTGGGATAGGAATAAGAGAATCAAAGATAGCACGTTCGTAAGGGCACCCATCAGGAAAGCCAGTTGATACCCATGAGTCAAGTCGAAAATATAGCCCCCGACCAGCGGGCCGACAGCAGCGGCCGATCCGGCGACGGTGAAAATGGCCCCGATGATGGAGGCGGCCTTGAGGCGGCCGAAATAGTCCCCCACGATCGCCGGAAAAACCGTGCTGACGCCCCCGTAAGAAAAACCGAAGGCGGCAGCGAAAACAAGGAGCATCCAGCTTGAGGTCGTGGCCATAACCCAGAGCCAGGAAAATACCTGCAACCCGAGATTCAGCATCATGGCTTGTCTTCTTCCGATCCGGTCGGAGATGAAGCCCATCACCAGGCGGCCGAGAGTGGAAGACCCTCCGAGAACGCTTACGGCCATTAGAGCCGCCTCTTTGGTGAGACCGGCGTCCATGGCGAAGATTACCAGGTGGACCAATGGGAAAAAGACGAAAAGCCAGGTGCAGAAAAAGAGGGCGGTCAGGACCCAGAAGGATTTGGTATGAATCGCCTCCGCCGCAGACCAGTTGACCTCGGGATAAATTTTTTTCTGGATTCCTTCAGGAGGGAAAGACCCCCAAGGCCTGCCCGGTGGATCTCCTTCCCGCCCATCTGGCAGCAGACCCATCTTCTCGGGGTGTCCGACCAATAAGAAGGCCGTCGAGAAAAGGACGATGCCCACCGCCCCTCCCAGGATGATGCAAGCCTGGCGCCATCCGAAAGCGCTGATCATCCAACCGGTCAGCGGAGGGATGAGGATGATTCCGATCCCCAACCCGGATTGCGCCAGCCCCAAAGCAAGGCCCCGCTTCTCGACGAACCATTTCACGACGGTGGGGGAAGCCGTGATGTAGGTTGCGCCCATCCCCCAGGAAGCGAAGAGACCATAGACAACATAAAGGTGCCAGGGGGCTTTAACCTGGCTGATCAGTCCGATCCCCGAACCCAGGCAGATGCTGCCGAAGACCAGAATGATTCGAGGGCCGAAGCGGTCGGTCCACCGTCCCAGGATCACTCCTAGGACGCTGTACATGAAAGTGTAAAGAGAAAAGGCGCCAGCCAGGCTCTGGCGGTTCCACCCGAATTCCTCGATCAAGGAGGGGAAGAAGACCCCGAAGGAATACTGGGCCCCGTAAGCCATTGCCAGGTTCAAAAAAACCACGCCCGTGATGACCCAGCCGTAGAAAAGTTTCTTTTTGGAGTTTTCCTTTTGTTCCATAGAATACTTGAATAAGTGAACCCGATTAGGAAGCGCGAAACTCGTAGCGACAAAACTGAAACCCGAAAATAAAAAACGTTCTGTGAACTGATGCTATCGCAATTCATAAGGGCTGGCAAGGAAAGAGTCGGATCGCCTAAACGGAGAGGTTAAATTTCCGGGGAATCCTATTCCCATCCATCGTTGATCCATATGAAATAACCGAACTCGCATAGAAATACTCTGCTCCTCAAAAAAATTCCTTCCAAAGGGGTACCCCAGAGGATAAACTATACGATTATAGGAGGAGCGTATCCCCGAACTGAAGCCTGTGGAAACCCCGGTTCGGCGCTAAGAAGTCCGAGTATTGAACGATTTATCAGTATTGGAAAAGAGAATAGTTTTGTTGCGCGATCTCAACTCAAAAAACAACCTGAGTTTGAGAACAGCCAAGAGGACAAGGGTTCGATGAGTCCGGCGGATGGAGGTGGATGGAAAAGACTGATCGAAGGGTTCCCGTGGTTTGCAGGAGAGGGGCGGTGCCCGATTCCGGCGTACTCGGAGTTCATGCCGCCGCCAAGGCTAGGGCGTAGTCCTTTTGGCGATATTGATCTTTCGCTGTTTTCCGAAGAGGACCCGTGTGGCTGGGGCGTATCTGAAATGGAAGAGGAATACGAGTTAAGGCCGGGGTTAGAAAACATTGCGAAGCAAATCATGGAGCAGTTGCTGAAACTGGGCCGGGGCATGCCCCCGCCCCATATTGCCGGACATCAAGGGCGTAACCTTCAAGATAATCCCTATTGGCCGCCGGAGCTCGCCGCTCGTGCTGGAGCCCTCGACCACGAACGCTATGTCGTATTTCTGCCGCTGGCCCTTTCCAAAACCCAGGATGACAAGGGCAGAATGAGTTGGACATTTTTCGGAAGCAGTGAGCAAGGGCCGGAACGGGCTTTCTGGAAAGGGTTCTACTCCGCTCCCGGGCAGGAACGGCCCGAGCCAGAATCCCTTTCGTTCCTAATCCGCCTCTTGTCCAGAGCGTTCGGGGAGAGTGCCGATGATCCGGCACAGCTCGGCAAAATCGGCTTTCGCATCCTCCCTTCGGAGAAGAGTGAGCGCTTCCCTTTCTGGAATGAAAACCCTTTGCCTTCCTGGAGCCGGCCGCATCTCATTGAAGAGCAGGCTTCTTGGGATGGGGTTCGATATCTGCTGACCTTCAGACCCTTCAGCCGCCTGCCCGCGACAGTGAGGGAGCGATATCTTGCGGGGAAACTCGCCCTACTGCCTTTTCCGGGGAGTTTGGTATTTTGGGGAATGCCGGATTATCTTCGCCTCCAAGAACAGTTGCCGATGGGGCTGCAGATGCCGCTGCTCGGATTGGTTATGCGCCATGGGGGTCCGGGGGGCATCCGGGTGCCGCAATCGGGCTGGCTGCATGAACCCCGACGAGACCAAGAAGCCGCAAAGATCCAAGAGGATTTGCTGCTCAATACGTACCGGCGCACCCACCGCTGGGACCGTGTCCACCGGTATGAGGATGCCGTTGCCAAGAGCACCCGCGTAGATAAAATGACGCAGGTTCTTTTCGGTACAGCCCTCGATACGTTGGGCCTCTACGACAAACCGATGGCCCGGAATTGCCAGCTCTGGACAGAAGATGTCCAATTACTGCTGGACGGACCGAACGCCACCGGCAAGGAGATTGACCAAGCGGCCAACGTGGTGGTCGAGGGGGGACTTTTCCGGTATCGATTCCAGTTTCCCCCCATGCGAGTCGGATGGTATCAGGTCTACTGGCAGCGTCCCTTGGTGGCGTATTTATCCCATGAGACGGGAGAGCCCGAGTTGCTTCCCGCTGCGCCCCTGGGATATCTGACCGCGTATAGAACGGACTCGCCGGATTTATCTCGCCCCGTTGAGCTCTGGCCGCGATTACGCCGGCGCAAGGTTTATCTGTCCGCATTGCAATACTTGGATTCATTTCACGATCATTACAAGCATCAGACCCCGCTCAATATTCTTCGGTTGCTGAATAGCTGGCAGCTTTGGGGCAAGCGGCCTTTGCCGAGAAGCTTCGCGCGGCAGTTGCTCCGAGTCTCAAAAGACGAGTCTTTGGATCAATGGTTGAATTCGCTACCGGAACGGGCGAGCCATCCTAAGGAAGGGCGCCGGATTCAGCAGGAGTTGGAAGGACTCCTGGAGCCGCGAGGACCAGACCCGGTCCTCCCCGAGGCGCTCACGTATCCCGAGACCGCCACTCGGCCCTTGGAGCAAGCTTTCTGGCAAGAGATCCTGACCCTGTCCCATGGCCGTTATATCAACAAAGATAATGCTGACCCCGTGCGGGACCGGACGACGCAGAGCCTGCTGACCCATAAGCAGCGAGATCTTGAGCAGTTGGGGGATTTTCTGATCCATCGCCATCGTCAGGCAATCACCGCGGCCGGAATGGAAGACCAGGCCGTGTGCGGGGACCTGCCTTTTCGCTGGCAAACTGATTTTGATTTTTCGCTCTTTGGCGGATGGAAGATTAACCAGGAGGGGCCCGACCACGAACGCAATATCCTGGTGGTGATTCCAGGCCAGAACCGCGACGAAGCCGTGGTGATGGCTGACCACTATGACACAGCGTATATGGAAGACATTTATGAGAAATCGCGGGGAGGATCTGGGGCCCGCCTGGCCGCCGCCGGCGCAGATGACAACCATTCGGCCACGGCCACCCTTCTTCAGGCGGCCCCGATTTTTTTGAAACTCGCCAGGCAGGGGCGGCTAGCTCGGGATATTTGGCTGCTCCACCTCACCGGTGAGGAGTTCCCCTCCGACTGCATGGGCGCGAGATCTTTTTGCCAGGCCTTGGTCGAGAAGACGCTTCGGTTGCGGCTGAGTGATGGCCGGTTCATGGATTTATCATCGGTACGAGTCGTGGGGGTTTTGGTGCTGGACATGATCGCCCACAATCGAGATTCCGCCAAGAACATTTTTCAGATTTCCCCGGGCAAGAACCCGCAGGCGCTGCAGCTCGCCTGGGAGGCGCACATCGCCAACCGGATATGGGATGCGAAAACATTCGAGTGGAACCAGAGCCCCGAGCGACGGGGGATGGGGCACGGCGAGCGAAGCAAGCATGGCCGGAAGATCCCGGATATTGCCATCCATCCGTTACTGGACGGCGAGGTGCGGACAACGGATGATCCCCATAGCTCATTGTATAACACCGACGGCCAGATTTTTTCGGACATCGGCGCACCGGTGGTCCTTTTTATGGAGAACTACGACATCCAGCGGAGCGGGTATCATGACTCCAAGGATACGATGGAAAATATTGATCTAGATTTTGGTGCCGCCGTTGCGGCCGTGGCCATCGAGACCGTAGCACGAGTGGCAACGTCAAACGGAATGCCCGGAGGCAAAACCGCATGAGGAAGGACTGACGAAGGGTTGGTCACCGCTTTATTTGAACTTGCCCACCCCCAGTTTTATGTGAGGCCCTGGGCCCGGCGGTGAGGGCGATCCCTTCGGACTCCAAATCCCGTCGGAATGGACTCCCGCTTTCGCGGGAGTGACCGGGGGATGGATTTTTTCCGCAGCCTGTTAAGATGAAAAGGAAAGAAAGAGCGGCCAAGGGATGGATCTTTTCGTTATCCATGGCATCGTAGCCGAACTGAAGAACGAGATCATCGGCGGGTTCGTCACCAAGATCTACCAGATGAACCGCACCGATCTTCTTTTTCGGGTACGCCAGCAGGGAGGAGAAAAGCAGCTTCTCCTTTCCACCCACCCCGACTTTTACCGCCTGCACCTGACCGGAAAGAAATATGCGAACCCCATGGTTCCTCCCCGCTTCTGCACGTATCTCCGCAAGCATATTACGGGGGCGAGAATAGCCGATGTATCTCAGGAGCCTTATGAACGCGTGGTGCGCATCGGACTGCAAAAAAGGATGGATGCCGGGGTGGTTCGCGATGTCGTTCTGGTCGCTGAATTAGTCGGCAAGGGGAGTAACGTCTTGTTACTCGAAGGAGAAAAAATTCTGGATTGCCTGCATTTCCGGAAAAGCGAGGAAGGGGCCATCCGGCCCGCTGCCCCGGGCTTGAGCTATTCCCCGCCAAATCCATCGGGTCGTTGGTCCCCGAACGAGGTGACCTGGGAGAGGATGGAGGAAATCATGGCGAACCCCACCGGGGAACGCTGGAAAGCGCTGGTGGACAAAATTTCGGGGATCAGTCCGCTTTTAGCCCGCGAAATTGAGTTTATGAGTGAGGGGAGGGCCTCCAATCTCTGGAAGAATTTCCTCCTCCTCTTCGAGCGCTATGAACGATGCGCCTTCGAGCCGCGGGTTGTCACCTTGCTGGGTGAGAAAAAACTTTTGTCCCCCTTCCCCCTAAGGAGCCTGGGCGAGGTCGCCGAAGAAACCTTTGCCTCCATGAACGAGGCGGCCGACGCCTTCTATTTCGAAACCGTCATGCGGCGGCAGATGGCCGACAAGAAGCAGGCCATGGCGAAGAGGCTGCGGCAGCTTCTTGCGCGCCTGCAAAGAAGGCAGGAGAACCTGTTGGCGGACCGGGAGAAATTCGAAAGCGACGTCGAACTCAAAGCGTTAGGAGAAATCCTGGTGGCCAATTACCCGAAGCTCAAAAAAGGAATGGCGCAAATTGAGGCCCTCGATTTCCGCCAGGACCCACCGGGTTCTATCCGGATTCCCCTGGAAGAGGCTCTAGACCCGGCAGGGAACGTAGAACGGTATTTCAAAAAATATAAAAAAGCCAAACGCGGTCTGGAGAGCACATCAGGGCGCATCGCGGAGACCGAGCGGGAAACGGCCTACCTGGAATCCGCGTTATTCCAGGTCGAGGAGGCTGCGGACGCAGAGGAGCTGGAGGAAATCCGCCAAGAGTTGGAAGGGGAGAGGATCCTGGCCGTTCCCAGAAGGCAAAAGTCGATCCGGGAAAAGAAAGAGATATCCCTGCCGGTCCGCCGGTATCGGTCTTCCGAAGGCCTGGAAATCTTCTGCGGGAAGCACAACATCGGAAACGACTATCTCCTGCGCAGACTGGCGCGGGGGAATGACCTCTGGTTCCACGTTCAGGGGCTCCCCGGTTCTCACGTCCTCCTTAGAGTCGGCCCGAAGGAGCCAAAGTTCAATTCCATCCAGGAAGCCGCCATGATCGCGGCCTATTACAGCCGCGGCCGGGACTCCGGGCGGATCGCCGTGGATTACACGCCGGTCAAGAATATCCATAAACCGAAAGGGGCCAGGCCCGGCTTCGTGACCTACTCCCACCAGAAAACAATAATGGTCCAGCCGGATAAAGAAAAGATTGAAAAACTAAGCCCGATGTTATCGTAAAAAGTCGCCACCCCGGTGGAAACCGGAGTCCAGAGAATTTTTAAGTATTTGAAATAACTGGATTCCGGCGCCTGCCCCGGACCCGATCCGGGGTTCGCCGGAATGACGGAAATACGGCTTCTTGGACTTTTTAGCAGAACATCAAGCCTGATTTAGGAATTTGGGAATTATGGAATTTAGGAGTGGCGAGTTAAAAATTGCGAATTGAGCCGTTTCGGCTTGATATGAACTCACCTATCCAAGGTGACCGCACCCTTTCTTACAGCCGACATGTTCGGGAATGATATATCAGGCCGAGTGTATTTCCTCCATCAGGGTGATCTCGGGTCTTCCCCCTATAAAGGCTTTACTCTTGGCAAAAAAGGCTTTGAAATGGGGCGTGGAAGTGTGCACATCAAAGGCGGCCTTGTCTTTGTAGCGCTCCATGATCACAAGGGTGTTGGGACTGGATGGATCCCTGTTCAGGGTGTACAGTAAGGTGCCTTCTTCTCGGGCGACCTGAACCATGAGCTCCTTAACGGCCGTAATGGCTTCTTCAACTTTTCCTTCCTTAATGGGTATCTTCGCAATAACCGAAATCATCTTCGCGCCTCCCTTTTTCTAATTATCCCGCTCGGATGAGACTCCATAACACACGCCCCGTTCTTAGTCAAGGAAGAGGAAGGCGTTGGCCCGATTGAAGGGGCTTAGGGTACGTTAGTCTTTGAGGCCAAGGTACTGTTTGCAATGACATTTGGGGTAATTGAATTATGCTAAAACCTTCTTCTTTCCTTTCGGCCAAATTGTAGCCTTCTTTAATTTTGATGATTAAAATGCCGACATAGCCAGGATGTCGTTGGCTTCGAATCATTGCCAAAGTTTGTCTCTCATGATATTTATAACGAGGGTTGTGAGGAGTCGGGTTGCAGCTTTACAACCATACGCTGCTTTTATGTAAGAAGTTCCAGGATTTAGCCATGCAGGGAAAACCCAAAGCTGTCGTTTTGTTAAGTGGTGGACTCGATTCCACAACAACATTGGCTATTGCGAAGAGCCAGGGATTTGACGTTTATGCCCTCAGTTTTCGTTACGGACAAAGGCACAAGGTAGAACTGGAAGCGGCCCGGCAAACTGCCCGGTATTTCCAAGCAGCCAAGCACCTGATTATGGATATCGACCTCCGCCTGTTCGGAGGTTCCGCGCTGACGGATAACATTGAAGTCCCCAAAAATCGCCAGGCCGGGGAGATTAACAAGGCCATACCCGTCACATACGTGCCCGCCCGCAATACCATATTTCTTTCCTTCGCTCTGGCGTGGGCTGAGATACTCGGGTCAGAAGACATCTTCATTGGCGCAAATGTTTTGGACTACAGCGGCTACCCGGATTGCCGTCCGGAATACCTTGCCGCCTTTGAGCGCATGGCCAACCTGGCCACTAAGGCGGGTGTGGAGGGAAGGCAGAAATTGAAGGTTCACACCCCGCTCATCCAGATGACCAAGGCCCAAATCATCAAAAAAGGCCTGGAGTTGGGAGTCGACTTCAGTCTCACACACAGCTGCTATGATCCGTACGAGACAGGTGAAGCTTGCGGTCGGTGCGACTCCTGCCGGCTGCGCCTGAAGGGGTTCAGGGAAGCAGGTGTCTCGGACCCGGCAAAATATCGAACAAAAGTGCTGGTATAATCTTGAGCCACTTCATCCGCTGCCCATTGGCACATTATGAGCAGGATCCATGTCCAGGAGAGTCCCATGCTGGGATTCAGACACTGGACTTCAGACTACAGACTTCAGACGTTAGACTCCAGACTTCTGGCTTTTTTGTTAGAGTAATCTCTGGCCATTTTCGACCCTCAGTCTGATGTCTAAAGTCTAAGGTCTGATGTCTGAGTCACAGATAACCCAAGCTCCCTTATCGACAACTTTTGGAAAATAATATATATTGTTTAAATAAATCGGGAGGAGAAGAGGCACTTGGGGAGAAGAGGATTACGGTTCGCTTCGTTGGTTTTAGTCTTGGGGGTCTCCCCGCTATTGATGGGCCAGACTGCCAAGACCTCCTCGGACAGCGTTTGGCAACAAATCGACGAAGGCTTTGAAGTCATGTCCATACCACTCGAGAGCCAAGCGTACGGAACCTCCTCCAAACTGAAGATTCTGCGCATTAACCCGGATCGGTTTCAGGTTCGCGTGATCGACAGCCGGGCTTTTGGGGTAGATCGGATGGGGATCAAGGCCTTAGCCCGGCGAGCCCAGGCCCTGGCTGCGATCAATGGCGGGTTTTTCCTTCCCGACCACCGGCCTCTCGGAATTCTGATCGTTGACGGCCGGCAGGCTAACCCTTTGCGGAAAGCGGACTGGGGAGTTTTTCTGATGCAGGACAACCGCCCCCGGATTATCCACACGAACGAGTTCCATAGTGAAGGAAGTATCACTCAGGCGCTCCAGGTTGGCCCCAGGCTCGTCGTAGAAGGAAAGGAAAAGATCATGAAAAAGCAGGTCGCCAGGCGCTCCGCCCTGGGGATCACCCGCAACCGTCAGATTATCCTTCTGAACACGGAGGATACGGATGCTTACTTCCAGGACTTGGCCAGGATTTTTCGCCTCCCGGCATCGGAGGGCGGACTGGAGTGCCGGGATGCTTTGGCTCTCGACGGGGGGGGCTCGGCGCAGATGTATGCAGAATACAAATCACTGAACATTGACATTCCCGGGCAGTGGGCCGTTCCCAATGGAATCGGTGTGTTCAAGAAATAACCTTAATTTCTCCCCCTCCCCCTCGCCCTCCTCCCCGTTTTCGGGGGAGAGGGGAAGGGGGAGGGGGAGGGGGCTTAACTCGATTGTATAGGAATTTCCTTTTTGGACACGGATGAATTCGGATTATCAGGATAGGCGAAAGAAAATGATTATCTGTGTTCATCTGCGAAA
>Ga0315282_10006580_pt1 | contig 19401 bp, 10 predicted proteins | sample YL17G07_20_MG_FD_203693 | JGI IMG/M metagenome (GOLD analysis project Ga0315282, IMG submission 203693) | Sediment microbial communities from Yellowstone Lake, YNP, Wyoming, USA - YL17G07_20 | ecosystem: Environmental > Aquatic > Freshwater > Lake > Sediment | place: USA: Wyoming | collected... | reverse complement strand
GTCCGGTCGATGATGGCCTCCAGCACCTCCGGTTGCGTCATCATGTCGATAAGCAGGTTCTCGAGGCCGCGCATGTACCAGCAGATCTCATAGATGACGCCCGAGATGCCGCTGACGACGGCGTACGGCGTGTCGCGCCGCAGGGCCAGGGCCCGCTCGCGCAGGCCTTCGAATCGCGTGGGGTCGTCGCCCCTGGGAAACGGATACTCCCGGATTTCCTTCAAGGAGAAGCCGGCCAGCGGCGAATGCGAGATATCGAAATAGTACGGCTGGTCCTCGGGCATCGACCAGGTGACGCCGAACTCGTCGGTGAAATCGTTCCACGTCCGGCCGCCGCGCACGCGCTTGACCACGCCGCCCTTGAAGGCCTTGGCGCCGCCGGCCGCCACGTACCGCGTGTCGACGTGCAGCCGCTCGAGGACCGCCTCCGACGGCCGTGCCAGTTGTTGCACGAGGTCCATGATGACGACCCCCTCCCGCCGCCCCAGGAGGTCCACCAGCCGCCGGTAGGCGAACTTGTGGATGCCCGTCTGGTTGCCGCCGAAGTCGATCGGCACCCGGTCGGCCTGGCGGTGGTCGAGTGCCGCCAGGACCCTTTCCCTGGAAGTGCAAGCACGGCCGGCCCTCGCCTTCTGCTTCAAGAGTCCCCTCCTACCTGAGCGACGCCAGGTAGTTGCCCAAGCCGATCACCACGGTCGAAGCCACCAGCACCAGGATGCCCACGAAGACCACCACGTGGGTCCGGCGGCTGGAGCCTTTCCACTCGCGGAAGTAGATGCCCCACAGGTTGCTGAAGACGATGATGAAGGCCATGTGGATGGTCCAACTCGAGAAGTCGTACCTGCCCATCTTGGTGGTGCCCATGCTGTAGAAGAAGAACTGGAGGTACCACGTGATGCCGGCCAGGGCCGCGAAGAGGTAGTTGGCCGCCAGCGAGGCCCCACCCCCGCTCACGTAGTTCCGCCCCGTGCGGTTCCAAACGTTCAGCGCCGCGCACCAGATGAAGTTCGTCGTGAACCCGCCGGCGAGGGCCACGATCAGCACCGGGAAGTTCTTGAAGAGGTCCGGCGTGCCGGCGGCGACGGCGTGCTCGGCGATGGGCTTGCCCGCCGCAAAGGCCAGGGCCATGCACGAACTCATGATCCCCGCGAACACGGCCACCCAGACGCCCTTGGCAAAACTGAATTCCGAGATGGCCGACTTTTTCTGTTCGGCCGAGAGTTCCCGCTCCTTCCGCATGCCCGCCCGGCCGCACGTGGCGATGCCCGCCAGGCAGACCAGGATGCCGCACGACAGGATCAGGCCCGGCACGGTCGTGAAGGTGCCCATGAAGTTCCCGTGCAGGAGGCCGAGTACGGCGGGCAAGCCTTGGCCCTCCAGGACCGCATCTATGACGTTCCCGGCGAACAGCGGCGGAATGATCGTGCCGAACGTGGCGCAGAAGCCCAGCGACAGGGCGTACCCCAGCGACATCCCCAGGTATCGCATCGAGAGGCCGAACGTCAGGCCGCCGATGCCCCAGAGGGCGCCGAAGAGATAACACCAGAAGAGGTTGCGCGCGGGGGCCGACAGCAGCGTCGCCACCAGGTCGGGGCACGCGATGAAGGCCACCACCCACGGGGCGATGATCCAACTGAACACGCCGCCCGCCAGCCAGTAACTCTCCCACGCCCACTTCTTCACCTTCTTGAACGGGATGTAGAAACTGCCTGCCGCAAAGCCGCCGATGGCGTGCAGGAACACCCCAAGGAAGGGGTTGGGAGGCATCGCGATGATCTCTCCTCTTGTCGCCCGCGCCACCATGGTGCAGAAGCCACGGCCTCTTTGCAAGCCAATGTTGGCGGCAAGTCTCTCTTGGCGTGTGCCAATGCAGGCCGGGGCGCAGCCCCGGCACTTCGGCTGCGCGGCCTTGTTAGGCGCTTGCGGTGACCCCGGCAACGAGGTACGTTGTCGCTCCGGAGCGCCTGTCGGCTGGCTGCACGGCGGCGACAAGGAGCCTTGGCGTGAAGCACCTGACCGTGTGCGCCCTGGTGGGCCTGACGATCCTGTCGCTGGTGGCGTGGGCGATCCAGCCCAGGCCCATTGCGGACGGCCGGACCGTCCTGGTGTGGGTAAGCGACGACAACCCGGCTCGCCGCGAGCAGATCGACCTGTTCAACCGCCTGAACCCGGAGTACTGTGTCGAACTCGACCCGGCCAATGCCGGCAGCGAGAAGGTCATCGTGCAGGCGATCGGCGGCGTCGGGCCGGACCTGTTCGACTGCTACGACGGCTTCCAACTCTCGGCCTACGTCAAGTCGGGCATCGCCTGGGACGTGACCGACGAACTCGCCAAGGCCGGCATCGACGTGGCCAAGGAGGCCTGGCCGGCCGCCTTCCCGAACGCCCTCTACGAGGGCCGCACGTACGGCTTCCCGACGAACGCCTGCACCAATGCCATCTGGTTCAACAAGGACATCTTCGACCGGTGCGGCGTGGCGTACCCCACAGGGGCGTGGACGTGGGACGAATTCATCCGCGTCGCCCAGCGGCTGACGGTGCAGGACGACGCCGGCCGCGTGCGCCACTTCGGGTTCCTGTGCGACTGGTGGAACTGGCCCCAGTTCGTCGCCCAATGGGGCGGCCGCCTGTACTGTGAGGACGGCACGCGGTGCACCGTCGACGGCCCGGAAGCGTGCCAAGGCATCCAACTCATGCAGGATCTCATTTATAAGCATCATGTGATGCCCAGCCCCGTGGAGGAGGCCGCCATGGCCACTCAGGGCGGATGGGGGTCCGGCACCATCACGTTCTTCGGCGCCGGCAAGGGCGCGATGGCGCTCGGCGGACGCTGGTGGCTGTGCACGCTGCGGCAGTACCCGAACCTGCGCCTGGGGGCGGTCGAGTCGCCCCACGGGCCTTACCGCGTCTTCCGCGGGTACGGCCGCGCCACGTGCATCAACAGGAGCAGCCCGCGTCGGGCGGCGGCCCTGGAGTTCCTCAAGTACCTGGCGGGCAAGCCGTACAACGATCTCGTCAACCACCAGGCAGACGCGCTCGCGCCGGTCATCCGCTACTGCTTCACGCCGGAGTTCCTGCACGATCCCGAGTTCCCGGCCGAGGACTTCAACGCCGTGTGGCGCGACGTGATGAAGGCGGCCGTCCCCGACCAGATCAGCCCGTTTGTGAACGGGAACGTCGCCGGCCGTCTCTTCGAGAAGCAACTCGACCTGGTGAAGAACGGCCAGAAGACGGGGGCGGAGGCGATGAAGACGGCCGCACGCCAGGTGAACGAGGAGATCGCCAAGGCTCTCGAAATCGACCCGTCGCTCCGCGCCCGCTACCGGGCGTTTACACAGAAGGCCGAACCATGAGGCCCCGCGCGCGCCATCGGGAATTCGTGCCGGCGATGGGGTTCCTCCTGCCGAACTTCCTGGGGTTCGTCGTTTTCACGCTCGGGCCGGTGGTCTTCTCGCTGGGCGTGAGCCTCTCGAACTGGAACCTCCAGCGCACGATTCCGTTCCAGTGGATCGGCCTTGAGAACTTCCTGGCCCTCCTTGGGAGCGCGGAGTTCTGGCTCTACTTCGTCAACACCGGGTACCTGATGCTCGGCATGCCTGTGGCGATCGCCGGGTCGCTGGCGCTCGCGCTGCTGTTAAGCCTGCGCCTGCGCGGCATCGTGGCGTACCGGACGCTGTTCTACCTGCCTACGTTCACGAGCGGCGTGGCGCTGATGATCCTCTGGAAGGCGCTCTACAATCCCTCGTTCGGCCCGATCAACGCCGCCATCGAGTGGCTGACGGGGTGGCACGGGCCCGAGTGGCTCCTGTCGACGTGCAATCTCCTGGGCCTCGACGTGGAGCAGGTCGGCCTGACGCTGAAGCAGTGGGGCCTGGGCGCCCGCGACGCCCTCATCATCATGGGCGTCTGGACCGCCATCGGGGGCAACAGCATGCTGCTGTACCTGGCGGCCCTGACGAACATTCCGCTGGAACTCTACGAGGCATCCCAGATCGACGGCGCCGGGCGCTGGCAGACGTTCTGGAGCGTCACGTGGCCGCAACTGGCCCCCACTACGTTCTTCATCGTAGTGATGAGTTTCATCGGGGGCCTCCAGGGCGGGTTCGACCAGGCGCGGGTCATGACGGCGGGCGGCCCCGCAGGCACCACCACCACCCTGGCCTACTACATCTACACCAAGGCGTTCCAGGAGTTCCAGATCGGCTACGCGTCGGCCGTATCGTGGGTCCTGTTCATCATGATCTTTGTGATCACGCTGATCAACTGGCGGTTCGGGAGCCGGGAGTTGAACTACTGATGAGCCAGATCGCGCCGACATCGCGCGACTTCGGGGCGTGGTGGTACCGCCGGGGCCGGTTCATCGCCAGCCACTTGGTGCTGGCGGCCCTGGCGATCACGATGCTCATGCCGTTCTTGTGGATGGTGCTGGCCAGTTTCAAGCCGCTCGAGGAGGTCGAGCAACTGGACCCGCTGCCGTCGGTCTGGCGCCCGCAGAACTACCTCCAGGTGTTCGAGCAGATTCCGTTCGCGCGGTACTACTTTAACAGCCTCTTCGTGGCGGCCTGGGTGACGCTCCTTCAGTGTCTCACTAGCGCGATGGCGGCGTACGCCTTCTCGCGGCTGCGGTGGCGCGGGCGAGACGTCGTGTTCCGGCTGTACCTGGGAACGCTGATGATCCCCGGCGTGGTCACGATGATCCCGAACTATGCGCTCATGGTCAACCTGCACCTGCTGGACTCATACCTGGGCCTGATCGTGCCGGCGTCTTTCAGCGCGTTCGGCACGTTCCTGCTGAGGCAGTTCATGCTGACGATCCCGCCGTCGCTCGACGAAGCCGCCGCCATCGACGGGGCCAGCCACTGGCGGATATTCTGGGACGTCATCATGCCCCTGGCGCGGCCGGGCCTGATTACGCTGGCCATCTTCACGTTCCTCGGCAACTACGGATCGTTCTTCTGGCCGCTTATCCTCATCAAGAGCGAGGCCCTGCGGACGCTGCCCATCGGCATGCTGTACTTCGACACGAACTACGGACGGCAGACCAACCTCATCATGGCCGCCAGCGTGATGAACATCATCCCCCTCATCATCCTCTTTGTGGTCTCGCAGAAGTACCTGGTGCGCGGCATCCAACTCGGCGCCGTGAAAGGCTAGTGGTCCGCCGCACTCGTTCTTGTGAGTTGAACCGGGAAGCGCGGTGGGCAGTCCTGCTCGCCGCGATTGTCTTACCCACATCTGCCAGTGTAGCGGACCAGGCGGGTTCCCTTGCACACGGACTGATCGATAGCGCCGGGCCATATTTGTGTTCTTGTGCGAATTTTCGATAGTGTAGCATCCTTACCGCGGTCGAAGAGCCTGTCCGAAAAACCGAGGGTCAGGCATATATGCAACCAAAGCCCGCCGTTGGGCTTTGGTTGGCATGTCGCTTCAGCCCCGGGAAGGAGAACCGCAACAACTTTACTGAGGCAAACGCAAAAGCGCGTTTGCCTCAATAAATATGCCTGACCCTCGGTTTTCGGACAGCCTCTACGCCGGTAATGCTGCTACAGTCTCGAATTTTCCCATTATTCCGCTACCCTCGCGGCCGGAATTAGTTTACCCTAGTGGCTCGAATCCGGAGGGGTGACACCCTAGCCAAGACGGGCCCGTTCCTCAAGGTGAGAGGAGCCGAGCCATACCGATCTGCACACGCATCAAGGAATCGGACCCCGCGAGCGAGGTGTTCGTTACGGCCATCCCCCGGGCGCCGCGATCGCCCGAGGCGCAGGCGCGCGAAGTCTTTGCCGCCGTGGCGGAGATCCTGCGCATTCAGAACGCCCGGCTTCTCCAGGAGCGGATCTTTGCCGTCGAAGGCGCGTTTGGCGCCATCTTGCCGGCCCGCGCCGCCGCCTACGACGACCTCGACGACGATGGCCCGCCAGTGCTCTTGGCCGTGCCTGAAGGCCCGCAAGGCCCTCTGGCGGGCGTCCAGATCCACGCGGTTCGGGCCGCCCAGCCGCCGAAGGTGCTTCGTTGCGGCAAGAACGCCTGCGGACGGACGGTCCGCGCCGGCGGATACCACTACGTGGCCCTTTCGGGTCTGGCGGCGGTCGAGGCCGGGGCCGCCCCCGCCCAGGCCCGCGCGATCTTCGAGAAGGCCGAGGCGGCACTGCACCGGGCCGGCGGGAACATGTTTTGCGTCGCCCGGACCTGGCTCTGGCTTGCCGACATCCTCTCGTGGTACGGCGAGTTCAACTGCGTCCGGACCGGGTTCTTCACCGAGAAGGGCCTGCTGGACGGCGACCCCGCGCATAGCCGCCTGCCGGCCAGCACCGGCATCGGCGTCCGCCCGGCCGGGGCCGCCCGGTGCGCCCTGGACGTCATCGCCGTCATCGGCGCCGAGGCCGACATCGAGCACTTCCGCGCCGCCGGAAAGCAGCAGTGCGCGTACAACTACGGGTCGGCGTTCTCGCGTGCGGCCCGCGCAACCACGCCCGCCGGCAAGACGGTCTACGTCTCGGGCACGGCCGCCATCGACGAGGCCGGCAAGACGCAGCATGTCGGCGATGCCGCCGGCCAGATAAAGGTTACGATCGACAACGTGCGCGCGGCCTTCGAGAACCTCGGCTGCACCGATGCCGACGTGGTCCACGCCATCGCCTATTCCAAGGCGCCCGAGGTGGAGAATGTGTTCCGCGAAGGATGGGCCGACCTGGGATGGCCCTGCATTTCGGTCATCGGCGATATCTGCCGCGACGACCTCCTCTTTGAGGTCGAGGCCACCGCCTGCCCCGGGGCGCTGAGCGTCTCCTGACCCGCGGCGGTGCAGTGGAATGATGAATGGCGTGCGGTGGGCAGTCTTGCCCACCGCGTGTTCTTGGCACCAGGCCGCGGCGGGCAGCGATGCCCGCCGCGAGGTGGCATTACGTTCCCCGGAACGTCTGCAATCCCGACACGCCCTACTTCTTCCATTCCAACTTGTACGCAGATACCACGTTCGCTTGAAGGCTGGGCACGTAAAGCAGGCTGCGCTGGCGATCCAGGCCGATGTCGGCCGGCGAACGGATCGAGAGGATCGCCTGGACGGTCTTGCGGTCCGAGGAAACCGCGAACACCTTGCCCCCCGTGAAGTCCGAAACCAGGAACGTCCCGTCGTCGAGGACCTCGATGCCGTCGAGGTTCTTGAAGTGCTTCGCCAACCCGAAAGGCTTCGGCTCCTCCTTGCCGGCTGGGTCGAGTTCGTAGACCTCGTGGAGGTCCCAACTGACGCCGAACATGCGGCCCTTAAAGAACGTGATGCCGTTGGCGCTGGGCGGACCCTTGAGTTCGCTGATCTTGCCTTGCGGGTCGATGCCGTAGATCTTGCCCGTCGCCGTGTCGGAAACGTAGGCCGAGGTCCCGTCGGCGGCCATGTCGTTGAGGCGCCTGGCGCCCGGGATCTCGATGCGCCGGCCGGGTTCGTCGCCCGCCAGCGGATAGCAGACGACCCGCGTGTTATCCGCCACGTACAGCCGCCCGGCGACGATGCACATGCCCTTCGGCCCGTTCAGCGGCAAGTCAGGGGCGCTGTCTTTCCACTTCATGGCGTCCGGCGCGCCGCCGGGCTTGAGGCGCGAGATGAAGCCCGTGCCGTCATCGCCCCAGTACTCCTGCCTGGCCGTGGCGATGTTCGAGACGTACACAGCCCCCGACGCCGGATCCGCCAACGTGCATTCCGGGGCATCGAACCTGCCGATCGAGGTCAGTTCGTAGGCGCGCCAGCCCGGCGCTGCGCCACAGCCGGCCGCCACCACGCACACCATCGACAGCACAAGGCCAATACGCGAACCCATGATGTCTTCCTTTCTCAAGGCGTCCGAGGCTCGTACCAGAACGATTTCCAGTATGCCTGGTCCGTGGCGTACGCGTCAACCGGATCGTTCAGGCCGAGGTTCTCGGGCAGGATGCCATAGCGTTTCATCTCGCGGACGTAACATTCACTCGGCCGGTAGCCCGGCATGTCGAACCGCTTGTGGGTGTCGAGCCACCTCTTGGCTTCCCGGACGGAGGCCAGGATTTTCTGGTAGTCGGGGTCGCTTGTGTCGGCAAAGACCTGGGCCGGTTCGCCGGGCCTGGGCGGCGGCGCCTTGGCGGCACAGGTGCCGTACCCGCCGGATGCGGCCGCCAGGGGCCCGAGCAGGATCTGCGATTTCTCCGGCCGCGTCAGGTTATACGCCAGATGGCGCGTCAGGTGCAGGCGCCGCTGCTCCCGCGGCACCCCGTGCATGTCGTCCGATGGCGACATCGGCAGCGGTGACTTGGCATCGTGGCACCGGATGCACCGGCGCGTCATGGCATCCCTGGCCTCGACCATGGCGGGCCAGCCGACGTCAATCCTATGAATCGCGTTCTCGACGTAATCGCCGATCATGCCGGAGCCAGCCGCCGCGTACGTGCCGGGATACACCGCCCCACTCTCGATCCAGTACCAGATCATCTTCCGCTCGTGCTCGGTCACGGTGACGTCGTGGTGGCTGCCGTCGATCTTCTTGATGAGTCGGCTGGCGGCTGCGCCGACGCTGCGGGGCGGACGGCTGCCGACCGCGAGGTTCCGCCCGTCGGCCACCAGGCCGCGCGAAATCAGCGTGAAGTAACTGTGCGAGTAGAGCGGCCCGCGGTCGCCCGCCAGGACCGCACCGCCGGACCGCTTGTCCACGTCGTGGCACTTCAGGCAGTGCGCGTCGATGATGGGCTGGATATCGCGCGGGAAGTCGAAGATGTCCGGCACATCGGCCACCGGTTCGATGCGGCTGGGCGGGCGCTGGAGGGCCGCCAGACTCGGCCTGGCCGGCAGCACCCGCTCGCGCTGCTCGTGGCACCCGGAACAGCCTGTCGTCTCGCCCGGCGCCACGGCCGCGAAACTGTGCATCCGCTTGATGGCGCTGGCGCGCTCGTCCATCGCCACGAAGAACACCGGCCGCAGGGCCGGCACCTCGAAGTAGGCCGAGCCGTCCGGTTCAACCGGCACGGTGCCGAGGATGCGTTCCAGCAGGAACGTGCCGCCCAGGCTGATCGGCTCCATGCCGCCGGAGTAGTGCACCGGCGTCGGCAGAACCTCCAGGACGAGGAGTTTCTTGATCTCGCCGGGCTTCACGCCCGCCATGTTCCGGCCGAACGTCACGTCGGCCAGGAGGAGCCGGCCGGTCGGCTTCGCCGGGTCGGTGCGCGGCGGGATGATTTGTTCCCGTGGCCGCGGCACGAGCGGCCGCGGCTCGTGCAGGTCCAGCGCATCGGTCTTGCGGACCAGGACGTCGGTGTTGCCCTTGCCGTCCATCAGCAGGATGCCCTCGTTGCCGGCCACGAGGAAACAGTCTTCCGAGAACGGATACGGGTCGCGGAAAGCCGTTTGGCGGCTGACACGCCGGGCCATCGCCCGGGCGTCGGGGCCCGCGTTGGGGTCGACGACCGTCACGTCGCCGATGTGCTCGCGGATGCCGTGACCCGGCGAGAAGATCGAGACCACCTTGTCGGTGCCGGGTATCGGCTTGGCATCGAGCATCACGATCGACGGGTGCATGTTGCCGAAGTAGATCATCTGGCCGGTGCCGTCGGGGTTCGAGACCCACAGATGGTGATAGTCGACCTGGCTGCGGTCCACGTACTCCCAACGCATGTACAGAAGCCGGCCGTCGGGCATGACCCAGGGGGTGTTGTCCTGCTCGATGTTGGCCGAGATGACGCGGATACTCCTGCCGTCCGGGCCGCACCGGTGCATCGTGGCAACCTGCGTCAGCCAGCAACTGACCCACCGCTTGCACCGGGTCGAGACGAAAACGATGTCGCCGTCGGGCAGGTATGTCGGCTCGATGTCGTCGTAGATGCCGTCCGAGAGTTGCACGAGGCCGGTGCCGTCGGAGTTGATCTCGCAGAGGTGGTAGTTGTCGGTGCCGCCCTTGCGGTACGAGAACAGGATTTTCTTGCCGTCGTAGTGTACTTGCGGGTCGCGGACGCCGCCCTTGGGGTCGTCCAGCAGGACGGTCGCCTTGCCGGTCTTGAGGTTGTAGCGGCAGAGGCGTCCGCCCTCGCGGTAAGCCTTGCGGCTGGAGTCCGGGCCGTAATAACTGAAGTTGGCGTACCAGTGGCCGTCATCGCCCATGCGGCGCGCCGCAAAGACGATTTCCTCAACGCCCGCCATGGGGCCGGCGAGGGCGTTCTGGAGGAGCGGCGGCCCGGCCGGCGCAAGCGGCGGAGGACCGGGCGCGGCTCCCTGCCCCGCCAGCATCACGAGGACAAGGCTGCCGACGAGCAGGCTGCCTGGGAAGGCCTTCGTCATCGCCGTCGCGCGAGGGCTTCCCCTGCGCCTCCGTCCGCGGGTAGCGGAGGTCCCGCGCCCGCGGGCCTCTAGAGCGAGAGCAGGTACACGATGAGGTCCGCCAGTTCTTCTTTCGACAACTTTTTCCAGCCGCCGTGCTGGCCCTTCTCGTCGCACTTCGTGAAGACTTCTTCGAGGGTGACCGCTTCGCCGGTATGCAGGTACGGGGCCGTGCGGTACGACTCGGTGAGTTTCGTGGTGTAGAATTCCTTGTCGTCGCGATCAAACTGCCCGTGCGACCCTACATCGTATCTCTTCATGTCCGTGAGGGCGGGTCCGGTGTGGCACGTGGCGCAGGCCGCCTTCTTTCCGTCGAAGACGGCCTTGCCGCGCTTCGCCTTGTCGGAAAGTGCGCCCTTGGCCGTCAGGTAAGGGCTGGGCTCGGGTTCGAGGGACCGGAGGTAAGCCTGGACGGCCTCGATGTCGTCGGGCGTCGGTTCGTGGAACTGGATGAAGCGGAAGCCGGCCACCGTCGCCGCCTCCATGGTCGCCCGCTTGCCGAGCGACATGACCGGCGACGTCTTGTGCGACCAGACCAGCGACCGGGCGTTCTTCGGGTTGCCGATGCCGTCGTTAAGGAGGTCCCAGTTCAAGCCGTCCACGCGGGCGCCTTCCGGATGGCAGGTGGCGCAACTGAGCCAGTGCTGGAAGCAGAACATGGCGTCGTGGAAGATCGCCTCGCCCAGGCGGACCTGGTCGGGCTTGGTCTCCGGCCCGATGCGGATTGTGGAGGTGACCTTGCCCGTGGCGGGGTCGGTCAGGACCACGGTGCCCGAGTAGTAGCCCGCCAGGGCCAGGGTCTTGCCGTCCGGCGCCAGGTCTATGCCGCGCGGGCAGCGGCCCTCGACCGGCGTCCGCGCCAAGAGGCCCGGCCCGTACAGGGCCGCCAGGTCATTGACGAGCAACTTGCGCTTCGCCGGATCCTGCTTGACGTCGTTCCAGATGTCGGGCACCGTTCTGGGCGTCTTGATGCCTTCGGCGGGAGGTAGCGGCTTGCCTTCCAAGAGCAGGTGCAGGCCGCCGAGGTCCACCTTGGCCACCTGATGAATGCCTGCGAGCGACACCCACAGCGTGTTGCCGTCCTTCGACAGGACGACACCCCACGGGTCGGCGGCGCCTTCCGACAGGCGGTCCAGAAGGAGCGTGGCATAAAGCGACTTCGCGGCCAGGTCGATGATGCTGAAGGCGTTGGTGTTCACCCAGCCGCGCTCCAACTGCGTGGTCGGAAGCGTGGTCCGGCCGACCGTGTGGACCGTGTAGGCCCACTTGCCGTCGGGTGAGATCGCCACCTGGCGGACGCTGGTCGACCCGCCGGGCAGCCGCACATCGGCGACGCACTTCAGCGACTCCAGGTCGACCAGGCTGACGGCGGCCGAAGTCTGCGGGTCCGAGGCGTTGCCGAGCGCCAGGAGGTTGCCGACCACGGCCATCGTCTCGTCGGGCGTGACGGCCACGAAGTGCGGCTCGCGCACCAGTCTCAGACGGGTCTTCTCTTTGCCCGAGGCCACGTCCACGACCGAGATGTCGTTGGTCACCGTATCGCCGACGACCAGCAGGCCGCGCTTGGCCGCCAGGGCGACGCCCATCGGACGCAGGCCTACGTCGAACCGCCGCAGGACCTTGCCTTGGGCCGGGTTGACCTCGGCCACGGTGCCCGCGTTGCGCTCGGCCACGTAGACCTTGCTCCCATCGGGGGCCCAGGCGACGCCGGTCGGCTCGCCTTTCAGGGCGACCTCCCGGCTCACCTTTCCGGTGGCCGCGTCGATGATGACCACCACGCCGCCCGTCCGGTCCGAAACCGCGAGGTACTTGCCGTCGGGCGAGTACTTCAGGTCAAACGGGGACCGATAGGTGGTCTTGGCGGTAGCCTCGGCGCTCCACGCCCCCGCCACTACCGCCACCGCTCCTGCCCACGCCAACAGCGTCGCCCATCGCGTCATTGCCTCTTCCTTTGGGTTGACTCCGGCACCTTCAGTCTTCGGGAGATTCTCCCCCGGCTATCTGTCTGCCTTGGCCGTCACGGCCAACTGGGGCTTGGCCGAGTCATCGCAGATGACGCGGAACCCCACGTTGAACACCGCCTGCCACGAGGGGTAACTCAGGCGATAGGCTGCGCGGGCCCGCTCGGGCCGATCATAGAACGATCCGCCGCGGCAGACCTTGCGCCCCTCGGGCATCCCGGCGTCGCGGCCGTCGGCCGCACTGTAAGGATACGCCCTGTAAGTCGAGAGAGTCCACTCCCACACGTTGCCGTGCATGTCGCAGAGGCCCCAGGGGTTCGGCGCGTACTTGCCGACATTGTCCGTGACGACGGAGCCGTCGTTGACGGTCGCAACGCAGGGGATCCACTTGGGCGAATCGCCCCGGCACAGGCTGAGGATCCGCTGGTCGGCCAGGTTCGCCAACTTGCCGAAGTCGGCATCGCACGTGCCGTAATAGAGCGGCGTATTCGTGCCGGCCCGGCAGGCGTATTCCCACTGTGCCTCGGTGGGCAGCGTGAACCTCTCGCCCGTCTTGTCCGAGAGCCACCGGCAGAAGGCCATCGCCTGCTTCCACGACACGCGGATGACCGGCTGCATCGGCCGGTTCGCGATCTCGCCCGGCGACGACTGGTCCTTGTTGAAAACGCTGATGACACGGCTGTCGTGCAGCGGGTCGAAGGCGGCGTACTGGGCGTTGGCGACCTCGAACTTGCCCATCCAGAAGGGCCTTTCGACGCGGACGCGCGTGAGCGGCCGCTCGTCGGCCGCGCCCGCCGCATCGCCCATGACAAACTCGCCCACCGGAATCCGCACGAGGTCCAGTTTGACGCCATCGCCCAGGTCGACCGAGCGCGATGGCGGCCCGCCTGCGGCCTGCCGGCGCACCGCCTCCGCCCTGTCGAACGGCCAGCCGGGGCACGAGACCGTAGCGACCGGGGCTTCCGGTGCCGGATCAGGCGTTACCGGGGTTATCGCCACGGCCTCGCGGGCCGGATAGACTTCGGGGTCCACGTCGAGGTTGGCGTAGAGTTTCGCGAGTTCGAGCCGGCGGTCATGGCCCTTGCGGGCGATGCCGCGGTTCTCGCTCCACGTGCCGTGGCACGGAACGTTCATATCTATCCACGTGAAGATGCGGTCCCAGCCTTCCGCGTCGAGTCTGACGCCGTGGTGGCCCTTCTGGAGCATCTGGACCAGTTCGCTCGTGTCGGCGTGGTACTCGCCGGCCACCGGGAGGTGATAATCGCTCTCCGGCCCCGGCCGCCGGACGTACCGGTGAAGCACCTCGTAGGAGGGCGTGAAGCGGCCCCGGTACGCGGGCGCCTTATCCTTGGCCCGCAGGTCGGGGACCTTCTTGCCGTCAGCCCGCGGGCTGCCGTCGTGGCAACCGACGCAGAACTTGTCGAGGACCGGCTGAACCTCGCGGGGGAAACTGAACGGCCGCGCCGGGCCGTACCACGGCTGGATCTCAACCGGCGGCTTGGCGACGGCCATCGCGTGCCGCGATGGCGGCCCGTTGGCCTGCGGTTCGTGACAGCCGACGCACGAGGCGAATTCGCCCGGCATCGCCGTGTACCAACTCCGCATGACCTGGAGGGCTTTGCCCTCGGCATCGAGCGGTTCCACCACAATCGGCACGTTCGCTGGCACCTTGAACAGGGCCGACCCGTCCTCGTTCACCGGCACCGTGCCGAGGATGCGTTTGCAGTCCCACGGCCCGTCGATGCCGATCTCGATGTGCCCGCCCATGCCTCGGTACGCATAGTGGTTGCTGTAGACGCGCAGGGCCTTGACCGACCCCTGCGGCACGCCCCGCAGGCCCGCGCCCTGGTACACGTCAACCAGGTAAACCGTCGCCTCCTTGGAGCCGGGCTTGACCTTGTCGGGGATGACCGGCGGCATGGTCGTCTTCTTGAGCGGAATGGGCTCAAAGAGGGCGTAGCCCGGCTCGTCGCGCAGACAGAGCATGTTGTCGAAGATATCGACCAGGTACACCGCCCAGTCCGACGAGCCAGTCATCTTGCACGACACGAGGAAGTACTTATCGCTCAGCGGGAACGGGTGCAGGAACTTCGGCCACGACCCCTCGACCAGGCCGTCGGCGACCGTCGGAGCGACCTTCTTGCCGTAGCCCGGGATGCGCTGGACGGCGCCGGCGGCCTCGTGGCGGCCCTGGGCCGAGTCGAGAACCACGAGTTCACCCATGCGCGGCACGCCATGGTGGCCCGAAACGATGGCGACCACTTTGGTTGGGTGGCCGGGGATGGGCCGGGCGTAGAACGTCGAGTTCGGCCAGTACGAGTTCGAGCCGTAGTACTCGAACTGGGCCGTGCCGTCGGGGTTCATCTCGAACAGCAGGCGCGAGAAGTAGTGCGGAATGTCGCTGTATTCCCACCGAGTATAGATGACGCGGCCGTTGTTCAGCACGCGCGGATACCACGAGTGGTCCTGGTCGAAGGTCAGTTGCCGCACGTTGCCGCCCTGGTCATCCTGGATGTAAAGCGACCCGACGTGGTCGGAGCCCCCGACGCAGGGGACGCCCAGGTAGCAGGCGGTCGAGCAGAAAATGATGCGGCCGTCGGGCAGGTAGCAGCCGCTGTAGTTATCCACGTCGGGCTGGTCGCCCTTGGTCACCTGGCGTAGGCCTGTGCCGTCGGTCTTGATTTCCCAGACCTGCCAGCGGTTCAGGCTGCCGGGCATGGAGAAGAGGAGTTTGCCGGCGTCCCAGTGCAGGTCGATGTCGCCGACGAACTCGCCGCCCGCGGGCTTGTAGAATGTCTTGAGTTCGCCCTGGGGCGAAAGCGGCGAGAGCGTCGCGATCTCGTTGTCGTAGCCCTTCTGCGAGATGGTGGAGTTTCCCTGCCAGTTCTGCGGCAGGCCCAGGTTCCGCACGCCGCGCTTCACCACAAGGAGCCGCTCGAAATCCAGGAGCGGGTTGGCCATGAGGGCCTCTCTCCGAAGCGCATCCAGGTCGCTGCCCAACGAGGTCAGTTTGTCCTGATCATTGGCGGTCTTGGCTGCGTTGTACGCCTTGTGCAGCGATTCGAGGCGGACCAGGAAATCCTTGCCCTTCGTGTACCTGTCCGGGAAGGTCTCCATCAGGTCGCTTATGGCCATTTCGAGGGCGTCGAAATTGAAGGACCCCGCGACGGCCCGGGTCTCCGCGTTTTCGCGCGACTTGTAGTAAATCTGCCGCACGGCCTGGAGGCCGGCCGAGTCATTGGCCTTGGCGACCAACGGCTTGGCCTTGGCGGCCTGGACCGGGCTGCGCATCGCCTCGACGTATCGCTGAGCAATCGCCGCCGGGTTCCCGGGGGGCCAGTCGGCGGTCCAGATATTGTCCTCTTTCTCCCACGCCATCTCGCGCAGGGCGCGGCCGTCGCGGAAATCGCGCGCCACCAAGTTCCAGAGTTCCGCGTACGGGGTCGGCGCCGGGGCCGCCCCGGCGGCCGGCGTCCGAGAGGTCGAGAAATAGAACCCGTGCCCCCCGCTGATGTTATAGATCTTCAGCAGCAACTTGTTCTCGCCAGCCACCAGCGCCAGCGGCGCGGTGTCCTGGTTCGGGGCCGGGCCGCGCGGCACGTCGTTCGAGATGAGTTTCTTGCCGTTGAGCCACACCACCAGGCCGTCATCGCTGCCGAAGTAGCCGGTGACATTCGTGGGAGATGCCGCCGCGATGGTGCGGTAAAGGTACGTGGAACCGTTCGAGCCGGCCTGGAGCGTATGAACGACACCGTCGGCAAACTCGGGGTGGGCCACCCAGCGCATGTTCTGGTAAGTCTTCGAGAGTTCAACCCCCTGCTCCGGCGGGAAGACAACCGAGAAGCCGCGACCTTCCTTGGGGTAGAACGGCCCGATCAGATGCCACGGCCCCCACTGGACGGCCCCGGCCCTGGCCGGGGCGGCCGCCTGCTTAGCCTGAGCGGCGGGCGGCTCCTTCATCATGGCCTCGCGCGAGGCCTGCACCGTCTCCTGCCACGTCGCCTTTTTGGCATAGTACCCAGGATCAGCGCCCAGCACCGGCACCGCCAGCAGAAACGCTGCCACCAGTGCCGTCCACCCCTCTCGGAAGGCCGCCCGAATCATCCCGTGTCTCCTGGGGTACCTAGACCCTCAGCCCCCCTGTCCTGGCACGGCAAACACTTTTTGAACACGGTAGCCGCCATAAGTGTGCCGCAAGTAATCATCGGAATCAAGGGTCTGCACGGCCTCTTGACGTGCCCGGCGGCATCCGTAACGCAGAATCCAGGGCAACTTGGAGTTGCCGTGCAACGCCGTGAGGTGCTACCGGCTCTCGATCAACTCCCGGGCAATGCGCGTCCACTCCGTGAACCGCTCCGGATGGTTCTCGCACGTGTGCGTGTCCTTAAGGATCATCTCCAGGACGCACCCGCGGGCCGCCTTCAGCGTGTGGCCGATATAGGCCCGCAGTGCCTGCCGGTCGAACCGCCCGACCAGGTGCGCCGGGTTGGGCTTCCACGAGAAGATGTACCGTGCGCCCAGTTTCTCGGCCGAGCGGTCGACGCTGGCGAACGGCGAGATGGAAATCCGCCGGATGTTCGGAATCGTGAAGACGTCGTCCAACTTCAGGCTCAGGTCCTCGCAGCACCCGTAGCCATTGAGGCCGAACGGGGCCAGGAGCCGCTTCTCGTACGCCATCGAGAACCGGGCGTGCGTGTCGGGCGAGACCTGCGCCAGTTCCTGGGCCTCGGCCGACGCCCACATGTCGCGCGGGCGCACGCGCTCGGGGTCGAAACCGTCCGCCGGCAACTCGTCGGTATACCCCACGCCGCCCGATGAATGATACGTGCCGTCGTTATTGAGGCTCAGGAGGTTCAGGGCGACGTACTGCCTGATGAGCCGCCGGTGCCCTTCCTCCAGGAGGGCCATCGCGTCGCACAGCATCGATGGATTATCATACATATCCATCATGACCTCGTTCAACCCCCTGAGGTGCGTGTACTGGTTCATGAGGTGGAATGAGACGTGGGCCACCCCTTTCAGTCTCACGTCGAGGATGTCTCCGAAGAGATCCTGCGCGGCGGCGAGGTCCCGCGCCGTCGCCTCCGGGTCGACCGAGATCTCGGGAAACTTGAGTTTCCGGAGGTCCGCGGCCTTGTGGATCACCGGCTCAAACGCCCCGGCCCCGGTGGCCGTCGGGGCCTCCCGCCATTTCGGTTCCAGGCCCCAACCCGTGCTCTTGATGACCTTATGGACAACCCATTCCTTCTCGATGACCGTGTCGTCGAAGAAATGCTCGCAGGTGTACAAGCGATGAAGCAGGTTCCACTCGATGCCCCGCGCGGCCTTGTCCTTGCACCGCAGCGCCGCATCGGGCAGAAGCTCGCGCCACGACCCCTCCGGGAACACCAGGATCATCGGCCGCACCGGCCGCAGGCTGTTGTGCGACTTCCACAGGCGGCGGCGCTCGGCCATGATCGGCCTGGCCGCCGCCTCCGCCACTCGCTTCGCCAGGTCGCGCAGGTGTCTTCGTTCCTGTTTCGAGATCATCCCCGATTTCCTTTCACCGCAACGGACGCAGAGAACGCACAGGCAAGCGGGCGAGATAGCGGTGGCTGGACCAACGGCTCATGCCTGGTCCGTGACGATCTTCTCCGCCCGGTACCCCCTGCGGCGACGGTCCTGGATGAACATGATGCCGAAGACGATCACCAGGACAATCGAGACCGCTGAGACCCAGCGGAAAGACATGAGGCCGCCCTTGTTGTCGGCGGGGTTGAGGACGGCCCCGGCCTTTTTCTTGGCAGCCAGGGCTTCCTTTGTGGCCGCCGGGGCTGAATCCGGCAGCGCGTCGGGCGGACCGTTCTTGATGGCGACTCGCAGGGCGTTGGCCGTGTCGGGTTCCGGCAGGGCGCGGGCGGTCTGCTGTGTTTCGAGCACCTGGGCGGTTGACTTCAGGACCTCGTCAATCTCGCCCTTGGTGATCTGGTCTTTCTTCGAGTCGCTGAGGGTCGCCCGCCATCCGGTGTAGGCGGTCTGGACTTCCTTCAGCAGAGCGGCGGTCTCGGTCTCCCGGTCGAAGGCCTTGCCGTCGACGGTCCCCCTGAAGACCAATTCCTGGTGGAGGTACTTGTCGGCGATCCAGCCCATCACCGGGGCGGTGACGGCGCCGACGAACAGGCTGCCCGTACCGCCGATGATCGCCAGGGCCAGGGCGCCGCCCTTCGGCACCCGCTCGGCCACCGTTCCGAGCATCGCAGGCCAGAAGTAGCACACGCCGAAGGCAAAGACGGTCGCCGTCAGGCCGACCACGACGATGCTGGCCGGGAAACTCAAAAGCAGCAGCCCTACTCCGGCCACGGTGGCCGAGAGCAGCAGGAGGCCCGTGTTCGTCAGCACCTTGACCACCGGGCCGCAGAAGAGCCGCAGGACGGCCATGAAGCCCGTGACCCACACCAGGACCAGGATGCCCGGAATGCCGCCCGCCTCGAGGACCGCCGGAATCCATCGCATCGGGCCGAGTTCGAGCGAGGCCGTCATCAGCATGCACACCAGGAGCACCAGGAACAGCGGCCTGAGGAGCGTTTCCTTGAACATGCCGCCGAACGAGACGCCCGCCTGCACGCGCTCTGTCACGGGGAAGTGCTCGCGGATGAACATGATTCCATACGCCGCCGTCGGCAGCAGGGGCACGGCCAGTTTCAACTGCCAGTAGTTCAGGTTGATGTGGGTGAACAGGTAGACGATGAGGCCGCCGATGACGATGCCGCCGGGGAACCACATGTGGAACTGGCTGAGTTTGTGGGTCTTCTTGTCGGGATAGATCGTGGCGATGAGGGGATTGCAGACGGCTTCGACCGCACCCGACCCCAGGCCGTTGATGAGGGTGCCCGCAAAGAGCATCCCGCAGGCGAAGGCCGAAGACCCGCCGCCCACGAGCGCAAGGAGACCGGTTCCCGCCAGGATCATCAGCAGAATGCCGAGGGCCTGCGAGAAGCACGCGAAGTAAAGGAGCCGCCGCATGCCCAGGGCGTCGCAGAGCGGCCCGAGGATGAACATGGCGGAGATGAACCCCCAACTGCCGCCGCTCATGATCAAGGCGATCTGCGCGTTGTCGAGGATGAACTGCTG
>Ga0315282_10006579_pt1 | contig 19401 bp, 16 predicted proteins | sample YL17G07_20_MG_FD_203693 | JGI IMG/M metagenome (GOLD analysis project Ga0315282, IMG submission 203693) | Sediment microbial communities from Yellowstone Lake, YNP, Wyoming, USA - YL17G07_20 | ecosystem: Environmental > Aquatic > Freshwater > Lake > Sediment | place: USA: Wyoming | collected... | reverse complement strand
ATTTCGTTTGCAGGTGTTATTGGGTATCCGGCGAAGAATCTACAGCCTGCTGCGATTGCACCTTCAACAATAGCGTAGTTGCCCAGCATGAATTGGAGGTCGGGCCCCTTCGAAGTCACTTCTTTCCCTCTCCTTCCTTTTCTTCTTCCACTGCTATGGCTAGGTCCGGGCAGTAGAGAAGACATGCCTTGCAACCAGTGCATTTCTCTGGAAATTCTACTCTGGCAAGGTTGTATCCCAAGTCACCGATGATATCGGATCGCACAAAGACGCCTACAGGACAGAATCGAATGCAGAAGTAACAGCCCTTACACAATTTCTCATTGATCTCGACCTTGAACCGCTTCTTGAGGCGCGGAACTCTCTTCTCCTGACTGACTGTCATTACTGATTTTCTGCTAGCTGCTATCGTTGTCGCCCTCTTCGAGAGCCGCGACTTCAAAAGATGATTTAGGCTTTTGCAGCCATTATCACGCTTGAATCTGTATTGTCAATGCACTATTGACCAATCAGACGAAGAACCATTGACTCCAATCGATTCGCCATACCGTGCTGACGATGGCGGGAACCTTAGACTCGAAACAATCGTGATGTCGCAGAAAATGCCTACACTTTTTGTGGAAGTCACAGCCGCAACTCCTTTCGCAGAATCTCAGGTATCTCTCTTGGGGCGCTGGCAATCAGAGCTCCGCTCCGCTTGAGAGCGGATATCTTGGATTGAGCGGATCCTTTTCCTTGTTGGATTATTGCGCCTGCGTGCCCCATTTTCTGTCCTGGTGGGGCCGTCCTGCCCACTATCAGTGCTATGATGGGTTTCGGGTATCCGTTCCTTAGATAGTCAGCTGCGTCCTCTTCAATGTGACCGCCGATTTCTCCTAGTAGAATGACAGCGTCAGTATCTCCGTCATCCCTGAACATCTCAAGTGCCTGTCTGTAGGTGAATCCCCACACTGGTCCTCCGCCTAGGCCAATGACTGTGGACTGTCCTATTCGGTTCTGCGTGAGCGTCTTCGCGGTTTCATATGACAATGCACCACTTCTCGAGATGATTCCAACGCGACCTTCAGTGAACAGGCGATGTGGTTGCACACCGACTTTGGATCGTCCGGGGGAGATAAGCCCAGACGTGTCCGGGCCGAGCACGAACGTTCCTCGTCCCGTCGCGAATGCGAGCATTCTGACAGCGTCGCGTAGAGGCACGGCTTCTGCGACAACCACAACGAGACGAAGACCAGCATCGATGGCCTCCATTGCCGCATCGCAAGCATAAGGACCTGGAACAAAGCTTATCGCAACTTCCGCCTCTGTCTGATGAACGGCTTGCTGAACCGAGTCGAAAACAGGGACACCATGTACTACTTGGCCGCCTTTGCCGGGTGTAACTCCAGCAACCACACTCGTCCCGTATTCTACCATCAATTGAGTCTGGAATGACCCTATCTTCCCCGTGATTCCCTGAACAAGGACCCGAGTGCCTCGGTCTACTAGAATCGCCATCTCAGCTACCCTTCGAGAACCTCACCGCAGTCTCAACAGCGTCATACAAGTTGTCAAAGAACTCTATCTTGTGCTCGCTCAATATTCTTCGACCTTCATCTTCCCGCGTGCCGCTCATCCTAACGACGATCGGAAGCTTAGGAGAATGGGCGACGACGTAATTCGCAATCCCTTTCGCCATTTCATCCATCAGGTTGAGCCCCCCAATTAGATTGATCAATACCACGCGAACATCCTCATTTGTCAATACTACCTGCACTGCGCTCTCGATGAGTTGAGCAGTCGCTTCACCACCCATCTCGCAGTATGCCCGCGTCTTTCCGCCAGCATCTGCGACCAAGTCAAGCGTTAGCATGCCTGAACCTGCCCCGTCTGCAACTACTCCGATATTTCCTTCCATTTCGATGTACGTCGGAATCCCACGTTCTTTCGCGCGAAACCTCCGATATGCTAGTCCCTCAGGTGGTGGAGTAGGCATTTTCCCAAGTCGATCGATGAAGTCGGATTGCCTGTAGATGCTCTTGTCGTCAAGGTTGAACTTTGAGTCAAGCGCGACGAACGCCCCATCATGCAAAACCGCCAAAGGGTTTGCTTCAATGAGTTCGGCATCATGCTCGCTGAAGATGGCCCAAAGGGAGCTCAGAACGCTTGAGTATAGGCCCACTTCGCTATCTGTGAGCCCAATCCTTGTCGCCAGTTCTCTTCCATGATACGCGCTGTATCCTCTGAAAGGATCGATTGTTAGCCTCGCGATATCGCGCGGGTGATTCCTCGCCACCGATTCTATATCGACTCCTCCTCTGGACGACGCGACGATCACGGGGCATTTGTTCGCGTAATCCCACGTTATGCCTGCATACAGTTCTCGAACGATCTCCATTTTCTCTTCTACCAAGACGCATGTCGGTGTTTCGCCACGAACATCCATGCCAAGCACGGTGGAAGCAATCTTCTCTGCTTCGTTGGGATCTGCAGCGAATTTTACTGCTCCGGCTAAGCCGCGTCCGCCGACAGCAACTTGCGCCTTTATTGCAACGGCTCGTCCGAGTTCAGATGCAATCTGAGCGGCTTGATCAGCTGATGTGGCGAGTCGACCTTTCGGAATAGAGATCCCGTATTCTCTAAAGACTTGCTTGGCCTGAAACTCATAGAGCTGCATGCAATCTACTCCAGTATGGCGGCGGGAAACATCAACTGCGAATGTGTACGATTTATGGTATCCGTAAAGTTCTCACCGCTGGAACCCGAGTTGGACCGAGAGAATGTACCACTTACCATGAGTTGAATCCGTAGTGCAGATAAACTATGTTCCAGCTGAGTTGGCTCGAAAGACACAAGCTCGTGATCTAAATGCGATCTGAGCGGGCTAGGCCCGCAACTGTTTCTATTGACGGGCCTCGTCTACGTCCTGGTACCACTTGACTTTTGGCCCTATCCTCGCTCTCATAGTCCACTTCATACTTTTGGGCTCAGAGTCAATCTGCTTTCGCAGGGTCTCCAGTTTGCCAAGAATATCTCGCTTGTCTTCGTCCGACAGGATTTGGTGTTCCTTGACTCTCCCCTCGATTTTGTTAAGGTTTGTGGTGACCGTAAACCAAAAGCCCCAGTCACTAGCCAGCTGTTTCGCTACGTAACCACCGTCAACACGCTCTTTCTCTTCGTCACCGATATCGTGTTCCCGAAGCAACACGATAGTATCCTTGATGTCTTTTTCATTCAACTGCGCGATCTGCATTTTCTCGAGAAGAAGATCCGTCAGAGTGATAGTTGGATGTTCCAACTCAAGCCTACCGGAAAAGCTGACTGTATGCGACATATCCAGTTTATCGAAGAACACGTCTACGTAGCGCTTGTTTGCAGGATCATCGAATATCAACCTGCTCTTGCCATGTATTGCATTGAAGCGCTCGCGACCTGCGTAACCCATCTCCAGCAGGAGGGCCTCGATTTTCCTACTGAATCGTGAGTAGGAAACAAAATCAATGTCTGACAATTTTCTACCGAAGGCTTCGAAAAGAAAGCGAAACTTCGGGCAGTGGACATAGATTGCCGTAGCACCAAGTATATTCAGTTGCGCTCCTCTCCGAGCCGCCTCGGACACCAAGAAAGTGGCTTCCTCAACAAAGTCTGGGAATGGAATCCGTACCGACATTTCCCTTATTCTCCAATTTCACAAGATTCGTGTGCCATGTCATCCGGTTGTAAAAACATAACTCTTGATGCCTTTTTCGTCGATGTCTATCAACGCTCCGCGGAGGATTCCTTCTCCGTATTCGCTGCCTGGGTTGACACAGAGCGTTCGACCGATCTTCACTGTGCCTCGCGACTCATGAATGTGACCGTGAATGCCTAGCATTGGTTGATACTTCTCGATCACTGTTCGGACCGCGGTGCTTCCCACAGGAACTGTTGCGACTCCCATTCCAGGAGTTGATACGGGTCTCAAGGTTTCGTCAAGCTTGGCCGCAAGGTCCAATCCAGAATCATACGGTGGCACATGGAGATTGAAAACCGACCTCGCCGGGTCCTTAGCTAGAGACCCGATGCTGTCGATCTTTTGCAACAAAACATCTTCAGTAACGTCTCGCGGACACTTCCACGGAGTGATGTTCCCATACCCACTGCTAACCATCTCGATCCCCTGGTCAAGGTCAACGACTTGCCCCTCAGGGTTCACCACGAACTTCGAGCTGTTCAAGATTGGTTCGATATCAACCGGGTCATCGTTTCCGCCGGTAATGAAGATCTTCACACCAGTTGACGCAAGTCTCTCCTCAGCAAGTCTCACCCACGCTTCAATTCGCCCAAGCATCAACTTCATGAAAAGGTCGTGAACGCCAGCCGGCGACGCGGTGAACTCTTCCATCTCACTTGGATTGGTCCGGTAAGGGTAGTATCCTGAATTGCTGATCAATGATTCAAAGTCGTCAAGTTCCTTTGACGACTTTAGCAAAGTCTCGACTCCCATGAACGTACTCCTCCATTGACCGCTATGCTCAACTATCGGCACGACCATTTTCCCAGTGACATCGCCGCCCAGTATCAGAACATTCGCACCGTATGCCTTGGCAGCGTTGAGAAACTTCCTAAAGCATCTTTCCGAAGCGTGAAGATCTGTTGCAAAGAATATTCGTAGGCGGCTCAACAACAGGCACCTGCCACAAATAGCATGATTCAGAATGACATAGGTAAGGAAAAAAGGGAAGGAAAGAGGTGGAGGCTAGTCCGGTGGCAGCTCTTTGAAAGCCATCTCTACGGCTACTCCGCGTCCTCGCCAGTACAGTCTCGATGCCACGTAGATGACGCTTCCGAGCAGAAACGATGCAACTATCAGCGCTGTTCCGATTAGCCCAGGTGTCGTAATCTGTGGCGTGACGTAGTAGACATAGGTCAGGTAGCCGAACGTGATTGTACACACAACTCCAGCGATCGTCACGATCGGTATTCCAGCGATTCTGCGCCTGAGGAACGAGGGAAGACCTTCGAACATGCTCTTCTGAACGTACGGAAATACTATTGCGGCAATTGAGGGCCCAAGATACGAGACCACTACGGCGAACGTGGCCATCGTATAAAGCGTGCCGAAAGAGGTGTACAGGTACAGAATCATCATTAGCAACGTAATTACGGCAAGTAGGATTGTTGCGTACACTGGTGTCCTTGTTCTTCGGTTCACTTCCGCGAATTTCGTCGGAATGAGCCTATCGAAACTCCATGCGAATATGTATCGTGTAGCCAAGAAGAATGTTATGTAAGCCATGGGAAAAGATGTCACTATGAATGTGATCGCTATCAGTGATATGAGCAACTGGTTCGGATATGCAAGAATGGACAGCATGAGGTTCATGGTCGGGGTTGGCAACGGATACGCGGAGGGCATAATCTCCCAGAGATAGGCGAGCGCGTAGAACCACTGGTTTCCGAAAGCTCTGAGGTTGAGTGTTGCCGTGACCGTCCAGAAGATGAAAGTCACTAATAGAACGCCGAAAATGGATATTGGGACACTCTTCCTGAAGTTCTTGAATTCACCGGCTGCAATCGTCTGCCAGTTAAAGCCGAAGAGAAACAGACTTGCTAGAGGTAGCGAACTCATGGTCATAGCCCACGAGCTTTCTTCTGCGATTTTGAAACCGTTGCTTGTTGCTGTGGAGATTACCTGATCGTAAGGCAACGTTTTCCCCAATGAAGAGGCGTCCCATGCTTGAGCAAAGGTGGCCGGGGTCGAGCTTCCGAGAAGCATCCACATTATCGCTATGCCAATCACTTCCGTGATTATTGCGAGATAGAAGAGTCTCTTTAGCAGATTTCCCCCGAAGATCGTTACTAATGCGTAGAAGACCACCATCAGCGCTACGAATGCGAACGTCCCATTCGTTGTTAACAGAAAGGCCCCGATGTTAGTCAATGAGCTCATATCGAATAGCAGGCCCTGGATGGAAAACGAGGTAGCGATCAGCGACTCGAACGCAAGCAGTGGATAAACAATTGTGAGGTAGAAGAAGGCGACGAACCATAGCATCGACCATGAAAAGCCGAGGAACGGTCCGAACGTGCGACTGACCCACATATAGTCCGCTCCTGCGCGCGGCATCGTCACTCCCAATGCCCAGTAGACAATTCCGTACACCACGAATAGCGGAAGTACGATCAAGAGAGCAAGTGGCAGGTTAGATCCTGGAAAGAACCCAAAGAACCAAGGAAACTGCATCACTGTCCACAGAAGGCCCCAAGTGATGAATGTTCCCATCAAGAAGGCTTCGAGCACGCCATACTCGCGAACCAGTCCGCTGGCGGTTCTTATGAATACGGTTGATGGTTTACTCAACGGTATCTCTTCGACCCCGAACTGTGCTCGAATTGTTAATAACACTTTCCAGCGGACTTTATCGGCTTCTACATACCGACTATTTCACTAATTTCGCGCATATAATCGATATGTACGAAGCGAGTCATTCGCAACCCGGAGCAGAATGATGGGCAGCTTCCAAGCCAGAACAAGCTGATCGCGGAACCTCCCTCAAACAGGAGGAACTCTATTGTGCCAATCGGTCTTCTGTTCGTAGGCATGCCCGACTTTCAAGATCGTGGACTCGTCGAAGGCTTTGCCGCCTATTTGAAGACCAATCGGTAGCCCAGCTTTCGTGAAACCGCATGGTACGCTAAGGGCTGGAAGACCGGTCAAGTCGTAGAGGGCAGTGAACCTGCTTACCACTTCCTGGGTGCTGATTTCTTTCTTCCCCCTTATTGCCACAGTCTTCTCACCGATCTTGGGCGCTGGTGTCGGCGTTGTTGGATTCAGGAGGGCATCGTAGGTCTCAAACAGTTTCCTCATTCTCTGGGTGATGACTGTTCGGATCTGCTGTGAATGGAGGTAGTCAGTTCCACGAAGGAGTTCCCCAAACTCAAACATCAACCTAACGTCGTAACCCAGCTTGTTGGCCTTGGGCTTGAGCTTCTCCCACAACGACTGCGATTCGACGTGAATTATCACAAGGTTCGGCACTCTGGCACGCTTTATCCAGTCAGCTCGAACCTTCTCAACGCTCGCACCAAGTCCTTCCAACAAAGAGACGGCATCTTCGAACGCGTCAAAGACTTCGTCATCGAGTAGGTCCAACCTCGGGTTGCTGAACTCTTCGAGTATGCCTATCTTCATCCCCGCTAAGTCCGTTGAGAGGTTCGAGGCGAAATTCGGAACGGGTAGCTTCGATGAGGTTGGGTCGTTTGGATCAAACCCGGATATTGATTCAAGTAGTATTGCCACGTCTTCCACTGTCCGCGCCATGGGCCCAACGTGATCAAGCGAATAACTGAGCGGCAATGCTCCATGCCTACTGACTCTGCCATAGGTCGGTTTCAGGCCGACACAGCCGCACAGCGCTGCAGGGACGCGTACTGAACCTCCTGAGTCTGTCCCAAGCGAACCGTAGCATAGTGACGCAGCCACTGCGGCTGCGGGCCCACCGCTTGAGCCTCCGGCTATTCGTTCCAAGTCCCACGGGTTTCTGCATGGGCCGTAGTACTTGTTTTCGTTTGTCGAACCAAATGCTAGCTCATGGAGGTTCAGTTTGCCAACTATGACGGCTCCTGAGCTACGCAACCGTTTGACCGATGTAGCATCACGAGTCGGTATGTGATTCTTGAAAATGCTGGAACCGTAAGTCGTCTTAAGGTCCTTCGTGTCGAACAGGTCCTTTACGGCGATCGGGATGCCATGCAGGGGTCCCTTGTATTGGCCGGAGGAAATTTCCGCTTCGGCATCTCTTGCTTGCCGCAGCGCATATTCGCGGTCGAATGTGATGTAGCAGTTGATCTTCGAGTTCAGTCTCTCTATTCGGTCTGCGACGGTCTCAAGGACGGCAACAGGCGACAGCTTTAGAGTCTTTATGTCATCTGCCAGGTCGCGAATGCTCCGGCGGGCCAGTGCTTCCACTTCTAGTCCTCCGCTCGATAAACGGCCACTGGCTCAGTCTCAGCCGTGCGGAGATCGGCAGCATGCGCTAACCCATCCATGATCCAATCATAGTAGTTAAGTAGGTCATCGACTTCCTTCTTTGGAAGCTTCTTGCCTATCAGTTGTCTGATTAATAGTTTGACAAGTGCTTTCGGTAGGCGTTGCATTGGAGATCACTGGTCTTCGGAATACCTAGTCCTCCGCCACGCTACGGGCGAATTGGCAGCTTCTTCGGCTTACTGGCTCAGTCCCCTTGCCATGATCTCCCATTCAACTTCAACTCTGCCATTTCTAGTTCCATACATTTTGTCGTACAAGTTGACAGTCGTGTCCACTTCGTACGGTATGAGTTGGATCTTGTCGCCAACTCTGATTTCTTTGCTTGGGTTCTTCAGTAGCAGATGGCAGTGCTCTACGTTCAGCTTTTGTACTTCGACCCCTGTTATCCCCATAACTTCAGGCATCCCCCCGCCGCTTCCCGTCGAAGCTGTGCAGGTGCCTTTCTGACCTATATCGGCGATGGCCTTACCAGGGTACGGAGTGCTGATCACAGTCGTCAAAACGCTTAGGGCATTCTCCAAGCCGACGCCCTCGAGTCTCCTATAGGCCAAGTCCATCAACGCATAGCAACCTGCCTGCACCTCATTCACGCCTGGGTAATCGCCCGTGATATTCCACGTGCCTGTACTTCCCGCGCTTACAACACCCACATCCAAGCCTGCCTTTCTGATCATCTTTGCAGTGTCCACTAAGGGTTTCATTGCTTTGTGTGTGGCCTCTTTCCTTTCCTCGAACTCGGGAAATCTGCCCATGCCACCTTCGTAGCCCATGAGACCCAGGAATCTCAATCCCTTCGTCTCAGTTACTTTCTTGGCAAGGGAGACCGCTGGCTCGCCAGGTAGGACACCGCACCGGTCCAGAACCCCATCGAGCTTTCCAAATTGGCCCACGTTTATGTCGACTAGTACGCCTATCTCTGTTCCATACTCCCTAGCCATTCTCGACAATTCCTCAATGTTCTTGGGGTTGTCAACAGCGACCTTCACATCGCATTGCTTCGACAGTCTGGCTAGGCGCTCGATCTTGTAGCTTGTCACGATCTCGTTAGTGATGAGAATGTCTCTTATGCCCGCAGAAACCATCACCTCGGCTTCGCTCAGTTTTGCTGTGCATATGCCTCTCGCGCCGGCCTCTATCTGCTTGTGAGCGATAGCGGGAATCTTGTGGCCTTTTGCCATCGGTCTAATGTTGCATTCTCTTCCCTTGAAGAAGGAAGCGACCTTCGCAATATTCCTCTCCATGAGGTCTAGGTCAATTATCACTGCAGGTGTATCAATATCTTGAATATTCATCTACTTCACCAAGAAATCAGACTCATAATGCAACGTGACCGCCACTTGTATGCTAATAAGTTTTGAGATCGAGAATCGCGATTGGCCTGAGAAGGCGATGTTTGCGCAGACTAGTGCTGCAGAAGTCTGATTCCAATGTTGCAGCCCAGCGAATCTGGCGATAGATCTCGAGAGGTCTGTAGATTGTCGATGTTGATGAAGCAGGGTTCACTTTTTAGGTTGCCCCGGATGACTTTCAGGCGAAAACGCATGCCTACCACCAAAGACTCCCAGTTCATCCAAGAAGCCCTAAAGATGGTTCAGGAGGCGGAAGGAGAAGGCATAACCCTCCGAATCATTGGAGCCGTAGCCTTTAGAATCCACTGCCCAAAATTCCGCCACCTGCTCGACGCCATGGAACGCCGAATCACTGACATGGACTTCGCCGGTTACAGGAAACAGAGAGTGACCATCATCAACTTCTTCCAAAACCGAGGTTATTCGATCGACAACGCGATGCTCCTCCTCAACGAACGCCTAACTTTCCGCAACGGCTCCGGAGCGCACGTAGACGTATTTTTGGATAAGTTGTCCATGTGCCACACGATCGACTTCAAAAACCGCCTAGCCCAGGATACCCCAACCTTCACCCTCGCCGACCTCCTAATGGAGAAGATGCAGATAGTTCAGATAAACGAGAAAGACCTGAAGGACACAATAGTGCTTCTGCGTGAGCACCCAGTGGGGGAAGGGGACGCGGAGACCGTGAACTCCGAGTACATAACCAACGACCTCGCAGCCGACTGGGGATTCCACTACACCTTCACCACCAACCTGAAGAAGGTTCTCGAGTTCCTGCCCACCTACCCAGCCCTCACCGACGAGGACAGGAAGGACATCGAATCCAAAATCACAATCCTCCTAGACAGAATTGAGGCCACACCGAAAAGCGCCAGATGGAAAATGAGAGCCAAAGTCGGAACAAAATCAAAGTGGTATAGGGATGTAGAAGAATCCTACGGCTAGAAGCGAGATCCCACAACCCGTCCATGTCAGGATTATAGACGACAGAATCCATTCATCCCCATCCAGGCGAAGGTAGGGATCAACCCTGAGTAGGCATAGTACTCTTCACAGAACCATCCCCCAACTCCATCAACACGCCGCGCAGTATTCCTTCGCTGGATTCGCTGCCAAGATTCACACAGAGCGTGCGACCTATCTTCGTAAACCCTCTGGATTCGTGGACATGGCCGTGCAGACCCAGTCCTCATTTACGCTTCGGACTCTACAGAGATGATTTTCCATGGATGATACTGGATTCCTTAACGTCCCGTCTTCAAGATGAAGCGAGCATACAATGAATATTGGACGTTGGACAAGAGGCATCGTGATACGGCACCCGACCTCTAGGTTCCTTGGACATCAAACGAAACTGACTCCAACACACTCGATGAACGAACGAGGTCTTGGAACAATCACAATACGATTTTCTGTATACTATGCAGAGATTTCTCTCAATCATTTGAAAAGAGGGGGCGTTGTTCCTCTATTTCTTACCGGCACCGTTGAGTCACGCTGGCAAGAAACTGTTATATGGGCAAACGGGCGTGGCATTCACGGATGAACAGAGGATTTGTCTGCGACTAACACCACTCGCGCTATCGCTAAACTCTTGAATATTCCTCTTAGCGAAGAGCGACTTAGAGAGATCACACCGGCTCTTTCTGAAACCATGAAACTGATTCTACCGCTGTCAAAGTTGGATCTTCCTAAGGAAGTTGAAACAACCACATACCTAGCCTACCTTTCAGCGATAGAGGAGAGAAAGAGACCTGATACTAAGTGAGCTGAGATCGCACACACTGCTGGAGATCTCACAGCTAATCAGATCGGGTGACACTTCTCCTCCCGAGATTATGCGGTTACTGATCAAACAGATACGGCGCACAGAAGACAAAGTGAAAGCGTACGTGACCGTCTGCGAAGGTGACGGCATCAAACTGGCAGAAGCCGCTGAACCACAAATAAAGGCAGGGCACGATCTTGGACCTCTGCACGGAATCCCCGTATCAATCAAGGACATCTTTGAGACTGAGGGCATACCAACGACATGCGGTTCCAAGCTCATGTCTGGTTACGTGCCAAAACGAGATTGCACGGCCGTCAAGCGACTCAAAGCTGCAGGTGCCATAGTTCTTGGGAAAACGAATACGCATGAGTTCGCTTTGGGGGCTATAACTCCACCAACTCGGAATCCATGGGACTTGGAACGGATACCGGGCGGGTCAAGTGGTGGATCGGCCGCTGCTCTTGCGGCGTTCTCTGCATTGGCAACGACAGGCTCCGATACAGGTGGGTCAATAAGAATTCCCGCTTCCTTCTGTGGTGTTGTGGGTCTTAAGCCGACGTATGGTCGGATTAGCCGCGCAGGCATATTCCCTCAAAGCTGGTCACTAGACACGGCGGGACCAATAACAACGCGCGTTGAGGACGCTGCCCTGTTGTTGTCTATTATGGCAGGACGCGACGAGTTGGACCCGACATCGTCGAGACTTCCTGTTCCAGACTATATTGGAATGTTGAGGGATAGAGTGTCCGGACTAACCATTGGAGTACCCAAGAATTACTTCTTCGACCAGTGCTATGAAGACGTGGTTGAGGCCGTGAGAGAAGCTATTGATCTCCTAAAGGGATTGGGTTGTTCAATTGTTGAGTTCGAGCTACCCCACATTGCGGAAATCAGGGCAGCGCAAGCCACTCTGGAACTAGTTGAACCATGTGCTTATCATTCGCGCTCACTGAGAGAACGGCCAGGCGACTTCACTCCTGACTCTAGGCTATTCCTCGAGCAGGCATTGCTCATTCCAGCCGTCGATTATGTTCAGTCATTGAGAGTTCGTGCCTTAGCCTATTCCGATATTGCAGGCCTATTCAAGAACTTCGACGTGATCGTGACACCTACGGAACCTTTGACTGCTCCTAAAGTCGGCGAGCAAATGATAAAGTTCGGCAATGTGGAGGAGGACATCAACCTAGCAACAGGTCGGTATGTTGCACCCTTCAACCTGACTGGATTGCCTGCGATATCCATTCCGTGTGGGTTTTCTCACGACGGGCTTCCAATCGGGATGCAAGTTGTCGGCAACGCTTACGATGAATCAACAATACTCAGAGTTGCTCATGCGTACGAGCAAGCTACCAAATGGCACGAACAGCATCCACGAATTTCCTAGGTTAGGATGTTCTGTTGTGCGAGCATGCGGTCGTGAATGAGGCTATGGAGGCAATCGACTCGGAACACATCCAAACATTCTTGCGGTGACTGGGGATCTTGCTGTGCTTTCGTAACTAAGCCAGAGAAGTGCTTGCATTCCTGCCCGTACTAGAACAATCTCATCGTTGGGCAGTCAATCTTCATGTACAGCGGGTCTTGGCGACCTATCATCAGCCCTGAGTAAGGGTGTACGTCAAAGACCCGTCCTCTTTTATGTCTACAATCACGCCGCGCAGAATTCCTTCACTGGATTCACTGCCCGGGTTTATGCATAGAGTTCGGCCTATGTTCAGGAATCCCCTAGATTCGTGAATGTGCCCGTGCAGACCTAGCAGTGGTTGATACTCCTCTATCGCTTTGCGAACAGAACTGCTCCCGGCACTTACGGTCACCAATTCCGTCCCTTCATACACGGGCTTGAGATCTGCGTCGAGTTTTGGGGCTACATCTATGCCGGCGTCTATTGGAGGAACATGGAAGTTGAAAATGGCATTCTTCATGTCCTTGACTTGTGAAGCCATGTCTTGGATTTTGCTCCAGAGTTCTTCCTCAGAACATTCTCGGGGCGTTTTCCAAGGTGTTGGATTGCTGAAGCCCAAGCTGATCATTTCGTGCTTGCCGAAAAGATTGACGACTTCGCCCTCGGGATCTTTCACGTAGTCGGATTTCCTTATTATTGGCTTGATTTCAGGTACATCATCATTCCCACCTGTCATGTACATTGCTACCCCACTGTCCCTAAGTCGCTCCTCGGCCAGCCGAATCCACTTTTCTAATGTCTCGAGCATGAGTTTGAGAAATATGGGGCGAACTGCTGCCTCATTATTCTCCAGCTGATGCACTTCATCAGGGTCTGTTCGATATGGATAGTATCCAGTGAAGCGTATTTCCTTCTCGAGTTGCTCAACTTCAGACTCGCCCTTTGCAGTGCGCGGTAGCCCTCTGAAAGTCGCGCGGTACTCATTGCCATACCTAACTAACGGAACGATCACCTTGCCGGTGACATCACCACCAAGAATCAGAACTTGAGCCTTGTAGAACTTTGCTGCGTTGACGAATTTTATGAAACACTTTTCCGACCCATGAATGTCCGTCGCAAAGTAAATACGTGCTGCCATTAGCGAGTTACCTCGAACACGAATTGAAACGAATTTCACCCACTTCTGGTCAATTCCTCATAAGTGCTTCGGTCCGCCCGCATTCGCGGCGGGCGGCCCAACCGTTAATCCAAGAAAAGATTGGAGAGGGATTGTGATACTCTGGGTCCTAGACCGGAGGTATCTCCTTGAAGGCTAGTTGCATGTCGATGCCTTTGCGCTTATGATAGGCTACGCTGGCGTAGTATATCACGAAACCGATTACTATTGTCGGAATGATCAACATACCGGCAAGCGTTGCGGAAGGCGTAACCAGGGGATTGATGAGCTCTTCTGCGCTTATGAGAGCAAATAGTATCGTTGTTATGATGCCTATCAGACTGATTGCGGGTACTCCTGCGACACGCTTTCTCATGAAGGGTGGAGCAAGTTCAAGCAGGTCTTTCCTAACGTAGGGAAAGACAGCAACTGTCAACGCGATCACTGTCCAAGCGGCCAGCTGGATGAAGGTCGCTATGGCAAAGGCAGGGGCGTATCCCGGAAACGAGTACAGTGTCAGCATGATGACAGCAAGGACCCCGGTGGCTATGATGGCATAGTGGGGAGTTCTGAATCGCTTGTTGACATCCGCCATCTTGGTGGGAATGACACGGTCAAATGCCCATCCGAAGAACATCCGCGTTGGGAATACTAGGAAGACATACGGCTGCGCGATATTTCCAGCGTAGAATAGGAATAAGACTAGGAGGACAAGCGCCTGGTTCGGGTATGCGATCAAGGCTAGAAGCATCGGCTGTGTCGGTGGGTAGGGCAGAGGATATGCGGAGGGAGCAACGCCCCAGAGATAGCCCAAAGCAGTCATCCACTTCTCACCGACTGCCAAAATCGTACTTGTTGAAACAGTTACCCATATGCCGAAGCCAACAAACATCGACACTAGCAGCGCGACCGGAAGGGACCGCTTTACGTTTCTAATTTCTCCTGCAACCATGTTTCCCCAAGCTCCACCCATGAGGAAGAGCATTGCAAGTGGCAGACTACCAATTGTGGCGCCGAGGGAAACGTTCAAAGCCGCCGGCGATAGACCGCTCGAGCTAGCCAAATCGAAGATCTTCTGATAAGTTGAGTACTGAGAGAACACGCTGTCCCATTTTGCTGCGAACGCGGCTGGGGTAGTTGAAAGAAGAAGCCCTACCATGAGTATCAGGGCAGTTACGGCAAAGCCCCAACTCAAGTACAGGATGGTTTTCGTGGCTCTGGCACCGAAGATAGCTATCAGTGAGTAAACAACTGTTATCAGTGTCCCGAATAGGAACGAACCAACCGGTGAGGTAAGCCATGTCCCCAGCGCTACCAAGCTGGGAATATTGTACAGGACAGCCCATGTTGTCAACTCTGACGAGATCAGAAATACCTGAGTTGATGCGGTCATCACGTAGCCTACCATCATCATGCCGAAAATGTAGACAAGCGACCATGCGAATCCTACCGCCGGGTGTGTAATTCTCGCAACCCAAACGTAGTCACTGCCAGAACGCGGCATGATGACGCCCGTGGCCCAGTAGACAATCATCAGCAACCCCGTCGGTACGAGCGTTAACGCTAGTGCGCTCGGAAGGTTCGCTCCAGGATTGAAGCCGTAGAACCAAGGAAATTGGAGCGTGGAGGACTGAAGCGCGAAGATCCCGATGCCCATCATGAGCATGACATCGAGGGCGCCGAATTCTCTGACAAGACCGCTAGTCGTTCTAATGAACACAGTTTTCTCAGCCATAGTAATTTCCCTAAACATAGCTCACCCGTCGTTTTCAATAAGTGCGTTTCGATATGACTCTATATAACTGTATATTAAGTACGTGGGCAATGATGTAAGTTCGAGCATGTCTTCGAAGCGTCTTCGAGGTTCTGCGTAATGACGCTGCCTAACGGCCACTAGTCTTCGAAGCCTTACTGAACGGAATATTGAATTAAGTTGCTCTAGGACTAGCCTAGAGCGCGCTGGAATAATTTGCTTTCCTGCAGCAACAGCAGTGCGCGAAGCATGTGAACAATGTTTGCGTTGATCTCCCTCGAGGCCCCATCGGCGGTGGGTTCAATCAGACCTGTTGCCCCGTCCACATATCCCTGACGGGCCGTCTCTTCAAGAACTCTGGTTTCCAATGCCGGATCATGCATTACGTCAGAATTCTGAAGAACCAGAGCCAAAGCAGCTTCAAGTCCGTAGGCTCCCCAGTTTGATATGTTCGCGATTATCGAACCATGAGTCCTCGTAGAGCCCACAATGCCACTGCCACACCCACATTTACATTTCGCGTGGGAAGGCGTTAGTTCCTGGAAGATGTCACGAAGATTGGCCATTCCAATCTCATTACCGAAGTCTCCTATTCCCACTGTGAACGCGTCGGAGCGGTAGGCAGAGTCAAAGAGGACTGGCAGTTTCGCTTGGTAAGGTGTTAGGTTGTTTCCGCTCGCTGAGTGATAGACTCCTTTTGAGTTGCGGTCATCGCACTCCACCGATATGAGGGCTGAAGGATTTAGGGTTCGCATGAGACGTTCGGCTGTCGCTTCGGCTTTCTTGTCTTCCTTGGGGAACCCTTCAACAGCGATTCTATGCGGACCGTTCTTGATTTTGTCAGTTCCGCAGACGTTCAATCCGGTCGCGGCGCATATCGTTTTCATGCTGTCCACGAAATTCTCGTCAACCACCATCACCAAGGCCGCTTCTAGGCCGACGTCAATTCCCCTAGCGAGGGTTACGGCTCCAGGGGGGCCATCTGTTTCCAATGTGTCTCCTGAAGTCACATAGAAACCCGTCGTCAGAACCACGACGTCTTTCTTCTTGACGCGTTGCTCCAGTTTTTCAGCCACGTGGATTAGCGGTGACTTACCGAGTTTGGCCTTCAGAGAGTTGTAGATATTTGCCATTGGCATTTGCGCGCGCATGTTGTCCCAATTGAAGACGGGAAGGGTGATTATGTGGTCAATGCCTTCGCTAATGATGCGAGTCGGGCCATCTGTCTTCATAGCGATAACTCACACAAATCAAGTAAATGCCTCGGCGTTGACCGAGGAATGATATAAGCCTACTGTCAAGAATCAAAGCACAATTCGAAAATTGATTTTCAGCAAGAAGCGCGATGTGGTTGCGTGGAACTACAGAAAAAAGGAAAGATCGCTATTGGTTCCGAGACCCAGCCGTTTGGCTAGAACGTAGGCTTTGTGTGTTGCAGCTGCGTCCTGCAGAGTGACACCTGGTGAATGGAAGATGGTGATTTCATCATCACCTTCTCTTCCGGGTTTCGCACCTGCAACGATTTCCCCTAGCGTTCCGTAGATGTCCTTTCGCTCTATGACGCCTTCAGCCATCGGGATCTGCAGCTGCCCTGCAGCAAGACTGTCTTCCGCTGCAATCACAAGTTTTCCAGCCTTCTTTAGAGCTGCTCCCTCAAGCTCAATCTTGGGTCGATCATCAGCACCCATAATGTTGACGTGAACTCCGGGGGAGAGCCATTCCGCCTTAACGAAAGGTGTCGTGGAGTTGGTTGCGGTGACGAGTATGTCTGAGCGCCTGACAAGTTGTTCGATGCTCTCCGAATGGGATACATCGATCCCGAGCTCTGCACTCATTTCAGCGCAGAATTTGCCAGTCTCCGATGGGACAAGGGAGTACGCATAGGCCTTCTTCAGCGACCTCACCTTCGAGAGAAATCTAAGCTGAATCCTTCCCTGACGACCGGTTCCCACTATGCCCGCAACAGAGCTGTCCTTTCTGGAGAGGTACTTGGCGCCGACCGCGCTAGCAGCTCCCGTGCGCATTCCAAGGAGACCCAGTGATTCAACTACGGCAACAAGATCTCCGTTATCTGCATCTATGAGATGATTTACTATTCTCATAGGGCGTCCGCGATCTGGAAAACTGAAAATGTGATGAGTGACTACGATTGCAGACTGTTCCAGAAAGGCCAAGCCTTGCGCAATTCTCACCATGCGCGGGTCAGCATGAGGCAGCTCTTTCCCTCGTATACGAACTTCGCGACGGGGTTGAGTCTGAGCCAAACCGAGTCCATGCTGCCTGAAACCGTCTTCCACAGCTTCGATTATGTCCAGAGGTGTAACAGCCTTAGCTACGTCTTCCTCGGTTAAGAGAAGCGGCATTCGCGGATCGCGCGAAGACGTCACCTTCGCGCTATTAAGGTAGCGTCTCGCATGGCTTTTGGAGGAAGATAGAAATAGTTTGATGAGCGAAGCAACGAAGTGCCAAGGTGTGCAAAGCATTCCTGCAGGTTACGCCTGAATGAATATCGAAGCAGTTAGGCAGCTATTTCCTATCACTCGAAATTGGAACTACCAAAATCATGCTTTCGTTTCTCCCCTGCCGGCACCGGTTAGGGAAGCGATGAATAGCTTTCACATGCAGCGAGAGACTGACGGCAGCCTGTTCTACGCGAAATGGTTTGAGGATGTTGAGCGGTCAAAGGACGTTATCAGTAGCCTAATCAACTCTTCAGGTGACGAGATCGCTTTCTTCACTAGCACTTCACACGCCCTGAGCTCCGTTGCCCAAATGATTCAGTTGAAGGAGGGAGATGAAGTGCTCCTAACGGACCTTGAATTTCCGTCCAACACCTTTCCTTGGCTGAACCTGCGACAGAAAGGAATCCGAGTCAACTGGTGTAGGAGTAAGAACGGAATTGTGACTCCAACGGACATTGAAGAAAGGGTTAGTAGTAGAACCAAAGTCATCTCCATCAGTTCCGTCTGCTACTACAACGGGTTCGCGGTAGATCTAGAGTCGATCGCAGAAATGGCGAGAAAACATGGGCTGACCTTAGTCGTGGACCCAATGCAGTCCCTCGGGGCATTGAGGATCGACGTACGGAAGCTTAACCTTGACTTTCTAGCTTGCAACAGCTACAAGTGGCTTCTAGGACCGTTCGGTATCGCATTCCTGCACTGCAGGAAAGACTGGATCGAAAGACTCCAACCACCATGCGTAGGGTGGTATTCCGTCAACGATACTCGGTCGCGGCAGATCGACGAACTTGAGCTCGCACACACAGCAAAGCGCTTTGAGACTGGCCACCCGAACTTCTCAGGCATTTGTGGACTCAGGACCGCAGTAGAGCTACTTCTGAGAGTAGGACCCGAGATCATTGAACATCGAGTCTTGAGCCTAACAGCAAGGATACGAAAAGCGCTGAGTGCTCACAATACCATAGAGATCCTATCTCCTGAAGGAAGCAGGTCAGGAATCACACTGTTTCGTGTCCATGGCAAGGATCCGGATGATGTGGTAGAGGCTCTGCGCAGAAAGAGAATAGTTGTCTATCCTCAACCATGGAAGGACGGCCGCGGCGTCAAAGTCTCCCCACACTTCTACAACACGGAGGATGAAGTTGACGCTTTTGTGGAAGCTGTGAGAACTCTCGCAAAGTAGGTGAAATACTTGCGGTGGACGCCAATCTAATCATTACACTGCATATCGATCAACTAGACCTGTATTCCGTGGATAGGCATGCTAGGGGTCGATCCTGCACTTGGCAAGAACGAATGTCTTCCCCCTAATAGCAGGCGATTAGGTTAATTTCCTGATTCTGACTATAGGATGCCGTCGTTGCGGGGATACCAGAGCCAGGTCAAATGGGCGGGTCGCGTGCTACGAATGCGTGCGGCATGCTCTGCTGATGCCTACGCTTGGCCACGCGCGCTACACTCAAGATTCACCGAACGCGCAGGCTTTGCGCG
>Ga0315282_10006578_pt1 | contig 19401 bp, 19 predicted proteins | sample YL17G07_20_MG_FD_203693 | JGI IMG/M metagenome (GOLD analysis project Ga0315282, IMG submission 203693) | Sediment microbial communities from Yellowstone Lake, YNP, Wyoming, USA - YL17G07_20 | ecosystem: Environmental > Aquatic > Freshwater > Lake > Sediment | place: USA: Wyoming | collected... | reverse complement strand
GCCCATGGTGGTCTTTACCAATGTCCAGAGCGTCGACCGGATCATCTATGCCATCTTCCACCGCTTTAATGAAGACTGGCGCACCCGCACCCTCGAACTTTTTACACAAAGAACTTGACGCCACCCTCCAAACCTCTTTCTGGCCAAACCGCAGTTGGTGGTAAAATGGCGCCTCCTTATAGATCAAAAGTTAGGGGCACGATAGACGTCCGATGGAGCGCAAACACCACCGCAAGTATCCTCGTGTTGATGCGAAGATTGCGGTTGAGGTCAGGTTGGGAGAAGTCACCGAGAGGACGAACGCCCTCACGCTCGGTGGAGGCGGGATGTTCCTGGGAACCGCGCAGACCATTTCTCCCGGCACTGAAATAACCGTACGTTTCCGCCCTGCCAAACACCTCCCGGTCATCTCTGCCCGCACCAAAGTGCTCTACCACGAACCCGGGAAGGGCGTGGGGATCGAATTTACAGAGATCGACCCGAAACATCGGGATATGATCCTGCGCCTCATTCATCACCGCATGGAAGAGCGGCGTCGGTACCCGCGGGCTCCCCTCGCGACCCAGGTCGAATATCCCGCGGGGACGCAAATCGGCTTTTCCAAGGACATAAGTGTTGGCGGCATGTTCATCGAGCTTACCACTCCCGTGCCGGCCGGTTCGCGCATCACCCTTCTGTTCCATCTCGACGACGGGGACGATGCGGTGAAGACCGATGCCGAGGTGCTTTACGCCGTTTTCAAGCTGGGCATTGGAGTGAGTTTCGTCGACCTGATTCCCTCCTACCAGCGTCGGATCGAGGCATACGTGGCGAAAGCAACCCCGTAAGTCCCCACTTCCCTCCGGACCCACGCTGGTTGCGCTGGCGCCCGCCCGCGGTTCCTCGGGGCGGTTTGCCGGTTCCCCTTCGCCTCCCCCACCGGCGTTGACACATAGCTTGCCTTCGACGCGTCAGAGGACTAAACTGCAATCACTATGGATGAGCGCCGCCGAGTTCCACGCTATCTAGCCGATCTTTCCGCCACCCTGGAAGCCCAGACATCTGGCACTAGCCATCCCGTCCAGATCGAGGTCCTCAGCGTGCAGGGCTGCTGCCTCCGCGGCGAGAACATTCCGGAGTCCGGGCGAAAGTGCCGCCTCACGCTGCATTGGCACGGAGAAGAAATCTGCGCGGGAGCACAGGTGGCTTGGAAGAATGCCCAGGGATTAGCGGGCCTCCGGTTTCTCGACGTGGACCAGAATAGCAGTGAGGTTCTACGTGAGCTTTGCTCGAGTTTACGCTTGCAGCCTCTAGTTCCGTGGTCAGCCCGCGAGAACCCCTGATCCCTTGGCAATCCGGTGCTGTGCGAGAGAGGCCTGGCGTTTGGTCCGCTGCCTCCACTCGCAGGCCTTCAAGCGAGAAATCGGGCGTTGAGGTTCGGGCCGGCATCGCGCCGATGTGTGTCCTCTGTCCGGGAGGCCGGGCCAACGAAGCTCCGCGTCGGGCCGGGCCCGATTGACGCCTCGGGGGGTGGTTGCTAAGATGAGTAGTTCAATGTGCATTAAGGAGAGACCCCTGTGGCCCATATCAGCCGCCACGAACTAAAGGAAGACCAGCTTCGCTCGACGTACGAGGAATTCGAGGAATACGTCAAGACCCACTACCGGGAGATTGCCACGGTGGCAGGCATCGTGGTGGTGGTGGCGGGGCTGGCGGGCGGATTCAAATACTACCAGGCCCGCCGCGAGGCGGAGGCCAACGAAGCGTTGGGAGCAGCCCTCAGAACCTTCCGCGCTTATGTGGGTAGCATCCCGCAGGACAGCCCCCTGCCAGGTGGCTTGCAGTCCTTTGTGACGGCTCACGAGAAATACAAGAAGGCCGAGGACCAATTCCTGGACGTGATTCAGAAGTACTCGCAGCCGCCCGAGCCCAAGGCAGTTGCCGTGGCACGCTACCACGTGGGCCTCTGCCAGGCGCTGCTCGGCGACCAGAACGCCGCTCTCAAAACATTGCGCGAATCTGCCGGCGAATCAGACCGGGAGATTGCTTCCCTGGCCCGGTACGCGTTGGCCGGGGAGCTCATGAAGGCGGGGAAGACCGACGAGGCGGTGCGGATCTATCAGGAGCTGGCGGCGCGGCCCACCTCGGCGGTGCCGGAGACGACGGCCAAGCTGGCTTTGGCCGACGCCTACCGGGCAACGCAGCCGGACAAGGCGCGTTTGGTTTACCAGGAACTGCAGAAGAAGTTCAGCTCCGACACCGCCGTCGCGCAGGTCCTCAAAGACCAGATGGCCAGCCTCCCCAAGTAATCATGGATGCGCAGCGCAGCCGGCTTCGACTTGCAGGTCAAATGAGTTCCAGCCCGCTTCCTTCCGGCTTCACGGAGGTCCCTTGCGCATGAGCTATGTTGAGCGAGAAACGCCCGAAGCCGAAGTGCAGATATTCTCCCTTGGCATCATGGGGTAGCGGATGGACTTCAAACGAATCAGGAAAGACTTCGGGGTGATTGCGATCATCGCGCTCGCCGCATGCGCCGCTTGTCTACTGGGCGGCCTGACGCAGGCGATATTTGTCGCGCTCTTGATAGGAAGCATATGGCTATTCCTGAGAACGCTTGATCGCCGGCTGTTTTCGGTGTTTCCCAAGCATGGGGACCTTCCTCTCGACAATATCCCGAAACGGCTCTGGCGTGTTTTTGTCGAAGTCCTCCTGCAATATCGCGTCGTACGCGAACGGCCTGTGGTCGGCATACTCCACGCGGCAGTCTTGTGGGGTTTCTTCGCCTTTGCCTGGGCCAGCGCAGAACACCTGCAATGGGGCTTGCGCGGACTTGAAAAAGCCGCAGGGACGCAAAGCTGGTATGGCGCGTTTGTCGCCGTCTGGGCCTTGGCCGTGCTGGTCGGCATCGTGGGACTGTCATTCCGACGGTTCGTATTAAGGCCGAAGACTCTCGGTAAACTTTCCGTAACCTCCGGGTTGGTAGCCTTCCTCATCGCGGCGCTGATGGTGACGTATCTCTTGGGATGGCGAGTGTTTCCGGTCGGGAGCCTAGCGTGGAAAGTCAACTGGTGGACGCATACATCGTCGTTTTGTTCGCTCCTGGTTGTCATCCCGATATCCAAGCACCTGCACCTGCTGCTTGCCCCAGTCACGATATTCCTGCGCGCAGAAACAACCAGTACAATGCGCGCGCTACGGGAAGAAGGCGATGACCTGGGGATGATTCACTTCCAGGACTTGGGCCGAAAGGACGTTCTTGATGTAAATGCCTGCGTCGAGTGCGGTCGCTGCACCCAGTTTTGTCCCGCTAACCTCGCGGGAGGATCACTGAGCCCCAAGGAAATCATCCTGGACCTGCAAAAGGGACTTCTCTCCGGTGGAGACCTCATCACCGGAACTGCCGGCGAAAGAGCGCAGGGCACAGTCTCCATTTCGGAGGAAGATCTCTTCCAATGTTTCTCCTGCGGCGCCTGCGAGTATGTCTGTCCGGTGGGCATCGAGCATGTAGGAAGAAAGATTCTTGACCTCCGGCGTGGACTCGTCAGTGAGGGGCGCACCAGCAACGACAAAGTGAACCAACTATTTACGACTATGGAGCGTGAGCCGCATAATCCCTGGGGCATAACTCACAGCACACGCCAGAAATTCATCGCGTCGAAGCATTTCCCGATTTTTGATGGCAGCCAGGAATGGCTCTTCTGGCTGGGGTGCGGACTGAGTTATGACCAGCACGGCCAGGCGGTCGCGCAGGCCATGCAACACATTCTTGATACCGCCGGCCTTTCATGGGGCGTGCTGCCGCGTGAAACTTGTTGTGGCGAGCCGGCGCGGCGGGCGGGCAACGAATATCTTTTCCTTTCACTTTCGGAGAAGGTTGTCGAAACGTTCGAGAAGGGGCGGGTGAAAAAGGTTGTGTCGTGCTGCCCGCACTGTACGACGATGTTGGATAAGGACTACCGGCAATTGACCTCCTACGCGAGACTCGCTGTGAAGGTAGTGCACCATACGGAACTTATTGCCGAACTGCTGCCGCGGCTGCCCATTAAACCCTCGGTTGTGATGGCAGCCTACCATGACCCTTGTTATCTGGCGCGGGGGCGCGGCATCACCGCTGCACCTCGGAAAATCCTTCGTTCCTGCGGCGTCTCCTTAACGGAAGCCGCGCATCATGGCCAGAACACGCAGTGCTGCGGAGCCGGCGGCGCCCAGCTTTTTATCGCGGACGACCAGCGGGGCCAGGGCAAAGAACGAGCGAACCAACTTCGCTTCGCCGAGCTCATCGCAAGCAACGTATCCACGGTGGCTGTGGCTTGCCCGCACTGCCCCACCATGCTTCGCGACGCCGCAAACCACCTCAATCGCGACGACGTGCAGATCCTTGACCTCGCAGAAATCGTGGCGACGAGCCTCCCGCCGAGTTCGAACGTCCGCGCAGGAGAGGGGACGTAGCCAGGTGGCTGGCAGGCAGCAGAAGGCAGCGGGCAGAGAACTCACGCGCCGACTCCGTGCCGCCACAGCAGGTGAGGCTGTGTTATAACCAGCTTCTGAGGCTGGTCTCTCATGCCGGAAGAATCAGCGCGCCCCTTCACAACAGAAGAAACCAACGGCAAACCGGAAGGCGCCGTGACGCTCGAGGAGAACCCGCGCGCCTTCACCTTGTGGCAGCGCGTTCAGATCGCCGTGGCGAGCATGGTTGGGTATCTTGCCGTGTTGCTGATAGGGCGCACGCTGCGCTTTGAGATTCACGGCTGGGAGAACTGGGAAGCCGCGCGCCAGCTCGGGAAGGGCCTCATCTACACTTTCTGGCATCGCGAGATCTTTGCCGCGACCTGGTTCTGGCGAAAGCGTGGCATCGTGGTGATGACCAGCCAAAATTTCGACGGCGAATACATCGCGCGCATCATCGAGCGGCACGGCTACGGCGCGGCACGCGGGTCGAGTTCGCGCGGAGCGGGCCGGGCGTTGGTCGAGATGATTCGTTGCCACCGCGCCGGCCGCGATACCGCGTTCACCATCGACGGCCCGCGTGGACCGCGCTTCGTCGCCAAACGAGGCTCGGTAATCCTCTCACGCGCCTCAGGCGCGGCCATCCTGTGTTTCCATATCGCGGTGAAGAAAGCGTTCGTCTTCCGCAAGAGCTGGGACCAGACGCAGTTTCCCTCCCCGTTCAGCAAGGCCGCTGTTTTCATCGCTCCGCCCATCGTCGTGCCGGAAGCGGCTGGCGACGCGGAGCAAGACGCGAAGCAACAGGAAGTCCAGCGAACCCTGGACGAGCTTCGGGCGCGTGGGGAGGAATGGCTGGGCGGCAAGAGGCCGGAAACCGGAAACTAGAAATTGGGAACTGGCACGGCACAGAACCAGTTTCTAATTTCACTGTACCTCAGGCGACTTGTTGGAGCTGCGAATAGAGGTCCGTAACCAGCCGGCGGGTAAGTTCCAGCTCGCCCGAGCAGTCGATGGCATAGTCTGCCCGGCGGCGTTTTTCTTCCGCGGGCATCTGTGCGGCAATGCGGCGCCCCGCTTCTTCGCGGGAGAGGCCGGTCTTGGCCATCAGCCGTGCGAGTTGCTGTTCGGGCCGACACCAAGCCACGATGATCTTCTCGAAGCGGTCGGCTAGGTTCGCTTCGTAGAGGAGGGCGGCGTCCACCAGGACGACGGCGCGCGGGTCCTGTAAATGAAATGCTTCGGCGAGCTGGTCTGTGCGCTCGATCACGCGGGGGTGGACGATGGCATTGAGGGCGCGCAGTTTCTGAGGATCGTGGAAGACCAGGGTTCCCAGGCGTTTGCGGTCGATCTCTCCCTGCGAGTCGAGAATCTCAAAGCCGAATTGGCGAACGATTTCGTGGTAGGCCGGTTGCGGCGACCGAATCAATTCGTGGGCCAGCCGGTCGGCATCGATGATCTTCGCGCCGAGTTCTGCGAACATCCCGGCGACAGTGCTTTTGCCCGAAGCCGCCCCGCCGGTCAGGCCGAATATGCGCCCGAGTGGACTCATAACGAAAAGTGGCAAGTGACGAGAGACACATGACGAGCAAGGCTTGTCTCGTCACTCGTCACTTCACACTCGTCACTGTTCTTACGCCGCTGCGGCGCGCACTCCACGCCGGTCGCGCGCCGCCTTGACTGTGTTCACCATCAGCATGGTGATGGTCAGCGGGCCGACGCCGCCGGGTACGGGCGTGTAGGCGCCGGCTTTCTCCATGGCGTCTTCGGGCTGGCAGTCGCCGATCAGCACTTGGCCCTTGGCCTCGAGCTTCTTCAGCGCCTCGGTGGGGTTGTGGTAGATCTTCTTCACTTCCTCCGCCGTCTTCAGGACGTTCTGCCCCACGTCGATGACGATGGCGCCGGGCTTGATGAAATCGCCGGTCACGAAGGCGGGTCTACCAATGGCGGCCACCAGGATATCGGCCTCACGCGCCACGGCGGGCAGGTCGCGGGTGCGCGAGTGGCAGATGGTGATGGTGGCGTGCTCGTGCATCAGGAGCATGGCGGTGGGTTTGCCGACGATGTCGCTGCGGCCCACGATCACGGCGCGGGAGCCCTTGAAGGTCACTCCGCTGCGCTTCAGGATTTCAATGACCCCGGCCGGCGTGCAGGGCACCAGCCCGGGCCGCGCACTCACCAGGTAGCCGATGTTCACAGGATGGAATCCATCGACGTCCTTGGCGGGACTGACCGCCTCCAGGACCCTTTTCGAGTCAATCTGGGAGGGCAGAGGAAGCTGGACCAGGATGCCGTCGATGTCGTCCCGTTTGTTCAGTTGGTCGACGAGGGCCAGCATCTGCTCGGTGGTGCTCGTCGCCGGCGGCTCGATCTTTTCGCTGAACAAGCCGAGTGATTCACAGGTCTTCACCTTGCTACGCACGTAGATCTGCGAGGCGGGATTGTCTCCCACCAGGACCGCCGCCAGCCCCGGAACAATCCCGGCCGCCTTTAGGGCCTCGATCTCCTTGCGCAGGTCGCTCAGGATTTCGTCACGGATTTTGTTGCCATCAAGAATGCGTGCACTCACGGAAGCTCTCCTTAGAAGGTATTAAGACGAGCGAGTGTAGCACAGCTCACCGCGTGAGGTCATGCGTGAGGAGAATCGCGGAAGCCCCCGGCGTTCGACGGCAGCGGGCGGTGTAGTGGATCCGGCGTTTGGAGCGTGGATGGGTTTCAACTATAATGGCGGGAGTGTCGCGAGCCGGGCAGCGAGCGCCGCGGCGGCGGGAATCCAGCGCTTGGCCTGGGCATTCCATTTCCTCGGGGATGGTGATTCGTGAGCGATTCGGTTGCAGTGCAGCCTTCGGAAAAAGGGTATGTTTACGGCATCCATGAAATCCTGAAGTTCCTTCCCCACCGCTATCCGTTCCTGCTGGTGGACCGCATCCTGGAAGTGGAAGCGGACAAACGCATCGTGGGATTAAAGAACGTCACGATCAACGAGCCCTTCTTTCCGGGCCACTTCCCCGGAGCGCCCGTGATGCCTGGCGTGCTGATCATCGAGGCCATGGCCCAGGTGGGGGGAGTGATGATTTATCGCGACCTCCCCGACAAGGACAAGAAGCTCATCTACTTCACGGGGATCGAGAGCGCGAAGTTCCGCCGGCCCGTCCTGCCCGGCGACCAGTTGCGCATTGAGATGGAGCTGCTGGCGCGCCGGAGCAATTTCGGCAAGATGCAAGGTCGCGCCACCGTGGACGGCAAGCTCGCCGCCGAGGCGATCGTGCAGTTTGCCATCGCCGAGCGCCCAGGTAACGCCGCGAAATGAAGCTACATCCGACCGCCATCATCCATCCCCAGGCCCGGGTGGCAGCGAGTGTCACCGTCGGCCCTTACTCCGTGATCGGCGAAGGTGTTGAGCTGGGCGACGACTGTGAAGTCATGTCGCACGTCCTGATCGAAGGCCCGGCGACCCTCGGCAAGCGGAACCGGATTTTCCCTTACGCCGCCGTGGGCTTCCCCTGCCAGGATCTGAAATACCGGGGCGAGCCGACGCGGCTCGAGATCGGTGACGACAACATCCTCCGGGAGTTCATTACGCTGCATCGCGGGACGGTCGAGGGCGGCGGGGTAACACGCATCGGCAGTCACAACTTTCTGATGGCCTACGTCCATATTGCCCACGACTGCAAGCTGGGCGACCACATCATCATGGCCAACGGTGCCTCCCTGGCCGGACACGTGGACGTCGGCGACCACGCCACGATCGGGGCATTTTGCGGCATCCACCAAAACTGCCGGATCGGCGCCTACTGCTTCCTGGGCAGTTACAGCGTGGTGAACAAAGATATTCTTCCTTATGCGAAGACCACCGCCGACCGGCCTCTCGGCGTTTATGGCGCGAACCGTCTGGGCCTCGAGCGGCGCGGACTGAGCAAGCAAGACGTTGATGAAATCGACCAGGCGCTGCGCCTCCTTACCCGCTCCAAGCTCAACACTACCCAGGCTCTGGAAGCGATCGACGCCAAGGGATTCCAGTCGCTGCACGTCCGCGCGTTGGTGGATTTCGTCAGGACCTCCGAGCGCGGAGTGGCCAAGTAAGAGAAACTCGAAGCCGGAAAACCGAGACCCGTCCGCCCACAGCCCGCGAGTTTCCGATTCCGAGTTTTCAACCACGAATCTTCATGGCAGAGCCAGCCAGTTCGACACCTCGCTACGCCGTAATTGCCGGCAATGGGAGCTTTCCCTTCTTGGTGCTGGAGGCGGCGCGCGACCAGGGGATCGAGCCGCTGGTCGTCGCCATCAAGGAAGAAACCTCTCCGGAGTTGTCGCAGAAAACTTCGCAAATCCACTGGTTGAGCCTGGGTGAAGTTTCCAAAGTGCTCGATTTGCTCAACGCCGAGCAAATCCAGAAGGTGGTTCTGGCCGGACAGGTCAAGCACGTGCAATTGTTCAGTTCCATCAAACCTGACGGGCTGGTCAGCCGCGCCCTGGCAGGATTGCACCGGAAAAACACGGACGCGCTGATTGGCGCCTTCGTACGGATGCTGGAAGGCCGCGGCATTCACGTCGTGGATTCAACCCTCTTTCTGAAGCCGCTCCTGGCTGATATTGGCACGATGGCGCAGCGGCCTCCCGACGAGGGCGAGCGCGCCGACATCGCCTACGGCCGCGAGGTGGCCAAGAAGATCGCCGGCTTGGATATTGGCCAGACGATCGTCGTCGCGGACCGTGCCTGTGTGGCCGTGGAAGCCATGGAAGGCACCGACACCACCATCGAGCGCGCCGCCACACTGAGCAACGGGCGGCGGCTTGTGGTCATCAAAGTAAGCAAGCCCAACCAGGACATGCGATTCGATGTGCCCGTGGTGGGCCTGAAGACCGTCGAGGTGATGCGCCGCGCCCACGCCACCGTGCTTGCCGTGGATGCCGGGAAGACTTTGCTTTTCGAGCGCCGCCAATTGATTGCGGCCGCGGATGCCGCCGGCATTGCGGTCTTTGGAATGAAAGACTGAGTCGAATTGTGATTGGGCGATTTGGCGATTGAGTGAATGAGCTGGAAGAGGCCGAATGGCTGAAGGATTTCTGCCGGAGCGTGGATTACAACCATGAGCCAATCTCTCAATCACCCCATCACTCAATCATCCGATAGAGTTCCGGTCGTCGTGATCGGCGTGGGAGAACACGGCAAGAAGCACGCACGGGAATTCCATGCCGTGGCGGGCGCCGAGCTCGCTGGAGTTTATGATCTGCGTCCTGAGCGCGCCCGCGAAGTGGCCGCCGAGCTCCGTGTGCGCGCCTATGCCAGCCTCGATGAAGCCCTGAGCGCCGTTCGAGCGGCCAGCATTGTGATTCCCACCACTCAACACGCCGAGGTTGCCCACCAGGCCTTCGCGCGCGGGGTCGATGTCCTTCTCGAAAAGCCCATCACCCGCACGGTCGAGGAAGCGGATGAACTCATTCGTCAGGCCGGGGAGCTTGGCCGCATCCTGCAGGTGGGTCATCTCGAACGTTTCAATCCCGGCGTCGTGGCCGCCAAGACGGTCACGCGGAACCCCCTCTTCTTCGAGGTTCACCGTCTGGGAGTGTTCAGCCCGCGCAGCCTGGATGTGGACGTCGTCTTCGACTTGATGATCCACGACCTCGACCTCGTCCTCTGGATGGTCGATGCTCCCGTCCGTGACGTCCGGGCCGTGGGCCTGCCAGTCCTTTCCGACAAGGTTGACATTGCCAACGCCCGTGTAGAGTTCGAGAATGGTAGTGTGGCGAATCTAACCGCCAGCCGCGTGAGCACGGAGCGGGTGAGAAAGTTCCGTTACTTCCAGCCCAGCGAATACGTCTCTATTGATTTTACGCGCCGGGACGTTCTGGTACTGAGTGTAAATCGCAACGAGGGCGGCTCGAAGATCGGTTTCAAGAAGCTGGAAACGCAGCCGGCCGAGCCCCTGCGCGCGGAACTGGAGGCTTTCGTTGAATCGGTCCGCACCCGCCGGCCGCCCCTGGTGGGAGGAGCCGCCGGACGGCAGGCCCTGGCCCTGGCCGAGCGCGTCATGACGTGCATCGAGGCCCACGCAGCGCATGTGGGAATCCCGCTGACTCGCCCGGCGGGTCAGAGCGGAGAACTCTGAAGAGATTTGGGATTGGCGATTCTGGATTGCAGACGCCAAATGTTAATTGCTGTTATTCGCAGCAACGATTAGGACCCCAGCGCGAGCGTAGCCAGTTTTCAATTTCGAGTTTCTAGTTTCGATTTTCTGATTGCGTTTTTTGGTTGTGCTTATGGCTGGAGAGCCTGAAATTCATCTCCTGCTGGAACTGGAAGCGGAAGCGGCCCGTTGGCGGCGGCGGACGATGTTTTTGCTTTCGGTGCTGCTGCACGCCGTGATGATCATCCTTCTGCTCGTGTCCCCCAACCTCTTTCGGCGGGGCGCAGAAATGATGGGCCTTCGCCTCCAACCCGAACCCAAGAGGGAATCCACCTTTTTGTGGCTTCCCCCCGACGTCTTGCGCCAGTTGCAGGAACCTCCGCCGGACACCAGGAATCTGTCTGACCGCGACCGCCGCGCGCAGGGCCGTTCACCGATCATCAATCCTTTCGGCAATCGGATGCCGTACTCCGAGGGCAACACTCCGCTTCCCGAGATCGCCGGTGGCGCGCCGAAGCTAGCCCCTCCGCCGACAGCGCCACCCTCGCCGCCAGGCGGAGGCGCTGCAGCCGTCCCGCCGCCGCCGGAGAAGAACGAGGGGCGCCTGCATCTGGCGGATGTCCCTCCTGCGGGCAGCGGCGATTCGCGCTTACAGCTCTCAACAACCAGCCCTGGCGACGCCATCCGGCAGTCACTGGAAGCGGCGGCGCGCGGACGGGCCAGCGGCCCCGCCGAGGGTCCCGGCGACTCCCTCATGCAGCTGCGCAACTTCGACCCCAGCTTTTCCACCGAAGCCCCGATTATTCTCTCGGACACCCGCGGGGTGGATTTCGGGCCCTATCTGGCGCGCGTCGTGTACAACGTCAAGCGCAACTGGTACTCCATGATTCCGGTGGCGGCCAAGCTGGGCCAGAAGGGCCGCGTGGGCATTGTGTTTGAGATCCTGAAAGACGGGTCGGTGCCGCAACTGCGACTGGTGGCGACCTCCGGTTCCGACCCTCTGGATCGGGCCGCCCTGGGATCCATCCAGGCATCGAACCCTTTTCCGCCTCTCCCCGAGGAGTTCACAGGGGAACACCTGGTGCTTCAGTTCATCTTCCTCTACAACATCGGGTACATCCCTTGAAGCCTTCCGCACGGTTGACTAGAATGCCCTTGTGCCAGGCAAGTTTTCGGAGGAGGTGGATCGTCACCCTGGCGGTGCCGGTCTCCATGCGCTCGCTTCCTCATCCGCTCCTCCGGGTTTGAGTTCTTCTGATGATCCGCTTCTCCAGAGCCCAACTTCTCGGAGGCTTCGTCGTCCTGACGGGCATTCTGGTGGTACTTCTCATCCGCTATCTGCGGCTGGTCTGGTGGGCGCGCTAGTGGAAGAGCATCCTCTGCTGGCGATTGTAGGGCCCACCGCCGCCGGGAAGTCCGGTCTGGCAATCGCTCTGGCCAAGCGCTGGAACGGCGAGATCATCAATTGTGATTCCATTCAGCTCTATCGTGGCTGCGACATTGGATCGGGCAAAGTCCCACTCCAGGAGCGCCACGGCGTTCCCCACCACCTGCTGGATGTGGTTGATCCCGGACAGCCATTCACGGCGGGCGACTTCCGGCAGGAGGCAGAACGCGTTCTGCAGGCCGTTCGTGAAAGGAAGGCCCTCCCGATCATCGTGGGCGGGACGGGGCTCTACCTTCGCGCCCTGCTGCTGGGCCTCTTCGAGGGACCGCAGCGATCGGAGGAATTGCGCGCGCGGCTCAAGTCCCTGGCCGAGCGACGTCGCCGCGGATTCCTGCATCGGATGCTGAAGCGGCTGGACTCCATAGCGGCGGCGCGCATTCACGAGCGGGATATTCCCAAGATCATCCGCGCCCTGGAGGTTTGTATCCTGTCGCGGCAGCCGATTTCGGCGCTGCACGAGCGCGGACGGATAGGATTGCAGGGGTTCCGGGTCCTCAAGGCGGGGCTCTCGCCCGACCGCCAGCAACTCGCGCTGCGCATCAACCGCCGCGTCGAGCAGATGTTCGCGGCGGGGCTAATCGATGAGGTTCGTGGTATCCTGTCGCGGTCGGACGAGAATCGCATCAAACCTCTGGAAGCGCTGGGATACCGCCAGGCTGGCGCGATGCTGAGGGGAGAGATAACGTTGGAGGGTGCGATCCGCGCGACGCAAGCTGCCACACGCAAGTACGCCAAACGCCAGATGACCTGGTTCCGGCGCGAGGCGGAGGTGGAATGGTTTGCTGGCTTTGGCGACGACCCCGCGATTCAGCAGGGCGTTTCAGCCTGGCTGGAACGGAAACTGACCATCTCTGCGCCTGGTTCGCACTCACTGGCGGCGCTCGAGACTGGTAACGGAGAGAAACCATGAACACTCACGCCCCCGGGGAAAAACCAAGAGTGGAGAAGCAGACGCAGAACATTCAGGACGGCTTCTTGAACACTGCCCGCAAGGAAAGGACCGCCGTTACCATCTACCTGCTGAGTGGCGTCAAGCTTTCCGGCCGTATCCGCAGCTTCGACAAGTATTCGGTAGTTTTGGAAAGCAACAACCAGGAGCAACTGATCTTCAAACACGCCATCTCGACAGTCGTGCTGCCGCGCCCCGGCGCTGCCCCGCCGGCCCCGGCGCCTGCGGCTTCGGAGGGCTAGGAACATTCGTCGTCCGGAAGCGTTGGAAAAGGCGTACCTGGTAGGTTGGGTTCCCACCCGAGGCGGCGGGACGACCGGGCGGCCGCTCGACCCCGAGGAGATGCTGCTCGAGCTTCGCGACCTGGCGACGAGCGCCGGAGCCACCGTCGCCGGCTCGACCCTACAGCGCTCGCCGCAGCCTGACCCCGCCACGCTGATCGGGCGCGGCAAGGTCGAGCGCGTTCGTTGTGACGCCCTGGCCTCCGCGGCAAACCTCGTAGTCTTTGACCACGACCTCACTCCCACTCAGCTCCGCAATCTGGAGGGTGCTCTCGACCTCAAGGTCCTCGATCGCACGCAACTTATTCTCGACATCTTTGCCCGTCGTGCACGCACGCGCGAAGGCCAGCTCCAGGTGGAGCTGGCGCAACTGAACTACCTTCTGCCGCGGCTGGGCGGCCGAGGGACCCTGCTCTCCCGCCTGGGCGGTGGCATCGGCACGCGCGGCCCGGGCGAGCAGCAGCTCGAGTTCGACCGGCGGCGCATCCGGGCGCGCATTCGACGGCTCAGTGAGGCGATCGAACACGTGCGCTCGCAACGCGCCCTCCATCGGGCCCATCGCCGCGACCAGAACTTCCTGACCGTGGCCTTGCTGGGCTACACCAACGCCGGCAAGTCCACGCTCTTCAACGCTCTTACCCGCTCAGACGTGATAACCTCCTCGCGTCTCTTTGCCACGCTCGATCCCACGGTCCGCGCCCTCTCGCTCCCTTCGCGGCGCCCGGCGCTCCTGTCGGACACAGTGGGATTCATCCGCAAACTGCCGCCCCACCTGGTGGCTGCGTTCCGCGCCACCCTCGAGGAGTTGCGGGAATCAGATCTCCTCCTGCATGTTACCGACGCTTCGCACCCCGATTTCGAGGGCCAGGACACCGCAGTCGCCGCCTTGATCGAGTCGCTCGAGGTCACCGCCAAGCCCCGCATCCACGTCTGGAACAAAATCGATCTGCTGGAGGCTCGGGCACTCGCGCGCCGCTCCGCCGTCGATGCCACCGCCACCCCGTCTCCGGCTCACGATGGCTGCGATGTTTGGGTCTCGGCGCGCACTGGCGAAGGTCTGGAAATTCTGCGCAGCCAGATCGATGCCATGCTGCGCGAGGATCCCCTCGTGGAAGAGCAATTCGTCCTGTCGTCCACGGACGGGGCGCGCCTCGCCCTACTTCATCGGATGGGGACGGTACTCTCCACGCGTTTCGAGGCCAGCCGTGTTCTGGTCAAAGCGCGCGTCACGGTATCCCTGCGCGACCGCTTGCTGGCCTCTCTCCCCCCTGTTGCTCGAAGACCTTCCAAAGGCTGAAACCCCTGTGTTTGTGCGGCTCTCCTGCCTGTGGAAAACTCTGTGCATAACCAGCAAGACCCACAACCTAGGCGAGGGAACCACAGGACCCGCCAAAAATCAGGGTGTCGTGCACGTCACCCTTGCATCGCATTGATTCTCCTGTACTTACACGGCAACGGAGAAGAATTAGGGTTTAGTTAATGGGCCAAGCGCCGAAGTTAATCCCTCCCATAAGGGGACGAAAGTTTTGCACAATTCTGAGGCACTCCCCAGCCGCGCATTTGTAGCCTGGCATGGCGAGGGCAACCGCTCGGAATCAGCCTTTTCCTTCGCTAGCCTCATCGCGTAGCCAGGCTTGCAGCCGCGCCATTGCCCCCAGGAAGTCTGCTCCCCGATTGCGCACTCTGCATCACCGTGGCGGACGTATTCCTGCTCTGCGCCCCCGGGAGGCGCGCTGCTCTTGTTTATCAGCCTGGTCCTCGGCGTCGGCAAATCGGATCCTTCTTGACGGAAGCCCCGACGTGTATGGATTTCATCGCAGGTTTCAGGTACCATCGCGCTGCACTGGCGCCTGGATCTTCTGACGTTTCGTGGCGAACACGGCGCAGAGGGATGGAGAGTGCGAAATAACCCCCACGCGATCTTATGGGGCGGCCGCGGCATCGGAGCTGAGGAGCGCGGCGGGAGCGGCGAATGATGGGTGTAGCCATTCTGGCGGGTCTGGTCGTAGTACTGTTCGTGGTGGGGATTCTCATTTACTTCATCACCATTTACAACAGCCTGGTGCGCCTGCGGAACGATATCGACAAGGCGTGGTCCAACATCGACGTGCTGCTCAAACAGCGCCACGATGAGCTGCCCAAGCTCATCGAAACCTGCAAAGGTTACATGCAGTACGAGCAGAAAACCTTCCAGCTCGTCACCGAGGCGCGCACGGCGTTCCTGCGCGCCGGCTCGGTCGCGGAAAAGGCCCAGGCCGACAACATGATTACCGGCGCGTTGAAGACCCTGTTCGCCGTGGCGGAAAATTATCCCGACCTGAAAGCCAACAACAATTTCATGCAACTTCAGGGACGCATCTCGGAACTGGAAGAGAGAATCGCCGACCGGCGCGAGTTCTTCAACGACGACGTCAACACCTATAACATCCGCATCCAGCAGCTTCCCGACGTCTTCGTCGCCAAGCTGCTGAGCCTCCAGCGGCGCGACCTGTTCAAGGTTTTGGAAGAGGACCGCCGTGACGTGGAAGTGAAATTGACTTGAGGGAGGCGGCGCCGCGAGCCAGGGCCCGCCTGAGGAGCCGGCAATGGGAATCATCGTCACGCTCGGAGTGCTTCTGTTCTTCGGCCTGATTGTGGTGGGACTGATTCTGTATCTGGTGGGCATCTACAACAGCCTCGTCACGCTCAAGAACGATATCGACCGCTCATTCTCCAACATCGACGTGTTGCTCAAGCAGCGTCACGACGAGCTCCCGAAGCTCATTGAAACCTGCAAGGGCTACATGCAGTACGAGCAGAAGACCTTCCAGCTCATCACCGAGGCGCGCAGCGCCTACGCTCGCGCCGGCACGCCCGCGGAAAAAGTCCAGGCCGATAACATGATGACCGGCGCGCTGAAAACCCTTTTCGCGGTGGCCGAGAACTATCCCGAGCTCAAGGCGAACACTAACTTCATGCAGCTCCAGGGCCGGATCACGGAACTGGAAACCAAGATCGCCGGCCAGCGCACCACGTACAACGAGGACGTGAACGTCTACAACATCCGCATCGCCCAGATTCCCGCCAATTTCGTCGCCGGCTTCATGGGCCTGCGTCCCCACGCACTGTTTGAAGTCGCCGCCACGGACCGCGAAGACGTGCAGGTGAAGTTCACGTAACCGCGGGCGGTGGCGACGATTTCGTGGAGCCGGGCAGACCCACCGGACGCCGCGCGCCGCGGCTCCACTTTCCTTGTGCGCGTCGCCGAAATGAAAAGGGCTCGCCGCGTGATGGCGAGCCCTGCGAATACGCGGGTGAGACAACTGCCGTTCATCTCTTCTTCTTCGGTTTGGTCTTGCACGCCATCGTGATTCTCCTTGTCACGAAATAGAAGCGTCTTGCGGTCGAGTACTCGACTGCCGATATGTCTATTGCGATTGGGGTCGGCTGTCAATGGGAAAGCCTTTGCAAACCTCGCCGCAGGCGAGGCAAAAAAAGGCCCGCCTTGGGGAGGCGGGCCTGGGGAAAGGAGGAAACCTGGGATCGATCTCGAGCTATCTCTTCTTCTTGGCCTTTTTCTTCGCTGCCATTGATTGGTTCTCCTTATTGGGATTGTTAGGGTGCGCACAATGGCCAAGATGTAGAGGCCTGGCGCGTCCGTGGCCCTATATGTAGTAGTATCCGCAACCTTTGTCAAGAAAAATCTGATGCCTCGCCCGCAACGGCCCAACTCGTGGCACACTGGGCCCGACATCATGCAATTCCTCCAAGGAGGTTCCATGCGTTTCCTGACCTCACGCCGGAGTTTCTTTTGTGGATTGGCGGGCACGAGTCTAATCTCCCGCGCGCGGGGTGCGTTTGCGATTGCGGCGACATCAAACCTGGCGCGCGTCCAGGAAAGTTACATCGATGCCCGCAAGGTGCTGCTCTGGGAATCGACGCGCAAGGAAATCCGCGAGGCGCTGGAATCCGGCCGCCTCAAAGCCGCCCTTCTTCCCACCGGCAGCACCGAGCAGCACAACGAGCACCTGGCGATGATCCAGGACACCGCAAGTGCCGTGCTGGTGGCGCAGCAAGCGGCGCTCGAACTCTATCCGCGCGTCACGGTGGCCACGCCCGTGGCGGTAGGCATCTCTCCCTACTGGATGGAGCGCCCGGGGACGCTGACTTTGCGGCCTGAGACGTTCCTCGCCCTGGTGTACGATCTCTGCGCGAGCCTCCGGCATCACGGCATCAAGAACATCCTCATCGTCAACGGCCACGGCGGCAACGACCAGCCGCTCAAGAGTCACGTGGCGGAGTTCAGCCAGAAGCTGGATGTGAGGCTCGACGCCTGTTCCTACTGGGACGCCTTCGCGAGCGGCGCTCCGCGTGAGGAGGCGAAGAAGTACATGGAGACGGGCATCGAAAATATTCCCGGCCACTCGGCGGAGTTCGAGACTTCCTTTGCGCTCGCGGCCTTCCCGGAGCGCATTCACCGCGACGGCGTGGACTACGAGAAGGTCAACCTGAAATTGCAGGACCCGAAAGACGCCGCCGCCGACCGGCGCTACTACTCCGAGTCGCTGAAAGCGCGCGCTGAGAAGGGCGAAGCGTTGATCCGCATCGCCGTCGATTGGGTCGCCGCGCGCGTCGGCCGCATGCTCGAGACTTCTTCATGTGCCCATCGGCGGGCGCGAGCCAGCGGGCGATCGAATCGCGCATGACGACCTTTCCCAGTCCCCAGCCCCGAGCCCCTACTTCTCGCCGCGTTGCTGCTGAACGTAGCGGCCGATGCTTTCCACCGTGTCGAGCCACAGACCGTTGGCGGGATCCTTGGCGTACTTCGCAAGCGCTTCAATCGCCGCGGTGTCGGTGACCTGAAACCCTTTCTTGCCGATTTCGTGTCCCACGAAAATGACCCAGCGGCCTTCTTTCGCCGCCTGGTCAACGATCTTCTGCATCTGGGGGAAATCCATATCGTCGAACGCCGTGCCCATGGCTTGCGCCAGGTCGCAGAAGGCGGGATCGTTTGCCGCTTCGTCGAGATAGCCGCGCGCCACAAGGTATCGGTCGGCGATCAGCGGGACGTAACTCCGCACGTCCCGCCCCCGGCCGACAAACTTCAGCCCGCAGGGATAAGCAAACGTTTTGGGCTTCACGCCCAGCAGGCGCTCGATCTCGGCGCTCCCGCCGTCCAATTCCTTCGCCATGCGGTCGAGGGTGTAATCCTCCAGCGCGTTCGCAAGCGAGAACGCGTAGTTGCCCGTGCAGGGATGCGTCTGAGTGTGGTTGCCGATCTCGTGCCCGGCAGCGACGATCTTCTTCCAGCCTTCCAGTCGCTCCTTGGCGTTGCGCGGCTCGACGAAGAACGTCGCCTTCACGCCGCACTTCTCGAGCAGCGGCAATCCCACCTCCGGCTGGCTGAACCGCGCGTCATCAAACGACAGGCTGACCGCCGCGCGCTTCCCGGCCGGCCACTGGAATTTCCCTCCCGTCTCGGGCGCCGGAGCCGACAGTAAGTCCGTTCCTGCCAAGCCCAGGACGATCACGCAAATCCACCTTCCGACGGTCAAAATGGCTGAGTTTCTCTGAGACATAACACACTCCTTTTTTTGACGCCATCCTTTATTTTCAATAACATTCTGGCTTCGTTCCTCGATATGTGAATATCAAGGTAGCTCCGGTTCTGCCACTAAGTCTTTGTAGGTGATGGTGTTGGTCGAGAGGCAGGCGCGGGTAAGGCGGTGGAACAAGCTCCTCTCCTGCCAGCGGCGATTGCGCCGGTAGGTGAACTCCGCCACGTAGCGCTGCAAGTGTTTGGCCTGCGGCTTATGGTGCGTTCCCAGCAGGAAGCGCTTCAAGTTCGACAGGGTGATATGCACCCAAGGGAAGAAGCGGCGCGTGAGCTTGCGGTCATCGCCCAGCGGGATGGCCGCGTGCGGGTGGCCGCGCCAGCTCAACCCGCCGTAGCTGGCAAAGGCGTCGGTCCACAGCGCGCTGTGCGGTTTCACCTTGCTCGCCAGAAAGGCCCGTACGCTGGCCGCCGTCATATCCGGCATCACCGCCAGGGCGGCGCGGCCCGGGAGGGGTGGCCGCCCCCACTCTCCGGGCTTCCAGTGTTCCACCGCCAGCGCCACGAGCGACTTGTTTTGCGCGCCTCGGCCGAAGTGCTCCCGCCCCTTTTCGGCTCCCCCCACGTAGCCCTCGTCGACT
>Ga0315282_10006577_pt1 | contig 19401 bp, 18 predicted proteins | sample YL17G07_20_MG_FD_203693 | JGI IMG/M metagenome (GOLD analysis project Ga0315282, IMG submission 203693) | Sediment microbial communities from Yellowstone Lake, YNP, Wyoming, USA - YL17G07_20 | ecosystem: Environmental > Aquatic > Freshwater > Lake > Sediment | place: USA: Wyoming | collected... | reverse complement strand
GCTTAGCAAAGCGCGGAGCGCGGGACCACCGTCCCCCGAAAACCCCGACTGGCCGGTTCCGGCGATGGTGCTAATCGTTCCGCCGAAGGTGACCCTGCGCAACCGGGGGTTTTGGCCGTCCAGGAAATACAGGTTGCCCTGGCCGTCGAAGGAGAGACCCCGCGGTGAGTTGAGCGCGGCGCTGAGGGCCGGACCGCCATCCCCGGAGTAACCTGCCGAGCCGTTGCCCGCCACGACGCTGAAGGTCCCGTCGGCGTTCAGTTTGAAGATTCGCTGGTTATCGGAGTCGGCGAAGTAGGGAACGCCTCCCGGCCCGATGGCCACGCTGTAGATGGTGCCGAAAGGAGCCTCGACGGCCCGCTTGACCTCCTTGGGGAACACCCAGTCGGTCCCCGCCAGGGTGGTGATGGTGTTCTGAGAGAATGCTAGGTTCCAACTCAGAAGCAGCGCAAACGTGGCGTAACGCATGGGATTGCCCTAAGAAGTCTATCACCGTTCTGTGACCGATTCAGGCCATCGGCCACGGCGCAAGCGAAGTACACTGGAGACATGATGGACTTGACCTCCCGGATTACGGTCAACCCTGATCAATGTGGGGGGCGTCCTTGCATTCGGGGTATGCGTGTTCGTGTATCCGATGTGCTCGACCTGTTTGCAGCCGGCTTGACAAGTCAGGAGATTCTCCAGGAATTGCCCTATCTGGAGCCGGAGGACCTGCGAGGCTGCCTTCAATACGCAGCCCGTGAGATCGATCACCCGGTTCTCGTGTCCCGATGACGATCTGGATCGACGCCCAGATTTCACCAGCTCTGGCCCGCTGGCTGTCGGAGCGATTTGTCATTGAGGCGCGGCATGTCAAGGAGCTGGACCTGGTCGAAGCGTCCGATCCCAGTATTTTCCAGGCTGCGAAGCTTGCAGATGCTGTCGTGCTGACGAAAGATCGCGACTTCATCACTTGTGGGAACACCTCGAATCGCGAGATGGTCCGCATTCTCGGTGCGACCTTTGAGAAAGCGTATGCGCTGCTGGTGGCCGGCGAAGCGGTCGTAGAGATCAAGGGCTGAGAGACCCTGGGGGTGAGCCTGCGCCAGCCAGCTTTTGTTGGATGCGCAGCAGGATCACCACTTTCACCAAGTGGTGATAGAATCAGGGAATGAAGAGAGCGACCATCAGCATCGGAGATGATCTGGAGACTGCGCTCGATTCCTACGTGAGTCAGCAGGAAGTCACCCCGACGCTCACCTCGGTGGTGCAGGCGGCGCTGCGGGAATACCTGGCGCGAAGAGGCGCCGCCCCGCCTGGCAGTGGCCTGCGAGTTTCCCCAGCCAAGAAGGGCAGCGGCAGGTCGGATGTGAGCCGGCGGCACGACCGGTATTTCGCCGGCCATGAGTAAGGGGATTTTCGCCGACACGGGTCCGCTCTACGCGCTGGCCGACCCGTCGGACCAGTATCATGTCCGGGCGCAGGCACAACTTGACCGGCTGACTTCCGCAGGCGAGTTCGTGGCCACCACCTATCTCACCCTGGCGGAGGCCTACACCCTGGTTCTCAGACGGCTGGGCAGAAGCTACGCGCTCGAATGGCTCGAGCAGGTGACGGATGGCGCGATGCTGATCAATCCGGAGCCGCGGGATTACGTGAAGGCTTCCAGCCTGATCATGACCTTCCGAGACCAACCGGTCACGATCTTCGATGCCGTGGCAGCGACAGTGAGCGAACGGCTGAGTCTGAGGGTGTGGACTTACGACCGTCGCTTCGACCTGCTGGGGGTCAAGCGCTGGACGTAGCGGTCACCGGGGCAGGCGCTTGAGTTTTTGCTGGAGGCGGGCGCGGGTCTTGGGGTCCACTGCGGAGGCCAGGGCCTGGGTGTAGGCCTGGCGGGCTTCGGCGGTGCGGTTCCTGTGCTGCTCGAGATCGCCGAGCTGCTCGTAGATGCGGGTGTTTCTGGGGCGGGTTTTGAGCGCCTCGCGGAGCTCGGCGACGGCTTCGTCGGGGTTGCCGCTTTGGGCCAGGAGTTCGGCCAGGGCCAGGCGGGCGGCCAGGTACTCGGGCCGCAACTTCAGCACACTGCGGTACTGCTCGATGGCGCCGGCGGCCTGGCCTTCCTTGGCCAGGGTCTCGGCCAGAGCCAACCGGGAGGGGAGGTAATCGGGCGCGCCGGAGAGGTTTTCCCGCCACAGGCGGAGGGCCTCCGCGGAGGTTTCGCGGCGCTCCGCCAGCAGGGCGGCCAGGTTGTGCCGGGCGGCGGCGAACTGTGGGTCCTTTTCGAGCGCTTTGCGGTAGAACTCTTCGGCCTCTTTGCGGCGGCCTTCGGCGGCCCGCAGCGAGCCCAGAGCGTTGTAGGCGTCGGGGTGGTCCGGGGAGAGCGCCAGGGCCTTGCGATAGGCGGCTTCCGCGTCCTTGTTGCGGTTGAGGCGCTGGTAGAGAAGCCCCAGGTTGTAAGGGATGTAGAAGTGCGCGGGCGCCAGCCGCATGGCCTGCTGGTAAGCCGCGATGGCCGATTCGGCCTGGCCCAATTCGGCGTGCGCCAGGGCCAGGTTGTGCAGCGGATAGGCCCAGTGCGGCGCCCGGCGGCTGGCATCCTGGAAGGCCAGGATGGCGCGACGGTAATCGGCCTGCTCGAGCCAGGCGATGCCCAAGGCATTCAAGGAGTAGGCGGCCGCCGGGTCCAGGCGCACGGAGCGCACCAGCAGGTCAGCCGCCTGGCCGTAACGTTTGTCGAAGATCAGGGTGCGGCCGCGGCAGAACAGATCCTTGCTTTCGAGCATGGGCACCTCCGGGTCCAGACGGAGGGCCTCCTGGAAGTAGCGGGCGCCGCGCGCAAAATCGGCACGGGCCTGCGGGGTCTGCTCGCCGGCGAGGTAGCCGAGGAGGACCTTCTGGCCTTCATCCTGGAGGCCGATGCGCAGGCGGTTCTCGAACTCGAGGAGGTCCTCGGGGTTGAGTTGGCGGCGGAGGCGGGCCAGGGGGTCGAGGGCGCTGCCCGGGTTTTCCGGCAGCAGCGCCCCGTTGCGCACGGCGGCGAGAAAGGCCTCGCCGTCTGCGGAGGCGGCGCCGACAACGCGCGGTTCGGTTCGCCTGGGCGCCGGCATGACCGCGCGCAAGGCCTCCTCTTCCGCCTGAAACCTGGGCAGCTCGGCCAGCACGGTCCAGCCCTTGAGCTCGATTCCCGGCTTGGAGTCAACCTGTTCGGCCAGTTTGGAGCCGGGATAAAAGACGCCGTCATCGCGGGGATTCTGCCGGGTGCGGGTGGCGAGGCGCACTTTTTCCTTGACGTACTGGATCAGGTCCTCGACGTCCACCACGCCGTCGCGGTCAGTGTCCGCCTCGCCATTGAGCCCGCGCAGGAGGAAATAGGAGAAGGCGCCGTGCCCTCCGCCGAACTTGCTGCTTTCGTAAGACAGTTCGTTGGCGCCGCTGGCCAGCAGGCCGATGACCTCGGCGTCCTCCTGCACGCGCAGCATGTCGGAGACGATCTGGTTCACGCGGTTCTTGCGCAAGGTGCCGATGGCGCCGGCGCGGCACACGTCCACATAGACCATCACCCGGCCCACGTGGTTGAGCTCCTGCTCCATGAGATTGTGGATCTCGGCCATGGGCAGGGCGGTGGACCGCAGGTCCTCGGGGTCGCTGTCGTAGGTGACGATGAAGGCCTCGCGGGTGGCGTTGTCCACGATGCCGTGGGCGGCGATGAACAGGATGACGGTGTCGGCCTTGGTGGCCTTGGCGCGCAAAAAGGTGTGGACGGAGGTGCGGATGGCGGCGGTGGTGCCGGCCTGGTCGGCGAGGGTCATGACGTTGCGGTCAGGGAGACCGCCGCCGCGCGGGCTCTTCAGATATTGTTCAAACAGCGCGGCGTCCTGGTGGGCGTAGCGCAGTTGTTTGTCAGGCGGCAGGCGGAGGTATTTCGAGATGCCGACCACCAGCGCGTAGCTGATGCCGGCGGGTGCGGGCGGCGCACTCGCGCGCTGCCGCCGGACCGCGCCCTGGGCTTCCGGGAGCTTCACGGTGATGTTGGTGAAACCGCCGGCGCCGCCGCTGGCCATTTCGTACACCAGCAAGCGGGGCCAGACGGCTTCCGGCCAGGCCTCGGCAGCCTTGCGGTATTGGGCGATAGCCTGGTGGCGCAGCCCGTACTTTTCGAGCACCGCAGCGCGGGCCAGCAGGGCGGTTGGATCGCCGGGGTTTTGGCGGAGGGCGCGGTCGATGGGCTCGAGTTGGGATCGGGCTTCCGGCGGAAGCTCCTCGAGCGCACGGGAAGCCCGCGTCAGGCTCGCTCCGTAGACACCGCCGGCATCGCGCGGGACGGAAGGCAAGATGCAGAACGGCGCGGCACTGCGCTGGGCCACTTGGCCCGTGCGAACCGAGGCGCGCTTGTCCCCGGCCACGAGCTGGCTCGCCGGGGCCAGGACCAGAGAAGCGTTTTCGGGACAGAACAGGAGAGAGGCGGCCCCCTTCCCGGTGTGCAGGCTGTCACCAGGAAACAGCAGGTCGCCCGCGCGGGCGGCCAGGGGCAGGGAATCGCCGTGGCGCAGCAAGCTGGCGTCAGTGGCCGCCAGCACCAGGCCGACGGGTTGTTCCCGAACGGGCTGGGCTTGAAGGCTGCTGGCCGCCCCGACAGCCAAGAGGAGCAGCAAAACCAGGCCCATAGGTCCACTGATATACTACCAGAGCCGGCCCGGACGGCTCAGTAGTGGTAGCGCGCCTGGAGGAAATCGACCCTATTTCCGCTGACCCTGTAGACGAGGCGGTGCTCTAAAGTGAGTCGCCGGGACCATGCGCCAGCCAGGAGGTACCTGAGCGGCTCTGGTTTGCCGACGCCGCGAAAAGGGTCTCTCAGGACCGCCTCGATCAGTTGGAATATGCGCAGGGCGGTGTTCCGATCCGTCTCGACCCAGTACCGAAGATCTTCCCGGAACTCCGGGTGGAACACCGCATCCCGTTCAGCGGCTCGCACCAAGCCCCATCTCCCGGCGCAAGTCATCCACTGATTCCGGTTTCCCTCTCCCGCTGCGGGCGCGCCGAAGCGCTCTGAGCAGCCGCTGGGCGTTCTTCGGGGAGCGAAGCAGATGCGCGGTCTCCATCAGGCCAGCCAGTTCTCCCGCTGGAATCAATGCCACGTCGCTGGAACGCCTGCGACGAACAATGACGACTTCCTGGTCATCCACGACCTGGTCCAGGAAAGAAGCGAGCTTGTCACGCAACTGGGTGTAGGTGGTTTCGATGGCCAAGACATCACCTCGAATCTATTGTACAGAGTTCCTGTACGTGGAGACAAGCGGTCCCCTGCTCACCCACGCCGGTTACCCGGCCCCAGCCCGGTCTACTCGTAGCGCAGGGCCTCCACCGGGCTGACCCGCGTGGCCCGGCGCGCCGGGAAATATCCCGCCAGCGGGGCGGCAACGCTCAGCGCCGCGGTGGCGCCTGCGATCACCACGGGGTCGCGCGACTTCACGCCGAACAGTTGGCTCTCGGTGAAGCTCTTGTAAGTGAAGATCGAGTCCATATTGCCGGCGTTGTCGGTCGAGCTGCGGCCGCTTGTGAACTCGCCCGGCGAGTTCACAAGGACCAACTCTTCGGGTCGTTCCACCGGCAGCGAACGGAGAATCATCTGATAGAGCAGGAAAAAATCGCGGTGTTGGCGCCGATGCCCAAGCCCAGCGAGAGGACCACCCCCAGCGTCAGGATGGGAGTCTTCACCAGGCTGCGCAGCGCGAACCGGATCCGTCTCATAGTTGCCTCTATTCTAGGGACTACGAACGGCGCTGCAAAACGTTAGCAGTTGACTGGTATACTACCAGAGCCGCCCCATGCACGAGATCGCTCGCGCGCTCGCGGGTTTTCTTCTGGCCGCGCTGGCCCTCCATGCGCAGAGTACGCAGGGTGTCATCTTCGGCCGGGTGACCGATCTGCGGGAGGGAATCCCGGTGGCCGGCGCGGCGGTTTCCTACGAGCGCATCGAGAGCCGCGCCAGCGGGCAGATGGAGGCCGACGCCGCAGGGAACTACACGCTGGCTTCGCTGACGCCGGGCGCCTACCGGCTGCGGGCGAGCGCGGAAGGTTACCAGCCGCGGGAATTCTATGACTTGCGTTTGCCGGTGGCCGGGTTTCTGGAGATCGACTTCCGGTTGCGTCCGCTCGAAGACGTCTGGGAGCAGGGGCAGTACCGCAGCGTGGTGCTGCCGGGCGCGCGGTCGGTGGTGACCTTCTATGGGCCGGACCTGGACAGGAGCCGTTCGCAGGAATTGGAGCGGGTCTCGAGCGAGCCGGGCAGCCTGGAAGCGACCGTGTCGCAGGTCATCGCCTCGGAGGTGCTGTCGCGACTGCCGCTGGCTGGGCGCGACGCGTACACCTTCCTGGTGACGCAGCCGGGCGTTACGGCGGACACCACTACGGCGCGCGGGCTGGGCCTGTCGGCGGGCGGCCAGCGGCCCTCGGCGTCCGCATTCCTGATGGACGGGGTCGAGAACAACAACTATCTGGTCACCGGGCCAGGCGTGACGGTGTCGCCGGAGATGGTCGAGGAATACCGCATCTCGACCAACAACTTCTCGGCTGAATACGGGCGCAGCAGCGGATACCTGGCCAACGCCATCACGCGCGGCGGGGGCGCACGCTGGCACGGTTCCGCCTACACCTACATCAAGAACGAAGCGCTGAACGCCAACGGGTTCCAGGAGAATCTGGCGGGCCTCCGCCGGAACAAACTGCGGGAATCCTACCGGGGTTTGGCGCTGGGCGGGCCGGTGGCGCCCAGGAGAGTGTTCGCCTCCGGGAATCTGGAGTACCTGCGCAACGCCGGACGTCAGGACCCGGTGCGGCTGCTGGCGCCGACCACCCGGTTCATCGAGTTCACCGCCCCGCAGAGCGTGGCCCGGAGGCTGCTCGAGATGTACCCCGCGCCGCCGGTGACGGTGCGGAACCTCCCGGTGGCGGAAGTCGAGTTCGCTCCTCCGGCGACCCTGGATCGCTACCTGGCCACGCTGCGCGGCGACGCGCCGCTGGCCGGCGGGAGGCACCGGCTGCTGGCGCGGACTTCCATGGCGCGGCTGGAGCGGCCCGACTTCATGTGGAGCCCGTACAAGGATTTCAGCACGCCGCTGCGGGAGAACTCGACGGGGGCCATGGTGTCGGTGCTGAGTTCGCTCACGGGCAGCCTGACGCACGAAGTTCGCGGCGGGTGGAACTCGGACGACCTGCGCTTTGACCGCCCACACCCCGAGATTCCGTCGCTGGCGGTGTCGGACGGCCTGGTGCTGCCCGGCAGCCCGGCTTTCTACAGCTACCGCAACCGTGGCCGGACGGTCGAGATTGTGGACAACGTGCAGGCGGTGCGCGGCAGGCACATTCTGAAAACCGGCGCCACGGTTCTGGTGCGATCGCTGGACGGCTACCTGACTGCCGGGCGGGACGGGCTGTTCGTGTTTCCCACCTACTTCGAGTTCATCCTCGACCAGCCGTCGTTGTTCGGGATTGCGGTCTCGCGGCAGGCGCTGCCGGAGCTGGCCATCCCGCGCTATGACCGCCGCTACTCGAACCGCCAGTTTGCTGCGTTCCTTCAGGACAGCTTCCGGGTTTCCTCACGCCTCTTTCTGAATGCAGGTGTTCGTTACGAGTATTTCGGGGCGCCGCGGAACACGGGCGCCGAGAAAGACACGCTGGTCGAGTTGGGCAGCGGCGGCAGCCTGGCGGAGCGCCTGGTGGGGGCCCGCCTGAAGCCGGGCGGCGAGCGGCTCTACGACCCGGACGCCAACAACCTGGCGGTGCGCTTCGGTTTTTCCTGGAAGCCGCGCGAGGACCGGCGCACCCTGCTGCGCGGATCCTACGGGATCTTCTATGACCGGCCCTTCGACAACCTCTGGCAAAACATCCGCAGCAACAGCTTCGTGCTGGCCCTGTTTTCCCCCGGCGCGCGCGGTTTGGACTACCTGGCGCCGCGCGCGGACGTGCTGGCCGCACAGCAGGGCAAATCGTTTCCCGAGGACTTCCCGAACCTGACGGCGTATCAGCCGGGCTTGCGTGACGCCTACGCGCAGAGCTACTTCCTCGGGGTGCAGCGCCAAGTGTCCGAGGCGCTGGTCATTGAAGTCAACGGCACGGGCACACTGGGGCGCAAGCTGATCACTACGGACCTGATCAACCGGCCGAGCGCCGTGATCCCTTGGAACCCCGAGTTGCCTTATGTGTCCTACCGCGGCAACCAGGGGACCTCGGCCTATCACGGGTTGACGGTGGTGGCGCACTACCGCAACGGCGCGCGGCAGTTTCATGCGGCCTACACTTGGAGTCATACCCTGGACAACCAGAGCGAGCCGCTGGCCGGGGATTTCTTCAATCTGGACTTCACGCGCGCCACGCCGGGGACGGGGCGGCCGGTGCAGGCGGCCTTCTCGCGCCAGTTCGACAGCCGGGCCGACCGGGGCAACTCGGACTTCGACCAGCGGCACAACCTGGTGTTGTACTCGATGTGGGACCTGCCCGGGCGGCTGCGGGAGTGGAAGGTGGCCGGGATCGCAGCAGTGCGTTCCGGTTTTCCCTACACGGTGTTCGCGTCCGAGCCCGGCGCGGAGGTCATATTGAACAACCGGGCGGACCTGATGCGGCCCGCGGCGGTGGATCGCCCGGCGGCGGGGGGCAGGCAGCTTCTGGACGCCGCCAGCTTCAGCCCGCCGGCTGCTGGCACGCTGGGAAACACGGGGCGCAACGCCTTTCGCGGGCCGGGGATGTTCAACATCGACGTCTCGCTGAGCCGGAGGTTCCGCCTGCCCTTTGCGGGCGAACGGGTGAGCGTGACCTTCCGCGCCGACGCTTTCAACCTGCTGAACCACGCCAACCTGAACAACCCCGATCCGTTTCTGGATTCGGAGAGCTTCGGGGTGGCGCTGTACGGCCGCCTCGGCCGGCGCTCGGGCTTCCCCGCCCTGGCGCCCTTCGACGAGACCGCCCGGCAGGTGCAGGTGCTGGTGCGGGTTGAGTTCTGAGCGCCAACTGCGCGGCTGGGCCCACTATTCGTAAGCCGAGTCGTGATCCGGATGGAGGGAGAGGAAACGGAGGAAGTTGCCATCCCGATAAGCAACGACCCGCATACGCTCCGTCAGGCGAAGGCTGTAGATCCGCTGTCCACCCGGCCCACGCTGCGAGAGAATCGCTTCCCAGCGCAATCCTCGGTCTCGATAAAGCTGGTCCCACTCCAACTGGTGGATCTTCCTGAGCGTCGCCAGAACGGCCAAGGCCTCCTCCCGCCCCAAGGCAAACCAGACCTCCTGGAAGACCGGGTTGTTCAAATCCAAGAGGACGCGGGCCATAACAGGCGAGTGGGAGACAGGCTATCGGCGTTTGGCGAGCTTGCGTCCCAGAGCATCGAGGTTGGACGCCTTGGGCGGGTTCTTCTGGGCCCATTCGATGGCTCGGCTGAGCGTCTCCTTGACAGACGGGCGGTGGAGCCACAACTCGTTCTCTGGAATTACGCGTGAGGCCTTGACCAGCCACACACCGTCTTCGATCTCTTCCACGGTCACGGTTCGCCCAGCGTGTTGCTTGCCGAGCGAGATCTGTCCGCTGGAACCGATGGTTTTAAGCGCAACTGCCATGTTGGTGCCCTTCACTTGCATGATAGCATGACTGCACTACGGAGCGAAGCAGGGTCCCACCACCAGTTTTGGAGTGAAGCCGGCGCTGGCATCCTTCGACGAGACGGCGCGGCAGGCCCCGCTAACGGGAAGACGCTGTGCCTCCAACGGAAGCCAGATTGTCCGAAGAAGGAACTGGCCGTAACAATTGGGTAACATAGCCTCTGTACACTCTTCTTAGGTCGAGCGCGCTCGGCAGATCACCGAGAAAAGAGGAAACCCGAGATGAAGAGAGTATGGATTGTTGTTGCGCTCATGGCAGCCTTGGGCGCTGGTTTGCAGACAGTGGCGCAAACCGCCTCCGAGCTGCTCCAAAAAGGCATCTACACCCAGGAGACTCTGGGGGATCTCGACAGCGCCATCAAGATCTACAAGCAGCTTCTGTCGGCGGCCAACGAGAACCGGCTGTACGCCGCCCAGGCGCAATACCGGCTGGCAATCTGCCTACTCGCCAAAGGCGACGTGGGCGAGGCCACCAAGGCGTTCCAGAGAGTGATCGAGCACTATCCCGAGCAAAAAGACTTGGCCGACAAGGCGCGGGAACGCATGCCCGGCGCACTGAAGCTGCTGCCGGCGCCCTGGGCCGAGAGTGAAGTGATGGAGGCCAGACTGAAATCCGCTGGGGGCATGACGGCCGGCGCGATGGGCTACTCGATCGAGCCCGCCCCAGGCGATCCTGCTCGCAGGTGGCTCATCAGAACCCGCACAAACACGATGATGTTCCAATATGGCAGCCGGGTCACGGTTGACCGGGCGACCTTCCAGCCAGTCGCCAGCGAGTATCTGTACCCCACGGCGCAGTCCCTGGTGGAATACCAACCGCGGCAGGCACGCATTAGGATGAAAGGCAAGGACAGCGTCAGCACCATCGATCTGGATGCGCCCACCTATGACAACGAGCAGTGCATGTATCTGTTGCGGAGGCTGCCCCTGGCGCCCGGATTCAAAGCCACAGTGCCGCTTTTGACTCCGGCCGGTGTCATAGTCAAAGCCAGCATTGAGACTACCGCCCTGGAGGAAGTCGAAGTGCCCGCCGGCAAGTTCCGTGCCTACAAAGTCCAGATCAGTCCCGCTAACCAGACGGTTTGGATTTCGGCGGACGGCCCGCGCTATCTGGTTAAGTGGGAAGGGTCGGGCATCGTGGTGGAGCTGACCGCTGTCCGCTCCGGCCAACCCACTGCTCCGGCCACCTACCTGGATGATCAACTGGGTATCTCCCTTTCTGCCCCTGGCGACTGGTCTTTTCAGAAGATCGCGTTTCCCACCGAAAAGCCTGGGAACCCGTTCACTGTTCTCCTGCTCGATCCCCAGATGACGGCTGTCTGTACCCTGTGGGTGGTGCCGAAGAAGAAGGAAGCGGGGCAGCCCGATTTGAGATCGGAGGCCGAAAAGTGGGCCGAGGGTCAGACCAACGTGCGGAAAGGCTATAAGATAAGGGCGGAGAGCTGGCAGAGCCGGCAAGTAGGGGGACGCCCTGCGCTCAGCTACGTCGCCGACTGTGCAGACCTGTTCGACGCGTCACGGAAAATGGTGGACTACGTGACTTTGGTGCGAGGGGAAGGCCTGGCTGTACAGTTCACAGCCCAGCTCGAGACCGACGAACTGGACGGCTTCCGGAAACGGTTCGATCCGATTCTGGAGAGTCTGCAATTGAGGTAGCCCAAGGTGAAGCACAGCCGGCTTGGCGGTGTGACGGGCCACAATCGCGAGTTGTGGCCCGTCTTGTTGCTCTTGCTGCTGGCGGTCCTCATTCCGACCGTATGCCTGTTGTGGTTCATGAACGAGGCCATGAACAACCAGCGTCAGGCGGCAGCGCAACAGCTCACCGAGGCCTATCGTGCCCAGGTCTCGCTGATTCGCGAGCGGCTGGAGCGCTACTGGGAACGGAGCCTGGCGGCGTTGGAGGAGCAGTCGCGCGAGAGGAGCGGCGGCGCTCTGTTCGCGCAGTGCGTCCGTTCAGGGTTGGCGGATTCCGCAATCTGCTTCGGTGAGGGAAGGCAGTTGTCCTATCCGGCTCCCCCAGCCGCGCCCGCCCCAGACCCGGCGCTGGAGCGGTCCGACTGGAGAGAGGCCAGGCGGTTGGAAGAGAGTTCCCCCGCCGCCCCAGACGCCTACGCTGCCATTGCCCAATCGGCGACCGATCCCGCCTTGCGGGCGCAAGCCTGGCAGGCGCAGGGCCGGTGCCTGGTCCGGGCGGGGAAGAAGGATGCGGCCATCCGGTTGGTCTTGGAGCGTTTGGAGCGTTCCCAGTACGGCCAAGCCACAGACCTGCAAGGCCGCCTCATCGCTGCCGATGCCGCTCTGATGGCCTTGCAGCTCATGGGCGGCCCTCAGGACAACCGGTTTGTTCCGGTCGCCCGGCGGTTGAGGGCGCTGGTCCTCGATTATGACGACACGCCGCTTTCAGGCAGCCAGAGGCTGTTTCTCATGCGCGAGATGCAGGCGCTGAGACTGCCTTCCGAGCTGGTGCAGTTCCCTACCTTCCAAGCGGAGCAATTGGCAGCGCAGTACCTCGAAGCGGAACAGGCTCCGGTGGCCGAGCCCAACCTCCGGCGGGCGGCTGTGCCGGGGATCTGGAAACTGGGATCCGCGAATGGGCGGGTGGTGGCTCTGCTACGAACGGAAACCGTGCATGCCCGCATCGGCCAGTTGCTTTCCGAGCAGAAGCTTGCTACCCATTTTCGTCTGGTCATCTCTCAGCCAGGGGCGCCGGTTCCGGAAGGCCAAGTTCTCGAATCCGAGCCCACGGGAGTGCGCCTGCCAGGGTGGCAGGCGACGCTGCTGCTTGCGGACCCGAAGCCTTTCGAACAACTGGCGCAGCGACAAAAGGCCGTCTATCTGTGGATCGGGGCCCTGGTCATCGCCGCCATGTCGATGGCGGCCCTGCTGGCTGCCCGGCTCCTGCGGCGGCAAGTGCGGCTGGCGCGGCTGAAGACGGACCTGGTCGCCTCGGTCTCCCACGAACTCAAGACGCCGCTGTCGTCGATGCGCCTGTTCGTGGACACCTTGCTCGAAGAACCCCGGTTCGATCAGGAGAAGACGCGCCAGTACCTGGAATTGGTGGCGCGAGAGAATGCTCGCCTGAGCCGGCTGATCGAGAGCTTCCTGACCTTCTCCCGCATGGAACGGAACACCTACTCGTTCGAATTCGCAGACGCCGATGCAGCTCGAATCGTGGCGGATGCGGTTGAAGCGGCAGGCGAGCGGTTCCGGACGCCGGAGTGCCTCCTGGATGTGAAAGTGGATCCCGGGCTTCCGCGCGTGCGGGCCGATTCAGGGGCTCTCGTCACGGTGCTGTTGAACCTACTCGACAACGCGTACAAATATTCGCCCGGCGAGAAACGGATCGCTCTCCGGGCCTACACCGAAAACCAGAGCCTGTGTTTCGAAGTGGAGGACCAAGGTATCGGTCTCTCCCCGCGGGAGTGCAAGAAGATCTTCCGGAAGTTCTACCAAGTCGACCAGCGCCTGGCGCGAACGAGTGGAGGCTGCGGTCTCGGACTGAGTATCGTTCAGTTCATTGTGAAAGCGCACGGCGGCTCCGTCAGGGTGACCAGCCAGGCGGGGGGCGGGAGTGTCTTCAGGGTTCAGCTTCCCTGTGAGCGGACCTAGGATTTCGAGCGATGCCAAACCGCGTTCTCATCGTGGAAGACGATGCGGCCCTGCTGCGGGGGCTGAAAGACAACTTCTCAGCCAAAGGGTACCGTGTGGAGAGCGCGGCCGACGGGGAAGCCGGGCTGGAGTTGGCGCTCACCGGCGCGCACGACCTGATCGTCCTCGACATCATGCTGCCTAAGGTGAACGGCTATGAGATCTGCCGCGAGGTTCGGGCCCATGGATCTGAGGTGCCCATCATCATGCTGACGGCAAAAGGGCAAGAGGAAGATGTCATTCTGGGCCTCAATCTGGGCGCTGATGATTACGTGGCCAAACCCTTCCGCATCCGGGAACTGCTGGCCCGGGCCAATGCGCTCCTCCGCCGGACGCAGCCCAAGCAGGACGAGGTGTTCCGATTCGGCGATTTCGAGCTGGATCTGGCCGCTCACAAGCTGTTCAGGGCCGGTAGGGAGGTCCCCTTGACGGCCAAGGAATTCCGGCTGCTGGCACATTTTGTGATGCGGCAGGGTCGCGCCCTGACTCGCGACGAAATCCTGAATGCGGTCTGGGGAAACTCGATCATGGTCACTGCACGCAGCGTGGACCGTTGCGTCACCACGCTGCGCGCCAAGATCGAACTGGATCCGCACAACCCCTGCTACGTCCAGACCGTGCGCGACATCGGATACCGGTTCGAAGCCGCGGGGCGCCCTCCGGCTTAGCGGGAAAATCGCCCTCCACGCCGGCGCCCTTCGACGAGATCGCCCGGCAGGTGCAGTTGCTGGTGCGCATCGAGTTCTGAGGCGATTGTCTTCAGTGATGCAATAAGCGACCCGTTGTGTTTCGAGAAGGATCTCCAGGTGCAGGGCCGGCGGGTCGTGGTGGCATCAGGTACATTAGGGATTTGAGCCGGGAACACTCCGATGAGACTTCACAGAACCACCCTTCCCATAATCCTGTTCACGGCGCTGGTGGCGGGGCAGGAGGCTCCGCGCGGCGGCGCCGACCGCGCTTCCCTGGACCCTACCTGCAAGCCGTGTGACGACTTTTGGCGGTACGCCAACGGGGGATGGCTGGACAAGAACCCGATTCCGGCGCGCTATCCGTCGTGGGGCAGGATGCCGGTGATGCGGGAGGCTAACCAGGAGCGGCTGCGCGCCATTTTGGAAGGCGCAGCCCAAAACCCGCCGACGCAGCGCGGCTCGAATGAGCGCAAGATCGGCGACTTCTATGCGAGCTGCCTGGACACGGCCGCGATCGACGCTGGCGGCATCCAGCCGTTGCAGGCAGGCCTCGAGCGGGTGTCCGCCGTTCGTTCGGTCAAGGACCTGGCCGCCGCGCTGGCCGAGTTCCAGCAAGTGAGCATGACCGGCCCCTTCCTCCTGGTGGGGATGCAGGACTTGAAGAACTCGAAGGAGGTGATCGCCAACCTGGCGGCGGGGGGTCTGTCGCTGCCGGACCGCGACTATTACTTCAAAGACGACGCTCGTTCGAAGCAGACCCGCGAAGAGTTCCTCAAGCACGTGGGGAAGATGTTCGAGCTGCTGGGGGAGAAGCCGGAGAGGGCCAGCGCGGCGGCGAGAACAGTGATGGCGCTCGAGACCGAGCTGGCCGGGGCAACCATGACCAACGTCGAGCGGCGGGACCCTTACGCCCGCTATCACCGGATGGACCTGGCCGGGCTGGCTGCGCTCGCCCCGGACTTCGACTGGAAGCCGCTGCTGGGCCAGTTCCGACTGGCGGAGTCCACTCCCATCAACGTCGCCGAGCCGGAATTCATGAAGAAGTTCAACCAGCAGATGACCGCGGTCCCGCTCGAAGACTGGAAGACCTGGCTTCGCTGGCGCTTGCTGAACGGGGCCGCGGCGCACCTGTCGAAGCCCTTTGTTGACCAGGATTTCTACTTCAAGGGCACGATCCTCACCGGGGTCAAGGAGCAGCAGCCTCGCTGGCAAACCTGCACCGCGACCATCGACTCGACGATGGGCGAAGCGCTCGGGGAGCTCTTCGTCCGCAAGCACTTCCCGCCGGAAGCCAAGCGCCGCATGAGCGAGCTGGTGGAGAACCTGCGCGCCACGCTGCGGGAAGAACTGGAGACCGCGAACTGGCTGACGCGGGAAACCAGGAAGAACGCCATCGGCAAGCTCAACGCGTTCGTGGCCAAGATCGGCTACCCGGACCGGTGGCGCGACTACTCGGGGGTGAACATCGAGCGCCAGTCGTACTTCGAGAACGTGCGCGCCGCCGGGCTCCACAACCGGCTCTACCAGCTCGCCAAGATCGGCAAGCCCGTGGACCGCAACGAGTGGGGCATGACCCCGCCGACCGTCAACGCCTACTACAGCCCGGTGCTGAACGAAATCGTCTTTCCGGCCGGCATGCTCCAGCCGCCCATGTTCGACATGGCCGCGGATGACGCGGCCAACTACGGGGCCATCGGCGCGGTGATCGGGCACGAGATGGGCCACGGGTTCGACGATCAGGGATCCAAGTTCGACGCGGAAGGGAACCTCAAGAACTGGTGGACCCCGGAGGACCGCCAGAGGTTTGAGGAGCGGGCCGGCTGTGTGATCGACCAGTTCAACAACCTGGACGTGGGCGAAGGGCTGCGGCACAACGGCAAGCTGGTGGTGGGCGAGGGGATGGGTGATCTGGGCGGCCTCACGCTGGCCTACCGGGCGTACAAGCGCTCCTTGCGCGGCCAGAGGGAGCCTCCGGTGATCGACGGCTTCACGGCGGACCAGCGCTTCTTCCTGGCCTTCGCCCGCGTCTGGGGCGCGCAGTACCGTCCCGAAGCCACGCGCCTGCAACTGAACACCAACCCGCACCCGCTGCCCCGGTTCCGCGCCAACGGCACACTCCAGAACATGCCGGAGTTCCACCGGGCCTTCCAGTGCAAGCCGGGCGATCCCATGGTGCGCCCGCCCGGACAGCAGTGCAAGCTGTGGTGATCAGCGCCATGCCGGGGGCGAAGGCCTCGCTAAATCGTGACTGCCAGGAACCCGCCGTCCACGCGCAGAATCGAGCCGGTCACGAAGGAAGCGGCGCGCTCGGAGGCCAGGTAGACCGCCGCACCGACGAGTTCGGAGGGCTCGCCGAAGCGGTCCATGGGAGTGTGACCCATGATCTTGGCGACCCGGTCCGGGGTCAGGATGCGGCGGTTCTGCTCGGCGGGAAAAAAGCCCGGCTGGATGGCGTTGACGCGCACCCGGGAGGGCGCCCATTCCCGCGCCAGAAACTCGGTGACCCGGTCGACGCCCCCTTTGGTCACGCTGTAGGTGAAGACTCTCGACAGCGGGGGGCCCGAGGAGACCGAGGAGATGTTGATGATCGAGCCGCCGCGGCCGGCCTCGACCATCACCTTTCCAAAAACCTGACAGGCTAGGAAGACGCTTTTCAGATTGACGTCCAGGATGCGCTGCCATTCCTCTTCCGAGATCTCGAAGAAGGGCGTGGCGGAGTTGATGCCGGCGGCGTTGAGCAGGATGTCAACCTGGTTGAAACGGGCGAGCACCGCGTCGCGGGCTCGTTCCAGATCCGGCTTGCTGGTGGCGTTCACCGCCAGGGCGATGGCTTGGCCGCCCAGGGCGCGGATGGCCGCAGCGCGCGCTTCCGCGGTTTCGCCGTTGAGGTCCAGGACGGCGACGGCAGCTCCGGCCTGCGCGAAACCGGTGGCCATTTCGCCGGCCAGCACGCCGCCTCCGCCGATTACCACGGCGACTTTGTCATGCAGGGAAAATAAATCGTTTGGGTCCATGGGAGACTCCCATTTTTGCACAAGCGCGCTTCCGGAAGGTATGATCGCGGTGAATGCGCCGGGGGGATTACGCACCTGCTGTTTGTCCTCGGCAGTCTGGTAGCGGCCGCCTGCCGCAACTGTTCCTGCTGCACGCCGACCAGAGCCTCGCGACCACCAGCGGCCAGCATCCGCTTCAGGCGGACGGCGTCTCCTACCACCCCGAGCGCTAGGGTACGGCCCTGGAGGAGGCGCCGGGCCGGGGTGCTGGCTTACGCGCGAGGGTCACCTGGACCTCGGCGAGCGCGCCATCGAGATGTGGGTGGCCCTGCGCGCCGATGGTTCTGATGCGGTCTACAGCCAGCGCGACCACGTGCTGTTCTTCTATCGCGCCCGCAACCGCGACCAGATGAGCATCGCGCAGTCGCGCACCTCCGGCATTCTCTAGCCAGCTTCTCGATCCTCGCGACCGTGCTCACGCGGCGGCTTCCAAAATCGAAGAACTTCAATGAATTGCTCTCAAAATCCGGAAAGTAGATGCCTCTGTCCACCATGGTCCAGGGAGTTTCGAGGGGACACTCGATCACGCGAGTTTCCTCTCCGCCCTGTGCGGGTATCCTCCACAGGTCGGGCTCACGGAACTTGGTGAAGTACATGAACTGGCCATCGCGGGATTCCTGACTCCTGAATCCACCCTTCGTGGTGACCTGCGTGGCTTTGGCGGTCCCGTCGGCGGGGGTCTTCCACACCTCATGCCTTCCCGTGCAATTGGCGCAGAAGTAAATCCACTGGCCATCGCTGGACCATCTGGCAGTGTGGTCCTCGGAAGGTTCTGTAGTGAGGCGGCGGGGCGAGCCCCCTTGAACGCTGATAATGTAGACATCGGTGTTCCCGCCCGGGCGGGAAGCGAAAACGATCTGCCGGCCGTCCGGGGAGAAACGCGGGGCAGTAGTAGCAGGCCCGCCGAAAGAGGTCAACTGGACCGGGTTCGAGCCGTCGGCGTTGCAGGTCCAGATCTCGAGACTGCCCGAGCGATCGGACACAAAGGCAATGCTCCTGCCGTCGGGGGAGTATGCGGCTTGAGCCTCTCCTCGGCTGGATGCGATCAAGCGCGTCGGAGACCTGCCCACAGGGGTTGCGGGTCCCCCCGTACCGGAGACCTCTTCAATCGCAAGGCGCCAGATGTTGTAGTCCGTATTGGAGTATTCGTAGGCCAGCCGGAGGGCGCCGTCCGGCGCCCTGGCAACAGACGGGAAGAATGCGCTCTGCCCAGTCGACTCGACCTGCTGCGGTGCGCGCGAACCAGACGCCGGGACCCGCCAGAGGGTGGAAGCACCCTCCCGGCTTGATGCGAAGATAATCTCCCGGCTGTCGGGAGTCCACGCAATGCCCCCCACGTACCAGTTGCCGAAGGTGACCCGTTGGGGTTGGGCCTCGCCTGCGGAACCCGGAGGGTACGCAATCCGGTAGAGATCGCGCACGGCAGTGCCCTGCACTCGCACAAAGGCCAGCCATCGCCCGTCCGGAGAAAACACCGGCTGAGAGTCGCCGTAGCTGTTCACCTCCGGGGAGACCAGCTTCCGTGTTGCGCCGGTGTCGAGCGACCGCAGCGCCAGGGAAGCAGGCTCCGGGCTTGTGTCCACGATGACCACGGATTTCCCATTCGGGGTCCAGTTCATGGCCGGTGTGGGTCCTCGCGCCGGGAATCTGGGTATGTCGGCCAACTTGCGCTCGGGACCTCCCAGAGCGGGAATCATGAAATACCCACGGTCTGCCCCGGACCGGGTGAAGCCGATGAATCGCCCATCCGGTGACCACACGGGATGAGAGTCCGATGCCGGGTGAGTGGTCAGGCGGAGCGGGGTTCCGGCGTCCACCAGTTTGACGTAGATATCGAAGTTGTCTTCCTTCTCCCCATTCCAGGAGAAGGCGATCTGTTTGCCGTCGGGAGACAAAGCGGGGTAGCGCTCGATGCCGGAGAAGCTGGTGAGGGCGACCACCTTGAGTGGGGCGGCCGGTTTCGGTCGCAGGAAGTACCAGGCCCAGCAGGCGGCCAGGAGCGCTGCCAATGCCGTGGTGGCCCGGAGCAGAGGCCGCCTGCGCCGGCGCACGGGCGGAGGGGCGGGCGCCAGCTTTCCCGAGTCGGATTCCTCCTTCAGTTCCTCCAGCGCGACCTTGATGTCGGCCATGTGCTGGAAGCGCCGCTCGGGGTCTTTGCGCAGCCAGCGGGTGATGATCTTCTCCAGGTCGCGCGGGGTCTCGGCCGCCAGTGGGGCCGGTTCCTGGTGGATGATCGCCGCCAGGGTCGAGATCTAGTACTACTACGTTAAGTATTTAAGGACCTCTTGCCGTGATTTTTTGACCGCAGTACGCGCAGGCGCCGGTCCAGGTGAACAGCAGATATTGAATCTCACGACGCGTCCTGGGCAGGGTCCACCC
>Ga0315282_10006576_pt1 | contig 19402 bp, 18 predicted proteins | sample YL17G07_20_MG_FD_203693 | JGI IMG/M metagenome (GOLD analysis project Ga0315282, IMG submission 203693) | Sediment microbial communities from Yellowstone Lake, YNP, Wyoming, USA - YL17G07_20 | ecosystem: Environmental > Aquatic > Freshwater > Lake > Sediment | place: USA: Wyoming | collected... | reverse complement strand
TCGGCGGCAATCTGAGGCGGGTCAAGTTCCTGCTTGACCGTATCAACCCACAAGAAAAGCTGGACTCCCTTATCGCCGAGGTCAAGAAACATCCGCGGCTGCATGTTTTCACCAATGCCGAAGTGGTTGATTTTGAAGGCTCGGCAGGTAATTTCAAAACGACCTTCACCGCCAACGGGGAAAAACACGAAATCAAACACGGGGCGGTCATCGTCGCCACCGGTGCTGAAGAGTACCGGCCCACGGAATACCTCTACGGCCAGCATCCCGGAGTAATCTCGCAGCTTGAGCTTGAGGAGAAGCTGGCTAATGGCGACTTTAATGCCAGGTCGGTGGTGATGATACAGTGTGTGAGTTCCTGCACAAAACCAGGCGGCTACTGTAGCCGGGTCTGCTGCGGCCAGGCAATCAAAACAGCCTTGCGCATCAAGGAAACCAGGCCGGAGACCAACGTCTTCATCATCCACCACGATATGCGAACCTATGGCTTCAATGAGATGTACTACCGCGAGGCCAGGGACAAAGGTGTTCGTTTTATCCGCCTGGTGGAGGGTACCGAGGCCGAGGTTACGCCCCAAAACGGTAGGGTGAAGCTATCAGTAATGGACGATATGCTCAAGGCCAGGCTGCATATTGAGACTGACCTGCTGGTGCTTTCCACAGGCATTGTCCCCGGGGAAGGCAACAAGGTCCTGGCGCAGAAGTTGAAGCTCCCGCTCACGCAGGACGGCTTCTTCCTGGAGGCCCACCTGAAGCTAAGGCCGGTTGATTTTGCCAGCGAGGGCATCTTCCTCTGCGGCCTGGCCCACAGCCCCAAGACAGCGGATGAGAGCATCGCCCAGGCCATGGCCGCGGCGGCCAGGGCGGCCACTATCCTCTCCAAGCGCCGCATGGAGCTTCAGGCGGCCATTTCCCAGGTATTAGATGAGAACTGCGACGGTTGCGCCTACTGCGTGGAGCCCTGCCCTTATAAAGCCATCAGCCTGATTGAATACGTGAAAGACGGGGCCGTGAAGAAGACCGTTGATGCCGACCCGGCCAAGTGTCAGGGCTGCGGGGTGTGCCAGGCTACCTGCCCCAAGCAGGGCATTTTTATACGGAACTTCAAGGTAGACCAGCTGGCCGCGATGGTGGAGGCTGCCCTGGCCGAATAGGAGGAGGAAATGGCCGAAGATAACTTTGAGCCTTTAATTATCGGCTTCTGCTGCAACTGGTGTTCTTATGCCGGGGCCGACCTGGCCGGGGTTTCCAGGCTGCAATATCCCCCCAATCTCCGCATCATCCGCGTCATGTGCTCAGGTATGGTGCATCCCAATATGGTGATAAATGCCCTGACCAAAGGCGCTGACGGCGTGATGATATGTGGCTGCCACCTGGGCGACTGCCACTACCGGGAGGGCAACGTGAAGGCCCAGGCCAGGGCCGATGCTATTAAGCTTATGCTCCAGGATTTTGGCATTGAGGAAGACCGTTTCCGGCTGGAGTGGGTCTCCGCCTCGGAGGGCCCACGCTTTGCTCAGGTAGTCACCGAAATGACGGAAAGGGTAAAGGCGCTCGGGCCAAGCCAGTACAAAATGTAGCCGTGTTCAGGGGGACTGATGCAATTATCTCGTAGGTTTGAAGGCAAGAAATTCATGTGGGATGGCGTGGTTTACGCCGACCCCAAACAGGCACATGAAGCCGCCCAGAAATACCAGGCAGATGGCTTCCAGACACAGCTAATTAGCGAGGAGAACCAGCATTATGTCTTCACACGGCGTGAAATCAAGGAGGTTGTGGTAGAAGGGAAGCCTGCGTAAAGGGAGGGCGCATTATGGTAACAAAAGGAGACCTTAGCAATAAAGGAGGATTGATTCATGGTAAGAGTAGCTGAGGAATGGTTGAACATCTGTGGTGGCTGTGAGGTGACTATCCTAGACATTGGCGAACCATTGCTTGACCTTTTGCCCCAGCTCCAGTTCGTGCACATGCCGGTGCTTATGGACCACAAATATTTCGGGCAGACCGGCGAAAAAACCGAGATGGAGATTCCGGAGGCGGAGGTCGGCATCATCTCGGGCGGCATCAGGAATGAAAAGGAAAAACACGTGGCCAACGAGATGAGGAAGAAGTGCCAGACGCTCATCGCCCTCGGCTCCTGTGCCTGCTTTGGCGGCATCCCGGCCCTAGCCAACCAGTACCTCCTGGCCGAACTTCTTGACAAGGTATACCGCCAGTCCAAGACGACCGATGCCGCCGCTGACCCTGCGGAAGACCTGCCGCCGCTGACCGACCGGGTTTATGCCCTGGATGAAGTCGTTAAGGTTGATGTCTATATCCCGGGCTGCCCGACATCACCCGATTTGGTCGCCGATGCCCTCACCGCCCTGCTTTCGGGCAAGCCCTTTACTTTGCCGGAAAGAAGCGTCTGTGATGACTGCCCGACCAAGCGGGAGAAAAAGGCACTGGCCTCGGTCAAGCGGCCTCTGGAGTCAATAGTGCCCCCCGGTGAGGCCATCGCCAACTCGCGGTGCTTTATGGAGCTTGGCTACCTCTGCCTGGGGCCGATAACCAAGTCCGGCTGCGGCGGCCATGAGAAGGTGCCAAGGTGCATCAAGGCTGCGATGCCCTGCCGGGGATGCTTTGGCCCTATCCGGAAGGGCGTCAACCCCATGGTGGACATGATGGGAGCGCTATCAAGCATCGGGCTGGACCCGAGGTCAATACCCGATAGACCCGCAACCTTCCAGCGGTACATCGGTGCTCAGAACCGTTTGAGGCCGCTGCCCAAGAAATGATGAGAAAAAGGAGACGGAAATGAGTAAGAAGATAGTCATCCAGCCAGTCACCAGACTTGAGGGACATGCCAAAGTTACCATCCTTCTTGATGATGCCGGCAATGTCAGCGATACCCGCGTACATATCGTGGAACTGAGGGGATTTGAAAAGTTCTGCATCGGGCGGCCGGTTGAGGAATTGCCCCGGATTGTGACCAGCATCTGCGGTGTTTGCCCCTGGTCGCACCACCTGGCCAGCGCCAAGGCATGCGACGTAATCTTCGGGGTGGAGCCGCCGCCCGCCGCCAGAAAGCTCCGCGAGCTGGCTAACGCCATCGCGTTTACCGAGGAGCATATCCTCCACTTTTATTTTCTCGCCGCCCCTGACTTCGTCATGGGGCCGACGGCAGACTACTCCATCCGGAATGTCATCGGCATTGCTCAGACAGCACCCGATTTAGCCAGGAAGGTGATAAGAGGCCGCCATATGGGCGCCAAAATGCTGGAAATACTTTCCGGCAAGTCCATACACCCGGTCGCCGCGGTTCCCGGTGGCTTCAGCAAAGCCTTGACCCCGGAAGAAAGAGACAGGATGCTCCCGATGGCGGAAGAGGTCCTGGAGCTGGCGAAGTTTAGCATTGCCTTCGCCAAGAAAGACATCTTCCCCAAGTATATTGACGTAGTCAAGACACTCGGCGTCATCAAAACAGGTTTTCTCGGTACGGTGACCAAGGACGGCACCCTAGACCTCTATGATGGGGTCTTAAGGATGATGCAGGCGGACGGCACCTACGAAGACTTCCCCTACGATAGGTACACCGACTATATCGCCGAGCATATTGAGCCCTGGTCTTACCTCAAGTTCCCCTATATGAAAAAGGCAGGGAAGCTCTCCATGGACCTGGACAACCCCGTGGGCGTTTACCGGACGAATACCCTGGCGAGGATGAACGTTTGCGACCGGATACGCACCCCGCTGGCCCAGAAGGAGTTTGAGGAGTTCCGCAGCAATTTCGGCCGACCGGTACAGCTGACCCTGGCCTACCACTGGGCCAGACTCATTGAGCTGCTCTACAACGCCGAGTACGCCCTGGAGCTGCTGAAATCCCCGGATATCACCTCCAAGGAGATACGTGTCCCCGTGAAGCCGCGGGCGGCCAGTGCAATCGGCTGCGTTGAAGCCCCGAGGGGAACCCTGATTCATGATTACGAGACCGACGCCGAGGGCATGGTCACCAACGTGAACCTGATTGTCGGTACGACCCATAACAATGCCCCTATCAACATGTCGGTCAGGAAGGCGGCCCAGGACAATATCAAGGGCGGTAAATACGACCAGGGCCTCCTCAATATGGTGGAGATGGCCATCCGTGCCTACGACCCGTGCCTGTCCTGCTCGACTCACGAGCTGGATGGCCGAATACCGGTCAAGATTACCCTGCTCAACCCCAGGGGAGAGGTTGTGGCCACGGTGGGCTAGCCAAAGGAGAGCCATGATGGAGCCAGACTATCTCCCCGAATATTGCTCCAGGCCTACCCTGGTTCTGGGGTGCGGCAATATCCTCCTCGGGGATGACGGGTTTGGGCCTGAGGTCATCGCCTACCTCCAGGCCCACTACCCCGCCCCCAAGGATGTAGCCCTGGTGGATGCCGGTACCGGTGTTGTGGATATTCTTTTTGATATCGCCCTTTCGGACTCCAAACCCCAACGGCTCATCCTAGTGGACACGATGGAAAGTGGCCAGCCGCCCGGCACCCTTTCCCTCCTCCCCCTGGAACAAATCCAAGGTAAAAAGCTCCGTACCTATTCCCAGCACCATATACCTACCTCAAATCTGCTTAGGGAACTAGGGGAGCTGAGTGGGGTAGAGGTAAGCGCCCTTGTTGTTGAGCCGGAGGAAGTACCCCAGGAGATTCAACCGGGGCTATCGCCGGTAGTGCGGCAGGCAGTCCCAAAAGCCGGTGGACTTATCGCCGCGAGATTCTTTGGCGGCTATGAGCGCCCTATAGCCCAGTAGCCCGCCCAGGCGACAACACCTTCGGTACGCTATTAGTGGCACTAATTGTGACGCAACTATCCCACTTTCGCTGAGTACACACACTTGACAAAGAGGATTCAACCAACTAGATTGTCTATTGACTAGGTTGTGTTATAAACGCTGACGACCCACCAATCAACCATAGTTAACTAAATTGTAGGGAGGATTGTTGTGATAAATAAAGGAGTGGTACTATTCTTTGGTTTCTTTATGGTCTTACTATTAATCTCTTTACCCCTGCTGGTATCCTGCACAAAAGAGACGACACCGGCGAGTACTTCCGCAGGGCCGGCCCCCGATTTGGTCATCATCAATGGCAATGTAGTCACGGCTGACAAAGACTTCTCCATCGCGCAGGCGGTGGCCGTGAAGGGTGGAAAAATCATCGCCGTGGGCACCACTGAGGAGATTAAGGCACTGGCCGGCAAGGACACCAAGGTCATTGACCTTAAAGGGAACACGATGCTCCCGGGTATCAATGATACCCACGTCCACAGCACCCTCTTCGGCAGTGAGAAGGAACCCCTAGTAATTGACCTCACCGACCCGAACTTAAAGTCAATTGCCAATATCGTCCAGGCCGTCGGCGAGAGGGCCAAAACGACTAAAGCCGGCGATTGGATTATTGGTATGGGGCTAGACCTGCGCAACTTAGAGGAAACCAAAAAAGACCCAACCAGGCTCCCGACGCGGTGGGATTTAGATGCGGTATCCCCGGATAACCCTGTCTGCCTCACCGTCGGCTATTTCAGCTTCCTGCCGCGCGTCAATCTGCTCAACAGCAAGGCCCTTGAGCTGGTCAACATCACCAACATGCCGCCTTCCCCGATGGGCGGGGCGGGTGATATTGTCAAAGACCCGGCTACCGGGGAGCCTACCGGCCTGCTCAAGGGGTACATGACGGATTACATGGTAAAGCAGGCGCTGCCCGCCTTCACCCTGGAAGATAAAAAGCAGGCAGCCCTGGCCGCCATGCGGGAGCTTAATGCGCTGGGCATCACCAGTTATATGGACGGTGCCATGGGGCCCGGCACCCGCGGGGACTACCAGGGCATCTGGGACGACGAGTGCATCACCGCCTACACCGAGCTCTACAACGAGGGCAAGATGACGGCGCGGGTCGGCATCATGGTTACCTTTACCAAATATAATGACTGCGATGTTGAGCAAATAAAGGAAGGCCTGCCCTCCTTCAAAGACCCTACCCCCAACAACGAGTGGCTGAGGATAGCCGGCACCAAATTCTTCGCCGACGGCAACCCGATGATGGAGACCTCCTGGAACTACAAGCCCTACGCCGATGGCAAGTATGGGACGCTAAATACCCCCGGGGATACCGACGAAGAAAAAATCAAGGCCCTTGAGGACATCATTGCCTACGCCCACAACCTCGGCTGGCGGGTGGGCATCCACACCATCGGTGACCGGTCCTCCGATGTCTGCGCCGACGCCTTCGCCAAGGCCGAGCAGGCCAACCCCAAGGACCTGCGTCACTACCTCATCCACGGCTCTGCTGTATCCGTGGACAAAGCTGCTGAATTGGCAGAGAATAATGTCGGTCTCGCCACCCAGCCGGGGATGATGATTGACCTCATGCAGTTCTTTATGAGCGGCGGTATGATGCCAAGTATGTCGGCTCCGGCCGGCGGGGACCAGGGGCAGATGCCGGCATCGCCCGTAAAGGATCTGATTGCGGCCGGGGTGCACATAGCCGGCAGCTCCGATGTCCCCTGTGCCAGCCCAGACTGGAAAATGGGGATACAGGGAGCCATGTTTGACGGGCTTAGCGTGGAGCAGGCAATACGCATGTACACCAACGAGGGAGCTTGGCTGGACAAGATGGAGGACATCAAGGGCTCCATTGAGGTCGGTAAGCTGGCTGACTTCTGCATCCTGGACACAGATATACTGACCCTTGACCCGATGGACATGACGACCATGAAAAACCTGATGACTATCGTTGGCGGTAAAATTGTCTATGATGCCGGTGAGCTCTAATCCCCCGGAATTATAGATAGTTAGCCTGTTAATAGTAGTACTCAGTGTCAGCAAGATGCGGGTGGGTGTCCTCGTCGTCAAACGCCGGTGCGTGGTGAAGGCAGGAAGGCAAACGTGCGCTACGACGTGAGCTTACTTTCCGACGATGACCTCTACCTCTTCAACGAGGGCTCTCACTACCGTCTCTATGAGAAAATGGGTGCCCATCCCCTAGCGGTTGATGATACCGAGGGCACCTATTTTGCGGTGTGGGCACCCAATGCCCGGCATGTCTCCGTTATCGGCGACTTCAACGGCTGGAACCGGTCAAGCCATCAACTACGCCAGAGGGGGCAATCGGGCATCTGGGAAGGCTTTTTAGCGGGTATTGGCCAAGGTGCCCTCTACAAGTACCACATTACCTCCCATCACCATCACCAAAGGCGGGAGAAGGCCGACCCGCTGGCGTTCTATAGCGAGGTGCCGCCGAAAACAGCCTCGGTGGTCTGGGGGCTGGACTACAGCTGGGGGGACCAGGCCTGGCTGGAGAAAAGGCGCGAGCGGAACGCCCTGGATGCCCCTATCTCCATCTACGAGGTGCACCTGGGCTCCTGGCGGCGGGTGCCCGAGGAAGAAAATCGCCCCCTCACCTACCGGGAGATGGCCCCCCTTTTGGCCGAATATGTCCGGCAGATGGGCTTCACCCATGTTGAGTTCCTGCCGGTGATGGAGCACCCTTTCTACGGGTCATGGGGCTACCAGATTGCCGGCTATTTTGCCCCGACCAGCCGCTACGGCCCCCCGCAGGACTTCATGTACCTTATTGACTACCTGCACCAGCATGATATCGGCGTCATCCTGGACTGGGTGCCTTCCCACTTCCCCAACGATAGCCACGGCCTGGCCTCATTTGACGGCACCCATCTCTACGAGCACCAAGACCCGAGGCAGGGGGTACACCCCGACTGGAACAGCCTTATCTTTAATTATGGCCGCAACGAGGTGAGGAGCTTCCTCTTCTCTAGCGCCCACTTCTGGCTGGAAAAGTACCATGCCGACGCCCTGAGGATGGACGCCGTGGCCTCCATGCTCTATCTGGACTACGGGCGCAAACCCGGCGAGTGGCTACCCAACAAATACGGGGGGCACGAGAACCTGGAGGCCATCACCTTCCTGCGCCGTCTCAACGAGGTAGTCTATCAGGAAAACCCCGATGTCCAGACCATCGCCGAGGAGTCCACCGCCTGGCCAATGGTCTCCCGCCCGACCTATGTCGGCGGGCTGGGCTTCGGACTCAAGTGGGACATGGGCTGGATGCACGATACCCTGCAATACATCACCAAAGACCCTATCTACCGGAAGTATCACCAGAATAACCTTACCTTCCGCATGGTCTACGCCTTCACCGAGAACTTCATCCTGCCGCTCTCCCATGATGAGGTTGTCCACGGCAAAAGTTCGCTCCTGGGCAAGATGCCGGGGGATAATTGGCAGAAGTTCGCCAATTTAAGGCTGCTTTTCGGCTATATGTACGCACAGCCCGGCAAGAAGCTTATTTTCATGGGCGGGGAGTTCGGGCAGTGGCGGGAGTGGACCCATGAGGTAAGCCTGGACTGGCACCTGCTCAACTACCCGCCGCATTCGGGTCTCCGGCGGTGGATAACAGACCTGAACCGGCTCTACCATGGCCAGAGCGCCCTCCATCAGCTTGACTTTGAGCCGGCCGGTTTTGAATGGATTGATAGCGGCGACTGCGAGCACAGCGTGCTCAGCTTTATCCGCAAGGGGCGCTCTGATGGTGACAGCATGCTGGTGGTGGCCAACTTTACGCCGATGACTCACTTCAATTATCGGGTCGGTGTGCCGCGCCCGGGTTTCTGGAGGGAGATGCTTAATAGCGATGCCCGGGAGTACGGCGGCAGCGGTCAGGGCAACCTTGGCGGTGCCAGCGCCGCACCGATTCCCTGCCATGGCCGCCCCTACTCCATGAAGCTCGTCCTGCCGCCGCTGGCCGTTCTGTTCTTTAAACGCGCCGAGACCTAGACATTGGCAGGCCATGCCGTATAAAAGGTAAAACCTCCAAGCTGGTTTTCAGCTTTAGCTTTTGTCTTCTGCCATTTCATCTTATTATTCAAATGCCTGTTACCACATCGCAGCGTTATGCCATATGGCACAATTACAGCTATCACATTTTACTTTATTATGTAATGGTACCTCAATAAAACGAAATATATTGACAAATAGCTATATTTGTGTTATTAATTGTGACACCAGTCAACATTGTGTGCCATAATTTTTCCGCTGATTATTCTGACAGGAAGATTTATTGGAGTGGTAGGACATAGATTTGACACAGGCATTATAAAAAATATGTAGAAAGGAGGATGTAGATAGCCAAGATTGGAATTGAATAGGTAAAGAATTATCACGGTAGAGGGGCCAACCTCGGTTTCCCCATCGCAAACAAAGAGGAGGTAAGCATGTATACAAAAGATTTGAGTGGGAATGTGACATTGTATGGACAGGAGCTATGTTATTGGTGCGGAGCGGCGAGTGCTCAGATGACCCGCAACGGCTATCCAAATCCAGCGAATCGCATATTATACACGCAGTTGGACCTCTGGAATACCATCCAAATGTACAATAGCACAGACCCTGCCGACATGGCGTGGGCTACTGACCCCCACGGCTTGCAGGGGTGCCTCCAATCCTTGAGCAATCCCCCCGGCGTTAACTGGGTAGAACATGCTAACCCGAGCCGAGACGATGTTCTATTTTATATCCTGTATTGGATGAACATAAGAGATTATCCTTCCCCGGTTCTGATTAACAACGGCGGCCACTGGGTCGTGATTGTGGGGTTTGTCACCGATGTCGCGCCTGTCTACGGAAGCACGCCCACGCTTCAAAGCATCCACTATTATGACCCGGAACCGCACAACGTCGGCACGGACACAACCAGGACAGGCGCACAGTGGTTCGCTGGTCCCTGGAACGGGCCGATAACCTATGCCGGAACATGGTACAATCAATATGTTGCTATAGTGGAGCCGCCAATAAAGAAGGGGAAGGTGATAGTAGAAGAGGTGAAAAGAACCGGAATGGGTAAGGGTCTGCTATCCCCCGCCCAGGCGGTGGAGTACGCCAAACGATGGATTGCCGAGATGAAGCTGGCCGAGCAGAGCAAATACAAGTTGCTGGGAGGCAAAGGTGTAGACAACTTGGAGCCGATACTTGTGGAGGAGGGGGTGCCGGGCAGCAAAACAAGGGATGTTCCTCGTTACTACATCGTGCCATTCGGCTTAAAGAGCGAGCTTGGTGAACGTAAAGTGCGGATGTCGCGAGTGTGTGTGCTTGTGAATGCATACACGGGCCAGTTGGAGGAAGTGACAACTTTTGGCAAGCCAGTGCGCTACCTGCCGAAAGAAGAGGCTCTGAAGATAGTGGCAGCGGCGATGCGTGTGGAGCAAAAGAACCTTAAGGACGTCAATATGACGCTGATGTTCCAGCCTTCCGACATCACGCATGTGCGAACATGGCCCTTCTGGCGGGTGAAAATCGGTAACCGAACGGTGTTCGTGGACCAGCTGGGCAAGCTATACGGCAAGCTTCTACCGAGCATTCCGGGAGACTAATTCTCTGTGACGGCTCACTCCAAGGACAATCGTTAAACGCAGGGTGTGGATGGTAGTCATCCCACCTGGAGATTTTTATATTCGGAAGCAGTTCCGAGGTGAAGGGGTATCTTATCCACCGCTTGGCCTCTTGAATCAAGGCTAGTTATTTGAGGCCTATTCCGATGTCAGTATAACTTGGTAGCGCATACCGGATTCGAACCGGTGATCTCGTCCTTGAGAGGGACGCGTCCTAGGCCGCTAGACGAATGCGCCAACCGAAATCTGGCTGGGGAAGAAGGATTCGAACCTTCCCTGGCGGATCCAGAGTCCGCTGTCCTACCGCTAGACGATTCCCCAACCCACGTCTGCCATTATAGCATCAAACCCTATTCTTGGCAATCGTAGCGCCGGTGGTTTGACGAATGCCGTGGCAACGGTCTATTGTTATTAGGGAGGGGCAGCTTATGGCCGAGCTAGACGCCTTGCAGGAGATACTGGGGATAAGCTTTAACGACCCGTCCCTACTGGAGACGGCAGTGGTCCACAGCTCCTCTACCAACGAGAGCCGCCGCGCCACCGGCCATAATGAGCGGCTTGAGTTCCTGGGCGATGCCGTCCTGGGCTTTATCGTCGCCCGCCGGCTTTACCAGGACTCCCCCGACCTTGACGAGGGCGAGATGACACGCCTGCGCTCGGCCCTGGTGAGCCGGGAGACACTTTCCCGCGCCGCCCGCTCTATACGGCTCGGGGACTTCCTCTACCTAGGCAAGGGCGAGGAGGCGAGTGGGGGGCGGGACAAGGCGGCCAATTTAGCCGGGGCCCTGGAGGCGGTCATCGCCGCCGTCCTTCTTGACCAGGGCGAGGCGGCCACCACCGGGCTTGTCCTGAGGCTATTGGACGAGGAGATGGCCAAGGTGTTGTCCCGCCGGGGGGCCGCCACCGACTACAAGTCGCGCCTGCAGGAACTGGCGCAGTCCCGCTACCAGCTAGCGCCTACCTACCGTCTGGTGGACGAGGCCGGCCCAGCCCATGATAAGACCTTTACCGTGGAGGTACTAGCCGGAGGGGTGGTGCTGGGGCGGGGAAAGGGCCGGAGCAAGAAGTCGGCCGAGACCGAAGCCGCCCGTTTTGCCCTAGAGCACCTTAAGAGCGGCTTTACAGATTAGCTCCCCTTTGTTAAACTATTGGCTGACACTTTTTGTCGTACAGGAGTGCTAAAATGGGCAGTCGCGATTACAGGCGCCGAGAAGCCAAAAAACCCAAGAAAGACGCCAAAAAGCTGCCGCAGGTGAGCATCCTGCCGCCGCCGGCAGAAGTAGAAGTCGTCAAGAAGGGCAAAAAGAATAAGGAGGAGTGGGGGGAGGAGGGATAGCCGCCTCGCCGATAGCCCTACCGGAGGGCGGGGCATCCAGATAGGGGGGCGATGACAGAACCGGCCTGTCTTCAGGCAACTATCCATGGCCTGGTGCAGGGCGTTTTCTTCCGGGCCTTTGTGGCCCGGTGGGCCGGGGAGCTGGGGCTGTCCGGCTACGTGCGTAACCTGCCCGACGGTGTGGTGGAGGTCCGGGCCGAGGGGAAAAGGCAGGACCTGGAAAAGCTGGTCGGCTACCTCAAGATGGGGCCAAGCGCCGCCAGGGTGGACGAGGTAGTGACCACCTGGTCAGAATATACAGGAAATTACCGGGGCTTCAGCATCCGGCATTAGCCCAAAGGGGACGATTTTCCAGCGACGGTGCCTGGGTCGGCACTAGCTATTCAGCCTTGGTTTCCTGCAGGCCGTAGTAGCTGTCGCTCTTGAGCAGGCGCAGCAGGATTTCCGGAGACGTGCGGTAGACATCGCCGCCGCGCCGCTCATTCAACTCGCGGCTCAGCTCCTCCAGCGGCAGGGGCTGGTTGCCATTGGTCAGGAAGAGGCGGAAAATACTCTCCAGGACAGGCATCTGGATATTGATGAAGTCCCGGCTGCGGGAGCAGCAGTCCCTGATGGCGGCGATAATGGCCTGTGGCGAGGCCTTATTCCTCTTGGCGCTCAGCTTCTTGGCACACTTGGGGCAGAGATAGCCTTGGGCCAAGGCGGCTAGGGAGCGGTTGTTCTGCGCCAGCCACTCCAGAGAAATGGCCCAGCCGGCCTGCGGCCCGGCGCTTGTGGCTTTTGGCTTCTTTTCCTTCTTATCCATAGAACCCCCTTAAAAAGACGGTCAAGCCCCAAGCTCCACCTTGGCTACCTTGATAAGGTCAAGATAATCAACCTTCAGCCCCAGCGCCGCGGCGACCTCGCGGTCCACCTCGTAAGGCTCATCAACAAATATCTTATCGTATTCCTCAATGGTACCCTGGGTGGGGTCATTGGTAAAGGTGAACTTCTGCCTGGCTTCAACGATGCCCAGGTCAAAGGGTAGGGTGAAGTAGAGGTCAGCCAGTACCCTATCTATGCCCAGGTTGTAGAGCGACTCCCAGCCGCCGGGGGCCTCGGTGTGGTACTTGCTGCTCGGCAGCAGGGAGAGGAGGTTCATGATGGTAAAGCCGCCGCTGCCATTAAACGTTTTCAGCGGCGCTACGGTTATCAGGTAGTCGCTGGAGAGGACGACATTAGGCACCCAGAAGGTAGGCACGGCGAAGGGTTTGGGCAGGGGGTTGTCCACCTCCACAAAGGTACAGTCCTTGACATCCAGCGTCAGCACCCGGGGGAAATTATAGCCCAGGGCTTCGTATATCGGCTGGGTCGGTACGCCCTCGGGGGTGCCCTCCAGGATGAGGATATCGGCATCGCTGACCCGCCGGATGCTGGATATGATGGAACCTAGCATGTCCGCACTGGTGGTCACCGGGTAGGGCAGCGGGTAGGCAGCGCTGGGCTTAATCAGGACGCGCCGCGCCCGGGATACTATCGGTGGCATATCAAAGATAAAATCAGAGGCCGGGAATATCAATGCTTCCTCCTCAGGGAAATATGCAGGCTCTTGACAGGGCCATCCCCATCCGGGGCGGGGAGCATGGCCATCAGGGTACGCACCAGCAGGTCTTGTAAAGAAGGATTTATCGCGACACATCTGCTATTGATAGTAAGGTCAACATCATCCCCCTGCCTCCGGGACAGCGTGCTTTCTACCAGGTCAGCTATCTTGGCCACCTCGTCTCGCGTAAACTGCGGCACCGCTATTTCCAGCGGCTCATCGGTGACCACCGCCAGCAGCTGCTCCGGTGCCGTCAGTAAGTCCCCGCCCTGCTCCCGGCGGTGTACCTCAATCTTGGGGTAGGGGCTGCTCTTGAACCCCTCGGTAAGTATCAGGTCGTAGTCCCAGAGGATGAAGTTATCTATCTCCTGCGGGTCAAAGTAGTGCTCGGCGCGCTTGAAGATAGCCAGGTTATGGGCGGACTTGATGGCGGCTATGTCGCTGCCGGCCTGGATGAAGCGCCAGGTATCCTTGGCCGGCGTATCCAGCTCAAAGGCGTGGTGCGAGTGCTTGACGATGGCTAGTCTGTGCCCCCGCTTTTTCAGCTCGGCAATAAGCTTTTCCATCAGGGTGGTCTTGCCCGAGCCCGATTTACCGACAATGGAAATTATGGTGCGCATTATTCTAGCCCCCGGCTTCTTCCGGCCAGTCCAGCATCATCACTTGGACGGCTTCGCCTTTATTGACCATCTTTCTGTCCTCGGGGATAATCGCCAGCCCGTTGGCCCGGCTCATGGAGGTCAGGACGCCCGAGCCCTGGGAGCCAGTCAGGCGGGCATAGTAATGACCGTTGCGCCTGGCCACAATCACCCTATCGTAGATGCGGCGAGCGCCGCTATTCTTTACACTCTCTTCCATCTCCGCCTCTACCATAGGCTTGGCGAGGTCATTCTTCCCCATCATCTTGAGGAGGGCCGGACGCACGAATACCTCAAAGCTGACCATGCAGCTGACGGGGTTGCCCGGCAGGGCGAAATGCAGTATTTCCCGGCCTTTACCACCCCGGCCCCTGAGTCTGCCGAAGGCCAGGGGCTTCCCCGGCCTCATGCGTACCTTCCAGAAGACCATCTCGCCCTCGGCCTCAAGGACGTCCCTCACCACATCAAGGTCACCCATGGATACGCCGCCGATGGTGAGCAGCATATCGCTTTCCAGATTGCGGAGCTTATCCATCAGGGAGTCGCGGCTATCCAGGGCTATCCCCAGTATTCTGGGCACTGCGCCGTAGCGCTTCACCAGGCCGGCGATGCTGTAGGTATTGCTGTCATATATCTTGCCCTCGGGGAGGGGCTGGTTGATATCCACCAACTCGTTGCCGGTGGCCAGCACAGCCACCACCGGGCGGCGGATGGCTTTTACCCGGCTATGGCCCAGCGAGGCGAGCAGGCCGATTTCGGCGGGCCTGATGACCGTGCCCCGCCCCAGGGCCAGTGTCCCCTTGGCCATGTCCTCCCCGGCACGCCGGATGTTGGCGCCGGCCCCGGTCTTGACCAGGATGCCTATCTCGGTGATGGGCTGACCGGGCCGGGCTTTCTTCTGCTTTTCCTCATCAGTATCCTCAAACGGCACGACGCAGTCAGCCCCGGCCGGCATCGGTGCCCCGGTCATGATGCGCATGGCCGTACCCGGCGCCACCGTCTGAGCGGGGATAGCGCCGGCCATGACCGTACCGATGACACGCAGGTGCTTCGGCGCACCGACGTTTGTACCACTAATGTCCCGGGCGCGGACGGCATAGCCATCCATAGCGGCATTGTCCCTGGGGGGGACATTAACATCTGAGGTTATATCCTCGGCCAGGACCTGCCCCAGCGAGTCCAGAATGGACACCGCCTCCGCCCCCAGGGGGGCCACCGCCTGGAGGACCTTCTCCAGTGCCTCATCAACACTTATCATCTAAATCCTATCTCCTTGGATTAAATAGCATGCCGCGGCAGTACGGCAGCAAAACCGTCGGCGGCCTCTAACACGTAGCGCCGCAAGGGCTGGTTCAGAAGGGGCATATCACGGGCAACAACAAGGTTTGAGAACGATTCGGACTTTACCAGGCCGGAATAAAAGCCACCTAAAGAACCTCTCCCGGGGAAAATTCGGCGACTACCCTTAACTTTGAGCGACTGACCGTCCGTGGTAAAGTTGACTCCTCCGCTATAACTACAATGATATTTCCGGTGCTCGGTTCTAGGCGGGATACTACTTCCAGTAAGCCTTGGCTACCTAATTTTTCTAAGACCCTGTTGCGCCCCAGGCGTAGGCTTCGGCCACCAGCGAGAATGATGCAGCTTATCTCCAAACCTATCTGCCTGTTTTTCTGACTACCTCACCCCCTATACATAATTCTACCATAGATAGTCAAGAGCAGATAGGGGGTGAGGTAATAAAATAAGCCTAAAGCGCTGGCTTGGGCACGATAATCTGGGTGGCGGGGGGAAGGGCGTCTGCTTTGATTTCTACCTCGCTTGAGTCCAAGCGGCTGACGTTGTTTTTGCCCTTCAGGAAGCCATCAACGCCGGCTATCGGCATGGATGTCTTTGCGGTCTGGTAGTGCATGGGGATGACGATTCTGGGCTTAAGCTGGTCGCAGAGCTGGCCGGCTCCCCTGGCATCAACAGTGAAAAAACCCCCCACCGGCACGAGCAGGACATCCACCCTGCCTATACCGGCGAACTGCTGGGGGGTAAGCCGGTGGCCGATATCGCTCAGGTGGCAGATATGCACCCCGTCCACCTCAAAGCAGAAGATGGTAATTTTGCCCCGCTGGCTTCCCCCGGAATCATCATGGGAGGCAGGTATAGCCCGGAACCCTATCCCTTTGGCCTCGGTAGTCCCCCGGATAACGATGGGGTTGCCGCGTACGGCAGCGGCATTGTTGTGGTCAGTGTGTTCGTGGCTTACGGTCACAATGTCGGCTGTCACGTTGATTTGGGCGTATCTTAAATCATCGGTGGTCGTATAGGGGTCGGTGATGATTCTGGTGCCGCTTGCTGAGGTAATCAGGAAAGAGGCATGTCCCAGCCATTCAATCTTCATCTTCGTCCTCCTCCCCTTACTTCTGTTTTGTCAGCGAGAGAGCCAGATTCACCAGCGTGCGCACGGGCACGCCGGTGGCACCTTTGACCAGGTAGCCTTTTTCCTTATCGCTGTCGCTGGTGCCGGCAATGTCCAGGTGCACCCAGGGGGTCTTCGCCGCAAACTCCTCCAGGAACTTGGCGGCGGTGATGGCACCGGCACCGGCGTGTCTGTTGCCGACATTCTTGATGTCGGCCACGTCGCTCTTGATATGCTCTTTATACTCATCGTACATGGGCATTTGCCAGATAAGCTCCCCGGCCTCTTTACCGGAGGCGATGACTTTGTCGGCCAGCCCCTGGTTGTTGCTGAAGGCGCCGCTGCATACCATGCCCAGGGCGATGCGGCAGGCCCCGGTCAGTGTAGCAACATCAACCATGGCCTTGGCGCCGAGCTTAACGGCGTAGCTTAAGGCATCGGCCAGGATGAGGCGGCCTTCGGCATCGGTATTGACGACCTCAATGGTCTTGCCATTCATGGCCTTGATAATATCGCCCGGCTTCATGGCGCTGCCGCTGGGCAGGTTCTCCGTGGCCGGGACAAGGGCCGTAACATTGATTTTCGCCTTGAGGCGGGCGATGGCACTCGTGGCGGCCATGGCGGCGGCGCCCCCGGCCATGTCCCCCTTCATCTCGTCCATGCCCTCCGCAGGCTTGATGGAGATGCCGCCGGAGTCAAAGGTTATCCCCTTGCCCACCAGGGCCAGGTCAACATCATCGGCATCCCTCCCCCTATAGCTGAGGATGATGAAGCGGGGTGGCTGCTGGCTCCCCTGGGCCACACCGAGCAGGCCCCCCATGCCCAGCTTGGCCATCTCCTCCCGCCCCAGTACCTCAACCCTAAGCCCGAATTCCTTAGCCAGCTTTCGGGCGGATGCGGCCATCTGGGCCGGCGTCATAAAATTAGCGGGCTCGTTGACCAGGTCGCGCGCCCAGTTGGCGGCCCCGGCCGTAATCTCGCCCCGGGCGATGCCCCGCCCCAGGGGCTTCTTATCACGGCCGGCGACCAGGAGCTGCTTAATCTCGCCAAAGTCATCCTCCTTCTTGGTGATGTAGCGGCGGAAGGTGTACAGCCCGAGCCGGGCACCCTCGGTGATGGCCTGGGCGGCGCTCTCCTCGCTGATGCCGTTAATCCCGGCCCCCAGGGCGGCGGTGGCGATGCTGTCCACCCCCTTCTGACGCAGGTAGCGGCAGGCCCCGGCCACCGCCCCGCGTACTTTACCCACGGAAAGCTCCCGCTTCTTGCCCAGCCCCAGGACGGCGACACGACCGGACGGCAATTTGCCCAGGCTGTGAAGGAGGGTAACTTCATTAAGCTTGCCCTTGATTTCACCCTGCCTGATAAGCCGCAAGATGGCGCCGCCCAGGGCATTGTCCACGGCGGCGGCATCATTACCGGGCCTTTTCTGCCCCTCAAAATGGCTGACAATGATGGCGCCGGCTCTAACACCGGTGATGTCAGCAACGATGGCTTTAATCTCCATATCGGTCTCCTTCTTATAGCACCTTCTTGAGAAACAAGGAACGATGCGGTGGTCGGGCGACTTTTCTACCCTGATTATAATTCGTTTTGCCCGGTTTGGCTAGGTGGCCTCACCCTTCGTTGTAGAAGGCGATGCCGATAAGCCCCGGCCCGGTGTGCACCCCCATGACCGGGGTAAACTCGGTGATGAAGAGCTCGGCCGGGTTAAAGCGGGCCTGTACCTGCCCCCCGATTTCGGCGGCCTCCTCCGGGGCATCAGCGTGCATCACGGCGACACGCAGCACCTTACCCGCTACTACCTTCGCCTCCATCAGCTTGAGCATGCGCTTGATGGCGCTTTCGGTGGTCCTGGGGAGGGCCACAGTACGGGCGCCGCCCGGCTCAAGGGCGAAGATAGGCTTGATGTTGAGCAGGGAGTTGACCATGGCCGCCGCCTGGGGGACACGGCCGCTCCTGGCCAGGTACTGCAGGGTATCCAGGGTGGCGAAGAGGTGCACGCAGGACATGGTATTTTTGGCAGCGGCTATCACCTCTTGCAGGGTTTTGCCGGCCTCAGCAGCTCGGGCGGCCGAAAGGGTTACCAGCCCCTGCCCGGCCGCGGCCGTGGTGCACTCCAGCACCTCTATGCCCACACCAAGTATGGCCTGGCGGGCGGTCTCCATAGCCAGCCGCGCTGAGTTAAACATGGCGCTGAAGTGGGCGGGCGGGGTCAGGCAGAGGACATTCGGCACCCTCCGGCTGGCCCGGCGGTAGGCCTCAAGGTAAGGCTCAGGGGCAGAGCTGGAGGTGGTGGGTGCCTTGGGCGACTGCCGCAGCCGGGTGTAGAACTCGGCGGGGCTAATATCTATCCCATCCCGGTAGACACGTCCTTCAATGATAAGCTGTACCGGTACCACCTCAATCTCATACCTGGCCACCGGTTCCTGGGGCACACAGGCGGTGGTATCCGTGACAATGGCTACCTGCCTCATTTCTGGCTGTCCTCCGTTTACCAGCCCCTTCATTCGGTATAAAAGGCTATGCCCACCGTGCCGGTGCCGCAGGCATAGCCCATAATCGGGCTGAACTCGGCCAGCCACAGCTCAAGGCAGTTGAATTCAGCGGCGATACGTGCCTTTAGCTTTTCGGCCTCGTCCTGGGCATAGGCGTGCATCACGGCAACGTGCACCGGACGCTGTTTGACCCTACCCCTCATCATCTGGAGCATGCGCTCCATGCCGCCATGCCGGCTCCTGACCACTCCGGAGAAACCGACTGTCTCGGCTACACTGAGGATCGGCCTGATATTCAGCACCGAGCCTATCTGCGAAGCCAACCGGGGTATGCGCCCGGAGCGGTAAACATGGCGGATGGTATCAAGAAGAACGATTGATTTGACCCCGTCCCTTACCGACTCGGCGGCGCTCTTTACTTCCGCCATATCCCTGCCTTCGGCGGCAGCCCGCGCTGCCGCCAGGGCCACGAAGCCCTCAGAAGGGGTGGCTGTCTTGGAGTCCAGCACCTCTATA
>Ga0315282_10006574_pt1 | contig 19404 bp, 24 predicted proteins | sample YL17G07_20_MG_FD_203693 | JGI IMG/M metagenome (GOLD analysis project Ga0315282, IMG submission 203693) | Sediment microbial communities from Yellowstone Lake, YNP, Wyoming, USA - YL17G07_20 | ecosystem: Environmental > Aquatic > Freshwater > Lake > Sediment | place: USA: Wyoming | collected... | reverse complement strand
TGGTGCTCCTCAACGCTCACGAGAAATTTCGTTTTCCCAGCCCAGTATTTTACAGCCTCAACATCAATTGGTTTTACCGTGTGGCAGTCGACAACCGCGCACGAGATGCCTTCGCTCTCGAGCTTCTCTGCTGCGAGAATTGATTCATAAACCTGCGGACCGCACGCGAAAATTGCGACGTCATCGCCGAATCTGTAAACGTTCGCCTTTCCAATCGCGAATGGCGTCCCTGCGGTGGTGAATATTGGCATTTTTTCCCTGCAAGTCCGTATATACGCAGGACCCTCGCATTTCGCAACTTCAAGAGTCGCCTTCCTCGCCTCCTCTGCGTCCGCGGGCACGATTACCGTGATGTTCGGAAGAACGCGCGCAATTGCGATGTCCTCGAGCGCCTGGTGAGACGCACCGTCGGGTCCAACAGTTATTCCAGTGTGCGAGCCGTGAAGCTTTACTGGCACGTTGTTGTAGCATATCGCCACGCGCACTTGGTCCCAGTTTCTACCGGGTGAGAAAACCCCATAAGCAGAAATAAAAACGGTTTTCCCGCACGACGCGATTCCTGCAGCCACTCCGGCGAGGTTCTGCTCGGCGACGCCGACCTGGACAAACCTTTCGGGAAATTTCTCCGCGAACCAGTGCGTCCTCGTGCTCTCCGAGACGTCCGCGGTCATCACCCAAACATTCGTATTCTCCGCGCCCAGCTCCACAAGCGCCTTGCCGAACCCGTCCCTGCTCGGCTTTTTCGCCTGGGGCGCGTCTATCGGGTCTATCAGCGCCATCTCCTTGTTTATTTTCGACAAGTTCGCCATTCAAACACCGCTCTCGCTCCCATAAAACTTTCTCTCCTCCTCGAGGTCGCCAAGCGCGGTCGTAACTTCCTTGTCGCTGGGCGCCTTGCCGTGCCAATCTGCGATGAACTCCATAAACGAGATGTCCTTCCCGGGAACGGTATGCGCGATTATCATCGTGGGCCTATCGATTACTTTTTTCGCCTCGCTGCACGCGCCTATAAGCTGTTCTATGTTGTGCCCGTCAACCTCGAGCACGTGCCAGCCGAACGCGCGGTATTTTTCCGCAAGCGGCTCGAGCGGGAGAACATCCTCCGTAAATCCATCGATCTGTATGTTGTTCCTGTCCATGAGCACCGTTAGATTTCCAAGCTTGAATTTCGATGCGAGAAGGACTGCCTCCCATATCTGCCCCTCATCGTGCTCGCCGTCAGAGCACACGCAGTAGACCCTCCAGCTTTTTCTCTCCCTTTTCGCTACGAGCGCCATTCCGACGGCTATCGAGAGTCCCTGACCGAGAGGACCTGAGCTGTTCTCGATTCCCGGGAGCGAGCCGCGGTGCGGATGGCCCTGCAAGCGCGAGCCCAGTTTCCTCAGGGACATGAGCTCCTCCTTCGGGAAATAACCGGCCTCTGCCATCGCCGCGTACATCACCGGGCACACGTGGCCGTTTGAGAGAACAAGCCTGTCCCTCCCAGGCCATGTTGGATTTTTAGGGTCGTGATTTAGTATGTTGAAATAAAGAGCGGTGAATATGTCCGCGAGCCCGATGGAGCCTGCGGGATGTCCCGATTTCGCCTGCTGGAGCATTTTCACGACGCTCTGCCTCACGCCATTCGCGATCAGGTGGAGTTTTTTTATATCAGTTATTTTCTTCAATCCCGCGCCAGGCTGGCCAGTTTCAAGAAGCATTTGCTTTGGGGTGTCGTCAACCATCTATTCACCAGTAACAGTTTTCGCACCGCTCGTGCCGGCGGCGGATATGTCTTTAATCGCCTCGCGCGGATTTTTTGCGGAGTATATCGCGCTCGCGGCGGCGAGAACATTCGCGCCAGCGCCGCACGCGCGCCCGGCAGTCTCGGGATTCACTCCGCCGTCGACTTCTATCTCCAATTTCGGGAACCTAGCGCGCAGCGCGCGGATTTTCCCCTCAACATCAGGGATGTATTTCTGCCCATAAAACCCAGGATGAACGGCCATCACCAACACGCGTGAAACATCTTTTATGTATGGTCCAAGTTTTTCGATTGTTGTCTCTGGACTGAGCACGAGCCCGAGCCGACAACCCGACTTCGCGCAGATTTTTTTGAGCGCGCCCCAATTCTCTTTGTTTATCGTCTCCACATGCACGAGATGGAGATGGTTTCCGTTTATTTTCGCGATCCATCTCTCCGGGTTTTTCACCATCCAGTGAAACTCGTACGAGACGCCATTCGGCAGCTCAGCAAGGCTTTCGAGCCCGATGGTTTTATTCGGCACGAACTCGTTATCCATCATGTCTATATGCACGACCGAAACGCTTTCCCTAACGCGCGCTATGCACTCTAGTAATTCCTCTCTGCTTTTTACTAATACGGCGGGGACGACCTCAACCATCTGACCATCCTACATAACGCGTTAAATAATTGAATGAAAAAATATATTAAGGTAAATAATCCGTGAGCCTTCTCTTCACGCTCACAACTGCCGCGGGTCCGAGTATGCTGTCGCTTACAACGATTTCCTTCGCGCCCGCGGCGCGTATCTTGTCGAATGCGCAGCTCACGAGCAGGCCGTGAACAGCAGCGCATATAATTCTTTTCGCGCCTCCTTTCTTGCACACTTGCGCCGCGCGTATCATCGTCTCGCCCGCAATTATCATGTCATCTATAAGGATGACATCCCTTCCAGTGACATCGAAATCCAGTTTCTCCTCAGTTATCTGCCTGAATGTCACTGGCCCGTGTACATAATCGCCAAGGGTTTTTTCCATGCTCACCCCGCCGACCCTTTTCACCATGTACGCAGCGCCGATATCAGGGGATATAAAAACGGGATTGCTCACTTTCGGCTTCACGTACGCGAGGAGCTCAGGCGCGAGCGAGCGGTTATCTATGTCCAAACCCGCATAGTTCTTCTTTCCCTCGCCCTCCTGCATGAAATGGCAGTCGAACGTGACGAGCTCATCCAGGCCCGCGTTCGCGAGCATCCTGCATATCAAACTCGCGGATTCCACCTCGCCTTTCCGGACTATCTCGTCCTGGCGCGCGTAGGGAAGATACGGGACTAGCGCGGTTACGCGCGCAGCGAGAGGTCTGACCGCCCCGAGAATCTGGAAGAACTGGAATAATCTCGAGTCCTGCTCTGGGTAGCACCTGTGGAGAAGGACGACATTCTTGCCCTCGAGCTTGTCGATATCCGGGATGTAGACGTAGTTCTCGCAATCAGGGAATTTTTTTATTTCGAAATTTGGCGCGCATAGGTCGGCGCAGTTCGGGCTCACGAGAAGGTGTTTTTCCATAGTATTAATTAGACAGAAGATATAAATAATATTCTCAATTCATTGGGAGGGTTAGTATGACAATACACACAAAGATGGAAAAACTCACCCAGAAGATAGAGGAGCAGCTCCGCGCGATAGACCAGAAGAGCATAGACCAGTTCGTGGAATCTCTCATAAATACAAAGAGGATATTTATCGTGGGCGCCGGGAGGAGCGGTCTTGTCGCAAAGGCATTCGGTATGAGGCTGATGCACCTAGGCTTCACGGTCTACATAGTCGGAGAGGTAATCACCCCAGCCATAAACAAGGACGACCTACTCATAATAGTGTCGGGTTCGGGCCAGACCATCTCTCCTATTGTCGCAGCGAGGATTGCAAAGGAAAAGGGCGTGAAAATAGTCAGCATCACCTCAAACCCAGACTCCGACATAGGGAAGATTTCGGAAGTAGTGGTTCAGATAAAGGGAAGGCGCCCTGAGGATGCCAAGAGGGATTATGAAGCAAGGCAGCTCAAGGGCAACCATGAACCCCTGACCCCGCTCGGAACGCTCTTCGAGCTATCTTCAATGGTGTTTCTAGACTCAATAATAGACGAGCTAATGCTAAGATACCAAAAAAGTGAAGAGGAACTGAAGAAGCTGCATGCAGACTTGGAATAAGCTTATCTGCCGAAACCCCTTACCTCTTCCTCTGGAATCTCAACGAACTTCTCAGCTGCAGTTCCCCTGGTTACGACCACCACATCCTCCACAGACTTCACATTCCTGTAGAGCACGCTCGCCTCCCTCAAAACCTTCCTTGCCTCATCCCTGCTCACTGTTGTGAGAGGCTGCATGGTCAGTCTAACTACTTCCCCCTTCTCAAGGTCAAGAATTAGGTCTATAACTTTTCCAAGGTATTTCCCTGCATCACTGTATATATCCATCCCATATAATCGAGAGAGCCTCATTGTCATTTTATCACCACTTACATTCCACTCTTTTCACTTTTCTATTTAAAAAGCTTACTGTTTTAAAAAGAGAAAGTAAATAAAACTACGAGGCACCCCATGGGACTGAAGGAATCGCTCATAAGACCGAAGCCAGTTTGCATGCTTCTCAAGCTCAAGGATACCTCAAAGGAGTGGTATGCTTCAAATCTCGCTTTGGCATGCGGTTCAACATACGTCCACACAACAAAGCTTCTCAAGGAATTCAGGAGATCCAACCTCTTAACCACAGAGGTTAAGGGCAGGATGAAGAAAGTTAAGCTTACAGACAAAGGGCTTCAGCTTTCAGGAGTCTTGAATGACCTGGTAACTAAACTGGAGGAAAAAGAAGAGGAGAAGAAGACAGTTTAACTATACCGCTCTGAGCACTACCTCTTTCTTTTCAGCATTCAGCAAATACCCATAGTTCCGGTAATGGCATATTGCTGTAGCTTTGATAGTATAATCTCCCGCATCTGTCCTGGGGTTGCCCCATATCTCAATCTTCACTTCCTTCTCCTCGCCGGGTTTCATCTCCCCCAGCCTTATCTCCCTGGCATTCGAAAGGGCAGTCTGATCAAACCCCAAGTTCTTCGACAGCTCGATAACCAGCGAACTGAGCAGAACCTCCTCCTTGAGGTTTTTGAGCTCTATGATAAGCATCACGCTCTCCATCTTGTTAGCATTCAACCTGTAGGGATGGAACTTAAGCTTCATTGAGTAGGGAACCTTCTTCACAAGCTCCTCGCCCACATTCTTCTTGCCAAAGATATCCAGCAGCCCCACATTACCACCTTTGTTATCCTATTGTCCATAACCCTTTTTATTCTTTGCTAAGATAAATTCCTACCCTAAGAGGTAATCAAAATGGAACCAAATGGATTTATAGATGAATTAGGACCCGAGAAAATTGTTATAACCTACGACCAGAAGACGAAAACGAGAGGCATTCTCGTGATAGACAACACCGCCCTCGGACCTGGAAAGGGTGGCATACGGTTTGTGCCGGATGTCACCATCACCGAGGTATGCAGGCTTGCAAGAGTGATGACATTGAAGACTGCACTTGCGGAGCTTCCCTTCGGTGGGGCGAAGAGCGGCGTGAAGGCGGACCTCCACGGAGACAAGCTCTCAATGCTGAAGGCTTTCGGAAGAGCCCTCAAGCATCTCTGTCCCGTTGAATACATTGCCGCTCCGGATATGAGCACCGGTGCAGAGGAGATGAGGGCGTTTGTTGAAGGTGCAGGGAATCCCAAAGCCGCGACAGGCAAGCCGACAGACTTGGGCGGGCTGCCCCATGAACTGGGCTCCACAGGCTTTGGAGTCACCGAGTCGGCTGAAGTTGCAGCAGACTTTGCGGGCATAGGGCTCAAGGGAACCACAATTGCAATCGAGGGGTTCGGCAATGTGGGCTCGTTTTCAATGAAATTCCTTTCAGAAAAAGGCGCAAAAGTTGTCGCTGTTTCCGATTCGAAAGGCACTATATATGATGAGAACGGCCTGAACTATGAGGAGCTCATGAAGACCAAGAAGGAGAAGGGGACAGTAGTCGCGCACAGTTCAGGAAAAAAGCTTTCAAGCGACGAGCTTTTCGGGCTTGAGGTTGGCATATTGCTGCCTGGCGCAAGACCAGACGTGATAAACGAAAAGAACGTGGGCAGAATAAAGGCTAAAATAATCGTGGAGGCTGCTAACATACCCGTGAAATTTGATTCTGAGATTGCCCTGCACAAGAAGGGGATACTCGTAGTTCCGGACATGGTTGCAAATGCTGGGGGCGTCATCTCCTCCTATACAGAGCATATCGGAGGCACCAATGAGCAGGCATTCTCCATGATACGCGAGAAGGTCAGGAAGAACACGAGGCTTGTCCTCGAGAAGTCGAAGAACGAGTCCATCCCGCCGAGGAATGCTGCGATGGCAATAGCCAAGGAGAGGGTGCTTGCGGCTATGGCGAAGAGGTAGGCCTCTTCCCGCCCCTCTTTTTTTCTTTACCCCTTTTTGCAAGCGCAAACGTCATGCCTAAATCTTCGTTAGGGTTGCCTTCCCTCGCCCATACTTTCACGTACTCCCCAAAATTCTTGAGCGGTTTTGTGAACCTGTCCGTGAAAGAATAAACCTCATCCTCGTGCTTCAGTATGCCGACCTGCACTCCGAAATCCAGGTATCTCTTCCACGTGGCAACTGGCAGCTCCTCAGGGCATTCCCTCAGCCTCAGCGCACCCCTTTTCTTCACAAGCAGCAGGGCCGAGGCAAACCTGTAAGCCTGAGTTTCGTTGTCGAAATATGCGCGGGCTATCTCTTTCACAGAGACTGCCTTCAGCTTCTCCTTCAGCACAGCATCCTCCCACTCCCAGTATTTCAAGGAAACCATTTCTACCCCATCACAATAGTGAGCATATCCCCGTCCTTCAGCACATGCTCCTCTCCAATCTTCTGCCCAGGAAACTTTGCGGAGTCACCCCACACAAGTGCGTACTCCATCTCCCCCTTCAGCCTCAGCTTCTCCCAGACATCCCTCACAGATGAACCTTCCTTCACTACGAGGGGCCTGCTCCTGTCGGCCTCTCCCCCCCTCGGCTTCATGTAAATCCTCACAAGCCTCAGCCTTCTGTATATCTCTTCCTTCAAGCCATTGATTCCTTCCCCGCTAAGGGCAGAGACGCAGAAGCCTCCCCCCCACTCCACATCGCATTTGTTTATCACCACAAGAAGCTCCCCTTTCACTTTCGCCTTCTCAAGGCCTTTCATAATTCGCTCTAGATTCTTTTTAGAGGAGTCGCACACAATTACAACCAAATCTGCTATGGATGCGAAGGAGACTATCTCCGCCTCACCAAGCTCAAGTGCAGGAGTGTCAAGAATCTGTATCTGCGCCCCCCCGTGATTCATGATTCCCGGCAGTATTTTCTGGGTCGTGAAAGGATGGTCCCCCACCTTTGAGTTCGCGCCTGTCAACCTGTTGAAGATGCTGGATTTGCCGGCAGATGTATCTCCAATGAGAATTACTGTTGCATCCCCACTCTTCCTGACAGAGAACCTTGCACCGCCCTTCCTGTGCTGCCCAATTAATTTTTTGAGCTGGGCCAGCTTTGCCCTGAGCTTCCCGAAATGATGCTCCGTACCCTTGTGGTACTGGGTTCTAGCCATCTCATCCTCAATGGACTTTATCTTATCCTCGACGCCCATGCCTACCCCTTCCCTTCGCCTGCCTGCCGCCTCTCCAGTACCACCAGAACCTCAGGAAGGAGCCGAACAGGAAAACCATGCCGGATAATGCGCTGTTGAGCAGCACTATGTACGCTGTCCTGCTGTTCATGCTCACAGCAATTGCAAATGCCAGTAGTGCAGTGCCCATTGAGAAAAGGGCTCCCAAACCAAGATCAGCGAAATCCCCCCAGCCCGCAGATTCCTTTCTCTTCTTTCCCAGCTCCCTTCCCACTTCAATGCTCAGAGCAATGATCACAATAAAAAAGCCTAGGTAAAACTCCCTGTAGATCTGCAGGAAGATTCCGATAACCAGCGAAACAAGTATGAACAGGCTTAACAGCCTATCCCCAAGCCACCTTAAAACTCCCATGTTATTTAAAATAACGCTTCTAAAATAAAACTATGCCTGATTTCTTCGCAGTTGTCAAAGGCAGAAGGGCAGTGAGGAAGTTCAAGAAGAAGGAGATTCCTCTGAAAACACTTGAAAAGATAATTGAAGCAGGCACCTGGGCTCCCTCCGCAGTTAACACCCAGCCCTGGGAGTTCATCCTAGTTAGGGATGCAGAAAAAAAGAAAAAATTCAGGGCGATCTATGAAGAATCAATGAAAGCATTTTACAGGCAGGATACGGAATTCGTTGAAAATGCAACACTTCTGCCTGTTCTTGCTGATAAAGAGAAAGCGCTTCACCTCCTCTCAGCATCAGCGGCCATCGAGAATATTCTGCTGGCTGCAACTGCTATGGGACTTGGAAGCGTTTGGATGTGCCGGCCCCTGATGATTGAGAAAAATCTCAATGAGCTGAGGGAACTTTTTGGCATTCCGCAGAAATACGAAATTGTGGGAATAATCGCACTTGGATATCCTGATGAAAAACCAAAGCCAAAGGAGAGAAGGCCTTTGAAAGAAATACTGCATTACGAAAAATTCTGATATTGTTAAAAACAACAGAGTGACTGGAAATGGAAGCAATCTTATTCGCCATCTTAGCCTGTCTCGGTTGGGGAATCGGGGATATTTTTGGAACGATCTCCACAAGAAAGCTTGGCTCCTACTCGATGAGCTTCTGGGGTTTTGCATTAAGGTTGGTAATCTTCGGCTTGTACATCCCCTTTGCCTTGGCAGAGCTCTCCCACATAACCGCGGAACTCGTCCTTATGAATCTGTCTCTAGGCGTCATACTGCTTATAGGTTACTCGGCATTCAACGAGGGCTTAAGAATCGCAAACCCTTCCCTTGTCGGCGCAATTTCCGCCTCATTTGCAGCCGTTGCCGTAATCCTTTCGATAGTATTCCTGCATGAGGCAATTACGCCCAACCAGGAGTTCGCCATCTTGGTGATAATTCTTGGCTTAATTCTATCAATACTGAATTTCAAAGAGTTAAAAAAAGGAGTGACTGCAAACAGAGGAATCCTTCTGGCAGTTGTGTCGATGATGATGTGGGGCATCTACTTTACATTTATTAAAATTCCCATCCGCCAACTTGGCTGGTTTTGGCCAGGTTACATCTCTTTCACAGTTTTCCCGCTCCTCCCGTTATTTGCAAAATTTAAAAAAATTAAGCTGCACGGCCCAACTTTTCAGAACTCACTCTTCCCGCTGCTCTGTACGGTAATTCTCACAGGAATTGCGGAGTATAGCTTTAATTTCGCCGTCAGCAGAGGGCTGACCGCAGTAGTTGCTCCCATCGCAGGTTCCTACCCCGCCCTTTTCGTAGTTTTGGCTTTCTTTGTATTCAAGGATCCGGTAACGAATCAGCAAAAAGTAGGTATCGCAACAACACTAATCGGAATAGTCCTGCTCTCCATGTTCAGTGCTGCCTAATCAAGCGCTTTTACCAATTAATTCTTAAGCAGTATCTCTATTCTCTCCTTCCCAGCACCTGGCTTCTTGCCCCGCCTCACGGTTATCTCCCCAATCTCCTCCAATCTTTTCGGGTGCGTCCCCCCGCAAGGCATCTTTGGAAAGCCGTCAATCTCCCAGAATCTATAATTTGGCTTGCTCTCATCGCTCCACATTCTTATTTCTCCACCACTTCCAATCAACTCATTTGCCCTTCTCTCCACAACCGCTAATCTCCCCCTGTCAAAGGATGTGGTGAGATAATCCGTTATATCCTTGACTTCATTCACAATTCCGGAGGAGGCAAGCCTGCAGTTCTCCCCGAAAACATCGATCATCAGGTAATAGACAACATGCGCTGCTGAATGCAATTTCATTATTCTGTATCTCCTCTCCCAGTCTATCCTTCCCTTTACAACTTCCCCTGCATTGAATGTGCTTTCTTTCTCCAGGAAGTGCGTGATGTTGTACTCTGCATCCTTCCTTGTGTCGACAACTCTCGCGTCATTCAAGAAGCCCGTATCCCCAACCTGCCCCCCACCCTGCGGGAAGAAGCATGTCCTGTCCAGCACCACTTCCTTTCCATTTGAAGAGATGACCTTTGCCTCAAACTCTTTCCCATAGGGGTCTTTCCAGAATAGAGTATCAGTCCCCATCGAAAAACCTACGCTTGACAGGTCTTGCACCCGCCAACATACTCGGCAGAAACCACACCGTTCTCCTCAGCACCGTTTGGGTGTGCAACCGCCCCCTCTTCAACAAGCTTCTTCTTCCCATTCTTCTTGAAAGCCTCTATATTCAAGACCTGCCCGCTCCTGCTCTGGTCCCTGTAAACTGTGACTCCCTTGCATCCCAGCTTGTAGGCAAGCATGTAAACCTTCTCCACATCACCCGGTGTCGCATCCGCTGGGAAGTTTATAGTCTTCGAAACCGCGTTATCCACATACTTCTGGAAAGCAGCCTGTATCTTCGCATGCCACTCGGGAGAAACCCCATGCGCGACAATAAACACTTTCTGCCACTCCCCAGGAACCTCCGGGATTCCCTGCACCCCACCACTCATTGCAATTTTCCTTATCAACTCCAAACTGTAGAACCCCTCCCTTCGGGCTATTTTCTCAAACACCGGATGCACCTCAAGCAGCTCCGTGTTGTCCATCACCCTCCTTATGTAGGCAATTGCAAAGAGCGGCTCAACCCCGCTCGAGCACCCTCCTATTATGCTTAGTGTGCCCGTAGGCGCAATTGTAGTAGTTGTCGCATTCCTCATCTTTTGGGCACCGGGTTTGTTGTAAACACTCTTCTCAAAATTCGGGAATGCTCCCCTCTTCTCAGCAAGTGCTGCAGACACCTTCTTGCTTTCGTCACTTATGAACTTCATCACACTCTCGGCAACCTCAACTCCCCTCTCTGAATTGTACTGCACACCCATCTGGAAAAGCATATCGGCAAAACCCATCACACCCAAGCCTATCTTCCTGTTTCCCTTCGTCATCAATTCAATTTCCGGTATCGGGTACTTGTTTGCGTCAATCACGTTGTCAAGGAAGTGCACGGCAGTCCGAGTTGTTCTCTTCAGCCTATTCCAATCAATCTCCCCGTCATCCTTCACCATCCTTGAAAGATTTATCGAGCCCAGATTGCACGACTCATAAGGCAAAAGTGGTTGTTCACCACAATTGGAGATCACTATCCCATTTGCTATGAATGAATGGGTCATTGGCTCTGTCAAATCATAGACTTGGATAGCCCCAAATGGAATAATCTCCGCAACCTCCTCGTAGAATTTCTCCGAATAGTACCCCTTGCTTCTGAGCTTGCTAATTTTTTCGGCGCATTTTTTACCAATGAACCCTATCTTGTCAAGGAAAACCGGAACCTGGTTTTTTGATATGTTAAGTTCATATAACACGCCGTCAGACTCATACCTATGTATCTCGCCAGAAACTGTCTTGTACTCGAATTTGCTCTCAGGCATCCTACTCCTATCATATATCTTCGATTTTATGCCGAGATTCAGCAACAGAAGTTGCACTTCGGAAAGAAGCTTCCTTGACTTTGATGTAAGTCTGACATAGGAATTCCTATCCTCAACAAAACCAACAGTTCCATCTGAAGTAAATAAGCCCTGCAAGAAACCTATAACCGCCTCTTCCGGGGCAGCATAAATCATTTTCGGAACTTCCTTGGTCCCTGCATTGGTTGGGGATGTTATTCCAAATGCTTTGAAGAACTGCAGCATTGGTTTGCTATGATAAGAAAGGTGAGTAACACCGTTTTCCCTCTCGACTTCTGCTATCTTCTTGCCGTATATTTTTTCTAATTCCGGTTTAAGGATGTCAAAAACTTCTTTATCACTCTTGCTAAATGTGAAGCCAACTCTTGGATGGGATTCGCAAAGCCATCCGTCGCCAATAAGCCAGCCAAGTACTCTTCCCAGACCTTCAGACCATTCAGCTGGAACTTTTATTCTCTTCCGAGCTTTCTCATCTATTTCAAGCCTCAATCTCTTATCCTTTGTAAAAGAGCCAGCCCCACTTTGTACAAGAACCCTATGCTTTCCCGGGATTAGTTTGTCCATCTCAACCCAACCTTCACTAGTCATTATCTTATGGTCCGGGGTAGTAACAAGCTCGAAGCCACTCTTAGTAATAAGCTTAACCGTATCCTTAGTACCGCTCATCCAAATTTTATCAACCTCACTAACCGACGTTCCAGTGCCACTAACCGTTCTCTCCCCATATCTAGTAACTACATTAATCTCAAGCATCCTGTTATCAAAACATACCTCCGCACTCCCTCTCTTCGCAAGCTCCTCCATCCTTTCCATTCCATTAGAGGTGGAAACCAGCGAATCTCCGGCTATGCATGGGTTGGTGCTCTCAATCTGCCCCAGTGCCGGAGTCGGGTTTGCTGCATTTATCTTGTCAATGAAAATCACCCCGGGCTCGCCGTTCTTCCAAGCCTGCTGCACAATCAGGTTGAAAACCTTCCTCGCAGAAAGCTTATCAACAACCTCCCCCCTCCTGGGATTTATGAGTTCATACTGCTCATCCTTCTCAAGCGCATCCATGAACTTGTCAGTCACAGCAACCGATATGTTGAAGTTATTCAGGACGTGCTCCCTGTCCTTGGCGGTTATGAACTCAAGTATATCCGGGTGATCAATGCGGAGCATCCCCATGTTCGCCCCCCTCCTCTTCCCGCCCTGCTTAATCACATCAGTGGAAACATCAAACACCCTCATGAATGAGACGGGCCCGCTTGCAACTCCGCCAGTTGACTTCACCACGTCCCCCTTCGGCCTTAGCTTTGAGAAGGAGAATCCGGTCCCCCCACCGGACTGAGTTATCACCGCAGCATCCCTCACTGCTTTGAATATGCTCTCAACTGAATCCTCAACCGGTAGGACGAAGCACGCAGCCAACTGGCCTATCTCGGTGCCGGCATTCATTATCGTCGGGGAGTTTGGCAGGAACTCTAGGTTCACCATTGCATCATAGAACTCCTCCTCAACTTTTGATGTATCAACATTCTGGTCATAGAAAACATCAACAAGTGCAATTGCCCTTGCAACTCTCCTGAACATCTGCTTCGGAGTCTCGACAACCTGCCCGTTCTTGTCCTTCTTCAGGTACCTTCTCTCCAAAACCTTAATGGCGTTCACACCCAGCTTATTATCAACCTCATCAACCGGGACATTGAGCAACTCAGCTTTCAATTCCCTGAGAATTGCCCTCTTCTGCCTGTAGAGTATGTATGCCTTCGCAGTCTTGGCACGCCCCTCCTCAATCAGAACTTTCTCAACAGCATCCTGCACATCCTCAACGCTTGGTACGCTGCCTGCGAATTTCTCATGTACAATCTCCACGACATTATCCGCAAGCCTCTCGGCGGTCTCCCTGTCCTCCCCTCCAACGGCAACTGCAGCCTTGAAAATAGCAGTAGTTATCTTGCTCTTGTCAAAATCAGCTATCCTTCCATCCCTTTTCTTTATCTGAGTAACTGTCGCCTTTCCTGCATCACTCATGCCACCACCTTCAAAATAATGATATACCCTTAACACAACATATTGTGGTTTAATAGAAGACTATACACTATATATCGTAATTTATTTAAACCTTGCGTTCTGCAGGATTCACCTCCTCTTCAGCTTCTTTCTCAATGCCCTCAGCTCGTTCTCGAAGGACTCAATATCCGCGAATGAACGATACACGGATGCAAACCGTATGTAGGCAACCTTGTCCAGCTTCTTCAGTTTCCTCATCACCAGTTCCCCGATTTTCCTGCTCTCGACTTCCAGAGTATCCATATTCCTTAATTCCTTCTCAATTTCTTCCACCAGTTTTTCAATCCTCTCCTGGCTGATGGGCCTCTTCTCGCATGCTCTCTGGACTCCCGCAAGAAGCTTATCCCTCCTGAACTTCTCCCTTCTCCCATCCTTCTTTATCACAATAAGACCGATTGTTTCAACCCTCTCGTACGTGGTGAACCTCTTCTTGCACTTCCTGCACTCCCTCCTCCTGCGCGTAATTTCCAGCTCCCCCACATCCCTGGAGTCAATCACATTAGTTTTTGCGTAAGAGCAGTAGGGACACCTCATATCTCCACCTCAATACTGGATACCCTCCTGTGCAGGAATTCCCTTCCTGTAAGGATGCTTCACATCCTTCACCTCATTCACAAAATCAGCCCTCTCAATCAACTCTTTCGGAGCGTATCTCCCGGTTATCGCTATCACTGTTCCCTTTGGTGCCTCATCAAGCAGCTTCAGCACATCCTCAACCTTCAAAAGCCCGATCGAAATGGTCAGGTTCAGCTCATCCAGCACAAGCAGGTTCGGCCTCCTGCCGAGGACCTCCCCGGCGAACTTCAAGCCATTCTCGGCAAGCTCGTAATCCTCCTTGGCGGGGTTCTTGAGGTCGACGAACTCCTCCCTCCCAAACTGGTGTATCTCATAATTCGGGTGCAACCTCTTCGCAATCTTGTACTCCCCGATATCCTTCCTGCCCTTCATGAACTGGATTATCACCACCTTGTGCCCATGCCCCACTGACCTGAGAGCCAGCCCCAGAGCTGCGGTTGTTTTGCCTCCCCCCTCGCCAGTGTAAATATACAGCAATTGTTCACCCCCGAAAACAGCTCCAAAGAACTTGTTCGGTTCTGTTATATTAATATATCACATACTGCCTTTTCTGGCAACTGCAATAATTCGTGAATCCTTCTCATGCAGTTCAACCAAATCAAAATTAGTAGATTTAAGCAAATCCTTCATCTCTTGAGTAGTAAACCAGTGCGAGTAGAATGTAGTCCCGCTTGAATGCATCCTAACCAGGTAATCGCCTGTTTTCGGAGATGATCCATCCAGCACTTCCAAATCCCCTGCGTAGTGCTCTGTCCCCCTACGGTATACTGAGATGACTGCATAACTATCTGGAGAAAGAATCCTGTTTATCTCATTGAGAACTTCTACTCTTGCTTCCCCAGCGTTTTGTATAGCCGTCTTTCTATCAACTCCTCCGCCAGATATGTTGCCAAGGACATTGTTCATGCACGTAACCAAGGAAGCTTTTGAATCCCTTAAGGGTATTCTCCTTCCCTCTGCAAGAAGCAGGCTGACGTCTTTAATACCATTTTTTCCCAGATTGACTTGCGCCTCCTCTAATGTTGCTCTGCTATAATCAACTCCAGTTATGCTCCCTCTTATAGAATTCTCTTTGAATAGTCTTGAAAGCAGCACTAAGTGTTGACCAGGACCACAGCCCACGTCTACTGCATTAACGTCTTTCCCTACCAATCTTGAAGCCGCAGACCTAATAACATCAAAATCAGCTCCTCTGTGGATATCCGCTATTAAGTACCTATCCGCTATTTTACCGAAATGCTCCTTCGTTGAATCAACGAGAGATTCGTGTTTCACCGCATTAACCATACTTAAATTATGCCTTTTCGTCTATTAAATCTCTTTTTAATCTATGCGCAAAGCACTACGGCAGCTATTAATATCACCCATTCCAAACTTCTTCCATGCAGCCGAAAATAAACAAGAAAATCTGCATAGGTTGCGGAACCTGCGTAGCTGTCTGCCCCGCAGGAGTCTTCGAGATTCGGAATGACATATCTGAAGTTGTCAACCCTTCACTGTGCGTAGGTTGCAAGTCCTGCATCCTAAACTGCCCCGAAGGTGCTATTTCTTTCAAGAAAAAATAACCTAACAGAAGAGAAAAGAATAATAACAGCATCCCGGATATCTATTGGGTGGTCTTGATGGATAACAAGGTAATATACTTAGTTATAGTAGCCATAGTGTTTGCAATTCTTTTCGGGATGCCGCTCTTCTACCTCGGATCTCTTAACCCCCAATCCATAACTCCTTCCAAGGGGGGTGGCGGGATGGGCGAAAATGTTAGATATGGAGGCACCGGCTACCATGTATACAATCCACTTGCAACGGAAGGTCTTGTGGCATTCTTCCTTGGGTTCATAATCTTCTCCTGGTCGCTTGTTAACCTGAGGGAAAGGATAAGGGCAACAGTCCCAACCATACTCGCGCTTCTCGGGGTAATTTTCCTCTTCATGAGCCTCTACAGCTTCGTCTCGGGCTTCCATGACCTGCTGACATTCACAACATACGAGACGATGACAAAGCCAACTTTCGGACAGCAGTATGGATGGTTCATCCAATTTGTCGTATACGGAATAATCGGAACCGCCCTCATGTACGCAGCTGAGCGCACAAGAAAGAACGCAGGCGAGACAAGATCGATAATTCCATCTATAACCTCACCGCTTGGGGCATTCATGCTCCTGTCAACCCTGCTCCTCTTCGTGACGGGCTTCCACTCGTTCCTCTACCTTACGGATTATACGGAGTACCGGCAGAGCCTAGCATGGGTTATAGAAACCATAATATTCGGCCTTGCGTCATACTACCTGCTTCGCACCAGCGATAATATAAACAAGACAGAAGGCGCAAGAAAATCCATCTTCGCATTCCCCTCTGCATCCATGGGGGTTATTTTCATTCTTTTTGCGCTGGGGGTATACCTCATAGGCACAGCTGACTATGTGTACTCGGATTACGGGACGAAGACTCTCAACTGGCTTTTGGAATCCTTCGTATATGGAGCGCTTGCAGTCATACTCACACTCAAAGGTGACGACCTATACCGAAAGGAAGGCGAGGAGAGCAGCTCCTTCTCCACCTCCATGTACGTTGCGGGGGCAGTTCTTCTCCTGCCGGCAGTGATTATATTCTTGGCCGGCTTCAACGACTACCTCTACAGCTCCTCTCCAAATCTAAAGTGGTTCATTGAGTTCATGCTGCTCATCATCCCGGGCGCGCTTGCAATTGCAGCAGGCGAATACACGAGGAGGAGCCAGAAGCCACCAATGTTGCCAGCGGAAAAGTTAAAGAGAAAAACGAAGAGGTAAGCTCTTCACTGGAGGCTCGTAAGCCTCCTTTCTAAATATCTTTTAGAAATTCTTAAACTATATTAGAAACAGCATTTAGATTACGCCTGCCCTTCCTTCGCGTCTTCCTTCAGCTTCTCGATTATAACCTTCCTTCCATCTATTCTCATCCTCACTTATCTCGAAAGGGAATGCGCTATCCTTGAAAATATCCATGGGAATGTAGATGCAGGCCCCACCTCTTCCGAATTTGTATATCTGGGTCTCTTTCTCTTTCATACCAACCGCTTAATCCATTTAGTTACTTCCTATATAAAAATGTTATATACAAATCCATAATCAACCTCTCCGTCGTAATCCATTTCTTCATACCTCTTTTGCCTCACAAGCGGGCTTTCTTCACCCACGGGCATTAAATTCCATATTCATGAAACAAATCGGTTTGTGAAAATGCATTTTCAGGCTTCTGAGATTTGGTCTGGAATTTGGCTTGAGAATTGGAGGGAAATTTAAATCCATGGATTTAAGTGCCAAAACGAGGTGCTCGGTTCCTTAACAGCTGGTTAAATGATGAATCTAAAACTTATTTAGAATTTCTAAAATAGTTTAAGAAACATTGTAAAAAGCCTCAAGAGTCGGGTCAAGCTGCGAGTTCATGGCAATCAATTCGACAGCTTAAAAGAGACTATGCCATTCACTTCTTCCAGCAGGACTTTCGCCCTCTCCTCTAATGCATTCAGTTCAATCTTCGTGCTTCCCTTGAATGTCTCATCATTCATTGACTTCAAATTTATTTTTACATTGAAAATTGCTCCGCGCAAACCTGCTCCTGCAGCCAGAGCTGCCCCTCCTGCATCACTTACTGAATTTATATTTCCCCTAAAAGCGGCAATTTTCGCCAATTCCAGGATCCTAACTCCGATTCTTGCAACTTCCAGCGGAGTTGCCGTTGCATTCTTCAATGCATTCTGGATTACCGCACTCCTCTCTGTGCTCTCTTCTGGAATTTTGTAGGCTGCTATAACCTCCTTGAAAGCATTTGTATCCTCATCAATCAAACCCTCTGCTTTCTTTCTCAGAACTTCTGCTTCCTCAAGCACTTTCTTCAGCTCAGGCTCGCTCTCCTCATACCCTTTCTTCCCAATTGTCAGGTGGCATACCATGCACACCAGTGAGGCCGCAGTTGAACAGAGCAGTGCTGAGGCACTGCCCCCTCCTGGTGCAGCAGAAGGGGAAGCTAGTTCATCAAGGAATTCGTACAACTTCATATCCTTCAACAAGTTATCACTCCCACAACCTTGTCTCAAGAATCTGCCCTTTCTTGAAATTCTCGAGTTTCAAGTAAAAATCTGCAACATCAACCATGGCATCAAGTGGCACAAGTCCGATTATCTCGCTGCCAATTATTGGAACTCCATATCCGTCTGCCTCGCGCTTAACCATCTCAAAAGCCTTGGAGATAGGGGTCTCCTTGTAGTTTGTCAGGTTCATGGAAACCTGCACTATGCCCCTCTTCTTTATCTCAAACCCCTTTGCCTTCACACATTTCAACCCGCCGCTGCTGAACCTCACGGTCTTTGCAATCTTCTTCGCAATCTCTATATCATCTGTCCCCAGATTGACATTGAAAGCGATGAGAGGCTCCCTTGCCCCCACAACAGTCGCTCCCGCAGTTGGATGAAGTTTTGATGGGCCGAAGTCAGGCTTCCTGCGCAGGTCTGTCACAATATCCTTCCTCAAACCCTCGTATTCCCCCTTTCTTATATCCGCGAGGTTAATGCACTCCTGCCTTGTGGCTGCCGCCTCATACAGATAAACAGGTATCTTCAGCTCACTTGCAATTCTCTCCCCGACTTTCTTTGCAAGTTCAACGCATTCCTCCATTGTCACATTTGAAATCGGGACGAAGGGTATGACATCAGTCGCTCCAATTCTCGGGTGCTCTCCCTTGTGCTTGTTCAAATCAATCAGCTCAGAAGCTTTTTTCGTTGCGAGGAATGCCGCCTCAGCAGCTGCTTCGGGCTCTCCTAGAAATGTAACCACGCTTCTGTTGTGGTCTGCATCACTTTCAACATCAAGCAGTTTCACTCCCCTCACCCTCCTTATCTCGCCAGCAATCCTATCGATAACCTCCTGGTCCTTTCCCTCGCTGAAGTTGGGTATGCATTCGACTATCCTGTCCATTCCCTCACTTTACTAATATTTTCTCCTCAGGTATTAAAAATTATTGAGTAGTTTCAAAAAATTGCAGGGAGCCGATTCGATGAGGCGTTCATGATAAATAGCTACTTTATCCTCTCGCATCTCAGCTCAACAGTCTTGTCATCCCTTGCGGTTATTGCCCCGTCCTTGCCAAATCCGTATACAACAACCTTTATCGGGTAAAGCTCCGGGTAGCTCTTAGCACTTCCATAGATCTTGCACTTCCCAGTCCTTATCTCCGTTGGGTTCACTATGCCGACCCTCAACCTTCCCTTCTCCAAATCCTTGTCAGGAGCAAGTGAGATTGCATCTGGAAGCAGCACATCGCACTCGCACCAGAGGGGATCATTCCCAGTATTCTCAATCTCTATACTGAGTTCTACTTCGTTCCTCATGAATGCGTTGAGCCTTATCGGATAGAACTTTGTGGAGATGTGGAAAGTTGGCATTTAACTCAAAACTCTTTGTTCGGGTAGACTTCAATACCGTGATCTGTGA